>Ga0156517_1291_pt3 | contig 10993 bp, 10 predicted proteins | sample RifOxyB3_FD_111912 | JGI IMG/M metagenome (GOLD analysis project Ga0156517, IMG submission 111912) | Deltaproteobacteria bacterium RIFOXYB12_FULL_58_9 | reverse complement strand
CGATCGTCAGACCGAAGTCTCACCTCTCGACAGCGCCGCCATGAGCGCCGACATTGACGGCCAGGGTTCGGCGGCAGCGCCCCATCCCTCAGACGTAGGACCCATCCAAACGGGAGAGCACCCAACTGTCCCACGAAGCAGCGCCGAGACCCAAAGGAAACCCAACATTACACTTCTGGTGGTGCTCGGTGGTGTTTTGGTCGTTGTCGTGGCCGCTGTGGTGAGCACTCCCTTTGTTGGCTTGCAACTTTGGGATCCTTTGGGACTTGCCCAATCTGTGGAGCCACAATCGGGTGAGCCGCAACCACGCGAGCCACTGCCAGGCAAAGCATCTCAGGCACAAGCGAAGGCGAAAGCCAAAGAGAGTGCCCCCTCCCCCGAGCCGCAACAAGCTTCAGAGCCCAAGGTCGTCATGTTGTCCGAAGCCAACGTCGACTCACTCGGATATGTCGACTTGCGTGAGGCCACCACCACCTATGCTGCGAGTGCAGCGCCGAACCGGGGCTTGCTCGCGTGGGCTCGCTACCGCCTCGCTGTCACCTATGACGATAAACAAGCACGCGAAGCATTGATCGCAGCCGCACCGAAAAAGAGTGAGATCAACAAGCTCGAAGGTCGAGAGGCGGCTGCAGCCATCGGGGCACTCGTTCTTTCAGGCAAAGTACAGCCGGCGCGGAAGTTGGGTGAAAAGCTGCAACGGCGGTTCAAGAATTCCCCTCATCTTGCCTACGTTCTCAGTACGACCTTCAGCAAACGTCCCGAGATCGGCAAGGCACTCAAGCAACTCGATCGCGCCAAAGAGTCAGGACTCATCGATGTCGAGTTGCGCCGTGGTCAGTTGCTGCTCCAGGGGCATAATCCCGATGCCGGAGTCATGCTGCTCACCAAGCTCGCGGCGGCGTCCCACGAAGCGGACCTTGGCGTGCTCATCGCAAACATATTGATAGAGAACGGACGAACGGAAGAGATCGAAACAGTCACAGCTGCACTGACGACGGCTGCAACTTTGGAAGATGTGGCACCCGTGCGAAGCGACCTCGCTTTGCAGATTCTCATTGGTAGCAACCTGCGCCTGGGTGATCTCGACGCCGCGATAGCCAACGCAGTCAAACGCCACAAACTTTCGCTGCAAAGTGCCAACGCGACCATCGACTTGGCCCGCTTGCAGCAGGCCGCCGGACAAGACGGCGACGCTACCCTCAAAGCTGCGATCGGTCAGGCTACCGATGCCACGGCAGCCGCCGACCTGGCCGCGGCCCGCGTCGAGTTGGCTCTGCGAAAGGGCGATACGGCGCTGGCGACGAAAGCGTTCGAGGAAGGTGACGAAGTCCTGTCCAAAAAGGAAGCACGGCAGAAACTCGCCGAAGGTTGGATCGCCAAACAAAACGGTCAAATGGCAGCAGCAAAAAAGGCGTTCACGGCGGTAGCTCGCTCCAAGACTCTGGCCTCGCGCGCGCATCTCGAACAAGCGCTGCTCAGTGACACCGGCGGGTCTCTTCTCAAGAAACTCACAGAGCTCGACAAGCAAGGATTGGCCGACGCAACCTATCACCTGGCACGGACCGTGAAGCGGCGCGGCAACGCCAAGGGTGCGGCCGACCTCTACGGACGGTTGGTTGTTCTGGGTGCCACAGTCATCGATCCCATCGACCTCGTGCTCGAATGGGCGGACACGATGGCTCTCGCTGGCGAGCCGGATCTCGCGCAAAAGCAGATTGAGGCATTGCGTGCGAAGCGGCCGGAAGACGAGCGCATTGTCGCACAGATGATAACCATGGCCGCTCGAGCTGGTGACACAGCAACTGTCGTCAATCTGCATCGTGCTCTGGTGGAAGCCAAGCCCGCGGACATCGATCGCAAAATTCGGTTTGCAGCCGCCCTCAATGACGCCGGTGATTTCATGCAAGCGCAGCAATTCCTCGACGACTTGTTCAAGGCCAACAAGGAGGCCCGCAACGCTGCGGCGCTAGCGCAGCTTGGGCGTGCCTGGGTCACGCGGGAACCATTCCGTGCCAAAGAGCTCTTTAACGAGTCATTGTCGTTGAAAGAGAATGTCGGCACCTATGTGTTGCTCGGCGAGCTCGAGGCGGGCAGGGAGAAATTCAAGGAAGCCAAGAAAGCATTCGAGAAGGCGTTGTCCCTAAACCCACAACTCACGGGAGCACAAATCCAGCTCGCACGTGTCGCAATAGCGGAGGGCAGCTTGCCAGAGGCGGTCAAGAGGCTCGAGAAAGTCTTGGGGAAGGATCCGACAAACTACGACGCCATTTTGTCACTCGGTGACGCCTATCTCGGTCTCAGCCGACCCGCTGACAGCGCCGTGCAATACGAGATAGCGGTGACCTTACGCCCCGGCAACCTTGACCTGTTAATGAAACTCGCGCTGCTCCAATTGCAACGCCTCGCCCGCACCGATGAGGCGATTACCACCCTGCAGAAGGTCATTACACGCGATCCCGAGCGCTCCGTGGCCTACTACCATCTTGGTATGGCCATGAAGGACAACGGTAATACAGTGGGTGCTGTCACCAATCTACAGAAGTACCTCGATCTCGCTCCCGACGGAGAATGGGCACCCGACGCAAAGAAGATTCTCGACGATCTCAACTGAAATACATTTCAACCATGACTCACAACCGTCAAGCCGACGGTCTGTCTCATTGCAAGAAGACGAAGAAACACCATGATCGACCATCGCGCCCTCATTGATGACCCACAAGGCATTCTCGCCCAACTGCGTCGTCGTGGAATCGATTCAGCCACTGTCGACGACCTCACCCGACTCGTTGAAACCCGCCGGGAGGCCATTCAGAGGGTCGAAAAAATGCGACACGACCTCAAAGTGACCAGTGGTGAGGTTCAACAGAGGGCCAAATCCGGTGACATGGAAGCGGTGGACAGTGCGCGGGCGCAGCTCAAGTCTCTCAAGGCAGAAATCAAAGACGGCGAAGATCTGCAACAGAAGGTAGAGGCTGAGCTCGAGAACCATATCCTCACTGTCCCAAATCTGCCACAAAGTTCCGTTCCAGATGGACCGGACGAGTCGCACAACCGTGTGGAACGAACCGTGGGTGCGCCCACCCAATTTGACTTCGAGCCCAAGCCCCATTGGGAGGTCGCCGAAAAACTCGGCATCCTCGATTTCGAGCGCGCCACAAAGATGAGCGGCTCACGCTTTGCTGTGTATTTTGGCGCTGGGGCCCGTCTTGAACGCGCACTCATCAACTTCATGCTCGATGTCGCCGCGGAGAATGGTTACACCGAAGTGCTCCCTCCTATATTGGTTCGACGTGAGGCCATGCTCGGCGCGGGTCAGTATCCCAAGTTCATCGGCGAGTCCTTTGAAACCCTCGACAACGAGTACGCGCTCATCCCGACCGCTGAGGTCCCTTTGGCAAACCTTCACCGGGATGAGATCATCCCCGAGGACAAACTGCCATTGCGTTACGCAGCCTTCACACCATGCTTTCGTCGTGAGGCAGGTGCTGCGGGCAAAGACACCCGTGGATTGATTCGCCAGCACCAGTTCAACAAAGTCGAGCTTTTCTCTTACACCACCCCAGAGCAGAGCATCGACGAGCACGAGCGCCTTACCGACAACGCTGAGGAAATTTTGCGCCGCCTTGAGCTCCCGTACCAGGTCATCAGTTTGTGCACGGGTGATCTCGGTTTCACATCGAGCAAGACCTACGACATCGAGGTTTGGTTGCCAGCACAAAACCGCTATCGTGAGATCTCGAGCTGCTCCAACTGCCTCGATTTCCAAGCGCGTCGCGCCCACATACGTTGCCGGTCAACTGACGGTGACAAGAAAGCCAAGCCGCGCCTCGTCCACACCCTCAACGGCTCTGGTCTCGCCGTGGGCCGCACCGTGGTTGCCATCCTCGAAAACTATCAGTGCGCCGACGGCTCCGTCGTCATTCCAAAAGCATTGGTCCCCTACTTCGGCGGTGACAGAATAGCTCTACCCGCCCAGTAGAGCACCTGACCGACATCCACACTGGCCTGGGCACGCCAGACGGGCTCATCCTCGATGATGCGATAGATGGAACCACGGCCGCGTTTTGTAAAGACCACGACAAGCACCCCAGAGTCTGCTTCGCCAATGAGCCATTCTCGCACTTCAGTTGGGCTGGAGTGCTTCGGGTCTGGAGCGATGAGGGCGAATGGCCTGCCGGCGGGCGACGGGAGCTCACACCCGCGGTATTTCTCCCAGGGGCAGGAACATCGGCAAGGGCTCGGGTCGACTCCCAAGTGCTCCCTCGATGACCTCAAAGGGCTCGAAGCCGTAGCGCTCGTAGAACGCAACAGCGTCGGGCTTGGCGTCTACAACCACGCCAACACAGCCCACCGACTCGGCCATGTCGCGGGTGATCTGGAACACTGCGCGCAGGAGCAATTTTCCGACGCCACGACCTTGCGCCGACTGGTCGACCGCGAGACGCGCAAGGCGGAGAATCGGCAAGGGGTAGTGCGGAAGTTTCTTTCGTCTTGTCTTGGGGAGGTCTTCGATCTCGATGTTCCCGCCCGCGATGGTTGCGAAGCCAAGAACGTGCTCTCCTTCCACCGCGATGTAGGTCGCTCCGATGTGATGGCGAAACTGGTTCTGACCGGCAAAACGGCGGAAGAAGCGGTCTAGGTCGATGTTGCCCGATTCGAAATTGGATCGGTCGTCAGCCGGTCTGAGCACTCGAACCTCGACGGATTCAGCCACGACCTACCCGCCCGCCGCGTCGTCGATGAGTTCCTTCATCGCGGCAGTGGGCTTGCGCGGCTTTTCTATTCGTTCGAGGAGCGCCTCTCCGGTTTGGCGCGAAACCACCAACCGTGGCGGGACGACCACATCAGCCGGGAGGGATTCGAGTGCCGAGATGTGGTGCAGCAACGCCGTTTCGATCAGGTAACCCTTTTTGAGACCATGGGCACGGGCATAGCGCTCCAGGCGCTCCTTGGTCTCCGGTGAAATCATCGCTGAAACTTGCGTACTCGACATGCGCATCACCGACCCTTCATACATTAATGTAGTCTTTCCTACCAATAATTTCAAGTGGTCTATTCGAAATCGCTCGGGACGGTCCAAAGAAGGCATCATCGCCAACAATGCGGACGACGTCCAAACGCCTGAACGATGCAAGCTCGCGAATGAAGGATTGGGGACGTTCTGTACGTGCGTGCTGTCTCGAGACGTATCGAGCCCACGTCACTGAGCTCATGCCACGTCAAACATGTCACCCTTGGCCTCAAGCGCCAACAACTCTTCTGCATCGCTACGACGAGTCATGTGGGGGCTGCTCTGCAAGGTATATCGAGTTGCAGAAACCAATAGCCATCATTCCCGCGAGTGAATCCACTGCGGCGTGCAGTGACGTCGTAAAGCATTCCGCCGCGGTCCCGTTGCAGGTGGCCATGCTGGCGGGCCCAGGAGACATTGTCCACCGACGCCATCGCGACCTCGGAGAACTCGTGTGCCCGAGCCCAACAAACCGCATGGTGCACCAACGCCCGTTCCCATTTGATGGGCCGCAACGCGTCACTCGCTCCTTTTTTGCCCTGCAGTTGCCAGATGGTCATGGTCCCATCGTCCATGTCGACATCGAAGCCGAGTGAGGCAATTAGGTGTCCCTCATGGGTGAGGCAGAAATTGTAGGTGGCGTCAAAATAGCGTTCGCTGAACCGACGCCCGTACCGAGTACCGTTGAGACGCAGGTCGTTGGAAATGCCATAGCGATTGAGAGCGACATCATTGAGGACCGAGCTCTGCTTGACGAAACCGCCGAGAGCAGTGAGTCCAATCATTTCATCGGGCTCGTCGCCAAAAGCATCTAGGTGTCCGTGCAGATCCAACATGGGCGCGCGAAACTAACAGAAACCCCGCCCTAAATCTTCACTTTCACAACAATCTTCTTCACCTTTTCCGGTCCAACAATCTGCATGCAAGGACAGTGAAGATCCTGTGGGAAAAACACGGCGAACATGCCTGCCTCGACACGAATCGGCGTTCCATTTCCTGCATAGAATGTGATGTCTTTCTCGGGATTGTATGAAGCAAGTTCAACTTGATTTCTCAAAGTACTATAGCCAATCAACTCCTCACCGTTAACGAGATACTGAATATCGGTATAGATGCGATGCGCTTCCAGTCGGCAATCTTCGGGCTTCTTCAACTCGTATTCGCTCACGAGGGCAAAAACATCATTGCCCAGAACGTCGTGACGACCAGCACCAAGTGCAGCCAAGTCCGTGCCTTTCAAGAAATCAAAACCCATCTTCAGATTTTCGCTCATGCGGGAGTAGAACGCGGCGTTTTCGAGTTTGTCCAGAATCATGAAGTCCTCACCTCAACGCATAACCGTAATTCGATTGCACACCTTCTGTGGCGGAAGGAATGCGAATACAGAAGTCTGTCTCAGCTGCGCAAAAAAGCAGTGACGACGCGGCTGTGGCCCTGCAAATCCCTGCCAATCTTGATCTCATCCCACACGCCAGCATCACCCAAGAGAGCGAGCGCCGTCTCGCGTTGGTCGTGGCCGATCTCGAAGGCCAACAGACCCTTCGGCCGCAGATGAGTGGGCGCCTCGACACACAGACGACCGATGATTGCACGACCGCCGTCGTCGGCAAAGAGAGCTTCGGCCGGCTCGTATTCTTTGACCTCGGGGTCGAGCTGTTCACGGATGGCTGGGTCGATGTACGGGGGATTGCACACCACTACGTCGAAGGCATCACGACCTTCAAGGGGAGCGAATAGATCACCGTGTAAGATCTCGACTCGCTCGGTGAGCTCATGGGTAGCGATGTTCTCCTTGGCGATAGCGAGAGCCGCCACAGAAATGTCAGTCGCGACCAACAACGATTCTGGGATCTCTTTGGCCAAAGCAATAGCGATGGCACCGCTTCCTGTACCAATATCAACAATAGAAGGCGCTTCGATGGCATTATCGCGAACCCAGTCGCGAACGGCATCGACGAGGTGCTCGGTCTCGGGGCGAGGTGTCAGCACGTCGCGGGTGACCCGCAGCTCCACGCCGTAGAATTCCTTCTTCCCTAAGATCTGTGACACCGGCTCGCGGGCGGCGCGCCGTTTCACACTCGCCTTGTAGGCCTCACGTTCCTCTGTTGTGAGCGGCTTGTCGAAGTGGGTGTAGAGATAGATGCGGTTCACATCCAATACGGCAGCGAGTAAGACCTCGGCATCGAGGCGTGCTGACTCCACACCCTTTTTGACAAAATGTTGCTGCGTCCAGGTGAGAATGCGAGCAATGGTCCAGGTCTCAGTCATCCCCAGTTGAGCTTCTCATTTGCCGCCGGTCTTGAGTGCCTCGGTTTGGTAATACGTCCGCAAGGAAACGACGAGATCCTCAATTTCGCCATCGAGGAGCTTGGGCAGGTTGTGCATGGTGAGGCCAATGCGATGGTCGGTGAGGCGATCCTGGGGGAAGTTGTAGGTACGGATCTTGTCCGAGCGATCGCCGCTCTTGACCATACTGCGCCTTTGTGCGGTGAGCTCGGCATCTTGCTCGGCCTGCTTTTTGTCGAGCAAACGGGAGCGCAGGACCTTCATCGCTTTGGCTTTGTTCTTGATTTGACTCTTCTCGTCCTGACAAATAACGATCATGCCGGTTTCGAGGTGGGTGATGCGAACCGCGGAGTCGGTGGTATTGACCGATTGTCCGCCTGGTCCACCTGCACGACACACATCGATGCGAATGTCCTTTTCTTGAATGTCAATGTCGATGTCCTCCGCTTCCGGGAGAACGACCACCGTGACTGCCGAAGTGTGAATGCGACCTTGGGTCTCTGTTGCGGGAACGCGTTGCACGCGATGTACGCCGGACTCGTACTTCATATTCGAGTAGACGCTGTCACCCTCGAGAAGAACGATGACTTCTTTGAAGCCACCTTGAGAACCTTGTGAGACCGACATCGTGTCGACCTTCCAACGCTTCTCTTCGGCGTAACGCATGTACATGCGAAAGAGGGCGCCAGCGAACAGACAGGCTTCGTCACCGCCTGTGCCCGAGCGAATCTCGAGAATGACATTCTTGTCGTCGTTGGGGTCTTTGGGAAGGAGCAGGAGTTTTATCTTCTCAGAAAGCGCTTGGCGTTGCACTTGAAGACCCAGAACCTCCTCTTTGGCCATGGTCACGAGCTCAAGGTCAGCTTCGGTCGCGATGATTTCGCGATTGCCCTCGAGCTCTGCCTCAACCTTCTTGAGCTCACGAAAAGCACTGACGACCTTGCCCAGCTCACGATGCTCACGGCCGAGGTCGCGCAACAGGTTTGGGCTTCTGGAAGTTTCGGGCTCGGAGAGTTTTTGATTGAGCTCGTCGTAGCGGGACTCGATCTCAGCAAGCTTGGTGAGCATGGTCATACCAACCGACTGCAGACGTCAGCAAAATCTCTATACACGACAACGTTTTCAGGCTCGGCCTTCTCTTCTTTGACCTTGTCGCGGGCGATTGCAGCCTTGAGTGAAGAGATGGACACCTCGAGCATCTCGTCGGTAGGCTCACGGGTGGTCAGTCGCTGCATGAGAAACCCGGGCGAGACCAGAGCCCGCACCCAACGATTGTTGAGATGCTTCGACGCCCAACGATTGAGCTCATAGGCAAATCCCGCCACCGGCAACAACAACGGGATCTTGATGAGGACCGCAGCAAAATGACTGGTCCAGCCTTCACCCAACCAAGGAATCAGCGGGAACACGACAGCAAAGAGGAGAATTGCCACCACCACCACCACCAGCAGAAAGCTCGTGCCGCACCGTGCATGGAAGGTGGTGTACTTGCGAGCGTGCTCGACATCGAGGGGATCGCCGGCTTCGTAGGTGGCGATGACCTTGTGTTCCGAACCGTGGTACATAAACACCCGCCGAATGTCGGGAATCATCGAGAGGAGACTCAGATAGGCGACAAAGATCGCGAGCTTGAACCCGCCTGCCACCAAATGAAACGCCAGGGACTTGAGCGCCAAACCGCCGAGCCACCACCCCACAAGCATCGTGAGGCCATGGGGCAGAGCAACAAAGAGACCAATGCCGAGGGCAATGGCGAAAATCATCGCCAGGGTGGTTCCTAGGCTCGAGGATTCCTTGTTCGCTTCTTCTTTGCCAGCCTGAGAATCTGCGGCACCGTCGCCGCTTGCTTTAGCTTGCGCTCTCTCTTGTTCCTTCTCGCCCAGCTCAGCCTGCTCGGCGGAAAAGCCCAGGGCCGCATAACCTGCACAGAGGGTTTCGATGAGCACAACAATGCCACGCAAACCGGGGATCTTGAAAAACGGAACCTTCTCGGCGATGCTGACGAACGTTCGGTCTTTGACGATAATTTCGCCGTTCTGCCGACGCACCGCCACGGCGAGCCCCGACGCAGCGCGCATCATCACGCCTTCGAGGACGGCCTGACCACCAACATTGGTAGGGGCGGGCATAGGTTTCGTTAGGGCGCTGAAAGCCCCAAACATCTACTGCGCGCGGCGATACTTGCGGTTGAACCTCTCAACGCGGCCTTCAGCGTCGATCAGCTTCTGCTTGCCAGTGAAGAACGGATGGCAGCCCGAACAGATGTCGATTTTGAAGTCGCCACGAATCGAGCGTGTGTCGATAACATTGCCGCAGGCACATATAATCTGTGCTTGCTTCAACTCTGGATGGATACCTGCCTTCATCTCAAACCTCTCTGGGGAGGCGACTAACTAGGGGATCTGGCCCCCCCATGTCAAGGGCAAGATGACAGGAAATCCCCTTTGTTTTTGGGTGGGATGGGTCAGCTTCCCAGTTACCGGCAACTGCTTCACGTGTCGAGGTGGAAGGTTCGGTAGGCGGCGCGCAGGGATTCTTCGACTTGCACAAATTTCTCAAAGGGACCGGCGCTCTCGAGAACAATGATGGCGTCATCGATGACGAAGAGACACTGGCTGAGCACCCAGTCCTCGGCACCATGGGGCAGGATGAACTCAATGGCGCATCCGTCGAGGCCCGTTTGGGTCTGAAAACAGTCCTCGTGCTTGAAGGCGTACCCGCGCTCCTCGAGGTGGCGCTTCATCGCGTCGACCCAAAACAGGAGGTCAGCCTTGGGGTAGTTTTCGATGGTTCGACTCTTGAGCATGACACCGTCGGCGGTGATCATCTTGAGATCGTCGGCGTCGTGAAAACGGCGAAAACGGTCCGGCGTGTCGATGTTGAAGGAGAGGCAGCCGCCGAGGGCGAGCATCGCAGTCGCCACGGCCAAAAAGTACACCACGGTTCTGCGTACCTGTCGGATAGCCTGTCGGATGAATCCGAATTCGGTTGTTTGCATTTGATTGCGCGTGTGCATGTCTGAACGCCTGTCGAAACTCATGTCTGAACGCCTGTCAAAACTCATGTCGGAACGCATGTCAAAACTCCCTGATGAAGCGCGGTAGCTCGACGTTGTTAAGCCACGCAAACGGCGACTCGACATAGACAATCTCCTGACGGGCGCGATATTGGAATGAAAGATTGATCACTGCCCATTGCGCCCGCTCTGTCTCGACTCGGAGTCTGCCTTTGGCTTGCTCGATCTCGCTGACCAGTTGTCCCATGGTCCGCTCAATGTTCAACGTCGAGCTCAGATCTGATTGATTCACCAAGGTCTCGAGCCGCTCGAAGATTTCCTGTTTGGACCTGAGCGCCCCCTCAAGCTGGGCTATCTCTTGGGTAAGGTCTGTGCGCTGAATGGCCTTGGAGATCACCAACCCATGCACAGTCATTGTCTTGATGGCCTCGGATAGATTCTCTGGCGGCACCTTGAGATCGAGGCGGTTGTCGGTAACCAACACATGGAATCCACCAAGACCTTTGACCTCTTCGAGGATCTGCTTGCGAATCTTTTCCACATGCACGACCTTGAGGACGACGTCGGCCTTGAGAGCCGTGGCACGTGCCATGGTTGCGCCTTGGGTGCCGGGCGTGGCGGACGACGCCTCTTCGGCCGCAGCGGTTTGGGGAAACAGCAGTGCCGGTAGGACCCCCAAC
>Ga0156517_1294_pt2 | contig 11075 bp, 7 predicted proteins | sample RifOxyB3_FD_111912 | JGI IMG/M metagenome (GOLD analysis project Ga0156517, IMG submission 111912) | Deltaproteobacteria bacterium RIFOXYB12_FULL_58_9 | reverse complement strand
CGTGGCTCAGTGGTTGGACAATGATCCCGCCCTGGTTCGTTCGCTGTTTGCGGGGTTGGAAAAGGCGAAACCGGGGAGCACTGCACTGGTCGCCACGGCACTCGGTGCTGGCAACGCCATGCGGGTCCTTGATTTGACCGAAGCAAACGAGGACATCAGACGAGAGGCTGCGCGGTTGGCATTGTGGCCGCAGCAGCGTCACAACGTTGAGCGGGGCATCGACCCCACGGTGGTCGACGGCAACCCACCCGCGTCGTACACCCGTCACGTGTTGGACCGGGTTGCAGAGATCGGCAAGAATTACCGCGTTCGAGTTGGCATTGCTGTTCCACCAGAGCTACTCGTCTCGGATGCCGGTCGACAGATGCTCGACGCCAAGCTCGATGCCATTGAGGGCTACGTGCCCGGCGGAAGCCTCGAGATTAGAGCCGTAGAGGGCGAGCTGGTCATTGTCTCCTTGGCCCATGCGGACACGCGGCCATCGGCGAATGCGGCGCGGGCCTATTGGTTGTGCGAGGAGCTGGAAGGCTCGGGCACGGCTATACCCGCCGATGTGTACGCGGCCGTTGCCGCCAAGGATCCCGAGTTGTTGGCCGGGACTGTCGGTGTGCTGTCCTTCCTCGTCGAGCACACCGATCAACTGCGGGCTCGCGCCATCTCCGAGATCCAGTTTGGCGACCGCGACGACGTCCACGATGTGAAACTCGGCGTCCAGGTGGCGATGGGTGACGCCGAGGAATCGACGAAGTCCGAGAAGTCCAAGAAGTCCAACAAGGTCGATGTCGAGACCCGGGTGTTGACCCTCAATATTGGCAAATGGGCAGCACGCTTTGGTGACCCGAAACGTCTCGCCAAGGCCTCAACTGATCTCCACAGTACAATCCTCGAACAGCCACAGCCGAGCCGACTTTTGGTGGGCCCGAACGCCAGCGTTACCAATGGTGAGCTCGGTTTGGGTGCCATGGTCGCGGTGCAAACGGGTAAGGGCCCACGGCTCACCGCCAGCATCAACACCACGACAGGTGGGTTCGTAGGGGTGCAGCACAACGTTGCGAAGAAAGACGTGGTGGTTTCCACCTCTGCCGGTGCCGGGTTGGCCGATGGCTCGCCCAATGCCCTCCCGGGTATTCACCTGGGCGGATCGGTCACCGTCAACCTTCTCGGTGAGCCGAGCGATGACACCTACGCCTACGCTCGTGTGCACATGCTGCTCGGGCGAAGTGTCAACGGCGGCGTGACGGTGTACGGTCGTCATCGTTTTGGCAACCAGGAGGTTTCCGGCTTTGCCCAGGCGCGGATGCTCGACATGATGATGGGTGGGCCGTTTCTTCGTGCCCAACTCGAGTTTTTCAAGAACAGCAAGTTCCACGCCGGAGTTGCCGTTGATACCAAACTCCTTGCCAGTTTGATGGTGGGCTACGGGAAATGGAAGCTCCGTCTCGGCATGGGGGGCGCTGTTGCCTACGACGACAAGATCGAGGTGGGTGTGCGGTTGGTGGCGGGCGTCCCAATCCCTTACGCATCGCTCCTGCCCGCACTGAATCCCGACTTCCGATACATGGTTGTAGATGGAGAAGTGAAGATCACTGAGATCGATACCAACGATCCCAAGTCATTGAGCAACATCCACCCGTTGGTGTTGGCTCAGGCGCTCGATGATATGTTGGCGCGTGACGGTTGCAGCGTCGACCCGACAGAGATCGGTCCCGGTGACGATCCGATGGACTTTCTCATTCGAGAATACCTCAGTGGTCGCGGGGAACGAATCAACGAGCCGACCACCGGCGAGTTGCGACGGTATTTCAAGGCACACCAACAGGAATTCGCATCGGCGGAAACCGAAGAACTGGAATTTGACACGGCGGACAAGCGTCAGGCGGCTCTTGCCAAACTGCAGGCCGCAGGCGCAACAGCCGGCAAGTGGGAGGTCGACGAGTACGACGAACCGATATTCGACCTGTCCGGTGCCCAGATCGGCAGCGAGAAGAAGTTCACCCTGGTGCGGGTCGTGAGTGTCACCACCCCGGACTTCGATGATCTCGATGCCGACATTCGAGGCCGTATCGCCAATGAAGTGAGATGCGAACAGGAGCGTCAGCTCTTCAACCGCGAGTTCAATCGCTACCTGGCGCAAAACCAAGGTCTATTGGAGCAAGGAGCACGCATCTATCGTGGGCTCGAGCTGTCGAATTCGCAGAACAGTCAATGGAAGGCTGTCGCCAAGGCGAAGGGTGCGCACAGAATAGAAGGGCCTATCACGGAGAGCAAGAAAGCCCTGACAAGCCGAATCAAGACGACTCAGGATGGCATGGGTGCCCTGAACACCGAGCTCGGACTGTTGGCGACTTCCTTTGAGAAGGCAGAGCTCGGCGATGACCCGGGCATGCGCCGCCTTGTCAAAGATGCCACCAAGGAGATTGAACGGTGGCAGCGGCGTCTGCAGTCTGTGCATCAGGACTACGCCCGTCTTTTCGACAACGTTGGGGGCGCGTCCCAAAGAGAAGCGCTCGAGCGCGTCGAGAAGAAACGGCAGAAGGTCAACGCCGACCTCAGCTTGCTCGTCGACGGATTTATCGGTGCCGAATCGTTGTTGGAAGAGATCCTCTTTGATATGCGCGAACGCCAGGAGAAGAAGAGCAAGGAGCACGGTCCAGAGCAGATCGCCACCCGAGAAAAGCTCGAGAATCTCCTAGGAGAGCTCAAGCTGTCGCCCACGACCCTGGTGCTGTCATCATTCGTATTGGCACCCAACACCACCGATCTTCGGCAAAAAGAGCTCGTCGATGGTTTCGCCTTGGAGGGTCTTGTCAACGGTGCGCCGGATGGCACAGACGTCGACGTCGACGTCAAAGAACCAGATCCAACGGTCCATAGATGAGACGACGGGTCGCTCTAGGACCCACAAGGCTCTCGACGACGCCATTCTTCGATTGGCTATGTCTTCCCACTGGAGTATGAGCACGGAGCCGAGAGGCGCGGTTGGCGGCATCATCCCCTGTCCACCAATCCGGGGCAAACGCCCAAAGCCTTCTGATGGTTGAAGGATTTCTACGAAGAGAAAAGGAAAAAAAGATTTCTAAAAATCCAGACCCGGCGACCGGTAGTTTCGATGCATTGCAGTTAGATCCTCGCGTACGCGAGGGTGTCCTTGACATGCGTTATGAAACAATGACACCGGTTCAAGCCGAGGTTATTCCGTTGGCAATCGCCGGAAACGACATCATTGCCGCATCCCAAACCGGAACGGGCAAAACGGCTGCCTTTCTGATCCCCCTGCTCCAGCGCCTGATCGACAAGGAGAGGACCAAGACACGCGCCTTGGTGCTGACACCGACCCGGGAGCTGGCAATACAAATTGACGAAACCTTCGTTGGCTTGGGTTACCACAGCGGCATGAGCTCCGTCTGCGTGGTCGGGGGGATGCCGTTTTATCCGCAGGAAGAGGCGCTCGTAGCCAAGACCGATGTTGTGATCGCCACCCCCGGCCGGTTGTTGGACCATATGCGTTTCGGAACTTTCGACTTGAGCTCGATCTCCTATGTGGTGCTCGATGAGGCCGATCGCATGTTCGACATGGGGTTCCTGCCGGACCTGCGGCGCATTCTCAGCCAGTTGCCGAAAAAGCGTCAGACCCTCCTCTTTTCCGCCACCATCGGTCGCGATGTTCTGCGTGTGTCGAAGGAGTATCTTCGAGATCCGATCAGTGTCCAAATTGGTCGACAGGTACCGGTAGATGCAGTCGAACAACGTTTTTTTGCCGTCAGCCAGAGAAACAAGATCGATCTCATCATGGATATCTTGGACGACAGAGCGGTCGAATCGGCGCTGATTTTCGTGGCCACCAAACGCGGTGTTCAACAACTCGACCGCACGCTTTATAAGGCGGGTTTTTCTTGCGATGCGATCCATGGCGATCGCACCCAGGAGGAGCGCGTTGTCGCGTTGGAGAAGTTCCGGCGCGGGGAAATCGATTTCTTGGTTGCCACCGACGTGGCCTCACGGGGGCTCGATATCGCCAACGTCTCACATGTCATCAACTACGACATTCCCCGCGATCCCGACGACTATATTCATCGGGTGGGTCGGACCGCGCGGGCAAAGAAGAAAGGTGCGGCGATCACCTTCGTTACATCCGACGACGGCGACATCGTCAGGAGGATTGAGCACGCCCTGGGCCACAAGATAGAGCTGCAACAAGAGGGCTCAGGCCGCCGCCGAAGACCGTTGCGTTAGCGTCACCGTGGGATGCGAAAATTTGTTTGGCCCTACGGATATCAGCAGGCCACCTGAAAACCAAGAGCCACATCCAAGAGCTCTTTTTCCAGACGTTTCTTGCTGTTCTCGTCCACCGACACCGTGATGTGTGTGGCTATGCCGTCGTCCACGCGAAACAGGTGGCACTGAGCGGCCCGATAATTGCCGATGGAAAACGCAAAGCTGGCGAAAACCCCAACGCTGCCGTCGACGAAGGTGGCATCACCGTCTCCAAGTCTTGAGAAAGCCTGAGTCGATGAGGCGTAACCAGAAACAAAATTGTCGAGCTCCCCACGGGCGGTTTGATGCAGAGCTGGCTCTCGCACAATCATAATGTTGGCACCCGGCAACCGGGTGTCAGACTTTCCCGCCAAGGGTACAGCCAAACCCACTCGGCGCGGCTCTGTGTACTCCAAAGTGGCAGCCATGCCCCAGGTGTCTGGCACACTGAGGCAACCGGCGCCAAAACGGGGTTGGGGCATTTTTGCTCTCACCAACTTCCCAACGGACCCTAAGCCATGCACGCCTTCAACGCCTGCTGCAGATTGCGTAGGTTCGTGACACCCTCCTTGCCGATTTGGCCTGCGAGGAGCTCGAAGCCCAAACCACCACGGGTTGTGGCGAAGTTCAAAATGTTCATCTCACCGAGCGCAGCGGCGTACTTGGAGCCGATGCCCTTGATGGCAGCGATGGGCGCCTGTTTGTTAAACTCGAGGTCAGCACTCCACCCGACGTTGCCTTCCTCTTTGGCCTTGGCCTGCATCTTGTCCATTTTCTTTTGGTAGGACTTGTCGACCAGACCGGACTCAATGGCTTTGTCATAACCAACCATGTTGCTGGGATTTACGATACCGATATTCATGAGCTTCTCCGTGCGGTTTTGTTGTGAGCATCCCCTGCGGCAGTATCGGAGAACGGGAGTAGATGTTGCGGAGAAGTGAACTCACGAAGGCACGAAATCACGGAAAGCTTTGGCAGCGCTACCCGCAGAATTCGCTGTCCGGCGATGTGCTCATTTCGGCACCCATGTCATAGGGACAACGATGTGGACGTGAGTTGATACAGCACGCTCACTTCGGCCCCAACAGCAACCGTGGTAGTGTCGGTCGCTCGCCGAAAGGATGCCCCATGCTTAATTCGTTGTTGTTCATCTCAATATTGGCCGCCCCCAATGGGCCCTTGAGCGAAACTGTGCACGCCCATCTCGAGCAGCACCGTGCTCTCTATCGCAAGCTTCACCAACATCCGGAGCTTGCATTTCACGAGGTCGAGACCTCACGCCGACTCGCCTACGAGCTCGAGACCTTGGGGTTTGTGGTCACCCGTGGCATTGGAGGCCACGGTGTCGTCGGGTTGCTGCACAACGGTGCGGGCCCCACCGTCATGCTGCGCACCGACATGGATGCTCTGCCGCTGGTGGAGAAGACCGGTCTCCCTTTTGCCAGCACGGTCGTCGTTGGCGAAGGAAACGCGCGCACGGGTGTGATGCACGCCTGCGGACACGACATGCACATGGCGGTCTGGTTGGGCGTGGCCACAGCGCTCGTTCGGCACAAAGATCTCTGGCGCGGTACCTTGATGATGGTTGGGCAGCCAGCCGAGGAGACTGGGCCGGGTGCCGAAGCCATGCTCAAGGATGGCCTGTTCAAACGGTTCGGTACCCCTGATGCGGCATTGGCCTATCATGTCAGCGCCGAGTTGCCCGCGGGCAGCATTGGTTATGGGCCTGGGCCTTTCTTCGCGGGCGTCGAATCCGTCGACATCACGGTCGTTGGCGTCGGTGGCCACGGTGCCATGCCTCACCGAACTATCGATCCCATCGTGTTGGCTTCGCGCATGGTGCTCGCCTTTCAAACTATCGTGAGTCGCGAACTAGACCCCACGGAACCCGCAGTGGTGACGATAGGCTCGATTCATGGTGGCACCACCCACAACATCGTTCCCGACGAAGTGACCATGCAACTTACCGTCCGTTACTATTCCGACGGGGTGCACGCGCAAATCCTGGAGAGTATTCGCCGAATCAGCGCCGGAATTGCCCGATCGGCGGGCTTGCCAGAATCCAAGACACCCAAGGTCGTCGGTCATGGCGAGGTGGCAGCCCCGCTGGTCAACGACGAGACATTGACCCAAAGGGTCGCGGCGTCATTTGCCGACACCCTTGGTCAAGACAAGGTGGTCAGGACCCCGCCGGTCACCACTGGTGAAGACTTCGCGTACTATGGGCGCACCCCCGAACGCGTACCGATCAGTCTGTTCTGGCTCGGCTCGGTGGAGCCGAGCGCCTATGGCCGGCAGCAAAAGAAGAAGACGCCTCTGCCGTCGTTACACCACCCAGGCTTTCATCCCGATTTTGACTTGACCTATGAAACGGGCGTGACGGCGATGGCTGCTGCGGTGATTGAGCTTTGCCCGTTGAAGTAGTGACGCAACCTACGTCGTGTCGGGCCGATAACTGACGCATAATGGAGATTCTTCCAACTCTAGGATGGCAAGTGGTGGGTGGCTGCGAAGAGCCACATTCCATTGTCGAGTATGGGTCGTGTGGACCGGGGATCGTCGACTCCTACAACGATGCCGTCGACCATGCACCTGCCATGCGCTACGAGCAACCGTCCCCTGCCTCTCCCATCTCCTATGCTCACGTAGAGAAGATAAACCCAGAGCTTTTTGCCCTCTTGCATCGCTTGGATGTTCAGTTGGAGCGCCTACGTGGGGAGCAGACGGGTCTTCCGGGCCGTATGAAGCGAGGTCTCGGCAACTTTGATACCGTTGAGCTGGAGATCCTCGAATTGGCACGTCCCGGCATGAAAGAACTCATTCGTGAGGTCGTCACAACGAGCGCTGGGACGGTTTCAGAGACTTTCAGAAGACAGATCGACAGCCTAATCGAGGATTTCACCGTGTCGCTGCCGGGGGTGGGTCTGCCCCGTTGGGTATCCCAGTCCGTTTTTGACGAGCGCATGGCGAGGAGAACCTCGGAGGGCGTGGGTCGCATCCACATTACGCCCCGGGATTTCGCCAAGATCAAACAGGTTCTCAAAATCGACGCGACATTTTTGCAGAACTTGCAACATACTCGCGTGATCAGCATCGGCGAAGGTGGCAGCAACTTCGCTCGCACCCTAGAGACGGAATTTGGTGCCAAGGCAACCGCTGCCGATTGGTGGTATGGTTTGAGCGCGACCGAGATGCAATCGCAGATTCTCATTGGCGATCGATACGTCGGCCAACGACTGGCCCGGGTCATGGGCCATGAGGAAGCATTGGCGCGCCTTCCAAGCAAGGTTGTCGTGGCGTGGGCCGAATCCCTGCCCTTCGCCGACCAGAGCTTCGATCATGCCTTCTTAGCCAATTTCTTCATCTGGTATTTCTCAGCCAAACATCGTGAGAGCGCAGGACTCGACGAGGAGTCGGGTTTTCAAATTCTTGCAGAAGCCCTGCGGGTGGCCAAGACCGTTCGTTTCAATATGGGCGGTAAGGTGGTTGCCAACCAGATCATGGGCTCCCTTGTCATGCGTTTTGCGGCCACCCACGACATCATCATTGATGACGACGTCATCGCCATGACCCGCAAGCCGCTAATCTAGGCACGATCTACTTTGGGGTGGGGTTGGTCACGCGTCATTCGGTGCCTTGTGTCGGGTGTTTTCCAGGCACGTGGGGTTGGCCGGTTGGTTTGATCGTTCAATGAGTGGCTGCTGTGGCAATTATCCGGACGAGTGGCACACCGAGTTTTTGAGCGATCTGTGTAGGTAATTCCGGATCGAGACCGGCGCTTGGATTTCCATTGCGGTCGAATACGGCGAAGACGCCTGCGACACGGAGTTTTGCGCCATTGTCGCTCATTCCGACAACGATCACCTCGTTGTTTTGAGTTGGGTCGCTATGTTCTATGAGATGGCGGGGCGAGCGAAGGGGAAAGATCCTCGCGTATAATTCCAAGAGCTCTCGTTGTTCCTCTTTGGTTCTGCGTCGAAAACGCTTGCTGCCGAAATCGTTGTGATGACACGCAACAAGGTTGTCCGTAGGTACATCGAGGATGAGTCCAAAAGCCCCAAACGTGTCCGCTTTGTCTTGGGTGATCACTGATGCCGACAGTTTGGGCAATTCGTGCAGCGCCTCGGGCGCTTTTACGCTCACCTGATTTGGGTCCGGAAACATGATTCCATGAACCAAATAGCAATAGTTGTTTGGGTCATGTCGCTTGGGATCGGTCAGCTCATTGACCCAAGCGCGGCGAATCTCTTCGACGGACTTCTTTTCGGGAAGCACTTCTCGCACCAAGCGTTGTTGACATGGGCCAAGTCGTGCAAATTCGCCAGGTTCGACGTTAAGGGGGGCGACGAGGCCATGATTCTTCGCTTTTGCGGAGAATTCTAAGGAATCGAGTTGAACGGCAAACGCATCGCGTCTTCCGGGGCCTTTCCGTTTGGTGCCAGTGGTAGCGTACGTGTGTATCGGAATACCACCAGCACGCAAAGACGGAATCTTGTGGAAGGTTCTTCTGCCCCTGTGTGTCATACCTGCTACGGGCAAGCGAACCGTATTGACATAGCTCTTCCTGAGAGGCAGTTTTCCGCTCGGCTGTATCACATTGTCATTGTCGGCTATTCAATGAGTTTGTTGCCGTAACCCGCCAACCACCCCCAAAATATCATCGGTGGCGATCGCCTCTCTTCTATTTGACGACTCCCTTGTCCAAGACAACCAGATCAGCATTCTCCGACACTTTCAATACCAAGTCGTCCAGCGGAAGGGCGAAGCGACTGAAAGGGGAAAATGCCGCTATCGTGGAAATAGACGAATGATGGAAACACAAATCTTCTAATGAGCCTAGTTCGCGATCCACACGTCAATTCGGCGATTCGTGGCGCGGCCCTCGGACGTCTCGTTCGTCGCAATAGGCTCTTGCTCGCCGCGGCCTTCAGATGTCAGCTGGGCCGCCGAGTAGCCACCCACGGTTGTGAGAAAATCAACAACACTGATCGCTCGTTTGCTCGACAGCGCCAGGTTGTCCTGTGGACTTCCGCTGGAGTCTGTATGGCCGGACACGGTCACTTTGCCTTGCGGAAAGATATTCAGGGCCCAAAGGACCTTGTTGAGGAGAGAGAAGTTCTCCGACTCAATTCTCGACTCGCCTGAGGAAAATTGGAAACCCTTCAAGCGAATCATCACGTTGGCACCCTGGCGAAGAACATCTGCCTCCTCGGGTCCGAACATTTTGCGAATCTCCTCATACCGCGCCTCTGCTTGCCTTTCACGCTGGACAGATGCTTCGAGTTCCGCTGTCTCACTGGATAGTTTCTTCTGTAACTCGGCAACCTGTTGGGCAGCGGCAGTGTTCGCCTGCTGAATTTGTGACTGACTCCCGCTGCGGATGGCCGTGAGCTGCGTTTCGTGGTCGCGCAGGATGGTAGCAAGTTCTTGGCGACGCGAAAAAGCTTGGGCTGTCATCTGCTTCTCCAAGTCTTGAATGTGCGCTTGGCTGAGTTTGGTGGCCTTGTGCAAATCCTGAGTTGACTTTACGAGCGAAGCCACGTCGTCGCGCAGTGTCGCTACCACCTCGGCGTTGGAACGATCAAAAGGTAGGATTTTTGACGTCGCCGGTTGGCGAATTTGCTGTAGCTGTCGCTGGTGCCAAAGGACAAGGTCCTCATCGGTGAACTCTTGGTCGTCAAACCATTTTGCCGTGGCCGCAATCTCCTGCGCCCGTCGTGCAAGCCACATAGCTTTGCTGGCATGCGCATTGCTTTTGTCCACACGCGTCCGATCGGCATCCAGCACTGAGGTGGCCAATTTGAGCTCCTGGACCGCCATCTCGAGAGTTTTCGGGGCATAGTCATCAGCGCCAGCGAGTCTCGCAAGGGATACGGACTCAACCGCAGCGGCCGCCAGTCCCTCCTTGAGGGCTCGGAGCTCCAAATCAGCATAGACACGGATCAGTTCAGGACGCAGATCCTCCGCCTCTCGGAGCCGATTCTGCTCGAGGAATCGCGTGGCCTTTCGAAAGGCCATGTCGGCCTTCCCGAAGTCTGTCGCAAATAGGTTTGACGCCCCTTGCTCTTGTGCACGGGAGCGGGTTGTCATGACTTCCTCCATCACGCGGCGATTCGCTGTGACCATCTGGTTGAGCGCGTTCAGCTCCTCGAGCCCACGTGCGGCAGTTTTGTTGGCCTTGTCCTTTTCCGCATTTCGAGCGTACTTGACGGCGGTTTCCAATGAATCTTTGGTCTTCTGAAACTGCTCGGATGCCAATAGGTCCGATTGTCGAAAACGCGCCTCATCGACGCCGGAATTGAGCTCGGCCACTGCATCGTACTGACGCAACACATCGCCCCGCGTCAGCGAGCCTGTTGCAGCACAGCCCATAGCAAGGCTCATGACGAGGGCAGGTCCGACAACCAAAACATTTGTCCAACTGTGGATTCTTCTTCTCATCGTTCTCTCCATTTTGAATGTAGTGCTTTCGCGAAACGAGCTTTTCGAGAGTCACGTTTCGTTGTGATGAGCCGAGCTTCGATTCAACACATACGTTCGTGTACTGCTCGGCCGTTCATTCAACTATTAGAAAATGGCAGCTTCCGTTGTCGCAAAAACCGGCAGGTGGGAGGTTACCCATGAAAGTGTGGATTCGAGTCAACATCGCCTTTTTCGACGGATCACGACGAAACTTCCTAATGGTCGCACGCTGCGAAAAGGCACAGTCTTCCGCGCGTCGGTCAGCGGCACCGGCGGCACCGGCGGCTCGATGCGCCGACATTCATTGACGCATTGGAAAGGGAGGATGGAAATGACAAAGTTATGGGTAGCGCTCATGA
>Ga0156517_1001_pt3 | contig 11117 bp, 7 predicted proteins | sample RifOxyB3_FD_111912 | JGI IMG/M metagenome (GOLD analysis project Ga0156517, IMG submission 111912) | Deltaproteobacteria bacterium RIFOXYB12_FULL_58_9 | reverse complement strand
ACCTGCGGCAATCAACGTACACAGGTGCGACTCGGAACAGTGCAATGCACCGAGCTCATCGCCAAGCCGGCGCAACGACTGCATCGCGTCTTTGGTGGCAACGACTGCGGCCTTGAAATCACCGTTGATGAGATCGATTCTTCCCTTGAGCTCACGGCACAGCGCGATAACACGAGTGTGTTTGATCTTCCGAGCAAGACCGCTCGCCTCTTTGACGCTGTCTGTGGCGAGCTCGATGTCACCCTCCTCGAGAGCAGCGTGGGCAATGCGATAGAGAGTGAGCGCTTCCTCCCGGCGATTGCCACCTTTGGCGAAAAGCCTTCGGGCCTGCCCGAGCTCGGCCATCGCCCTCTTGACATCTTTGCGCCGCAATCGAATGAGAGCGCTCTCGCGCAGGAACGAGGCGACACGGGGTGCCTCGACTTTGGGATCGAGGCGGGCAAGTGCTTCATCGACGGCCTCACTCGCCTTGTCGAGCTCATTGCAGGCAATCAACGAACGAATACGTTGGGCGCGAAGAATGTCGGTGATGTTGCGGGCACCACTGGTTTGCCACACTTCGATGACCCGTGCCAACATCGCCGCAGCTGTGTCGTGATGGCCCCGCCCAACCTCCAGCAACGCCTTGGCGGCAGCGAGGTAACGTTTGAGACGTCGACTTGGAGCTGCGCTCATCTCCCTTTCGACAGCGGCAATCCGCTTGGCCGCGTGGGTGAGATCTCCCACGTCGAGGGAGACCCAGGCCTCAGCGAGCTCAGCGACCTGCAAAAGATCACGATCGCCCCATTTCTCAGCGAGCTCGTGAAAGCGCACAAACGCAGCCTTGGCTGCTTCGAAATCACCTGTTTCACGATAGAGATCACCAATATATCCGTGACCCGTTGCCGCATGATACAGATCGCCCGCGGCCTCGAAAGCCTTGGCGGCAGCTTTGGCTTCATCCACAGCCTCGTCCAACCGACCAGAGAGCGCGTAAACCCGTGCCAACAGCCGGTGCAGCTCGCCCTCTCGTTCGAGGAATTTGAACTCCCCTTTGGTCATCTTGAGGACCTGTCGGGCCAGCTTCTCAGCGTCGACGATCTTGCCGATGCGCGCCATCGATACGGCCGCAAGGGTCGCGGCAGGAATCGCGAGGTCCGGGCTCACACCCGTCGCTTTGCGGACCCAATCATAGGCCGAAACGACCAATTTGTGCTCACCCATGCGGCTGTAAACATAGGTGAGGGCCGCATAGGCCCGAGATTTCGTCCAAGAATCATCTTCCTTGGCCAGCAGCTCCAGTTCATTTCTGACGGCAAAGACATTGCCCTGACGCATGCGCGCGCGCGCGGAGAGGAGCTTGAGTCGTTTGTCCATGGCTTGGGTGGCTGGAATAGCCGCCACGCTCTTGAGATAGGCCTCCAGAAATCCGAGGTCTCGGGCCTGCATCCACACAGTGGTAAGTGTGTCGACTGCTTTTTGCACATCGCCCGATTTCGCCAAGAGCTCCGAGGCACGTAGAGCCAAAAGGGGCTCATTGAATTTGGTGGCCCGTTCGATCAAATGTTTGGCAATCGTTTTGGCGGCGTTCTCGGATAGCTTGTCACCTGGGACCACCATCGAGCTCGCCAACAAATCTGTAGCATAGACGTCGCCGTCAATGAGGTTGAGCAAGCCACTCTTGCAGAGATTTTCGACCTGAACACCGTACAGTTTGGTGGCGACGATCTCGCTCACTGGCAAGCCCGTCCCGGACAGCCCAGCCAATATCTCCGTGCTCTTGCTGTCGAGTAATCCCTCGACAGCGAGAACTGCCTTGAACGCCGCCACTGACCGAGAAGACAGCCTCTCAAAAAATTTGGGCTCGGGCAGTCGATCTTGACCCAGCGCGAGCATGTAACGAAGTGTCAAGGCATGACCCGCGCAGCCACCGCGGGTGGCATCCTGGACTAAGAACTCCGCAGGTTCGCCTTTGACGCCAGACGCGCTCGCAACTTTGCGGACGTCATCCGCCGTGAGCGGTCCAACCCTCTCGATATGCAGGCGCAATCGATCGATAGCCGACAGCTCTGGCTCGCCGCGACCCGCACCGATCACTCTATATCGTCCCTCGTGGGTACGCACCGCACGCAGCAGTGACAGCAGTTCCTCGCGACGTAGGTTATGAATGTCATCAAGGATCAACGCCAACCGCTTGTTTTCCAAGAAGTCTGCTAATCTGGCGTAGGGATCGCCCTGTCGTTCGATACCCGAAGCACGTCCCGTGCCTGTTCGGGAGGACACTCGAGCCAGTATCGACGTGATCCCCTCGGCTGGCCAAAGCGGCAGATAGATTGCACCGCGCAGGCCCAACACCTTGGTTTCCTTGGCCAAACGCAGTATCAGGGTGGTTTTCCCAATTCCGGCAATGCCGCCGTACAGAAAAACCTGGAAATGCTCCAAACGAGCTTTGAATCGGCTGATGTAATCTTCCCTGCCAACAACGGCTGCGGGCGGGGTGGGGAAGTTGACGGGCATGAGTCTTGCCTGCACGTGCGAAATTTTTGGTTATTTCCTTATTATAAATAGTGGACAGAAATGCAATAATTCAACGCTTTTTGCGTGACCTTCAAAATAAAGTTGAACGAAATCAACAAGATGGTTTCATCCGTGGACAGACATGAAAATCCTGCAATGGGTCCAACTGTTCGTGGCATTCGCCAAGTGCTAGGCTGCATGCAATTCGCCGGGTGTTGCAAAGATGTTGGGTATTGCCACTATTTCTAGGAGTCCGTTGACCGATGGTTGCTAACGGCCAGGCCATTGCCAATGCCCTTGGGTGGCTCCGCAGCGCCCTTTGGCGAATGACCTTTGTCAACCTGACAGTGGCGTACGTTGCCGTGCTTGGTTTTGCCTGCGGCCTCGGCGTGCTCTTCGCCCAATGGGGGTATGCAAGTGTAGGACTCGGGGCGATCATAACAATGGCGTCCGCGGCGGCCATCGCCGCTATTTGGCTGATTCGCCAACGGGTTCCCGCTGACGCCGGAAGGCTGGAACAGGCGCGATTGGCGGAGAGCCTGGCACCAGAGCTCGGCACCGCCGCAACCTCTGCGGTCACCTTGTCGGATGATGTTGTTGATGGGGGAAGATTCTCAGCCGACCTGATCGACCTCCACCTCAAACAAACCCGGGCCGCCCTCGATGGAGTTGACTTCCCAGGCCGCCTAGAGCACCGACATCACCGTGCGCGACGGAACCTGCGCTGGCTACTTGCGGCCTGCATGACGTGGGCGATTGCCATGCTGTTGATTTGCGATGCGGGGCGAGCCCGCCTCGCCGCCCTGGTACTCGATGCGGGTGCCGCACAGACCAGCGACATACCACTCGCAGGCGACATCAGACTCACCTACCGTTATCCCGCATACACCCAGTTGCCACCCCGGGTCGTCGAGGGCGGCGATGGCAGCATGACTGCCGTCGCCGGCACTGAGGTTCTGCTCACCGCCACGGCCGACCACAAAGTGGAGGAGGCGCTCTTGCGCGTCACCGACATGTCTGGCGAGCCCATGCAAAGCGTGCCCATGACCGTCGACGGCCAGGTTCTCGCCACCCGCTTGTCTATCTTGCGCGACTCCCGTTATCACTTTGAGTTGGTCCAGGACGGCGATCGCATTGTCGAGAAAATGTCGCGACCCATTCGGGCCGCACTCGATGAGCATCCCGAGGTGCACCTTGATGCCCCGGCCTCCGATCTGATCCTGAAAGACGATCAAAACGTCGACATTCTCTGGCGCGCCAAAGATGACTTCGGTGTTGCTGAAGTGAATCTTGTGGTTGAACGGCTTGGCCAAGCCAACCCGCAAAAAATCCCACTGGCAACCAGCGAACAAACCGGCCAACGCCGCGAAGACCGTTATCGTTGGTCCCTGAGCGACATCAACTTGGCACCTGGTAACGATGTCCGTTTCTTTCTCGAGGCGTTTGACAACGACACCATATCTGGCCCCAAGCGCGCCGTCTCTGCCACCCGCACCCTGTCCGTCTTCAGTGCCAGCAAGCACCACCTCGAGCTCCTGGAACGGCAGCGGCAACTCCTCGAGCGCCTGGTCGACTGGCTTGCCGCTGAGCTCGTCGCGCCATTTTCCAAGACAGGAGGTGACCAAGCCATCGCGACCCAACGATCTTTGGTGGCAACCATGGATCAAGTTGCGTCCGACTTCGCTGTCCTCATCATTGACCTGCGTGAAGACAAGCTGACCGGCGACGAGATCATCGCTGCCTTCTCCAATGTCGGCGATCACGTCGACGCCACCCGGAACCAACGTTCCAGGGACCTCACAGGTGTGTCAGCACCTCTGGCGAGCTCAGCAGACTTCAATCGGATGCTTGCGCACCAATTGGAGCAGATAGCCTTGCTCGAAAATGACATCATCTACCTCGACGATCTGTTGGCGTTGCAGCGCATCGACGAGCTCAAACGAACAGCCAAGGAGCTACTGAGCGCACAACGGAATCTGGCCGAGCTGTTGCAGCAGTACAAAGACACCCAAGACCCAGCATTGCGAGCTGCTCTAGACCAGCAGATTCGCGACCTTCGCTCGCGGATGATGGAGCTTTTGCAAAAGATGGCGAGCATCAAGCAGTCGTTGCCGGGCGAGTACCGTAATCTCGAAGCCGCTGCGATGAATGAGCTCGGCGACCAACTCGACCGTCTCGAGGATATGTTGCGCGAGGGGAATCTCGAGGCAGCCGCGGCCGAACTCGAGCAGCTCGCCAACATGGTCGAGAACATGATGAACTCCATTGACCGTGCGCAGCAAGAGCTCGGCACAGAGCGGTATGCTGAGCTGCGTGCAGAGCTCGCGGAGTTCGGCAAGGAGTTCCGCGAGCTCGAGGGGCAACAAAAGGCTTTGGCAGATCGAGCTGAAAAACTCGCTCAGGAGTACCGCCAAGCTGCAGTTGATCGTGTTGGCAAGAATCTCGATGCCTTCGTCAGCCGCGCTCGCAAAAAGGCTGCTCGCGCCCTCGAAGCGCTTGACGAGGTGGCCAACGCTCCGGAGATCTTTCCCCACACACAAGAAGAAATGGCACACGCACGGGAAAGGCTTCTAGACACCGACGCCCTCCTGGAGAACCGCGACTTCGCACAGGCACAGTCGATGGCGGAGCAGGCACAGGCCCGAACGGAGACCGTCGAGAGCCTGATCGATCGGCAAATGCAATACAACTCCGACAACATCCGACGAAACCTAAGCAAGGCCAATCGTGCCAGCCGGGAAGCAAAAAAGCACACCCGCGAACTCAACGACATGCTCAAGAAGCTCTTCCCCCCGGCCAACGAAGTCATGTCGCAGAACCAACGCGAACAGATGCAACGCATGGCGAAAAAGCAGCGCAGCCTTGAGCGGCAAGCCGAACAGCTCGGCAAAAAGATGGACGGGCTCTCGGAGCAACTTCCACTCTTTGGTGGTGAACCGAGGGCGAGCCTCGACTCGGCGCAATCGGAGATGGGCCAAGGCGCAAACGCAATGCAAGCCGGGGAATTGCCTGGGGCGTCCCAGCACAAACGCCGCGCCGCCGATGAACTGGGGAAGTTGCGCGAGGCTCTGGAAAAGGCATCGCAAGGCCAGCAAGGCGGAATGCCACTGCCACTGGGGATGGGCGGTGGCCAGGGTCGGCCCGGTCGCGGCAACGACGGTCAACACTCCGAACCCGTCGAGATTCCCCAGGCAGACAAGAATCGCGCCGATCCGCAATTTCGCAAGGACCTGCTCGAGGCAGCCAAGCAAAAGGCACCCGACCGCTACGAAGGTGCCGTGCGCAAATACTACGAGGAGCTCATCCGATGATGCCTCTGCACAAAGGCAAAAAGGGCGGGCCCACGGGTTGGTCCCCGTGGCTGCTCGTGGGATCCGTCGCCGGTGCCATTGTGATCGCGGCGCCTGCTCGCGCCGCCACCGATGTCAGAGCGGTCTACGAGCTTCTCAATGACTGGCAGCTCGAAGACGCCCTCGCCGAAGCTCAAGCTCTGTTTGCGCAAGCGCCCGACGACCCCGAGGTGTGGATCATGGCGGCACACGTGCAGCATCAACGCGGCGAGCATCTGTCGGCCTTGTCCCTCCTCGATGCCGCAGCCCGCGCCGATGAGACCATCAATGCTGGCTACCGTTCGTTGGTGGAGACCTCAGCCCGACTGCAGGCCAATGCCGAGAGCGTCATGACGCCACACTTTGAAATCCGCTACCTCAACAAAGATGAAATCGTCGCCTACTATGCAGGTCCCATACTCGAGGCGGCTTACAGCAATATCGGCGGCGACCTCGACCTGTTGGCAGCAGAGCGCGGCGAGAGAATCCTCGTAGAGATCTATCCCGACGCACGGGGTCTCGCCGGGGCGACTGGTTTGACCGTCAAAGAGATCGAAACCAGCGGTACCATTGCCGTGTGCAAGTTTCATCGCTTGATGATCACGTCACCTTTGGCGACACTCAACGGCTATGATTGGGGTGACACTTTGGCCCACGAGTTCGTGCACCTGCTCATTTCCAAAAAGTCTCACGACACCATCCCCATCTGGCTGCACGAGGGCATTGCCAAGTTTTACGAATCCCGCTGGAAGGGCAAAGCCGGCGAGGCGCTGAATCCCTATTCGGAGAAGCTTTTGGCCGACGCCGTGCGCAAAAACGATTTCATTACTTATCAACAGATGCACCCGTCGATGGCGCTTCTACCCTCACAGGAGGCAGCGGCGCTCGCTTTTGCCGAGGTCTTCACAACCATTGAGTATTTGCGCAAACAGTTTGGCAATGAAACCATCCCCGAGCTTCTCGTGAAGAGCGCCGAGAGGGTCCCGCTAGAGCAGGCCCTGCATGATGTGTTTGGCATGGGTCTCGGCACAATAGAGACGAGCTGGAAACGATACTTGAAGAAACGGCCCTTTCGAGAGATCGCCGGCGCTGCCCCTCGCAAGATCCGTTTGATTGGCAATGAAGACGAAGCCATTAAGGAGAATCCCCTCGAGACCATTGACGACCCAGCGGTGCACAAGTTTGCCCGCCTCGGTGAGCTTCTGCAACTTCGCGGTAAACACCGGGCTGCTGTTGTTGAATACGAGAAGGCTTACGCACGCGCAGGGGCAGCACATGCTACCCTTCTCAATCGACTGGCCCGCGCCTATATCGAAACCGACCGCCTCGACGATGCGGTGCATCTGGTTGACAAGGCGCTCGCCGCCCACCCGAACGACGGCGACGCTCACCTTTTGGCAGGTCGCATTCGGCTGGCCCAAAACCAACCCGCGAAAGCCCGCGCCCATTTTGAAGCTGTGCGGCGGCAGAATCCATTCAACCCCGAGGTCCATGCAGCCCTCGCCAAGCTCTACGAACAAGCTGGGGACAAGGAGGCCGCAGCCAAGGCCACTCATTTTCTGGAGCTCGCGAGAAAACCGAGACCCTCTAAAGATTACGAGTTACCATCCCCCCCTGCGGGAAATGCTTTCGTATCACTGCTAAGCCCCAATTGGGGGCAGGTTCGCATCAACGGCGCTACGCCCATTGCCACTCCAGCCTGGCGAGTTCCCGTCGAGGCAGGTGAGCTGGCGGTAGAGATCCTCTCCGGCCCATCCAGCGGCACGCTACAGACCGTGATGGTGAAGCCCGGAGAATCCACCACGATGGTGTTGCACTGACCGATGATAGAGCGAGAATGGTGATCAGGTGCCGGCCAAGTAATTGCTGCTGTAGGCGATCTGCTCTGGGGTAAGGGCGTCAATCTTGATGCCCATGGTGTCGAGCTTGATCCTGGCGATCTCGGCGTCCTGCTCCGTGGTGATGTCATAGACGCCCGGCGCGAGGTCTTTGCCTTCCTTGGCCATGCGCATCATGCCCATGAACTGATTGGCAAACGACATGTCCATGACTTCCGATGGGTGACCTTCGGCGGCGGCGAGATTGACCAGACGTCCTTGCGCCAACAGATAAATGCGGCGGCCGTCCTTCATGGTGTACTCTTCGCAGTTTGGCCTGATGGTCCTCTTCGACTTCGACTGCTCCTCTAGATCAGGAATGGCGATCTCGCAGTCGTAGTGGCCGGTGTTGCAGACCACCGCACCATCGCGCATCTTGGCAAAGTGTTTGCCGGTGATGATGTCTTTCATGCCAGTAGCCGTGACGAAGACATCACCAATGGCTGCGGCCTCGTCCATGGTCATCACCCGATGGCCATCGAGGGTCGCCTTCAAAGCTTCCAGCGGATCAACCTCGGTGCAGACGGTGTTGGCACCCATACCTTTGGCGCGCGTAGCACAACCTCTGCCGCAGTGACCATAACCGGCAGTGACGAAGATCTTGCCGGCGAGCAAGATGCTGGTCGCTCGTATGATGCCGTCGAGAGACGACTGGCCGGTACCGTACACGTTGTCGAATTCCCACTTGGTGACCGCATCATTGATGGCGAGCACCGGGTAAAGCAGCTTGCCGGCTTCGCCCATGGCGCGCAGTCGATGCACGCCCGTGGTCGTCTCCTCGGTGCCGCCGAGGACACCTTTGGCGAGATCTTGTCGCTTCGTGTGAACCCGGATGATGAGGTCAGCGCCATCATCCAAAGTCAATGTCGGTTTGGGATCGAGGGTGCGATCGATAGCCCAATAAAACTCCTCGGTGTTCATGCCATGCCACGCGTACATGGCAATACCGTCGACCGCGAGTGCCGCGGCCACGTCATCCTGAGTCGACAGCGGGTTGCATCCCGACCAGAAGACTTCAGCACCGGCAGCCCGCAAGGTGCGAATCAAGACGGCTGTCTCTTTGGTAACATGGAGGCAACCAGCAATTCTTTGGCCTTTGAGGGGCTTCTCTTTTTCAAACCTGCCGCGCAGCGCCATCAACACCGGCATCCGACTCTCTGCCCATTCGATTTTGAGCATGCCCTGCTCGGCGAGTCCTGTGTCCTTAACTTTGTATGGCTCGGCCATCTTCCACCTCTTGGCAACAGTTGAGGTCGATGGGTGAACCACGCACACTCGACCATGTCAAGAGCGGACCGGCCTGCCCGACCTGTTCGCCTCTGCTATAGTGGCAGCCATGAGCTGGTCGGCATTCGCTATTGGCAGTCGATTTCGCATCATTCCCGAAGGTGCACCACGTTCGTTCGATGGCCGAATCGATCTGGTACTCGAGCGCGGGGCCTTCGGTTCCGGGGAACACGAGACCACCGCGAGCTGCCTCGAAACCCTCGGTCGTCTCGGAGACCTCCATGGTTTGGATGTTCTCGATTTTGGCAGCGGCACCGGTGTGCTGGCCGTCGCCGCGCTGCTCCGACACGCCCGATCGGCAGTGTTGGTCGATATCAACGCCGACGCCATCACCACAGGCATAAGAAACTGCGAACTCAACTCAGTCACAGAAAGCGCCACTCACGTTGTCGGCAGCATGGGAGATGTCCCACCCCGCCAGTTTGAATTGGTGATGGCCAACATCTATGGAGACATTCTTCTCGACGTGGCAGTGGACCTCGTGGGCAGAGTCTCACCGGGGGGCCATCTGATCCTGTCGGGAATCCTATGGCAAGACAACTTTCCTGTGCGAAAGAAATACGAAAGCCTCGGTTGTGAGCTGGTCAAGAACACGATGCTCGACGAATACAGCACCTTGTGGTGGCGGGCTCCCGGAGCCTAGGCCAACCTGGGCCTAGCTCTCGCGCACAACAACTCCCCTGGCGCGTCAAAACTCGCCGAGATCTCCCTTGGGAGCAGTCATCCGGTCAAAGCCCGGGAAAATCTTTTTTCGATTGACGGCGCGATAGGCTCGTCCGGCGAAAGCATCGCGGATCACCTCGGCGCGCACATCCGCCGGAAAATACTCTGGGTGGGGCTTGTCTGCGACGCGGGCGAGAAAATTGCAGAGCGGCTCGCAATCAAAACCGAGCTCGGCGAGACCTTTGCCAGCAAATATGTCTGCGCGGGTCTCTTCGTGCCGACAGATGTATTCGATCTCTTTGTGCGTGAGTTGTTTGCGCACCTGATACTCAGTCCAACGTTTGGGCCGGTGACCAACCTCGTGTGCCACCACACCCACGAGAACGTCGAGCACATTCTTGAACGCCGAGAGAAAACCCGCACCAATGTAGATGACGCCGCTGGAATCGATCATCGCAATCGTTCCATTGGCGAGCGCCAGTGCGTAGTCGCCCTCGGCGTCGCCTGCCATGCGCGCCAATTTGTTTACGTACTTTCTCAGCACCTCAAGCAAGTCAGCGAGCTCTGGGTATTCCGCCGCATCGAGGACCAACGGCTTGGACTTGCCGAACAGGGTTTGCTGCACCTGCTGGCCGACCGGTGCTGCCTCCCCCGATTTGGTGCTCGGCCATTGGGGCCCGAAGGGATTGAGCTGGGTGGATAGACCACCTTCGATTCGCCGTGACACCTCTCTAGTTTAAGGAGAATTGCCGAGTATCGCCAGCTCACGCGAGCTTCGCCCCTGCGAAAAACACTTTCGTTGGCAAAACCGCCTTGACATCGTAACGCAATGTATTACTTTACGCATCGCGTCATTTTGATGGCGGGCGATAGCCACATTAAAACATTGGAGGGAAAACATGACCGCAGAAAAAACCAACGACAACTGGATCAAAACCAAGATCGACGACATTGATGGACAAATCAGAGGTGTTGTCGAGCGCCTCGAAAACCAAAGCCGTGACATAGAGAAACGCGTGCGCGAGACGGAACTCGCGAAGACGGCCATGCGCCTTCAGAAGGATATCGAAAATCAGACCAGACGCTGGCAAAAGGACTTTGAAAGACACACCAAGCGTTTGCGCAAAGACGCGGAAAAGATCCGTGACAGCGCCTACAACACCGCTGGTATAGCGACAAAGCAGGAGATCGAGTCGCTGCGGCGCAAGATCACCCAAATCGCCAAGTCAACCCAACCATAGAATGGACGGCACAGTTCTGTGCCAACCGGTCGAATCATCCGACTTTCCGGATCGAAAAAATATGTATTGATCGACTGCCCCCCGCCCAGAGTATAGGGTCGCTGGCGGCTCCGATCCGTGCGACCGATAAGGAGGGCGTGATGCGCATAGGAATTCCAAGAGAATCATCTCGCAACGAACACCGCGTTGGTCTGACTCCCTTTGCAGTGCAGAGCCTGTGCACG
>Ga0156517_1273_pt1 | contig 11184 bp, 8 predicted proteins | sample RifOxyB3_FD_111912 | JGI IMG/M metagenome (GOLD analysis project Ga0156517, IMG submission 111912) | Deltaproteobacteria bacterium RIFOXYB12_FULL_58_9 | reverse complement strand
CCAACAGAAGATCGATTCGATCGCCGGCCTACTGAACATGGGAATTGAGCGTTGGGCAGATCTCGCCCTCGACCAACTGGCCGCGAACGCCGAGACCCACGCGGACCTCGAGTTCCACAACGAGCGCAGTCATCCAATCACGGCGATTCGGATCAAAGAAAACTTCCTGTTCGAGCAGGACAAAGATGAGATGTTCGTGCAACTCAAGAATCACAGCGAGCTCCCCCCGTTGGAGCGTCTGCTCGCAACCGTGCAGCTCTACGAACAGGCTCTCTGTGAACTCGACGCTGAGGTGGAGAAGAGCAAACCACACAAACGTTTTGACGCGTTGGGTGACGACTTCAAAACACGCAAGCTCCGCAACGAGGTGAAGGCGCTGGAAAAGGAAATGCAGCCGTTCTTGGATTACGTCAACGAGCTGCTAGGTTCATCGCCCGCATCACCGGACAACAACGCGTATGACCGTATGATGGGATTCATCTTCTCCAAAGAGAACAAGTTGGCCCAAGGCACGCCGTATAAACGCCTGCTCTCCAGCGTGAAGCAGACTCTCACCAGTGCGCTGGAAAAAGAGGGCCTCAGCGAAGTCGAGCGCAATACCGGTCGGCAACGGCTGGAGGAAGTACAAACGCGATTGCTGCGCTACGGTCTCGATAAATCCAAGGACGGCGCGGATCTGCTGAAGATGTTGCTGGCAATGCGCGCTGAGCAACCAACCCAGTAGTATTGTTGGCGTGACCCATTCGTCCCAAAGCGGTAACCCGCCGCCGGTCCCCGAGCCCAAGTCTCGAGTTACCGAGCAAGAAATCGACAAGTCTGACGCGATCAAAGTCACGATTCGTACCTCTGAGTCTGGGTGGCTCGCGCGACTCGCGCGGACCTATCGTGAGCGGCAGTCTATTTTGCTCATCGATGACGCTGAGGTCGGTGTCGATCCATCAACACAAACACTGTTGGAGATGGGCAAACGTGCTGGCCTTCGCCGTGAAGAATGGTTCGCGGTGCTGGTATCCCTAGGTCTTCTGGGGGCAGGCGTTGCCATGATATTTGCCGCCATCGTTGACCCAGAACCAACGTCTAAGCTCGGCCTGCTGGTCGCTGGCGGCACCATCTGCGCGATTGGCGGGGGATTCTCAGCGATCCGCATACTCACCCGAGAGACGCCTCCCGATGTTCAACTCTCACCAAGGGGTATTCAGATTCGCTGGCACTAGCACATGTCGATCACCGCCTCACCGTCTGTGTGGCATTGCCTTTGCGTCCGTCGTCCATAACAATAGCGCCCGCGTTCGATGGTGAGAATCGGGCGGCCACTTGAGTCGGGAGGACACGTTATGCGGTTCTTGAACATTGTGCTCATTGCTCCGTTTTTGCTGCAGTCGGCTGTTGCAGAAGCTGTCGAGCTCACTGGGGTGTGGGAGATCAGCTCCCTAGGAGGTGATCGCCGCGTTGAGATCTGGCACGACGGTGAGCAACTTACCGCCTATCGCGTATTGTGGCCCGAATTTGAGGGGGAGCGTTACAAGCTCGAGCATGTGTTTCGCGGCAAAATCACGGGCACGGACCTCTCCGGCAAGCTCTTGGTCAAAGAAGACGGTATGCCCAACTTCGATGATCTGCGTGCCTTCGATGGTCGGGTCGACGACGACAGCAAGATCACTCTCGACGGCATGCCGCTCAGACGCACCGACGAGAAATTGTCATCAGAGCCGCCACAACTGACTCCGGCGAAGCGGCGCTCGCTACGGGGGCCGAAGATGGGGGCGGCCCAACCAGTTCGACTGTTCCGCCCCGGTGTCGTCATCAATCTCAGATGGGAGGTGGCGTGATGCAGTGGCCAACAAGCGCAAGAACAGCCTTCGCAAACGCAACAATGGCCATGATGCTGGCGTGCGGCCAATCGACCGGCCGTGAGGGACCCAAGTCCGGACCTGCCCCTGCATTGCTGCAAGACGGCTCGATGATCTCCATTGCTGTCGCACCGTTATCTGCAGACGAAGCCGACTGGGTCGGGACCGCCATCGCCGATCACCTCAATGCACGCCTGCTGCAGACCCATGGCGTCGCGTCATACACCAATAGACAAGTCGCAGCAGCCATGCACGAGGCCAGAGTCGCACAGGCAAATTTGTTCAATCGTGAGTCCGCCCGCACTGTCGGACATCACCTCGGCAGCCGCTTCATCGTAGTGGGTAACCTAGAGACCTTTGACGGCCGGTTACAGGGTAGCGTGTGGACCATCAACACCAAGGATGGCTCCGTGCAAACTGAAGTGCAGATTGACGCGCCCCAGACTGAGCTCGCACAAGTGGCAGCAGACGTCGCCAACAAGATTGGCGATTCCTTGGGGACTCCCCTTGGCGGCGCAGACATCGCGGCCCCCCTCGCAGCCATTGAGAAGACCACAGAGGCCATGATGATCCTACAGGAGCAGTCCCTGTCCCCCCGCTCTGCCGATCCCCTTGCACCGATAGGTATCTCCAGCAAAGACCTGACTCGTGCGACCGAGCTCGCGGACCTTGCGACAAGCGACGCGCCTGGGCACGGCGACGCCTGGACGGCGTTGGGGCTCGCACACGCCATGGCGGGACAGACCGAGCCGGCGTGGAAAGCGTTTGCGAAGACTGCGGAGCTGGATCCCTACGGTGCCAGCTCGACCCTCGTACGAGCTTATGCCCACATGCGCGAAGGTCGCTTCGACGAAGCGGAGACCATGTTGCGTGAGTCAGTGAAGAAACACCCTGGCTTTCTGCATGGGCGCGGGAGCCTTGCGGAACTGCTGCTCCACTTTGGTCGATTTCGTGAAGCCCGTGCAGCTTTCCGGGAATATTTGGAGATTACCCCGAACCAACCCTGGGTGTTGGTGCAACTCGGATATTGCAACGCCAAGCTCGGTCATCTCGACGACGCAATCAAAGACACCGAGCGGGCCCTGGGGCTTGAACCGACGTCCGTCTTTCTCAAGACAGAGCTCGCGAGCCGCCAAATCGATGCTGACGATTTGCCCGGCGCACAGAAAACTCTCGAGGGCATTCTCCAAATCGCCCCCAACGATATCCGTGCACACGTCCGTCTCGGCTACATCAAGCTGTTGCTCGGTGACGATGTCGGTTCTATCCTCTCGAGCAAGAGGGCGCTCGAGCTCGCCAAGGGTGCACGCCACAACCGTGACCGTGCCTACGCACACTTGAATCTCGCCAGAGCTTTGGGACACCAGAAAAGAGACGATGAAGCCCTCGCGCATTTGGAAAAGGCAATTGCAGAGGCTGACGTGTCCTTTGATGAGCTCGAGATCGATCCTGCTCTCGACTCACTTCGTGCGAACCCAAGGTACGAAAACCTGTTTCAGAACTAATGCCTATTATGAGGGTAGTGCGGCGAGCACTTCCTGATGGGCCGCCTGCGAGATGGCGACCACCGCGGGGTTTTTGAGGCGGCGTTCCGCCACTCTCTGATGCGCGCGGGGCAAAAATGCCCCAGTCATGGACCGCAAGGAGGTTGCGAGTGGGGCAATGTGGCCCCACCAACCCGGCGAAACACGCAGATTGCCGCACGTTGTGGGTGGCCTGCTTCGTGCATCGGATTCTGGGAAAGCGACGAAGCCATTTCTCGAACGCCAAGGAGAAGACCATGTACCGACTCAATGCAACTTCCATCGCGATGACTGTGGGATTGTTTGGTTGCGGCCAGATCGGAGAAATTGGTCTCACCGATGAACAGCTTGCAGAGTTTCAAGCCGCCTACGACGGCGCAACGGCGGTGGCGGATGCCCTCCGCGGTAACGACGCTCCCAGTGGCGCTCACTACAACCTCAATTTGATCGGCGTGCCCAAGAGCAAGAGCGCCGACATGACCGGCAACGATGGCCATCGTATTTTTGTGCCGCTCGCAGGCACTACCAAGATACTTTTGGCCGAAGGGGAGTTCGCCGTCCTCGACGCCAATGGCACCGATGGCACCGCCAAATTTCAATTGCCCAGTCCAGACCCGGAGAATGATGGAGTTACGGAGTACTCTGTGTTCAGTCGCGCCCTCGGCACGCCGGGCGGCTCCTCCAGCATGACCACGTGCGCCACCGATCCGGTCTCCGGGGAAGAATACTGCAGCATCTATTCCACGGTATCCACCCGAACCTCGGGCAAGAGCTCGTTCTCCAACGTTTCGCGCGAATTGCTATATGCCTACGTCGACTTGGACGGAGACGGCATGGTCGAACGCTATCCTCTGTTCGACGACACCCTTCAGGACTACTTCTGGGATTATGACAACAGCGGGTTGAAGCTGCTGCAGCTGCGGTTCTATCCCATTCCCACCGACGTCAATTGATTGAATGAGTTGGTTTCGCGGGGCATTCTGACCCTTCTGCGTCAGAACAAACAGCTCGTGCAGGTCGCACAACGGCTCTCGGTGCGACGGCCATCGGTTGTCGTCTCCAAGACAAACAAGGCGAGCATCGCACCACTGATACCACGATGCTCGAAACCGGACAATCCAAGTGGGCGCATCGGTGCGCGGGTGCGCAGACTCTGATCTACGAGGTCCCGGCCGTCTACGTCGGCTCCATCTTGCCGACCTCCCACGCAATCACCACACGGGACGCCCTTGACAGGCGTCGATCCCATCCCAACCCTCTGAAGGTGACCTAAACGCATTTTTCCAAGTGGTTGAAGCCCATGGAGCGGAGTGCCGCAAATGGGGGGGGGAATCTGAACGAACAGGATCTGGAGAGAATTCCAGGCGACTTGTTGCGTGCAATGGCTCGACTGTGGTTGCGTGAGCATCCCGACGGCTCGCGTGGACAGTTGGCACGACTTCTCCGTGAAAGGTTGAGCGCTAGAGGAATCGATTATCACGATCGGACTTTGCGCCGGCAGATGGACGGTGGGGTAGCAACTGTCCCCCGATGTCTCGAAGATGAACTGGCGACATTGCTTATCAACACCGATCGATACGCCGACCGAGATGAGGTTGTGCGACGCATCGAAGTCAGCGAGCCACTCATCGACGCCGAAAAGCGAAAGCCACCCTATGTGTCCGTGGGGCGGTTGGTGCCTTTGGCCCGACTGTGGTTGCACTTCAATCCAAAACGCAGCAAGCGCTATCTTGCGACGCGCATTCACAGCGATCTCGCCGCCGAGGGAATCAGTCTCGGTGTTGCACCTCTGCAAATGGCCTTGGTAGGCAAGGGACGGTGGGCCCGTCGCGAAATTCTCGAGGCCATCCTTGTCCGCCTGCGCCCGCATAACATCCGGTCGGAACGAGCAGCTCTCGCAGCCCGGGACAATGCTGCAGATGCGGTCAACGAATCGTTGAGGGGGCGCGAGGTCGTACAAACCGAGCTCTTCGCCGAGCTTGCGACGGTCTGGAGCCGCCACCACGGTGGGCGTCCCAAACGGCAATTGGCTCTGCAGCTGCAGCGATGTTTGGCGGAGCAGAATACTCCAGCCGGGTTGCACCACCTGCAGAAGCTGCTCAATGGGCAGAGAGGTGGCGGTCAACGTCGTATTTTGGTTGCTCTCGAGAACCTGGTGCGCAAAACGGTGGGCCAGACGCCAACCACACCAGTCTCAGCACAGGACAAATCGGCAACCTCAGCACGTGACAAATCGGCATCACTAAGAGTCCGAACAAGTCGAGACCGCGGTGCGAAGAGCGACGAGCAAAGAGGTGCGAAGGAGACAACGAAAAAGAAAGACCTGCCATCCCCCGCGGATCCCCTGCACGCGTATTTGCGGCACATGGGGCACGTGCCCATGCTAACCCGTGAGCAGGAGGTCGAAATTGCCAAGCGCATTGAATCCGGTGAAAGGGATGTCACAGACGCCCTGCTGGCATCGGTGGTTGGGCGTCAACAGCTGTTGAGGCTCGGGCGGCAACTGAGAGACGTGGATGAAGCGGACCCCGCCGAAGGCGACCACAAGGGACTTGTCGAGCAGCTCAACTCGCTCGAAAGATTGCACGGGCGACGCGACGCAATTCTTCAACGTTACGGTGCCGTGGGGTCTGATAGAGCCCGCACGGCATTGCAGCGGGAGGTGGAGCAAGCGACTCGCGCTATTGACGAGATCGTTGCTGGCTTGGTGCTGCCACGGGATTGGGTCAATGTGCTGGTCACGCGACTCAAGGAACTCATCTTGCGTGCTGAGCGCGCCGAGCGGGACACATGCTCGGTCGAGGCGAAACTGGGGCGCAGTCGCAACGACCTGCGGCGCCTGCTGCACGAGGCGAAACGTTCGCGATACGACGAGCGGCGCATTGGTCGTCAGCTTGGCATTGGTGTTGATGCGATGCGTGAGGGCACGCGCCTCCTCGACAGTTGCGACGGTATGATTCAAAGAATCGAGGTGGAGGCCGGTTCGCCGGTGGCCGACCTGCGCGCAGACTATGCCGCCATCGTGCGTGCCGAGCGCAAGGCCGAACAGGCGCGCGCGGCTTTGGTTGAGGCCAATCTGCGGCTGGTGGTGTCGTGTGCCCGGCGCTACCAAGGCCGCAGCATGCCTTTGCTCGACTTGATTCAAGAGGGCAACATTGGCCTGATGAAAGCCGCCGAACGGTTCGACTGGCGTCGCGGCTTCAAGTTTTCAACCTATGCAACTTGGTGGGTTCGCCAATCTCTCACCCGTGCCATCGCCGACCAGGGGCGAACGATTCGGGTACCTGTGCATCGCTTGGAAACCATCAGCAAGGTGATTCGCACCCAACGTTATCTCACCCAAGAAATGGGAAGAGAGCCGACACTCGATGAGGTCGCAGCGAAGTTGGAAATGCCCACCGAGCATGCACGATTCATTCTTGAGGCCCAATCACGGGCTGTTTCCCTCCAAACACCGGTTGGTGAAGATGGAGATGGAGAGCTGGGTGATCTTATTGAGGACAAGAGCGTCGACTCTCCGTCTGATGTGGCGACTTCCTCAGAGCTCGCAAAGGAGGTGCGTGCAGTCTTGGGGACGTTAACGCCACGGGAGCAGAAGATTCTCTGCATGCGATTCGGCATTGACGAAGATGACGAATACACTCTTGAGGAAGTGGGACTAAACTTCGAGATCACCCGCGAACGCATTCGACAAATTCAGGCCGTCGCTCTCGGCAAATTGCGAGAACCTTTACGACAAAAACGGCTCAAGATGTTCGCAGAGGAATGAGTTGATGTGCCCAGGCTCTGCCTGCCTATTTACAGTGAGGACGACGCAGACTTAGCGGCGGTCGCGGGACTCGCGTCGAGACTGGTCGTTTGCCCGTTTGGCAGCTCGACGTCAATTGTTGTTTGTACCTTGTTACGCCAAACCTCCATGCGCAAGCGTTGACGCGGATAGGTCGCATCAACTGTCGGTACCAGCTCACTGGCATGTGTCACAGACCGCTCATTGATGGTGAGAATGATGTCGTTGGCTTTCAACTGCGCCTTTTCCGCGGCGCTCCCAGACAAGACTGAAACAACAAAAGCTCCCGTCGGGGCTGGCAAGCCCAGGCTGGTGGCGAGCTCGGGAGTGACTACACGCACCCGCACGCCGAGTTTGCGTGTTGGTGGAGGTTTTGGCGACTCCGTTCGGGTCGGATCAACGGTAGTCTCGGCCACAGGTTTTGTGCTGCCAGATGAAGTGGTTGGTTCCGCTTCATCCGGAGCAGGTTTTGCTGGCCCTGCGGGCGCGCCGACGGTGAACTCGACAGCCATCTTTTCGCCACCACGCCAAACCTCCATGGTCAGGGTGTCGCCGTACCGGGATTGAGTCAGAAGCTCAAAGGCCTCGACGGGATTTTGAACCTTCTTTCTGCCGATTTTTGTGATCACATCGTCAACTGCCAAATCCGAATGTCTGACCACGCCAGCATTGGAGATGCTGGTCACGCGGGCACCCTGGGGTTTCTTCAGGCCGAGTCCCTTGGCCTCTTTGCCATCGAGGCTCGCAACGGAAATTCCCAGCTTAATGATCTCGCCGGGTTCAGTCCCCTTTGGACGGGCTTTGGGCTTGGTCGGTTTGCTTAGCTCGGTGACTTTCTTGCGCAGGTTGTGTTTGAGAGCCGGTCGCGGTGCTGCTTTGACTTTGATGGTTGCCCAGGTGTCGAAGATCGCGTCGTAGCGGTGCACGGTGAGTTTCAACTTTTGGCCATCACTCCCCACTTCAAAAAGAAGTCCTTGGACTGCGCTAACACCATCGAGCAGAGTGGCGAAAGACTCAAAGCTCACCTCCGTCACACCGAGAGCCGTTCGCGCGTCGTCGACCTGCTCGCTGGTCGCGACAGTGGCGCCGGACGACGACAGCTTGAGACGTGCGGTTTTCAGGACGGTCTCAGCAAGCTCTGAATCGTCCTTAAGCTCTTCGCCGACCTTGAGCACCAATGCCCAGTGGCTTCTGGCTGCATCCTCCGTTTTGGCAACGCCTGTCGAGGTTAGAAGGATCGCGATAGCTGACAATGTGACCACTGACGTTGGTGTCATCCCCTCCCTATACGCAATCGATGCAAAACTGTCCACATTACTAGCCAATGGGCAATCTCGTATGGCAACCGTCCCTTTGGGATGCGCCGCACTTAGCCTCACAGAGCAATAGCTACAACAAGGCTCGCAGTTGGTTTATAGTGGCGTTGATGCGCCGCTGGATCCCAAAGATTTCTTTGTTGCTGAGCCCAGGCGTCTCAAATTCAGCGCGGTCTCTGTTGTCAGTGACATGGGCCATTTTCTTTTCGCTGTTCTTCTTTGCCGTCGCCTGCAACCTGAGCGGACCAGGAGTGGTTGCGGACTTCGATGGATTCACGGCATCGATTCCAATCGACGACCGACGGATAGAGACCTTCGCAGCGCCGTTGGTTGTCGCCGCGGGGGAGACGGTAACGGCCTCGTGTGTCGTTTGGCGGCGAGACAGACATCTGGACCAGGTGCCGACGACCATAGAAATCGCCCCCAATCCGGGCCCCATCGAGCAGATCGGCAACGGGACCTTCAAGTTTAGACCCTCCCGAGCCGGTGCCTATCGCCTTGAGTGCGCGGACAGTGTGGCACGGACCCAAGACCTCCGCGGTGTGAAGGTGACGGTTGTGCCTGGCACGCCAGAGGCGGTGGAGACCATCGTCGACAACTCAGTTGTTCCTGCGGGTATGCCGCTCACCATCGACTGCGACATCTATGACGGTTTCAACAATCTCGTGGTCGACCTCGAGGCCACCGGGGTTGTTGCCGATCCGTCGATGCTGTGTGCCCCACCCCTTGGTGGACGGTTCGTGGTGCGGGGCACTGTAGTAGGAGATTTCGCTGTTGCGTGTCAGTTTGGGAGCGTAATGGACATAACCCCAGAGTCGGTGAGCGTGATCGTGGGACCACCCGGGGGAAGTGACACCGTGGTTGACGTGAGTACCACTCTCCCCAACGAAGCTGTGACAGTGACATGTGTGGCGACTGATGCTTTTGGCAATCCTCTCGCTGACGTCCCGACCGAATTCATTGTGATGGCCGCTGATGGCAAGGTTGGTGAAGAAGCAGGGGTCATGGTGACTGGCAACACGTTTGCGGCGCAGAACCTTGGCACCTACTACGTGTTTTGCAGGGTGCCGGGTATGCTCGCCGGTGATGAAACGCCCGCCGTGGTCAATGTCCGCCGCGGACGGCCGTGCATCTGGGATACCGGTTTCATCGAGGAACAGTGTTATTGGCGAGGCCGTCGGTTGCCAAACGTGCCATTGCTCCTCGACCGCTGGGGGTACGAGATCGATGGCGTCGCGATCAACATGGAGAGCACACCGGCAACAGGAGTGGTCAACGACGCACCCGGAAGCTGGGTTTTTAACAACGAAGGCGAGTTTTCTTTGAGCTTCAGCGTTGTCGGGGATGTCGACGCCGAGTGCGCTGGCGACCTTGATTATGCTGGATTGCCGGTGGTGGTGGATGTGGTCGTTGATTCGACGGGACCAGTCTTCACTGTGGCCCCAAGGCGCGCCGCAATGGTGGCGGTTGGAACCGCCACCGATAGGAGTGTCACCTTGACGGGGACCCTCACCGATGCGGTGAGCAATGTTGCCAACGCATCAGTCGCGGGTGTCGATCTTGGCGCGGATAGCAGTCAACGCAGCATTTCTATTTCCGTCGCACACAACAGCCGTTGGGGGCTTTCCATCATTGATGGTGTTGCAGTGGATGTTTGTGGCAACCAAGCAGTTTTGGCGCAGTCATATTTGCGCAGCGGCGACACCGGCAGTACCCGCTATTTTACTGCTGCCACCACGCCGAATGTTGCTTCCCGGGCTGACCAGGGGGCGGTGGCTCAGCTCAACCAAGAGCTTCTTGATGATAACGATGTGTTTGTCGATGATCTCGCGAGCATCGGGGAGGCAGTCTTGCAGGCTCAGAACTACGACAACATCATTGCGCCTGGATACGTGTTTGTGTCGAGTGATTATGGTGTGAGCTGCAGCGGCAACGAGACAGGGTATCGATTGCGGCGGCCACCGACGAGTCCGCCGGCGATTGAAATCGAGGGCCCCTACATCACTGAGCTGCGCGCGGTGGACGGAGGTCTCGAGATTGCCGTGCACGTGGGTGACAGCAACACTGGGTATGCTTTGGATTTTCCCCTGGAGGTTTGGGGGCGGCAATGTCTTCTGGGAACGGAGATATTGTTCATCGACAGCACCGCCTGGGTGCACGCCGACGCTATCGATCTGACGGGACCCGTGGGTGTGGGGTTGTCGGGCAATTCACCGTCAATCACCCTGTCATCTCTAGAAATTGCCACCACCGGTCTCAGCGTTGAGGTCGATTGTCCTGACGGTTCACAGGCACTTTGTGATTGGCTCGTTAACACCTTTGTCACCTTGCTCACCACCACCATCGAAGACGCCCTCGAGGATGCCATCGCCGAACAGCTGCCACCGATCATAGACGATTTTCTTTCTGGTTTTGCTTTTGATTCCAGTTTCGCGATTCCGGCACCCTTGAGCATGCAAGTGCAACTGGCAAGCGGCTTCGACCGCATCGCCTTCTGTGGGCCCACCGTGTCAGGCTTGAGCAAACCATCGGAGTGTCCCGCCACGGGCCCCAATCCTGGTTATGGCCAACTGGGTCTATTCGCCCAGGTTTATCCGAGCACCCGCGGCACGAACATCGCAGTCTCCGCCTCTGGTGCAATCAAAAAGAGTGGAGCATTGCCGACCTTTGCCAACAGTGGATATCAGTGTGGTTTGGGTCTCAAGGAT
>Ga0156517_1267_pt3 | contig 11184 bp, 12 predicted proteins | sample RifOxyB3_FD_111912 | JGI IMG/M metagenome (GOLD analysis project Ga0156517, IMG submission 111912) | Deltaproteobacteria bacterium RIFOXYB12_FULL_58_9 | reverse complement strand
CCCTCGACGAGGATACTCAGCAACTCGCGCTCACCCAGCATTGCCAACAGGTCTTCGATGTCCAAACGGCCGCGATACAATCGGCAGCTGAAGGTCTCGGCACCTGCGCGGTCGAGTGCAGCGCGACGCCGTGCCGGGGCTTTGGGCCCGACCGCAATCCATGTCGGCGCGTTGGAGCCCTTCGTTGCGCGCACGACCTTCGCGTCAGGTGAAACACGTGCCTCTGAGTCGAGAACGATCCGCACCGGGTCACGTCCACCAGAGCACCGGCAAGTCAATTGCGGATCATCCGCAGTCACAGTTCCACGACCGACCACGATGGCGTCGTGCTGATCCCGCATGCGGTGGCCCAATTCGCGGGCCTTCCTACCGGTGATCCACTGCGATTGTCCTGTGCGTGTCGCCACGCGACCGTCCAGGCTTTGGGCCATCTTCGCCACCACGAACGGACGCTGGCAACAAATGTATCGTGCGTAGGCCTCATTGAGCTGCGCGCAGCTGTCGTTGAGCAGACCCACTTCGACGATGACGCCAGCCTGTCGCAATCGCCGCAAACCCCGACCATCGACAATCGGATTGGGATCGCGCATGCCTACGAAAACGCGCTTGATGCCCGCTGCGATCAATGACTCGGTGCAGGGTCCGGTGCGCCCATGATGATCGCATGGCTCCAAGGTCACGTAGGCATCTGCACCGCGGGCACGCTCTCCGGCGCGTCGCAAGGCCATGATCTCTGCATGTGGGGCACCGGCGCGGACGTGGTGTCCCACTGCAATGACGGAGTTGTTCTTGGCAATGACACATCCGACCATCGGATTGGGACGGGTTCGCCCACGTGCCTTTTCGGCTTCGATTAGGGCCTTCTGCATGAACTTCGGATTGCCTGCCATCGCGGCGTCTCCTGTACCACGGGCCGTGGTTTAGCGCGAGATCCCGACGATGGGAATGCGGGGGAGGGTTGTCAGCGGCATGGTGTACGCGCCAGATGCGTGGGTCAAAGGTGGCGAATGTGCCAGACGTCTGGCACTGCCACGTGGACCGAGTTATCTTGGCCGGCGACTCAAGAGGTGAACAGTGGCTGACAATCGTCCAACTTTCCAAAAGATCTATTTGCGACTTGCGAAGGAACTGGCCGCGCGATCCACCTGCTCGCGACTGCAGGTTGGAACGGTCATCACGTCAACCGATTTCCGCAAGGTCTTGGCGGTCGGCTACAACGGCAACGCCAGTGGGTTGTCAAACAGTTGCGACAGGGATGAGCCGGGCAATTGCGGTTGTCTTCACTCCGAGGAGAACGCAGTGATCAACTGCGACGCGCCCCGTTACATTGAAAAGGTGGTTCTGGTTACGCACATGCCATGCGTTATGTGTGCGAAAAGATTGATAAATCTTGGAAATGTTCGCAACGTCTACTACATCCAAGAATACCGCAGCTCCGAATCGCTCGCGTTGTTTGAAAAGGTAGGAATCCCGGTCATGCAACTCGATCCGTACAAGTGAGCGCGGTTCTAGTGCCACATGTCACGAGTGTCCTCCATCTTTCCGGATCCAAACAGCGCTGATGCCGACGGCTTGGTTGCGGTCAGCATGCACATGCCGCCGGATTTGCTCCTCGACGCGTATTCCCACGGGATCTTCCCCTGGTCGGATCGCCCGGTGCGTTGGTATTCTCCCGACCCACGGGCGGTGTTTCGTTTCGATCAGATTCATGTTCCCAGGAAAATCCGTCGATGGGTCCGCAACGGACATTTTCATGTGTCCGCGGATACCGCTTTCCCTGAGGTCATGCAAAGCTGCGCCAGCGCTCATGGCGATACCGGTACCTGGATTTCAGACAGCTTTCTGCGCAATTACGCCGAGCTCTATCGTCTAGGACATGCTCACAGCATAGAAGTATGGCAAGGCGTTCGGCTGGTCGGTGGTATCTACGGCATTCAGATAGGCGCGATGTTTGCCGGTGAATCGATGTTCTATCAGGTAAGCAACGCCTCCAAGGTCGCCTTCGCCGTCTTGGTCGACCATCTCCAGGCGATTGGAGTGACCTTGTTCGATGCGCAAGTGCTCAACGATTTCACCCAGGAACTTGGGGCGATCCTGCTGCGCCGCAGAGAATTTCTCAGCACCCTGGGATCAGCCGTAGCCACTCCCACACCTTACGCCGGTAGGCGCTGGCCAGCGACTCCTTTGACATAGGTGAGACTGAGCGGGGGAGAAGCGCTGGTACTTTGACTGCCGGCTGCGCCGTTTATTGACCGTGCCGATTTTTTGACCGGGTGCCCGGGGGATGCGACTGTGGTCTCGCGCACGTCGGGGTCGCCCGACGATTTGATGTTCGGAGGGTACGATGTCCAGTCTTCCCGCAATCTACGAATCATTCCCAGAGCCCAAGGTTGTCGAAAACCGCCGGCAATCGGCCCGCAGCCCTATCTTCACCTTGGTGAAGGCCCGGGGCAGTCGCGAACCCATGTGGGCATGGGATATCGGCATGGGTGGCATGCAATGCCGTACCCAGCAACCACGATTTCCTGGTTCCTTTGTGGATCTCCAGTTTGCGCTGCCAGGCTCCAATGATGTTCTCGATGTGGGTGGGCAGGTGCTGAGTCTCGAGCAGCTTGATGCGCATCTCAGCGTTGGGTTGCGATTCTGCATGCTGTCCTCGCGCGATCAGCGCCTCCTTTACCGTTTTCTCGATCAGCGTCGAGCCCTGTGGTCGGGTGAAACCGATGCGCCCAGTTCGGCCCAAACCCGTGTGGCTCGCTGGGTGGCAGAGCAAAACCGTCCCTTTGAGGCCATGCTCCTCGAGGCCTATGCAAGCATTCGTGCCAAAGAGTTGCAGCGCCTGGCGTCTGTCCGCTCGGTGAGCCGATGTGACCTGCCGAGGTTGAGCAGTCTGACGGCGCGCGCCTAGAGTCTCCGTACACGGTGGCCGAACCGAGAGTCCAGCGTGACCGCTTTGTTGTTTGCGGCAAGGCTGGTATGACAGGACGATGACTGCACGGCCACCTCGACAACTCCCACAAAACTTCATAGGTGATTTTTTCCGCGGCATCGGCTATCCACTCGAAGCCTTCGGATTCATCCGCAGCCACGGTCTATGGCGCATGGCGGCGGTGCCGGCCCTCATCAACACGATATTGTTTGCGTTGACTGTTTTCTTGGTGTTTTGGTTTGTGATTCCCGAAATCCAGAGCCTCGAACAAGTCTTCCAGCCCTCCAATCCCGACGATGGTTGGTGGAGTTCGGTGCTCAGTGGACTTGGCAAAGCGGCGTACTGGGTGGTCTTTGTGCTCGCGGTGATCGCGACACCTGTCCTAAGCGCAGTGTTCATCCTCCTCATCGGTCAAGCGGTGGCGAGTCCGTTTCTCGACTTGTTGTCCGAAAAGGTCGAGAACATCGTTCTCGGCACCACAGCCATTCCTAACACCGCGTCGCGGACGGTGCGCTCCGTGGTGGTCGCGGTGGCCGATATCGTGTGGACGCTCTTGTTTTGGCTTGCCGTCAATATGCCTTTGCTTCTCGTCAATCTGATTCCGGTGCTTGGAACGGCGGTCAACGCAGCCTTGGGCTTCTCCTTTACGGCGTTGTTGCTCAGTCAGGAGTTTGTTGGACTGAGTATGTCGCGGCAGCTGGTCTCGTATCCGGCGCGTTGGCGGGTGGTGTGGGCCAACCGTTGGTTGTGTGTGGGCAACGGCTGCACGACGTTGCTGCTCTTCCTTGTCCCGGGGCTGAATCTTCTCCTGCTGCCGCTCGCCGCGGTGGGGGGAACCTTACTCTATTGTGACTTGCAGGCCGCGGGTCGAATCAACGCACCGGTTCCTGCGCCTCTAGAAGAATAGGGCTGAGTGCGTTCGAGTGGCCGACAAGCGCGGCCGTCGTCTGCTCAGCGCTTCTTCCTAAGCTCGACGCCGGCCCGCTGATAGGTGTCCAGTACCAACGCCGGGATGCGTTTGAGCACTGCGGCCTTTCCCAAGCGATCGTGCTCCCATTCAAAGTTCGCGCGCAGTCGCGCTTCTGCGCGGGCACGGGGATAGCCGAGCTTGGCGTAGAGCATGGCGCGGCATCGTACCTCCTCGTCGTGGACCTCCGCCGCGTTTCCCTTGCAGCGTGTGGGGGGCGTATTCATCCAATCAAAAGACTCTGCCATTCTTGGACTCCTCGTTGTTCTCTATACTACGCCGCAGCAGTCGACACCAATGAAGAGGATGAAGAGGTTGTGGAGGTTGCAGAGCGGTCACTGGCGATATAAATCGACAACATGGCTGAACGATTCGGCCGTTACTGGCTACATGAGAAAATCGGCCACGGTGGCATGGCCGAAATTTATCGGGCGACGATGGGTCCCGACCCAGCGACGTACGCCTTCGAGCTCGCACTCAAGCGAATGCATGCCCACTTGGAGAAGGATCCGACTCAGGTGGACATGTTTCTCACCGAGGCGGACATCGCCAAGTTCCTGCAACACCCCAACCTGGTTCGAGTCTTTGAGACAGGCTTAGTCGACAATCGAGCGTATATTTCCATGGAGTATGTGTGGGGTCACGACATGTCGCGGCTCATCACTCTGCTCGCCGGCAGGGGCCAGCGATTCCCCGCGGACTTGGCCATTCACGTTGCGCTGCGGCTGTTGCGTGCTGTTGACTACATTCATCGTGCGCGCTCGCCCGGTGGCGCGTCGATGGAACTAGTCCACCGCGACGTGACACCCTCGAACCTCTACATGACGCTCGGCGGTGAAGTGAAGCTCGGGGATTTTGGTGTGGCCCGGATCTCCTTTTTGGAGCCAAGCGAGGAAGCGCGCTTTCTCAAGGGCAAAGTTGCGTACATGCCTCCTGAAGTGCTCGCTGGGGAACCCGTGAGCCAGAAGGTCGACCTGTGGGGTGTGGCGTCGATTCTCTACGAGATGTTGACGGCGCAGCATGTCTATGGCGAGGTTGGTGACGACGCGCTCAGGGAAGGGAACACTCCGCCCCTGGTGCCGGTGCAGAAAGTTGTTTTGGACATTGACCCCCGGCTCGCGAGGATCGTCAACAATTCCTTGAGTCCGAAACCGAAAAAGAGGCCTCGAGACGCACTCGCCTTCTATCAGGAGCTCAAGGTCTACCTTCAGGACACAGGAATTGACGTCGGTCCGCAGGGGCTCGCAAGGTTCCTCACTGAGGTAACCGGCTCGCGTGCGCAGGCGGCAAGGACCGAGGGTCAGCAACGTCTCCACGAAGGCAGTTTTCACCTCCCTGACTACCAGGTACCGGTGGGACCGTCGCCAACGACGCGTTTTCAGCAAAGGGAGCGCAAAAAGGCCCGTTTGCGCCCAGTGATCGTCGGCGCAAGTGTGCTCATGGTCGCCGCGATTGTTTTTGCCGTGTATCGAGTGTCGTGCAACCCGACGCCAGCGCGGACGAGGTCGAACGAAGCAGTCGGCGTCATTGCACCAAATCCGACGGAGAGGCCAGCGGACGAGGGGAGCAAGCGCGTCGAGGCCAAGGCAAAGACCGACTCAGGTATGGATTTCGAGGAGGGAGAGGGCGATGTCGGTGACGTGGGAGATGTGCGCACGGGCGCTGACGCAGGCCTCGACATTGATTTGGAAGGCGTCGACACGGAAACAATCCAGATCGGTGAGGTGTTTCGTATCAAAGATCCCGCGGCTCGCTTCAATGCATTGGTGCATCGGGGTCAGGTTGAGGCCAAGCTGAGTCGCCCGCAAACATCTCTCGAGGCCTATCAAGCGGCCTCTGAGCTAAAACCCAACGATCCCCGCGCTCGGCTGGGGCAGGCGCGGGCGCTTCTCAATCTGACCCGTTTTGCCGACGCTGAGGTGCAAGTCGACCTGGTCCTGAAAATGCGTCCTCGTCATGGCAGCGCCTATCTACTCCTAGGTGATCTTGCCAGCGCCGAGGGTGAGCTCGAGAAGGCACGACAGGCCTATGAGCGTTGCATCGAGGCCGAACCAAAGAGTGCGGCGGCCCGCAGTGCCCGCAAAGCGTTGACCGAGCTCCAAGAAGAGTGATTGTTGATGGCTCCGATCAAGAGGCGGAGCTGGGCCTTGTCTGGGGGCCCTGGTCCGGCGAGAAGCCATGATCAGGATGTGGCTGGTTCAATGGTTTTGCGGCAAAGTTTTGAGTTGGGTGTCGTACAAGCGACTCACCCGTGAACCGTTGTAATAGTGCGATAGGATGTCGTGGTAGGAGTGACCAGCTTCGGCACGACCAATAGCGCCGAGCTGACACATACCGACGCCGTGTCCCCAGCCGCCGCCGACGAAAGTAACGCCCGTGAGCTTGTCAGCGTCATCGCGAGATTCATTGATGACGAACATGCCTGAATTGAGGTTGCCAAACAGCTTGCGAATGGGGAGCTCGTGCACGACGGTGGCGACGCTTTTCTCGCCAATGATCGTAAGGCCGATGGCGCGACCGCCGCGGCCCCGTTCCTCGATTTCTACAGACCTGACGACCCCGGTTTTCGGGTAGTGAGTGTCGACAATTTTTTGCAGCTCCACTGTGGAGAAGGCCTTCTGCCAACGAAATTTATCTGCCGTGACCTTTGTGGCGCGCGAGCAGTAGGTGCTGGGTGTTGATTCGAGCCACGCTTGCAATCTGTCGGCAGGGATGCCGTGGGGTTCTCGCGAGCTTGATTCGAAGTCAGGTCGCGCGCGCAAGGCAGGATCTGGGTCGTTGCCCCACACAGCGTCATTGTCCTCTGTGTGTCCTCCACAGGTTGACGAGTAGACGGTGTCAACCAGGGCTTCGTCGTGAAACAGAATCTCGCCAGAGGTGGCGTTGACGGCGGCGGTTGCTCGCGGGTCCTCCTGGGTGAGGCCACTGTACACCTGGCAATGTTGCTCACTGCATAGGTGGTAGGGATCGGCGTGGTGGCGTTTGCCTAGTTTGGCGAAGAGTTGGTTGCGAGCAGCGACCGCCTGCGCCTTCAGGGCCTCGGGTGGGGACGATGCGAACATCTCTGACGGTACCACCGACGGCAAAAGGGATTCAGCGCCGAGAAGGTTGACGGCGGCGAGCTGGCCGTCGGGATCGATGACGACGTAGAGCTCCCCACGATATTGACGATTCTTGAAACCATGCCAGGAATAACCATGTCCATACTCGACATTCTCAACCTCGATGCAGTCGCCCTGCGTTGAGAGCCGGACAAAGCTGGTGGCGGTGCCGACGGGAGCATCGGCGACGTGGACGGAGAGCTCGCCCCAGGGCCTCTGTGCGATCCGTTGGCTGATGAAGGCGCGGGTACCAAAGAGATCGTAGACTTCGGCCACCAGTTCCTCTGCGCGAAGCTTGCTGGCCACTGGCAACACCAGACGGTACTCACGGTTGTCGAGGACGCGCCCGCCAATACCGAGGACGTTGCCTTGTTCGAGAGCCTCTACCCCGGGATATCCCCGAGCTCGCCAACCCGCGATGGCCCAATCTAGCTTGTCCCGTTTGCCCCAGCCAATGCCCTGCAAATCGACGTAGGTGCGGCGCGCAGCTGGCTTCGCGCGCATGACGGTAACCGCCAGGGTGTCGTTGGGGCGAACGGTGGTCCTTTTGAGGACGCCGGCTTCGTAGAAGTCAGCGCGAATGGCGCTCAAGGATCGCAACACCACACGTTTCTGTCCGGCCATCAAGCCAATGGCAATGAGAGGCTCCCCCGATGGGGCGAATGGCACGCGATCAGAATAGAGGAGATCCATGCCGCTTGGCACTGGCGCGGGCTCAGCCTCCGGGGTGCCCGTAGCCTGCGCCAAGTAGAGAAATACCCAGGTGCTAATCATGCAGGCAATCTACATGGAGACGGCGTCTGGCACAAAAGACTGGGGATGTCGTCGTGTATCCCATGTGATGGGTGTCCTGTTGTTGGCCTTTCCTTCTCTAGGCGCCTCGGGCATATAGCTTGGCACAATAACAACAGGAACGTGGATCATGGCGGTAGTAGTAGGCGATAAGAGATTGACGATTGAAGACGTGGTCCGAGTGGCCCGCTACGGTGCGACGGTGGAGCTGTCGGCTGCGGCGCGTGAGCGCATCGTTCGTTGTCGCACGATGCTTAAGGCGAAGATCGCCGCCGGGGAGGTCATGTACGGTGTGAACACCGGCATAGGTGAACTCGCCGATGTCGCCCTCAATGACGACGAAGTCCAAAAATTCCAGCGCTATCTGATATACAACCACGCAGCCGGCATTGGTGCGCCCGCACCCATCGAGCACGTCCGTGCCGCGATGCTCAGTCGCATCAGCGTTCATTCACACGGACACTCTGGATGTCGTCCAGAGATCACTGAGACCTATGTTGCAATGCTCAATGCCGGCATTACACCAGTGGTTTGTGAAAAGGGGAGTGTTGGTGCCTGTGGTGATTTGGCCCCCATGAGCCAAGTGGCGTTGAGCCTCATGGGAGAGGGCGAATGTTTTTACACCCTGGAGCGGATGCCAACGGCTAAGGCAATGAAGCTTGCGGGCATACCGATTCCGGGGTTGCAGGAGCGTGATGGGCTCGCCGCCATCAATGGGTCCAACCTGATTCACGGAATTGGCTGCTTGTTCATTTGGGATGTTGAACGTTGGATCAAACAGGCCGAAATCGCGGCGGCGATGTCTCTCGAAGCGCTGATGGCCAACATGCGCCCCTATGAAGAGGAGCTGCACCAATTGCGTGGTTTCCCTGGCGCGGTCACCTGTGCGAAGAACCTGCGCAAGGTCATGAATGGTTCAGATCTGTGGACGGGCAAGATCAAAGTCAAAGTGCAGGATGCATACTCGATGCGCTCGTCGCCGCAGGTCATGGGTGCTCTGCGCGATGTGCTTGCGTTCGCTCGCACCCAGTTCGAGATCGAGCTCAATGGCGTCGCGGACAACCCGGTGTTTTTGCCTGAAGAGGACAGGGTTCTCACTGGAGCGAACTTTCAGGGGACGCCCCTGAGCATGCCCCTCGACATCGTCGCGGCGGGTGTCACCATGGTGTGCGTGCTCTCGGAGCGACGCCTCAATCGCCTGCTCAATCCAAATATCAGCGTTGGTTTGCCGCCATTTCTCACCAAGGGCGCCGGCATGTTCTCAGGTTTGATGCTGAGCCAGTACACGGCTGACACCTTGATTGTGGAGCAGCGGATCTTGAGTTTGCCGTCTTGTATTCAGTCGATCCCTGCGGCCGCTGACCAGGAAGATTTCGTCAGTATGGGCATGAACGGTGCACTCAAGGCCAAGCAGATCCTCGATTGCGCCTTTGGCATACTCGGCATTGAGTTCATCGCTGCGGCGCAGGCACTCGATTTTCGTGATTTCACTCCCGGACGAGGGACGCGCACGGCGCACAGGATTGTGCGTGAGGTCGTGGAGCACCTCGACGAGGACCGGCCATTGTTTAAGGATCACAACGCGATGAAGGAAGCGGTTGAAGAGTGTCTCGTGCTCGAAGCCGTGGAGGACGACATTGGCGAACTCGGCACCTCGTGGCCGGCATGAGCGAACGACACCCGCGTTGTTGGGAGGGAGTGAGAGATGACCCCAGACGATGATGAGCGTCCTAAGAAGTCTTGGCGAGAAATAGATCAGCAGAGAGATGGCAGCTCTCAACGGCGCAGTGATCCGAAACCCGAGCAATCTAAGAGGGAGCGAACTTCGGAGTACCGGTCGTACAAAGCTCAGCTGAACAGGCTGTTCGAGGGTGGGGCGATGCCAGACGCCCTCAAGGAGCGGCTCGACGATGGCATGATGGCCGAAAAGAAGAAACGCCAAGAGGGAATCGATGCTATCAAGACCGCGACGACTCCCAAGGCGATGCTCGCGGCGCTCGGTCTCTACGAAGATGCGCATGGTTTTCCCGAAGACGAAATGGTGCTCGCCAAGCTTCTCGATCTCACCGACGAACAGGTGGTTCTCAAAGCGGTGCGGACCATTGACCGCCTCCTCGGTGAAGAGCGGCTGAAAAAGAGCAGCTCCTTCAAAGCGCGCCTCCAGACCGTACAGATGATTATCGACGACCCAGATGTTCAGGACGAAGCCAAGGCCTTGCTGCGAAAACTGTAACTGTAACCGTGTGACCCTGGTCGAGAGCCTCGCAGGGGTCGGAGGAACCGATGCAGAAAGCCCTCATAACCGGAGCTTCGGGTGGACTCGGCGCAGCATTGGCGCGAGTGCTGGCCAAGCAGGACTACGAGGTTTGGCTCGCCGCCCGACGTGCCGATGCCCTTGCGGCCGAGGTGGAAGCCATCGAACGGGATGGCGGCCGTGCCCATGCAGTCATCCTCGATGTCTCTGACCCTGACAAGACCGCCGAGAGCGTTGTCGCTCTCGATGAGGAATGTGACGGATTTGATCTGGTGGTGGCAAATGCGGGTGTCGGCGGCATCGCCAAGCCGTACGCGATGACGTGGAAGCTGTCCCGACAGACCTTGATGACCAACCTGGTCGGCGCTGCCGCGACCTTGGTGCCGTTGATTGAGCCTATGGTGAAGCGTGGGCACGGCCATCTCGTCTGTGTGTCCAGTCTCAACGCCGAGGTGCCAATACCGAACGCCAGCCAATATGGTGCATCCAAAGCCGGTATCACCCACATGCTGCTGGCGATGGCACCGTCGTTGCGCAAGAAGGGAATCGCCGTCACAGTGATCCATCCTGGCTTTGTTCGCACCGCGATGACCGATGGGGCTCCCTTTCCCATGCCGTTTCTGATGGACGCAGAGCGTGCCGCCGAAATCATGGCCAAGGGCATTCGCAAGCGCAAAACCATGATCCGTTTCCCGTGGCAGACGGCATTTCTGGTTAGCGCCGCAGTCGCCCTTCCACGCTGGGCACGGGAGTGGGTGTTCACCCGGGCGAAAGTGTGAATCGGGCAGTGGCCCACTCGCACGGGCCCGACAAATTCCGAAAATGCTGCATGTGCCGCAGATGCCGCAAATTCCGAGTAGGGCTTGCGTCATCGTTGCAATCGCTATAAACCTCGTCGCCTTCGGCAATCTGACAGGAGTCGAGAAGATGGATCGTGAAGCACTCACCAAGCAGGTCAAGGATTTTAAAGCCAAGGCCAAGACCGCCCGCAAGGGTGGCAACCGCAAAGCTGCAGCAGAGTTCAGCGCTGGGATGAAACGCGCCGAGAGACGTCTCGCAGCCACTGGCGAAAAGAAGCGCCACGTTCGTGGCAAAAAAGACGAATAGTCTGCCATAGGACAAGGGGCCCCGTGTCCCTGTT
>Ga0156517_1335_pt2 | contig 11468 bp, 4 predicted proteins | sample RifOxyB3_FD_111912 | JGI IMG/M metagenome (GOLD analysis project Ga0156517, IMG submission 111912) | Deltaproteobacteria bacterium RIFOXYB12_FULL_58_9 | reverse complement strand
GGATCGCTGGATTCTTTCACGCCTGACTCGCACAATCGGCGAGGTGACGGGTCATCTCGAGAGCTATCGCCCCTCGGCTGCCATCGGCGCTGCTCGCGAGTTCTTTTGGGGTGAGCTGTGCGACTGGTATCTCGAGTTCATCAAGCCGCGCATGCGTGATGATGCTCAGGCACCGATAGCGCGGCAGGTTCTCTCCGTCGCTCTCGACCAGATCCTGCGACTGTTGCATCCGTTTGTCCCTTTTATCACCGAAGCTCTTTGGTCCTATCTCAATGAACAGGTGCCAAGACGCGGCATTACCGGAGAACTGCCGAGCTCGGAATTGTGCATCAATGCGCTGTGGCCAAAACAACACGCAGACTGGCAGGATAACGCGCTGGAGGCCGAGATCACTGAGATTCAAACGGTCATCAGTCGATTGCGTGAACTGCGCTCTCGCCATGATATTCCGCCACGCAAGGAACTGCCGGCGGTGATCAAGGCTGCCGGTGTTGCCCTCGAGACGTTGGAGCGACACCGCCACCTCATCATCGACCAGGCGCGGCTCGCAAGTCTGGAGATGGGCGAAAATGTCGTGGCACCGAACAACGCTGCGGCCCAGGTAAACGGTGAGCTCGAAATCTTCCTGGGCGACGTGCTCGATCCGGTAAAGGAAAGGGAGCGGCTCACCAAACAGATCGCGAAGCTTGATAAGCAGCTCATCGTCAGCCAGAAGAAGCTCGAGAACCCCAAGTTTGTTGACAATGCCCCCAAGGAAATAGTCGACCTCGAGCGACAAAGAATCACGGAGCAGCAGTCGCAACTCGCGGTGCTACAGAAGAACCTCGAAGCGCTCGATTGACCACCACGCAGGTCTCCAGCGAGCTGGAGATGCCTCTTGCTCTCGGTGGATCCGTGGTGCATGAATGACAGGTGGCTCATCGGACTTCAACTGCAGGTTCGGCAGGCGGACGCAGGTCTCGTCTTTCTGGGCAGGAGCAGACACGCGCATTGATGCGGTGGATTGGTGTTGGGGTGCTAGGCGCCGTGCGTGCCGTGGCGGGGTTCGGTATAGGTTTCTCGGCGCTGGCATTGTGTGCCTATGGAGTTTTTCGGGATCCGGGCCGCACCGGTACACCACAACTGTTGGCCCTTGCGGGACTTGCAGTGCTCCTGCTCGCCCGCCTGTTCGAGCGTTTGCAGCGTAACCAAGTCCAGCCTAAGTCCGCAGTTTGGGCGAATCTCGAGCTCGGGACGCTGTTTGTGTCTGCGGCGTTCGTGGTTATCGAGATTACCGGCGGACCTTCAGGGTTGCTCTATCCGCTCATCTTTGCGCTGGTCGCCTTTCTCGTGGCGTTCCATGGGTGGGGGCAGAGCGTCTACTTCATGCTTCTCATTCTCGGGGTGGAGGCGGCAACCTGGTATCTTCAACCGCAACCCAATGGCTGGCGTCTATTTGCCTCCCATACGTCATTCAATCTTCTGTTTGGTTTTCTCTACGCCTTGTTTCTACGCACCGAGATTTCCCAAGGGCGTCGGCGATTGCGCACAGAGATCGATGCCCGGTTGAGTGAGATCTCTGCCGAGGCCACCGACTTTCGTCTGACCTCTGGACTGAGCCTCGAGAGTCGCGATCTCTCACCTGAGGAGTTGCTGCGTCGTCGTACGGTGGGATCGGTGCAAGCGATCCACGATTCTCTGTACAACGTTCTGGAAGTTGCGGAGCGGGCGTTGAAGCCATTCACAGTGGCGCTGTTGTGGTTGGACAGTAGCGATCGTCATATGCGGGTCAAAGAGCTCCGCTCTCAGTCGGATGCCATCGTCGAAAAGCCGATTGCTGCGGGTGAGGGACTTCTTGGGGCGATCACCAAACGTGGTGAGCCGTTACTGTTGACCAACTTGAAGCCTGGGCATTCCGGATTGGTCTACTATTCAAAGAGCGAGCCCATCACGGATTTTGTCGGCGTGCCAGTCCTCGAAGGAAAGAATCTGCGCGGGGTACTCATAGCCGACCGCAAAGAGGGGGTGGCCTTCGACGACTCCGATGTGGCGGTGATGTGCACGATCGCTGAGGAGATCACTCGAGCGGTGCAGGTCGAGCGCATTTTTTCCGAGATGGATCGGGAGAAGTATCAAAAAGAGCGATTCTATCAGGCGAGTCGCGATTTCAACACAGCACGGACCATCGATCAGGTTGCTGAGGTTGCCATCAAGGCCGCCCGTCGCGTTGCCAATTCTGAGCTTGCGGCGGTGGCCGTGGCCACAGAAGAGGAAGGTATCCTCTACATCAAAGCTGCGGAGTGGGAAGGGCATCCAGAGATCAAAAAGTTGCTGGGGGTGAAGTTTCACGCCGAGAGTGGATTGGTCGGCGCAGCCATCAAGGCCAAGCACCCATTGCCCCACGGTACAGTCCGGGCGTCATCGCAACCGGTGTTTGCTCCCGACCTCGATGTGAATGTAGAGGCGGTCAAGGTTCTGCCGCTGTGGTGGAAGGACCGAGGCGTGGGTGCATTGGTCCTCGGCAGCGCGCATGCCAGCTTTCTGACCGCCGACCTTCTCGATATGCTACGAGTCATTGCAGATCACGCTGCCATCGCCATTGCCAACGCGCAAATGAATGAACGGGTCGAGCGCATGGCGACCACAGATGGATTGAGCGGGCTCATCAACCATCGGCATTTCCAACACCTTTTCGATGGAGTGATGTTGCGGGCCGAGCGATACACCCGTCAGGTATCATTGATTTTGACTGACATTGACCATTTCAAATCAGTCAACGATACCTACGGCCACCCCGTCGGCGATGTCGTCCTGAAACGCATTTCTGCGATTATCGCTGAGAGCGCTAGACGCACCGATATTGCCGCCCGTTATGGTGGCGAGGAATTCGCAGTCTTGATGGAAGAGACGGGATCACGTGGAGCATTGCAGATCGCCGAGCGGATTCGACAATCGGTCGAAGCTGAAGTTTTCCGGTGCGAGCACGGCACGTTCCGGTGTACGTTGTCACTTGGGATCGCAACATTCCCAGCAGATGGACCGAACAAGGCCAAGATCACTGAGTGTGCCGATCAGGCGTTGTACAAAGCAAAGAGCTCGGGAAGGAATCAAACAGTGATGTCGGGTGCGCCAAGAGCAAAAATTGCGGGAGGCCAGTGAATGGTTGAATCAGCCGAATCGAAGAAGATCTTCGTTCTCGATACCAACGTGATTCTCCACGACCCCAATTCGTTGTTTGCCTTTGAGGACAACGAGGTCGTCATACCCATCTACGTCATCGAGGAAATTGACCACTTCAAAAAGGACCTCTCCGAACTCGGCCGCAATGCGCGCGAAGCCGCCCGTATTCTCGACGGATTGCGTGTCGATGGCAGTCTCACCCGTGGTGTAGCGACCAACGGTGGCGGCACGGTGAGGGTCGCGATCACCAATCGCGATCTTCCACCGGAGTTTTGCTATGGTGATGCGGCGGACAATAAGATCGTCGCCACCGCTCTGAATTGCGCTGAGCTCAGCGATGGGCGCGAGGTGACCTTCGTCACCAAAGACGTGAACCTTCGCATTCGTGCTGACGCCTTGGGACTCAGGGTTGAAGACTTTGACTCGGAACGTACAGACATCAGTGAGTTGTATTCGGGCGTAGCAGAGATTGAGCTGCCCGGCGAAAGCATCGATAAGTTTTATCGGGACGGCAGGCTCTCGTTGCCCGACCCCTACTACTACCCGAACCAGTTTGCATTTCTCAAAGACATCGCAAACCCGGCGCACACCGCGCTCGGCAAGCTCAATCTTGATGCGGAGACAGTTGAGCCGTTAATTCAGGTCAAGGAAAGTGTTTGGGGAATTCGTCCACGCAATCGCGAGCAGTGCTTTGCCATTGACGTCTTGATGAATGACAACATCAAGCTGGTGACCTTGGTGGGCAAAGCGGGCACAGGCAAGACCTTGCTCGCAATCGCCGCAGGCTTGCACAAGGTTACCGAAGAGAGCATCTATCAGCGGCTGCTCATTTCACGGCCCATTTTCCCACTCGGTCGCGACATTGGTTACCTACCCGGCGATATTGAGGAGAAGATGATGCCCTGGATGCAGCCGATCTTCGACAATGTCGAGCTCTTGATGGGTGCCTCCCGCTCGGAGCGTCGCCGCGGTCGCAGCTACCAGGAACTCATGGACATGGGCATCTTGGAGATTGAGCCACTCACCTACATCCGTGGCCGCAGCATTCCCAACCAGGTGATCATTGTGGATGAGGCACAGAACCTGACGCCTCACGAGGTCAAAACGATTATCTCGCGAGCGGGCGACAACACGAAATTTATTCTCACGGGCGACCCGTACCAAATTGACAATCCCTACGTCGACTCCACCAACAATGGTTTGGTCCACATCGTCAACCACTTCAAGTCGGAACGGATTGCCGGGCACATCACCCTGATGAAGGGCGAACGTTCAGATCTGGCGGAGCTCGCGGCAAACCTCCTGTAGCGGTGGGGTCTACTCGACGTGAAAGGGTGCGCTCTCGATAGGGGCACCGCGTACTGCGATTCGCAGGGAATTATGGGACGGCGTCACCATGACGCTGTCATCGGTTGCGAGGGTGATGATACCGATTTGCGGCAATTTCAGCGCGGTGTAGGCGCAAGCGGACATCAAAGACAACGCCATCAGGGTACACACCAGCGCCACCGCAAAACGGTGGCGCTCCGCGACTGCCACAACGGCAAACAACAGAGCGAGTAGAATTGCGGCGGAGGTTCCGGTCTTGGCATCGATACGCCGCAGGGCGACGACGAAAGTGGTCGTGGTGGCGGGCAGAAGAGTGTGGCCGACCTCGAATAGGATCTCTGCGTTGGTCACGGTGGCTGTGGCAAGTGGAGTGTCACCGTCGATGCCGTCACCGTCGGGATCAATGAACAGGGATGCCTCGAGGGAGGTCGTCCCAGTGAGGCCGAGGCGCAGGGTGTCGAGGGTGCCGCCGATGGCCTCGGTGGTGAGATCGATGTGCATCACGGCCGTGGGTAACGCACCTTTGACGACGGCGGTGTCTGGGCTCTCCACACCGAGACTCACCACAGCGCCACTGTACCAACATGAGGAATCGTCGCCACATGGACCGTCGGTGCCGCAACTCGTTGGGCTGTACATGCAACGGCGCTCGGCGTTGCAGCGGTCAAAGGTACAGGGATTTTCATCGAAACAGTCGGCGTCGGTGACGCAGCAGTGAGCGATGGCTTCGTTCTGGCAGGCACCTGCGACACAGGAATCAATTGTGCATGGGTTCTGGTCATTGCAGTCAGACTCGCTGCTGCAACAATCGGCTCTGGCCTCCAACATGCAGTTGTTGCCAACGCAAGAAGGGGAAAGGCAGGTGGTCGACGGGCAGTCGGACACGTCGGTGCAGCAACCCGTGATGTAGGAAACGGAACAACCCGGCGGGGTGATAAAGGGATTGCAGACCGCCACTTCGCACAGAGCGCCCGTGGCACAGCTATCCATATTGACATCTTCGTCGAGGAAACCATCGCAGTCATCGTCCACACTGTCGCAAGTGGCATCATCTACGGCGAGCGCCGGGGCGGGCTGACATGTGTCGACCTTCTCCCCGTCAGCCGTGCAGGTCAGGACGCCCGTTGCGGCACATGGCCCCTTGCCGCAGACGGTCTCGCTTTCGCTAAAATTCTCATCGGTGACGCCATTGCAGTTGTCGTCGACGCCGTCGCAGGTGGTGTCATCCTCGAATGCTGGCACCAGGGGGACACAGGGGTTTTCGATACGGCCCAGGTTGCACACGAGCGAAGTGGTCACCTTGCAGGCACCCACGCCGCAGCTCACGGCGTCCCCCACAAAACCTTCGTCAAAGGCGCCGTCGCAATTCTCGTCGATGCCATTGCAGTTAATATCATTGCTGTCAGGGCTGGAAATCGTGCAGGTGGTGGTGCGCAGGTGAACATCGTTCGCTCGTCCGGAGATCCCGCCCCATACCCAATGGGACCAACCTTGGGGATGACCCATGGCAGGGTCATACAGGAGCCGCGCGCGCCAATGGTAGGGCGTCTTTTCCTCGAGGAAACCGATGGCTGTCTCGACGGCGTCGGTGGATGGTGCGAAAGGCCGACCGGTGAGCAGATTCTTGCCGTCAAATGGCACACCGTGAACTTTGACCTCTGCTTGCACAACGGCACGGCTGCGTCCAAAAGGCGTCGCGCCCGACATAAGCAGGGTGAAGCCATTGCTCACGTCAGTGATCCCCTCGGGGGCGATCGGGGTTGCCAGTTGACGGGTTGATGGCACGGCCAGTAGCGGCCGGCCGGCTTCGGAGTTTTTGGTGTCGTTGCCCCAGTATACGAAGAAACTGCCACCGGTGAGGGAAGAGGGGTGTTCTGGTGCGCCAATGAGGAGATCGCCGTATCCATCACCATTGAAATCCCCGCTCGAGAGTGTGATCCCAAAGAACGGATCGGGCACAATCGGCTCGATGTCGCGGAGGTGGCCCAGGCTGCAACCACGTTGACCGAGGTAGAGAGCCACGCGGCCGCTTGTTGATGTGCTGAGATCGCCGATGACAACGTCCCCGAGGCCATCGCCGTTGACGTCGCCGGCTGATGCCAACGATCGGCCGAAGTAGCTCCCGTTTGTGACCACCGGCTCGATGCCAATTAGATCGAGGCTCGAGCCACACACGAGAAAGACGCCACCCGCAGAGTTCCCCTGGCTGACGAGAAAATCTGCGCGGCCATCGCCGTCAACGTCGCCTGCCGCCGCCACTCTGCGGCCAAATCGGATCCCCGCGGATGGGCCGGTGATCATGTGGGTGCGGGCGAGATCGGTCCCCTCGCTACTGCCATGGTAGATGGACACAGCACCAGCGTCTTCGCCGTTCTGATCATTCGAGGGATCGCCGATGACGAGGTCACCGAATCCGTCGTTGTCCAAATCCCCGACAGACGCGACGCTGATTCCGAACAGGTTGCCAGCACCTGGGGCGGTGAGCGGAACGAACAAGTCTGATCCAGTTCCCAGGGTGGCTCCGAGGTAGAGACGTGCCAAACCAGTCGAACCATCAGAGGAAGGCACCCCAACGACGATGTCGGACAAGCCGTCACCGGTGAGCTCGCCGCCAGCCACCGCTGTACCAAATCCGGGCACGCCCGGATCGATGGTCAGGGGAGAGTCGGCAAGTCCGTTTGAGCCGCCATAATAGATGTGTACTTGCCCGGCATCTGATGCAGGCACCCCGACCAGGACGTCGCTGTATCCATCGCCGTTGGTATCGCCCGCTGTGGCGACCGTCCAGGCGCCCGCAAGGCCAGGATTGATGTTGGGGCCATGGCGCAAAGAGCCCGAGAGACCAAAAAAGATTTGCGCAGATGGGTCCACACCGGCGGACTCGTTTCCTGACGCACCCACAATGGCGTCATCGAAACCGTCGCCATTGATGTCGCCAGCCCCAGCCACAATGAAGCCCAGCGTCTCGTTGGTTACTCCCGAGACCGATGTTGCGTCGGTTCCGCTCGCGGATGCAGCGCCCATGTAGAGATAGACCCGTTTATCGCCTGGGGCTGACACCAAGACATCGCCGAATCCGTCGCCGTTGACGTCGCCAGCACCGGCGACGTTGGTGCCGAACTCCGAGTTCCCACTGCTCGTTGCAGCCTGGGTGTCCTCGCGGAAGCCATCGCTAGCACCGAAGATCATGGTGATGTGAGGCACAGAACTGGCAGTGCTGGGAGACCCGGCCACGACATCTGCGAAGCCATCGCCGTTGACGTCGCCGGCACAGGCAACTGAAGCCCCTAGGGTGTCTCCCGTTTCGCCTTGGATAATGATCGGCTCGCCCAGGCCTGTCGCGTTGCCAAAATACAGTACGGTTGCGCCGGCGGAACCAGCGTAGGCGGCAGCGCCGACAACGAGGTCGCTGTAGCCGTCACCGTTGAGGTCGCCTGCGGTGCTGACCGTGGCACCAAAGAGTGAACCGGCGGCACCGCTTTCGAGATCGAGGATTTGTGGGAGGTCGGCAGAGATGCCGTCGCCTGCACCTCGGAACAAATAGGCACGGCCCACATGGGCGTTCCCACGTTTGGCGCCAACAACGATGTCGCTGTACCCATCGGCATTGACATCCCCTGCGGAGGCGACAGCGAAGCCAAAACCGGCAAGGGCTTCGTTGGGCTGGTAGGTCCACACCTGTGGGAACTGCAATCCGTCCGTCGAGCCAAGGTAGACCCAGGCGCTGCCCTCGGCATCTTCCCCATCGCTGTATAAATGGGCACCGACGATGACATCGGCAAAGCCGTCGGCGTTGACATCGCCGGCTGATGCGACGGAGATGCCAAATCCAGCTTCGGGCGCGTCGGACCAGGCATGTGCCAGTTGCGGAGAGTTGGGACCGCCATAGAAGAGGTAGGCTTTTGCCTCGGTCGGGCCGTTGAGGGATGGCGCGCCCACGACGATGTCGCCGAATCCGTCGCCGTTGACGTCGCCGGCGTACGCAGTGGATGTGCCAAATCCCTCGGCGATCATATCGCTCAAATACTCCCAGTCGCCGGTGTCTCTCAAACCCGAGGCGGAGCCGTAGAAGACGACAACTCTACCTTGACCTGTATTGAAGGTGGGCTCGCCGATGATGATATCGGCGAATCCGTCACCGTTGAGATCTCCGGCGGTAGCGACAGATGCCGCCAGGTAGTTCATCGACCAGGGCTCTGGGGTGAGTAGTGGGTCGATGACGACAGGATAGATAGCCGCGGCATCATCGACGACCAATGCCAGGCCCTCTGCGGTTGGCTCCATCCAGGCTGGCAATGAGTCGCCCATGGCGTCCCGGGCTTCGAGCTCTGCATAACGGAAATGGTGCCCAAACGGGGGAACGAAGGTTGCGCTACGACTGTTGGCGGCCAGCATCACCCGTGCACCGGAGACCACTAGGGAAACACGCAGCAGCCCTGTGGTCGAAGGTTGGTGGACGTCGAAGCCGTGGGCCAGACCGTCCTTGCGATTCTCCCACCACTCGATCATGCCAGGCCCTTCGATCTCCAGTCGCTGTCCGCAGTGGGCGCCCTCCAGAGTGTCGGACTGACAGCGGCCGAGGGCGGGTGTGCCGCTTTGGCCCATGGCAGCGATGTGGATGCTGTTTTGTCTCTCGATCAGCATGCCCTGTTGTTGCCAACGAGCGGTCATCTGGTAGCGGTTGTTTTGACCGATGAAACCGCTGGGGCTGGCAACAAAAGGACGCTCAGAACCTTGGCCCGATTGAGGTGACGATATTGCGCCGAGGGGTGACTCTTGGACACCAGGGGCTGGCGCTTGGCAGCCGGCCCACAACATCGCGACCCACACTGGTGACGAGCGCATGTCAGGTCCTTTCTGATGACCCAAATATGCTATCAGGTTACGCCGGAATGGGCATGCTCAACGCAAGTCGTAGATCGAAAAGAGAGGTACGCCAGCGACCTTGTGTTGGGCGGCGAGCCGGTGGGTACGGTAGCGAGCTTGCAGTTCGGGGTACTCTTGCCAACGCCGCTCGTGGGTGAGGACCAAGAGGTCAGCGTTCTCGGGTGGGGCCCGCCGGATGTTCCGATGCAAGTCGCCGCTTTTTTGCCACCGGGCGAGGTAGGGCGTGTATTCCTTGGGGTTGGGTAGAAACGCCACGGAGCCACCGTTGGGCAGCAAGTCGTTGAGGGCTTTGGGGATCTCTGGGTAGGCGAGGTCATAATATTGCCGCTCGTATCCGGCGGCGACGGCGCCTCGCAGGCCGCCCGCGGGCTCGTTGTAGTAGGACAGCCAGGCTCCGTGATAGGCGAAGACGCCGAGCAGGCCAGGCAAGAGAAGGGCGACGGCGAGTCCCCCGCTCAACCACGGGCGCAGGTGGATTCTCTGAACGACCTTCTGGATTTCTTGTTGCAGCTCTGCGAAACCCAATCCGGCGAGGATGGCGATGAAGGGAAAGGCAGGAAGAAACAGCTTGACGCCGCCGTAGACTGGAACTCCTGGAAGTGAGACGGCGACGAGTTGCACCGTCCCTGTGATGGCCGCCAACACCGCAAAGCGCGCGTTGGCGTTGTCGGCCAACGGATCATTGCCGGGGCATCGGAACGAGCGCATGCGGGCGGCGATGGCGCGGGCCGCAAGCCAAGCACCGAACGCAGCGAGCAGGAGAATGCACACGGGAACGGTGACCCCAGCCAATAGGGTGGGCGCGTACCACGGGGCGACCTCTTCGCTGTAGAGGACCCCGCGAAAGTAGAAGAGGATATTATAATGGTGCAGGTGGTATTGGAGGTACTGCTGCAATCGCGCCAGGGTGTCGAACCACATCCATGGCCACACGAGCCAAACAATCAGCGGTGAGACCAGAGTCATCCCCAAGATGACGACGGGAACCGAGCCGAGGCGCAAGCCCTGGGGCGTTCTTCTCGGCGGTGATAAGAGTAGCCAGTAAGCAAACAGGGCCACCAGGAAGAATGGCGCGTTGAGCTTAGTGCCGAGTGCGAGACCAAAGACGACAACGGTGGCGGCGATGATCGGCCAGCGAGGATTCTCGAGGCACTGCCAGAGGAGGGCAAAGGTGGCGACCGTGAGAGCCGCGACGGGTAGGTCGAGGGTCTCGACCTGACCGTCGAACAGAACCCGCGGCATTGTGGCGAGGGCAAAGGCGCCGAACAACCCCGGCCCAAGTCCGCGAATCCGACTGATGCACCAGAAGACCATGGCGACCATCATCGCCCACAGGAGAATGACGCCGAGGCGGCACGCCCGTACCTCATCGACCATGCCGGTGGAGCGGTGGAACACCAACCAGGTGGCGGCCATGGCATACTTGCCGACGGGAGGGTGCTCGTGGTTTTCGCGAAAGGCATGCTCGATGCCCGTGCGTGACCAGGCGTTGCTATCGAAGGTCAGGGCTGCTACCGCCCACTCGCCATACGCGGCGGCTGCCGGAACATAGAAGCGGGCGTCGTCAGTCCAGGGGACTCTGTTGTCGATGGTAATGCCGATCACCAAGAAGAAGAAAAAGACAATCGCGGCGGTGAGTAAGGGCCGACCCTCGGCATGGGCGGCGAGTCTATCACTGTGCGAAATAGCTTCAGGTGCGGTGCCTTCGACGGCAGGTGTAGACGGCGCCGCATCCTCGGTGGCAGGTGCAGACGGCGCCGCATCCTCGGCGGCAGGTGTACACTCGTCGTTCATGGCGTCCGTTTTTCCACAATCCGCAGGTTGATGCCGAGGTGGCGGCGACCGTCACGGAGAGCGCTCACCGTCAGTCGCACCTTGGCCTTGGTGCCGGGCTGTGTGGGCATGGCCATGCTAGCGATGCCACGGCTGTTAATGCGGTTGAGGGTTTGTTTGCCCATCCCATCCACCTCCAACAGCACCTGCACGGTCGCACCGTTGGGCGTGGAAACGGCGGCGTCGGCCAAGGCCGCGGAGACTTCGATGTGATCTGCCAACTCCCGCTCTCCGAGGTCGATGATGAGCTGGTGTTGTGC
>Ga0156517_1025_pt1 | contig 11484 bp, 11 predicted proteins | sample RifOxyB3_FD_111912 | JGI IMG/M metagenome (GOLD analysis project Ga0156517, IMG submission 111912) | Deltaproteobacteria bacterium RIFOXYB12_FULL_58_9 | reverse complement strand
TCTTCAGCTCAGCAAAAAATGGTTCAAGCAATTTGCGAGCAACGTCACAAAAGACTCGGAACTTGAGCGGCTTGGGAAGGTAGCCCTCAGGTTTGAGCTCTTCTACCGTGGCTTCGTCCTGAAGGCCCGTGCGGCCGGTTACCACCAGAACCGGAACACTCGTGGTCCTCGGGTCACGCCTCAGTTGTCGGAAGACTTCGAAGCCGCTCGTAATCGGCAGGGATAGATCAAGGCAAACCATGTCTGGTATGTTTGTTTGGAGATATGCGATAGCAGCGACGCCGTCGCCAACTTCGATGACATCGGCACCTATATGCAAAAGTTGCAGCCCAATCATTTTTCTGATGGCTGGGTCATCCTCAGCAACCAACACCAGTGGTTTCTCTCTCATGGCACCCTGGCCGCGACTCATATCAGACGCGGATAGACGAAGAACACTGCGAGGAAGTAAACGAAAACCGATACGACCAGACCAAGGAGGGTAACAACTAGCCCTCGGCGCGGGTTGGCCATACGCGCCCCCATCGCTGGAATCGCTATAGTGGCGAAGAGAATCGAAAGCAACACGAGTTTGTCCATGTATCGTCTCGATTATTCCACCAGATCGTAGCCGGCGGTTATCGCCAAAAACCCAATGGCCTCGACCTGGCTCACCGTATCCATAGCCCATGTCTGGGAAAGATAGGGACCATGCAGGTTGGCTCGGCAGCCTACCTGGACTTGCAGGTTGTCACCCAGGTTATAGTCTAGGACCGCATTTACCAACGCAAGGGTCGGATCGTAGGCAGCGTCGTCCGTGGGCCGTGGCTCGAATCGGACGGGAGAATACACGGAGGCGTCGACGCGGACTGTCATATCGGGAGGCAAAGCGAGAGAGGCGGACAGGGTGATGAAGCCGCGCGGGTCCAGAGTGGCCTGGACCGGGTCGAAGTAGCTGGTGGCACCCATTCGGGCACCGGTTGTGAGCGTCTTCTGCGAGATCTGCCAGCGGCGGCTGTAGCCGAGCTCGCCGAAGGGGAGCCAACGTAGTCTTTGGTCTGTCGCGTTCGGATCGTCGGCTTGTTGCCAGGCTGTAAGCAGCCCGGCGCTTGCGGTGAACTCTGCATGGCGCCGTGTTCGGGTCCAGTTGGCTGATGGCTGTAGGGTTACAAACTGAGGCCCAGGGGAGTATATCCCCAGGCCGGCAGTAACGCTCGCGCTTGCGGCGTCGATCTGCGTTATTGCCAAGTTGTAGATGGAGCCTGCCTCAAACCATTGCTGAGTGGGGAAGACCGACGCGCCGTTCGTCGCGCCGGGGCGGTTCTCGCTGGCCCTTACGGTGAACGCTAAACGCTGACTTGCATCGATTTGGTGCACGAGCTCGGCGCTGGCACCGAGGTTGTTGTATCCGATGACCGAAGACTCTGGCAGTGTGGATGGAGGTGCCTGCGGCTCAACATCGTCGATCGCCCCTGGGACACCAAAGGTCAATAGGCTTCGGCTGAAGTCGACCTCACCTGAGGCGATGTAGGCTCGAGCAGTACCGCTCAATTGTGCATCAAAAAGATGTCGGAATTCGGCGTTGGCCTGGTGCAGGACAAGTGGGGTCGTAAGTGGATTGGGGACGCGATAGAAGAATCGCGGTTGGTAGTTGGCTAGAATGGCGGTGCGCGGGGAGCGCAGGGCGAACTGCAATAGCGGCGTCAACTCGAAATCAGCGGCCGTCACCAATGTGTTCGCGCCCGCCGCCATCTGGCCTGTCCTGGCCTCCGCCCGCACGCCAGTCTCGACTTCGAAATCGGTGGCTGCACACGCGAGTGTGGTCCACAACCCTGCGGCGAGAATGCTCATGCATTACTCGACGACAATCACGTCACCATCGCGAAGAGCGAAGCTGAGGCCGTTATCGCGACGAGTGGTCATTTGCTCGTAGCTGAACCGAATTCGCGGGTGTTCTGCGTCCCGGCGCAGCAGAAAAATTCTGTCCCGATCAGCAAACTGGGAGAGACCACCTGCACGGGCGAGCACTTCAAGGATACCTTCGTTGTCCCGCAGCTCGAACTGTCCGGGAGTGGCTACTTCGCCGAGCACGCTGACAATGGGCATTCTGGCAGTGCGCAGAGCCACCGTGACCTTGGGATCGACGACCATCCCTTCGAGTTTGGTGGTGATCTTCTCGGCAACCGCACTTGTGGTGAGTCCGGCCACAGCGATATCGCCCACAAGCGCCAAGGTAAGGCGGCCGTCAGCGCGGACGAGGTGCTCGCCAGAGAGCTGGGGTTGGTTCCAGACCGACACGAACACCAGGTCACCGGCGCGAACGCGGTAGAGCTCCGGCGCCGATGCTGTCATTGGTAGGTCATCTGCCCAGACAAATGGCTGCACGTGGCTGCATGTCGTGCCGGTTGTCAGGAGGAGGACTGCAGTTACGCCAAGGTGGAAGTGTCTCGTCATCGCTCTTCTCGTTGGGGACTTTGCCATATCAACTTGGTTCATTGACTCTGTCTTTCATAGCCCGCCGCTCGGCGAGCACGGTCTTGAACGTGGTCACCATATCACGCAGAGGCAGCGCCCCAAAGGTTACCCCCAAAATGCCATACAATACTATCTCTACGGGGCCGCGGAAGTTGCCGAGCGGCGCGAGGAGGGGGTGCACCGCAGCGACCGCGCCACACGCCAGCGCGAGTCGCAACAACAGGACCCCAATCTGACGGTCGAAGCCGAGGCGACCCAAAGAGATGAAGAACAGGATCGCGACGAGGATCTCTGTGAACACGGTTGTCGATGCGGCGGCAATGCCCGCGCCGCCGTCTCCGAGCCATTTCCAGAACAATGGAATCAAGAGCGCGTTGAGTGCGGGATTCACCGCCAGGCCAAAGAGGGAGATCTTCGTCACCGTCCAGATGCGTCCCAACTGGATCAAGTGTGACGAGCTCATGACGCAGATGTAGGTGACCGGTACCAGCGTCGACATGATTTGCAGGCTCATGACCGTGGGGCGATAGGCCGTGGTGTAAAGCAAGCTGACGACGTCTTCGGCGTTGAGAGCGAGCAGAGCGGCCATGGGCATCGTCACGATCATGATGATGCGGACAGCGCCGCGCATGGTCTCATGCAACGCTTCTGTGGACTCCTTGGCGATTCGTGAACCCATGGGCAGCACCACCGCGTCGAGGACGGGGAGGAGCAAATAGATGGCAAAGGTGACGTTGACCGCTGCCCCATACCAGCCGACTTCAACGTCGCTGGTTAAACCGGAGATCATGCTGACGTCGACTTTCTGGTAGAGATGATGGGAGACGTAGTTGATGAAGTACGGCAGGCTGGCCGTGAGGATGGCAAAGGTGGCACCCGTGTTGAGGCGCAAGCGCAGGTTCAGACTTCTGTGCGCAGACCAATACAACACCGGGACTTTGATGGCCTCTGTGGCAAGGAAGGTAAAGGCGACGACCTCAAGGCCATACCCGAGCATGAGTCCACCGACGATGGCGCCGCCCCACAGGATTTTGCTCGCCGCGCTGGTCGTCGCCAATACACCGACGGTGCCGTTGGCTTGGAGCATCGAGGCCAAGGAGGTATTGGTGACGAAGAGCACCTGGCCGGCCGCAAAAATGTAGACCAAGCGCCACTCGAGGGGTTCTTTGCCCATGGTTTGAAGGATCGCTGCCATCCCAAGCATGATGAGAACTGACAGTCCGAGACGGATCAGTACGAGGCTCCCAAAGAACTCGGTCGCATGCTCAGGACGGGTGGCCACCTCTTTGCGGATGTATGTTTCCGCACCGAGGGTACCAAGAACGAAGAAAGCGGCGGCGAATTGCTCGGCGAAATGCAGCATGCCGAAGGCTTCTGGCCCGAGGAAACGCGGCATCCAGAAACGAACGACGAACGCGACGGTGAGGGTGACACCCAAAGACGTCGCCAGTTTCATGGCGTTGCCGAGGGCGAGCAGGATCTCCCGTTGCGCTACAGAGGTCTTGTCCTCCATTTGTCAGTCCGCCTCCTGTCGCATTTGCCCGTCTCGGAAGATTTCATATCGGAAAAGTTCGGTCCGTACGACCAAATAGGTGGTGGATGGTTTCTCAACTTTGGAATTGAATGTGTGGCCGCCCAATGCGGCGGAGTTCCAAGAAGCCAGATCAACTGGCCCCGCGGCCAGCGAGGACCACGGGGAAGGTGCGTAGGATGAGACGAGAGTCCAGTCCCAACGTCCAGGTGTCGATGTATTGCAAGTCGAGGCGCATCCACTCCTCAAATCCGATCTGATTGCGGCCGCCGACCTGCCAAAGACAGGTCAGGCCCGGGCGCACCGAAAGCCGACGACGCTGCCATGCTTTGTACTTTGCGACCTCTTCGGGAGGCGCAGGACGGGGGCCGACGATGGTCATGTCGCCACGCAGCACGTTGATAAGCTGCGGTAACTCGTCGATGCTGTATTTGCGAATGAACCGACCGACGCGGGTGACCCGCGGGTCGTTGCGCATCTTGAACACAGGACCGTTTTGTTCGTTGAGGTCCTGGAGCGTCGTCTTGAGTCGCTCGGCATCAACAACCATGGAGCGGAACTTGAGGACATCAAAATGGGCACCGTGCAGACCAACTCTGATCTGGCGGAAAAATATGGGTCCGCGGGACGTTAACTTGATCATGACCGCGACGCCGACAAACAGAGGTAGCAACAATCCAATGCCCGCAGCTGATGCGACAATGTCAAATAGACGCTTGACCGCGTACTGCATGGGCTTTGAACGGGTGGTCAGGTAGTGCAGGTAGCCATCATCTGTGGAATCTGGTTTTCTCAACAACGAAGCCCGCTCGAGGTGAATACTGTGCAGCGGCAACGCGAAGGGAATGCCAATATTCTCGCAGGAGCGCACAACCTCTTGCATGTGCATGCCTTGCGAGAGCACGCGACCAGCGATGTATACTTCGTTTACTGCGCAGTCGCTGAGCACAGCGTCGATATCGTCGCTTTCGCCGATGACCCGCACGTCGGTGCCCCTCAGAAATGTTGGCTCACCAGGAAATCTCAGAACAGCGGCGACCTGCCGCGGATTGTCGACCGAATCGGTGAGGCGTTTATAGGTCGCGACGCCCATGGGGCCAGTACCGACGATGACGATGTGCTCGGGATCTTCGCCAGCTCGAGATGCCAGGTCTTTGCCGAGGAAGAGCGCGTTTAGGCTTCCGAGAGCGAAAACGATGGATCCGAGAACCACAACCTCAATGGAGTTTGCCGGATGTGTGAACACCGCGTGGGTGGTCATCGCGGACAACACCACAGCGATGGTACCGAGCCCGCGCAACAGCAGGCAGTCGATCAAGGACCTCGCTGTGCATGGTGAGTAGAGTCGTGAGATCGCCGCTGCGAAGAACCAGGCCAGCGAAGCTACGCAGGCCACCGCTACGAGCTCGGTCTCAAACACTGTGGTGGTTCCGCCACAGGCCCAAAAAAGGGCGACCATGACCACCAGAGTGTCGAGAAGGAGGTGAAGCTTACCAAGCGTTCCTGGCACAAGCCGATCAAATCTATCGTGCATGGCTGTTCCCCCCAAACTGGAGTTCCAGCGGGACTACAACAAACTGAGCAACTGCCGATGTTGCGCGAAGGCCCCTGCTTGTGGGCGACCGATTGACCTTTGACTCATTGCTCATCGCAACAGAGTTTTCGGCTGGAAGGTTCGGGGCGTTGCGTAAAAATCACAAAAAAACAAGCGACTTCATGATCTGCGAATGCAGCCATAGCGCGGCGGGGGTTTGCGTTTGACCTTGGCGGGGATGCCGACGGCAATGCAGTCAGGAGGCACATCGGTTATGACCACGGCGTTGGCACCCACCGTGGAACGTGCGCCGACCCGCACCGGGCCGAGGATGCGGGCACCAGCGCCAACCCACACATCGTCCTCGATGGTGGGATAGCCGTCTTCGCGGGCGGTACCAACGGTATTGTTACCGAAGAAGCGGACGCGGTCACCGATCCGAGAATTGCCGCCGATGACAATTCCCAATGGGTGGTTGAAATAGACCCCGTCGCCAAGAATGACATCTTTGCCGATCTCGATGCCGTGGACGGTTGTTTGTACCATCCTTAGGAAATGATTGGCACCGGGAATCCCCCACCTGATGGCGCTCATGCGGATGCGTTGCAGCGCCGTGATTTGGTATGAATCGGTGGCCAAGATTGCCCGCATCAGACGTTTGGCGTCCTTGCCACCATATGCCGCCTGCGCGAGCTCATTGGCGTCGTGCCACAGCTGGCGGAGAACCATGAGACCGTCCTTCTGTTTACCGTTGCTCCGGACGGCAACGGTGTTGAACTCGATGGGATACTCGATAGCACATTTAGGGAGGGCGGTGAACTCATCAACAGGGTGGTCCGGGGTGGTCCAGAGGGTCCAAAGTCCAGAGGGGTGGGCCCGCAGGTGGTGCCTATTTTCGATATGGGCATTGGAGGGTTGGCAACGAGTGACTACAATGTTGGTGCCCAGGGGGAGGATCCATGGCTGAAGGTTTCACAGCGTTGGCGCGTTGGATGCGTGAGATTCGCGATAAGATGGCACGGCATCAGAAGCAGCCGTTGCGAGTGATTGCATCAAAGGCGGTAGGCTACGTTTCTGCGGTTGCGACGGCACCGTTGTACCTGCGTGGCGTTACCTCGGTAGGTGAAAGAGTGCGCACCGTTGGAAGGCCGCGGATTGTCAATTTTGGCTCAATGCACATTGGCGACGACGTAATCTTGCGGTCGGTCAATGTTCCAGTCGAGTTGTGCACGGAGGCAGGTGCCATCTTGCGGATTGGTGATGGCTGCAGTTTTAACTATGGCGTGTCCGTTGGTGCCACTCTGAGCATCGACATAGGCAATCGGGTTCGCCTAGCGCCCTACGTGATGGTGGTCGATTCGGAATTCCACGACATCTACGATCGAAGCACGCGGCCCAAATCGCGGCCGGTGGTGATCGAGGATGACGTTTGGGTTGCCGCCAAGGCAGCGATTCTGCCCGGTGTTCGCATTGGCCAGGGATCCGTGGTAGGCACAGCGTCAGTTGTCACTCGCGATGTGCCGCCGTTCACCGTCGTCGCCGGAGTGCCGGCCAAGAAGATCAAAGAGCTCGACCCCGAACGTTTTCACAAATGAGGAACAGTCTGGTGACATCATCCGCAGTAGCTGCATCCAAGACAGCACCCAGAAGACCGCCCAAGGTGAAGGCCTCGGTCGTCATCGCAACCTACAATCGAGGTCCGTCCCTTTGCGACTTGCTCAATGACCTCAATCGCCAGACCCTCGACCCTTCCTCCTACGAAGTTGTGGTAAACGACGACGGCTCAAAGCCGCCAGCGGACGCGGTGTTGCGAGGTTTGCGGACATCGTACCGACTCGTCAAGATGCGACAGAACAACGCTGGGCCGGCGAGTGCGCGCCACAAGGCCATTGTCAAAGCCCGCGGTGAGGTCGTGATCATCATCGACGACGACATGCGGGTGGAACAAGATTTCATCGAAAGTCATCTGCGGGCGCACAAGGATGGTACCGATGTCGTGTTGGGGCACATCCTACCTGCTCCCGATCTCGAGCAGATGCCGATTTTTGAACGCTTCCACGCTCAGCAACTTGTTGGTTTTGTGAGCGCCGTGACCAGCGGTCGCACCAAGGTTCGGGGCGTGCACCTGTGCACGGGCAACATGTCGGTGCACAGGTCGCTGTATCTCGAGGTCGGAGGATTTGACAGCGGGCTGTTACGTTCAGAAGATCGTGAGCTAGGAATTCGTTTGGAGAAGCACGGTGCGACGTTGCGTTTTGCCCACGATGCGGCCACGAGGCACTGCTCAAATCACGCGGACCTTGCCGTATGGCTGGGCAGGGCATTGCGTTATGGCGTTTTCGACGCGCAGATTTCCCGCAAACATCCTGATGTGGAGATCGCCGATCCATGGCGTTTCTTTTTTCTGATAAACCCTGTCTCTCGACCATTGATGCTCACCGTGATTGCGGTGCCGGCTCTGGGCAGGACGGCAGCACGCGTGGTGATGGAGGCGGCCCGAGGGCTGGACGGAATTGGCCGCGAGGATCTGGCCATAACCGCCACGACCCTCGCCTATGGCATCGAGTACTTTCGTGGTGTGCGACAAGAGTATGGCACCTTACGCGCATCTCTTACCGGGTTGTGGCGGCACCGTGGCGTGCGCAAGGGAACGAGAAGGCATGGAGAAGTTGAGGGTGCGGGCAAAGGGGGACACATGACAAAGTCGAGCGGCCGAATAGGCGCATTGCGGCATTTCGTTCACGCGTTGCGAGAGGACTATGGCTCGGTTCAGCGCAACCGAGAAAAGTATCATCATCAATCGATCCCACTGTCGCGAATGCCTGTACACCTGCTGCAGAAGATCGGTTTGCAGATGTCCGCCGCCGTGCGGGTGATGCACCTGTTTCGCGACGCCGGGGTGCCGCTGTTACCCCAGGTCACCTGTCGATTGATCCGGCATCTTTACGGTGCCGAGATTCATTGGAACGCTGATATCGCACCGGGCATTTCCATCGTTCATGGCAATGGTCTGGTCATCAGTCATGCGGCGACGGTGGGGGAGCGCTGCATCCTTTTTCATAACGTGACACTTGGTGAAGGAATCGATCCCAAAACCCGCGAGGTGGGCGCGCCCACCCTGGAAGCCGACGTGCACATTGGCCCCGGTGCGACTCTTGTTGGGCCCATCACGGTAGGCAAGGGCACCAAGATCATGGCCGGCGCAGTCCTTGCGGAGTCAGTTCCACCGCGCTCATTGGTTTCTCCTGGAAGCGTCCAGATCAGCCGTCGTGCGTCGAAGTCAGATGGCAACGCGGTCGTCAAGGTGTCTGCGGCAAAGCCGGTGAGCACCATTGCGTCAAAGAAGGCGGCAAACAGGAAGCCGACGAGCAAAAAGCCTCTAAGCGGGTGATTCTTTGAAAAAAGTCAAACTTGGGAAGATTCACGCAGACCACGTGACGTTTCCGCAGGCTCTCGATGCGATCGATCAGATGGTCGCGGCTGGGAGCGGCGGTTACGTGGTGACGCCCAACGTTGATCACGTGGTCTTGGCCGAGACGCGCTCCGACTTGCAGCGCGCCTACGAGGATGCCTCCCTGTCCCTGGTTGACGGCATGCCGCTCGTGTGGCTCAGCCGGGCACTCGGACATGCTCTACCCGGGAAGGTTTCCGGCTCAGATCTCATGGTTCCGTTGCTGCAGAGAGCGGCAGACAAACACTGGCGGGTTTTCTTCAGTGGCGGCGAGCCGGGAGTTGGCGAAGAGGCAGCACAATGTCTGCGACAGTCAATGCCGGGACTTCAAGTCGTCGGCACCGATTCGCCACCTTATGGGTTTGACAAAGATCCGCTGATGGAGCGGCGGGCTCTCTCTGCCATTCGCGACGCCGAGCCACAACTGGTGTTGTTGGCGCTCGGTTGTCCCAAACAAGAATTGTTGATGCACCGTTGGTACCAGGAGCTGTCGCCCGCAGTGTTGCTCGGCATTGGTGCCAGTCTCGACTTTGTCGCCGGCCACGTGCGGCGGTCACCCGCATGGATGTCGCAGGTCGGGCTCGAGTGGGTATATCGAATGACGCAAGACCCACGACGGTTGGCCTATCGCTATCTCGTTCGCGACCGCGCCTTTGTCCCTATTGCCGTGCGCATGTTTCGCACTCCCAAGGCCGACCGCGCATATTCTGGTTGAGCGATTGCCCATTTCCCAGAGCCTTCGCGGGGCCGGACATCGTCGTCGATTGTCGTCGCCCGAACCCACCATGTGGCTGGAGATTTGAGGCACGGCAAGGTCGTGGTATGAGAGTGAGATGACCAATCGGGGAAACACCAACCTAGAACAAACACAGCGCGCTTTGTCGTCTGTTTCAACTCTTCCACTGGAACATGCCTGGTACGAAGTGAGGCGCGAGAAGAAGTGGCGTTCCCTCGCGTTGGTGCCGGCAACGGAGGGGCTGCGGATATTTCGCACGGCTATGGGATTCGCACACATGTCGTCGCGGGAGTCTGCCCAACGGGTTCTTGTCGTCAACGCCTCCTTAGCTTCCTGCCAACCTTCGGGTAACCTGTCTGGTGCTCGGGTCATGGATGGATTTTGGAAATACTCGGCCGGCTCGAACGAGGGTGAACCTTTCACTCGATGCGACCTCTCCGATTTGGCTTTGCCCGACGCCGAGAAGGTGCTCTCGAGTCTGCCAGTCGAACTCCCAGGGTTGATCGGTGACGCGGACTACACCACAGCCATCTTCGCGGTGGACTCTCCCATCAGTCAGACTCGGTCCATCGGGTTGTTGCGTGCAGTCGACCGTGTGGTGATCTTTGTACCGTTGGGCTTGGCCGAATTTAGGGCGACGCGACAGATCATTGACATCATCGGTTCCGAGAAGGTCATGGGTGCCGTCGCTGTCAAGTTGCACTCGTCGCCACGCCCCGCCACCCGAATTGAGTAAACGGAGACTGACGATGCACGGCAACACCCCCTTTCAGATTGACGGACCCAGGAAACAATCTACTATTCTGCCTATGTTGATTCCATTAATGGGGATTTTGAGCTGTGGTCAGAGTTTCCCACCTCCCGAAGCAGTGGATGTCGACAGGCAACATATCCAGGCGTTGAGCAAGAGAACGCTGTTTTTTGGCCATCAATCGGTGGGGGGCAACATCCTTGATGGGGCAAGGTCTCTACTTTCGAGGGCAAGCGCCGGTGTCTCTATCGTCGCAACCAAAAACGCCGCTGACCTCGAACCTGGTACATGGGCGCACAGCTTGGTTGGGAGAAACGAAGACCCCGCAAGCAAAATTGCGGCATTCAAAGAAATCATGGACGGCGGACTTGGGGACCATGTCGACTTGGCGTTTGTAAAGCTCTGCTATGTCGATTTCAACGCAGCGACAGATGTGCATGCGTTGTTTGCCGACTACCAACGGACTTTGCGCGGTTTGGAGAAAGCCTACCGGAAGACGATGTTCGTGCACTTGACGGTGCCGCTGACGATTGTGCAAACGGGCGTCAAGAGTTCATTGAAGAAGATGCTCGGCAAAACTGTGTGGGGTGAGGCCGAGAACGGCAAACGTTTCGAATTCAACGAGCTGCTGCGTCGAGAGTTTGCGACGGCTCCGGTGTTTGACTTGGCCAAGCTCGAGGCGACGACTCCCTCTGGCAAATCCCATACCGTCGAGGTGGGTGGCCGCGATGTTGAGGTCATGGTGCCCACGTACACTTACGACGACGGCCATCTGAACGAAGCGGCGCAGCTGTATGTCGCGAGCCACCTTCTCAACTTTCTCGGAGCGCTGTCCGTGCCGATCGCTGCTGATTCGATGAAATAGCGTTGAGAGTGAGTCTCTGATTTGCAATCCTGTGCCGATTTGCGAGAAGCGAGGTCGTGGAAGATGGCAATGTGGGACGCGGCTCTGAGCCACACCGTCAACTTGGCCGGTCGACTGAGCTTGGCGTTGGGGCTCAGGGAGTGGGCGACAAGGTACAAGCTT
>Ga0156517_1279_pt3 | contig 11504 bp, 9 predicted proteins | sample RifOxyB3_FD_111912 | JGI IMG/M metagenome (GOLD analysis project Ga0156517, IMG submission 111912) | Deltaproteobacteria bacterium RIFOXYB12_FULL_58_9 | reverse complement strand
TCTTTCTACACCTTCCAGACGATGAGCTACTCCATTGATGTTTACAAAGGTGCGGCACCGCCTGTTCGCAGTTTCAATGATTTCTCCTGCTTCGTGGCTCTCTTTCCCCAACTCATCGCCGGCCCCATTGTCCGCTACAACACCATCGCCGAGCAGCTCGCATCCCGAACCCATACCAGTGCTCGTTTTGCTTCGGGCGTCTCGATGTTTGTGCTGGGTTTCTCGAAGAAGATCCTGCTCGCAAATCCTGCGGGCTCAATTGCCGATACGGTTTTCGCCCTGCAGCATCAGCCGGTTCTCGTCGCTTGGTGGGGGGCCACTGCCTACGCATTTCAGATCTACTTCGATTTCTCGGGGTACTCCGACATGGCCATCGGTCTTGGGCGAATGCTCGGCTTCGAGTTTCCCAAGAACTTCGACTCTCCCTATCACGCCCATAGCATCACCGAGTTCTGGCGACGATGGCACATCTCATTGTCATCGTTCTTGCGCGATTATCTCTACATTTCCCTCGGTGGAAATCGCGGTACTGAGCGACGTACCTACGCCAATCTCGCCACGGTCATGCTCCTCGGCGGATTGTGGCACGGGGCACAATGGCAGTTCCTGGTGTGGGGGGCGTACCACGGATCGTGGTTGGCGCTCGAGAGGTGGATGGGGAAGAAGGCGTTTTATGCTGCATTGCCGCATCTGGTGCGCGTCGCTTTGACATTTGTGTTGGTGCTGTTCTCATGGGTGTTCTTCCGTGCCACCACATTGAGTGCCGCGACATCCTTCTTCGGGTCGATGTTTGGTCTCGTTGATGTTCCTGCGGCCTCCAACTTGGTGGTGGCAGAGGTTTTCTCGGGACACGCTATTGGCATGATGGCTATCTGCACCGCCTTTGTTGCCTTGCGGACGCAGTCCTGGGACTTCGTCGAGACAATCACTTGGCCCAAGGTTGTGACCTTGTTGTTGTTGTTTGGCGTGGCGTGCATGGCAATGTTCAGCCAGGCGTTCAATCCATTTCTCTATTTCCAGTTCTGAGGACACATGAGAGATCCACGCCACATAGTTCTTGCTGCTGGTTTCTTGCTGTTTATCTATGGTGTCCCAATCGCTCAGGGCCTTCTCGACATTGACAATGATATGCGGCCGCAGGCCCTCGACCTGTTCGATCTGACAGAGGCGGATCAGGATGCAAACATCCTCATACAGTTTAGGCAGAAGATCGACAGTGCCATGGACGCCAAACGGTTGCGGGAGTTCGAAGACGCCCTTGAGGACAACTCCCTCTTCGAGGAGAAGGGCCGACAGGCATTCCAGTTCTTCTCGTTATTGGCCACGGGCGATCTCGGGCACAAGGCGTTGCGGGGAAAAGACGACTGGTATTTTTTCAGCGAGGGCGTCGACTATCTTGCAGAGCCATATTTTCGTTCATCCCATTCGGTGGCGACAGAGGATCCTATCCCCGCCGTCGCGGATTTTGCCAAGCAGTTGGCTGATCGCGGCATCGATCTTCTGTTTGTGCCGGTGCCGGGAAAGGCCAGTATCTATCCCGACTATTTAACCGGCTGGGCTGAGCCCGGCGCAGAGATTTACGCGAACACGACGGAGCTCAGGCGCGAGCTCGAAGCACAAGGCGTCCGGGTTTTTGATCTGCACGAGGTTTTGTCAAAAGCGCGCAAGGAGTTGGACACGCCATTGTATATGAAGACTGACACCCATTGGACCGGTGCGGGTGTTCGGGTTGTTGCGGCGGCACTTGCAAAGCGAATCAGAGCAGGGGGGTGGTGCCCACCAACTCCAGAACAGCCGCGTTACCGCAGGGACCCAGTTCGGGTCAACCGCAGAGGTGACGTCATCGAGATGACGAAGATACCTGGGCGTGAGTCTGTTTTTGCCGACGAGGTCGTGGCCGTTTTGCAGGTGCGACAGATTCAGGACGGTGAACTCTATGGTGATGACCCTGAGTCGTCAATTCTGATCCTGGGAGATAGCTTCTCCCGCGTGTTCCATACCGACTCCCCCAAATCAGCCGGTTTGATCGCCAACCTCGCCTTTGAGTTGCAGGTGCCCATTGCCGCCATTGTCAATGACGGTGGCGCTTCGACCCTTGTGCGGGAACAGTTGGCGCGCAAGCCGGAGCTACTCGCGGGCAAGCGTCTGGTCATTTGGGAGTTCGTCGAGCGTGATGTCCGTTTTGGCCGCAAGGGTTGGGAGAAGATCGCTCTCGACGAATAGTCGTGCCCGCGCAATACCAGTGCCTTTGGGCAGACGACGAGGTTGCCAACTCGCGAATCTCATGCCTATCATCACCCTCGAAGAATCACATTTTATCGCACAATGTAGGACATTAGTATGAAAGCAATCGTTCTTTTCGCCGTAGCCCTAACCGCTTGCGGTGTTGACCAGGTGGGTCTTGATGGCACTTCTTCTGCCGTCGGTGCGCCGATCATCAACGGCACACCATCTTCCGCTACGGATTTCCCCGCGGTTGGTGTGTTGTTGATGCACATTGACGACAACTTCTTCGGTGAGATGGCCAGCATGGCGTGCACCGGCACTCTCATTGCGCCGGACACGGTGTTGCTCGCTTCACATTGCGTCGACCCCGTTTCGTTCTATGGCATGCAGCCAGAGTTCCATTTCAGCTTTTCTCATGATGTGTCAGCCTATGGTACTGGGACCCCCCCCTTTGCTCTGCCACCCAACACGTACGCCGTCACCAGCTCAGTGATGCATCCCGACTGGAGCATGAATGCGCTCGATAGCAGCGTGGATGGGCCCGGAACATACTATGACGTCGCTCTAGCATTTCTCGGTGCCGAGGTGACTGATCGCACGCCTGCCATGGTTGTGGGACCCGAGGACAGTTCTGGCATCATTGTGGGCGCGGCCGTCGATATTGTTGGATATGGATCGCGTGATTACGACTACGACCCCTATGGCGAGAATGACGCATCGGTGAAATATCAGGCGGTCTCTGTCATCAACGAGGTGGGGACAACCGAGATGCAAATCGGTAACCGCAACCCCGTACCGCAAAAATGTCATGGAGACTCTGGTGGACCCTCCTTCCTCGACTACGACGACGACATGTTGCCAGTGAAGCGCTTGGTCGGTGTGACCAGCCACTCTTATGATCAAACAGACTGCCAACGGGGCGGGATCGACACCCGGGTGGATGCATACCGTGATTGGATCGAGTCCACGATGATCGCGGCATGCACGAGTGGCAAGCGACTGAGCTGCGCAAGCGGCGGCGGCCTGCCCGTGCCCATGAACAACGTCAGCGACGGTGGCCCCATCTCCGACGGTGGCTCCATCTCCGACGATGGAGGCACGGTTCACCCAACGGGCGGCGGCTATTACGCCTCGCAGAAGAATGACGACTGCTCACAGACTGGCACGAGCCTTTGGGCCGGTTTGCTTGCCATGGCGCTCTTGGCGCGTCTGCGCCACCGCGGTTAAGTGAGGTAGACTTCCATGGCTTCTGAACTGCCGAAATTTCAAAAAAGTCAAGATTGAAAGATCAGGAGGCGAGCGTATGCTGTCGCCATGAAACCTCGGGAGGAGGGAGACCCCATGGCGATGATTGAGCATTCCACTATGGTTCCATCACCAGGCCTATCTGTTCTCATGTTTTCGAGTGCAGGCAGTTACATGCTAGAGCAATCCAGCGTGTTTGGCGTGTCCCTCGACGACTTCGTCGGAGGGGAGCGTTATGCAGGCGAGCAGGCCCACCCAGAGGAAGACGGGACATGGGCTGCCTTCGTCGTGGCTGCCTTTGAGCCTGACGCCAAGTGTCCGTAGGCTTGTCGCTTCGGTTGCCTTTCCACAGCGATCGCGAAGCGTCGATTCTGCAATTGATGGACTACTTCTCGAGGCAGCCCTTCTCGGCCTGCTGAAGCTCCATTTGCACCATGGTGATCGACTCGGTGTCTTCTGGGGACATTGCCGCCTCGGCAGCGATGGCATCGATGGCCTCGCGCAGAGCGGTGGCACGACCACAGTCATCAGCCTGCTGGATTTCCTGTTTCTGCACGACAAACTTTGGCTTGTTCTCTTTGTAAAGAGCCATGAGTTGTTGAACCTGGGCCTTGGCCTGGTCCGGAGACATCTTGGTCGATGAACACGCAGCAAACGCACCGATACATACTGCCAGCACCAAGATCTTTTTCATGATCCACTCCCTGTTTGAATTCGACAGCAGCATTTCATAACCCGTTCGCCCAGCCAAATCCAGGCAAACAGTCCAGGCAAACGTCCACCCACCCCACCCACCCACCGGCGCTAGGGGCTGGGGTACAGCTCGACGAAGTCCATATCGCTGACTTCCATGAGCCCAGTGCCATCTCCTTCGGGGAGCGAGATCTCCAATGTCTCGGTGTGCGAGGTCATCGGGTGTTTCATTGTCGCAGTGAGAATGCCGTCAGCGCTAATGGACAATGTCACCGGTGCTTTGGTTTTCGTGACTGCCAACGCCAGATTGCTTGGGATGGTGAGCTCACCCAGCAGCTCGTTGCCTTGGGCATTGCCTTGTTCACCACGAAAGATCAGAGCCTTGAACGTGGTCTCTCCGTCGACTGCCGACGGCACACCAAACGCCCTGTTGGCCGGTAGGGACTGTCCTCGGGGTAGCAGAACTTCGGTCTGGCCATTCGGCAACCCCAAGCGAATCGATTGGGAGAGAATTTCATGTAGGTCAACTCGGACCTGTCGTAGTGCAGCCGCGCCCACGAGTGCGGCGCCGAGAGCGATGGCGTGGTCTGGATGGGCATTGCGAGAAGGCTGCTTGCCGAATCTTGAGGTCAGCATGCGCCGAATGGCCGGACTGCGGGATTGTCCGCCAACCACGACGATGTCATCGAGGTCGGTGGTTTTCAATCCTGCGGCGTCGAGGACGGATTGCACGATATCAAGGCTGCGGACCACGAGGTCCTCGGTGAGACTTTCGAAGAGGTCGCGACTGATCGGCACAAACGCATTGACGGGTGTTGGGCTACCCGCCGACGTGAGGTAGGGCACCTGGATGATGGCGTTGTCGGCCTCGGAGAGTGCGCGCTTGGCTTCTTCGCAGGCAAAGCGGACCCGCTGCACGGACGCCGGATCGCTCCTGACATTGATGCCATGCGTGCGCTCGATCGTCATGAGCGCAAACTCAGTCAGGCGGTCGTCAAAATCGGAGCCACCCAAGAACGGATCGCCGTTGCTGGCCAGCACGCGCATGGTGCTACCTTCAATTCGAAGAGCCGAGGCGTCAAATGTCCCGCCGCCGTAGTCGTAGACAAGCACAGTGCTCTTTAGCTCGCGCTTGAATCCGTAAGCCACCGCCGCAGCGGTGGGCTCGTTGACGATCTGTGCGACTTCGAGTTTGGCCGCGCGACCTGCCTCGCGAACCGCCTGTCGCTGCAGCTCACCAAAGTATGCTGGGACGGTGATGACTGCCCGTTTCACCTCGGTACCAAGGAAATGGGTGGCCGCGGCCTTGAGGTAGGAGAGAATGCTCGCTGCCACCAATTCAAGAGGAATCAAAGCAGTGCCCACTTTTGCCGCGACAAGACCCGACTTGGCTGGTGCCAAATCGTAGTGGAAGAAGTGTCCGAAGGTCCGCACTTCTTTGCTGGCAAAACGTCGTCCGATGAAACGCTTAGAGCCGTAGACGCATCGTTGTGGCTCGAGAACCATTTTTTGTAGCGCCGCGTGACCAACAACAATCTGGTGGTCCTCAGACAGGTAGATCACCGACGGGACGGTTTCATACCCTTGCTGGGTGGTGATGACGACGGGCACTCCATCGCGGACGACGGCGACGCAACTGTTGGTGGTTCCCAGATCGATACCGACGATAGGACCATCGCCGAGAGGCGCGCTGCCGAGGTCATCTATGGCCAGGCTGTCACTTCTAGAAACGCGGGAATCAACAGGCACGTCGAGCTTGGCGATCACCTGGCGTGCTTTTTCGTCGAAGTTGACGAGTTCCAGGCCCATCCCTGCTGTCTTGTCACCCGGGACGGTCGCTGGTCTCGAGTAAACAACCTTGGCACCTACAACAAACAATGTCTTGCCACTTGGGCTGCAATACTCGATAGGGAATTCAGTGCCAATCGGAAGTGGTGATTCACTGGGAATGAACATCCCGCCGGTTTTCAGGTCGAGCCCATGCTTCTCGATCAGCTCAGCACCGCTGGCGATGGTGATTCTGAATGATTGGGATTGTCCAGCCATTCTGTGTGACTCCTGCGGTACCCCCTGTATCACGTCTTTTCAACGTACGCGATAGGAATGAGGGAGGGAGGACAGGGAGGACGTGACAGTCAATCCCCGGGTCATTTGCTTGTGTCGCCAGCATGCCGTAACGAAACGTCCTCGACTTACGATGGGGCTTCTTTGCAGCTCATTGATGTGATTTGAACCGACAGCAGATCAGAGCGAAAAGGGGTGGCGATGAGTAAGGTCTACCTCGTGGCGGGAAACGCCAACGACGACGTGCGCTCGGTGGGCACCAAGATCGAGGCACTCTGGAACGCAGCAGGTTTGGCAAAGCTTTTCGCGCCGCGTGATTTGGTTGCCGTTAAGATACACGTCGGCGAACCTGGAACGAAGACGTTTGTGCCCGCAGGGGTGGTGAAGCACTGGGTAGAACGTGTTCGGGCCACCGGGGCGACGCCGTTTTTGACGGACACCGCCGTGTTGTACAAGAGTCCACGAGCTGACGCGGTGGGACACATGAAGGTGGCGCGCGATCATGGTTTTACTTTTGAGCTGGCGGGTGCCGAGTTTTTTCCCGCTGACGGTCTCACTGGAGCTGACGAGATCGAGGTACGACTCGAGGGGGGCAATCATTTTGAGACCGTTGCGATTGCAAGCGGCATCGCGCACGCGAGAAGCATGCTGGTGGTTTCTCACGCCACGGGCCATCTCGCCACCGGGTTTGGCGGCGCACTGAAGAATCTCGGGATGGGTTGTTGTTCCCGCAAAGGCAAGCTGCGCCAGCACTCTGGTCAGAAGCCACATGTGGAGGCCGGTGCTTGCACGGCTTGTGGCACCTGTGCCCAATGGTGTCCGTCTGACGCCATCGAGGTTACCGACGTAGCCATCATCAACAGCGACAAATGCATTGGATGTGGCGAGTGCATCGCCGCCTGTCGCGATGAGGCGGTCCAGTTCGATTGGGCGGTCAATGGCAAGGAGCTACAAGAGCGCATCGCTGAGCACGCCGCCGCGGTGGTTCACTCAAAGCCCGATCGCATAGGTTACGTCACAGTAGCGCAGAGGATCACCAAAGACTGTGACTGCATGGGACTGGCTCAGAGCTCTCTGCTCGAAGATATTGGTATTCTGGCTTCCTGCGATCCTGTGGCGATTGACAGTGCGGTCATGAGTCTCGTGCAGCAACGAGCGGGCAAAGGCATCGAGCAACTCAGCGGCAGGCGTCACGACGGCACGGTTCAGCTCATCCACGCTGAGAAACTGGGTGTGGGCAGTCGAGATTTTGAGCTCGTACCCGTTAATGGCTGAACTGGCGCGGGTATCTGCGGGTATTGGGTCAACTGAGGACGAAGGACTTCAACGTCTCGGTTCGAGACGGGTGACGCAGCTTGTTGAGGGCTTTGGCTTCGATTTGGCGAATTCGCTCGCGGGTAACGTGGAAGTCCTTGCCAACCTCTTCGAGGGTGTGCTCGTTCTTCTCGCCAATACCGAAGCGCATACGCAGAATCTTCTCTTCGCGTGGGGTCAATGTTGCGAGAACCTGGCGCGTCTTGGCTGCAAGATCAGACGACTCAACGAAGTCGGAGGCGAGGACGACACTTCGATCGGCGACGAGGTCTACGAGCTCAGTATCACCATCAGGGCCGAGTGGCGTTTGCAGAGAGACCGGCTCTCTTGCCATCTTCATCACCCGGCGCACATTGGCAACGGGCACGTCCATCTTATCGGCAATTTCCTCAGGCGAGGGCTCGCGGCCAAGCTTCTGCACCAGGTAACGACTGGTGCGGATCACCTTGTTGAGTGACTCGATCATGTGCACCGGGATGCGGATGGCGCGCGCCTGGTCTGCCACCGCACGTGTCACTGCTTGGCGAATCCACCAAGTGGCGTAGGTCGAGAATTTGTAACCGCGGCGGTACTCGAACTTTTCCACCGCCCGCATGAGGCCAATGTTGCCCTCCTGCAGCAGATCCAAGAACTGTAGGCCACGGTTGGTGTATTTCTTGGCAATGGCGACCACCAAACGAAGATTGGCCTCGACGAGCTCTGCCTTGGCGCGCTCTTTGGCCCTCTCGCCGCGCATGATTGCCGTGTGCGAGTCGCGAAGCTCTTTAGCCGTTGCGCCCATCTCAATCTCGATGGCCCGCACTTGTTCGTCGCTGCCTCTGATGAGTTCATCGATCCGGCGGGAATCATCGGCGGTCATTCCCAGGGATTGACAGACCTTACGGCGATCGGCAATCGACCGACGGGCGCGCTCGAGGTGGCCTTGCAGCTCACCTGCCTCAAGACCGAGGGATTTCTCGAATAGGCGGGATCTATTCTCAATCTTGTCGATGCGCTCGACCATCGTGGTCAGGCGGTTGACCAGTCGGTCGATCTGGCTCGGGTGCAATTTGAGATCTCTGAGTGTGGTCTCCAATAAATTTTGCTTCTTCTGTTGGCTCCGTAGGGCCCGCTTGCCTGTAGCGTCGTCGAGACTGTCCGACGCCATCCGCTCACTGATCTTTGCTCGTTCTTTGTTCAGCTTGCTGAGCTGGGCGATGGCTGACATCGCATGCTTTTCAGCTTTGTCAACTGTGGCATTCTGTATGAAGCTCTCCAAAGCCAGTTTGCCATCTCTAACAGCCTCGCCAGCATCGATGATTTGTTCCACAGCCAACCGGGAATTGGCAATAGCCGCCAAGATGGCTTCATCAGCTTCCTCGATTCGCTTGCAGATCTCCACCTCGTCTTCGCGTGTGAGCAGGCCGATCTTGCCAATCTTTCGCAGATAGAGGCTGATTGCATCCGACGCCTTGGCATCGTCAGATTTTGCTTTGACGGCGGCCTTGCGAGGCTTCTCGGCGGCCTTCTTCGGCTTTGGTACTTCTTCCTCTTCTTCGAACAGGCGCAGAATTGTGTCCAGCGGCGACGTATGCGTGGTGTCGCTGTCCTGATCGATTTCCTTGGACTTCTCTTGGCTGCTGTTTGTTGTTGCGCTCACAGATTTCCTCCGCACTAAGGGTGTTGCCCACGCCGCTGTTGTTGCCGCCCGCGTGTCAGTGCTGACTGTCCCGTACGCGAGCGCGTCGTTGTCTGGCAGCCGCTCGCTTCTGATTCTTCTGAATGGACGGCTTGACGAAAGTCATGCACACCATTTCAACTTTCTGCCGAAAGCGCACCTTTCACCCCCTGGGAAGGCGGAAATTCATTTGTTCCGCGATACTTCGTGTCTCTTCGTTGCGCCGCACAAGAGGCCCGATCGAAAGGCCGGGTGTACACCTGTGGTATCGATTTGGCAAGAAAACAAGCAAAAATGATCGGTTCCGTAGGGTGGGTTAATCGAACCTACCGTATTTCAGACCACACGTTTCCGAAACCGTTGTGCTGCGCCGAAGAGGACGGCGGCACCAAGAAGGCCTAGCGGAAGTGTTGACCGCCACAACTCGACGAGGGTTGCGCCCTTCACCATGATCCCTCGTGTCAGCTCGATGTAGTAACGCAGCGGATTGACAACAGTAATCCATTGAATTGGCGCCGGCATGTTGTCGACAGGGTAGACGTAGCCAGACAACATCAACGCCGGTAGCACAACGAAGAATGCCGTCATCATTGCCTGCTGTTGTGTCTGCGAGACCGTTGAGATGAAGAGTCCGAGGCCAAGGGTCGTCATCAAGAATATCGAGCTCGCGATGTAGAGATCTATCAGGGATCCTCGGACCGGTAGGTCGAAGATCACCGCGGCAACCGACACGATGGCGGTGACATCGAGCAGACCGATGAGCGCAAAAGGCAGTGTCTTGCCGATCATCAGCTCGATAGGTCGAACCGGAGTCACCATGATCTGCTCAAGGGTCCCGAGCTCCTTCTCGCGAGTGAGACCCATAGAAGTGAGCATCATCGTGATGACCATCAAGACCAGCGCAAAAACGGCCGGCACCAGATAAATGGCCGTCTTCATCTGTGGGTTGAACCAGGCGCGTGATTGGATACTGATCTCAGGGAGCTGCCCGTCGAGCGAGATGCCTCTCACAGCGAGAGCCTCGTCCAGTCGGTTTCGTTGCAGTTTCAGGGCGTGGGCGATGAGGACTTGGCTCGCCTCCTGGCCAGCACGAAGCGCAGTGTTTGAGTCGGAGCCATCCAACACCAAGAGCAACTGACCGTCGTGTTGACCGACATCGCGAGAGAAACCGCGCGGAATGAGTAGGGCCAATGCAGCGTCACCAGTAACCACCGCGCCCTCTGCTGCGTCAGGGTTGTCGGTGTGGCCAACAATCGCAAAGCTGTCATTGTTGGCGAGGGCTTGCACCATGTCGCGACTCGTGGAGGAGCGGTCCGAGTCAGCGATGACCACGGGCTGTGCCATCAAATCGAGGTTGACCGCGTAGCCAAAGACAATCGACTGGAGCAGCGGTGCCACGAGGATGATTCCGAGCATGCGTCGGTCGCGAACGGTTTGAATGAATTCCTTTTTCAGGATGCGACGAATGACTTGCATCAGTCGAGCCTCGTCTTGAATTTCCTCACCGCAACGGCAACCATCAGAACGGCGAAAAAGAGCAGGGCCAGGGTCTCAGCCCACAGATGACCGAAGGTCAGACCCTTGAGGAAGATGCCGCGGGTCACGACCAAAAAGTACCGCGCCGGAATGATATGGGTGAGGTACTGAATGACCGTGGGCATTGAGCTGATGGGTGACATAAAACCGGAAAGCAGAAGTGCAGGCAGCATTGAAGAAATCATGGCGACTTGAATTGCCACTTGCTGTTGGCGGGTGACAACCGAGATGAGCAAGCCCTGACCGAGGGCACCCACCAAAAAAATCCCAGAGATCAGATAAAGGAGCGCGATGTTGCCGGCGAGGGGGACCTCGAAGAGAGTGACGCCCGCGCCGATCACTAAGGTGAGCTGGCCGATGCCGATGACGAAGTAGGGGATGAGCTTGCCGAGCAGGATCTCGATGGGTCGCACCGGTGTGACTAAAAGTTGCTCCATGGTGCCACGTTCCCACTCGCGTGCGACAGTGAGCGCCATCAGGATTGCAGACATCATTGCCATGATGACGGCAATCAACCCCGGGACGAGATACCACTGTGTCTTGAGGTTCGGGTTGAACCAATTGCGACTCTCTACTTCTACTGGTGCCTTGAGGTTGGCGGTGGCGCCTATGCCCTGGCTGTCGAGAGTAGCTTGCATGAACTCGAGGCTTTGCGCTTGGGCGATCGCCGACGCGTAACCCATGGCGATTGCGGCGACGTTGGCGTCGGTGCCATCGACGATGATCTGTGCCTGGGCGATCTCTCCTCGGGCAAGATGGGTCGCGAATC
>Ga0156517_1024_pt1 | contig 11545 bp, 12 predicted proteins | sample RifOxyB3_FD_111912 | JGI IMG/M metagenome (GOLD analysis project Ga0156517, IMG submission 111912) | Deltaproteobacteria bacterium RIFOXYB12_FULL_58_9 | reverse complement strand
GACGTCGGTGATGCGCCGATTGATCAAGGCATACAGCCAACGACATTCGCACCGGTCTGATTTGGTACATGTTCCAGGACGTCCCACGCATTCCACAACATTGACGGGGCCCATTGCTGCCTCGACGATTTGGCCCACACTCACGTTCGCCGCTGGCTTGGTCAATTGATAGCCACCCCCCTTGCCGCTCTGCCCACGGATCAGCGCGGCATTTCTCAGGGACATCGCAACCTGGTCGAGATAGCGCCGAGAGATCTTTGTGCGCCCCGCAACTTCCGCAAGGCTGACGTTGGCACTCTTGGACGAGCGTGCGACCTCAATCATCATCCTGAGGGCACATCTGGCGCGGGCTCTGAGCCTCATGGAGTCTCACTTAGGTATTGGTTGGACTAATCCCTTAGTAAACCAATCGGAGTATGTCACGCAAGAGAAAACTGCAGGCTGCAAACCGTATCGTCGCCAATGTGCTGTATTTACGAGTTATATTCTTCGACGATAATATTGTGGATGTTCGAGCCAGAATGGACAACTGATCTTGGCAGAAACCAAAGTGTTTTAACTATTGCACATCAGAATACCTCAGTAAATCGACATGATCCTGTTTGCCGACTGCAGAACGCCGGCAACCGTCCCGGACCGTTGATCCCGGAATCTGGCATTTGCGCCAGAACACGTAGGGTCGCGGTCTAGTGGACCCTGTGCTTGATCTTGAGGGCGCCTACGAGCCCCGGCAACCCCTCGCGATCGACCAGATCCGCGAGGGATATCTCATCGAGAACGTCGTTGATGCGCACGTTGATTAACTCATAAACCGAACGACACTCACAACCCCCGGATCGCAAACAGGTCTGTGGTTCTCCGACACAATCGACGATATTGACTGGCCCGATAGCGGCTTCGATGATCTGTCGGGCTGAGATCGACTTGGGGGAACGAGTCAGCTGGTAGCCACCACCTTTGCCGCTGCGGCCGCGCACCAAGGAGGCCCGCTTGAGCCCAATCGCCAATTGGTCGAGATAACGCCTCGAGATCTCGGTCTTTTCCGCCACGGTTCCAAGACTTATGGGAACGTCTCCAGGATCCCGGGCGATCTCTAACATCATTCTCAAGGCATAACGCGCACGCGTCGACAACTTCATCCGACTACCTCGAGGCACGAGCCCTAATCCCCTTGAGATCTCGATTGCCCGCATTATAGTGGCGTGATTGCCCGCATTATAGTGGCGTGGTTGAGCTCCGGCAACGACGTTCTCGACTCCAACTGGTGTGTCAGTCCCTACACATCCACTCCTGACAAGAGCAGCATCCGCAGCAACAGTGGCAAAGCATCTGGGGCATGGTTGTTCGTTCTGTCAATGCTGTGTATAGCCAGAAGTCTGTAACGAACGGCGCTGCCGCTTTCTGCAGGAGTTCATCGATGCCTATCGCGGAGCGAGGCACGGTCAACATCACCGTGCTCGAGCAAACCAAGTCTGTGCCTTCAGGCACCACCGTCGCCGAATGTCTTCCAGGACTGCGGGATCCAAAGGGATACCCCTATCTGGGTGCAATCGCCAACAACCGGCTCGTAAGTCTCGATGCACCGTTGTCGACAGATACGCAACTCACACCGGTGATCGTGCGACATCCCGCTGGCGCGTCCATCTATCGCCGTTGCTCCACTTACCTGTTGTTTGCCGCCTTCGCAGAGCTCTACCCCGATCGCAAGTTGCAGATTGGCCAATCGATGGGGAACGGCTATCACTTCCGCGTCAACGGCAATGGCAATGGCAAAGACGGCAAGCATGAACCGATCGACCTGCAAAAAGTCACCGCGAGGATGCGCCGCTTCGTCGACGAGAAGGCACCGTTCGAGCATCAAGTATTGCCCATAGAGCTCGCTGAGGATCTCTTTGCCGAAAAGGGCAGACAGGACAAGGTCCGCCTCCTGCGGGTTTGGCCCTCTGGCCTGGTTCATGTCGTCTCCCTCGGCGAGTTCACCGACATCGACCACGGCCCAGTCCCCCTCGATGCCAGCGCTATCGACGACTTCGAGCTCATCGCCAAAGAGCCAGGGTTCATCCTGCATTTTTCGTCACTGCGCTCACCGGTCTGGCGAGGAGAGCCGTGGACCGCAAGCGAAAAGCTGTTTGAGACCTACAACGAGACTCGCGTATGGAACGAAATCCTCGGGGTCGACACGGTCGGCGATCTCAACGAGCTCTGCCTCAACGGTGGCGTCCTCGACATCATTCGCATCACCGAAGGTTTCCACGAAAAGAAGATTGCCCGCATCGCCGACATGATCTCGGAACGGCCAGACGTTCGCCTCGTGCTCATCGCGGGACCATCCTCTTCAGGAAAAACCACCTTCTCGAAACGACTCGCCATCCAGATGCGCGTCAATGGCATACGCCCAAAGACGGTTTCTCTCGACAACTACTATGTCGACCGAGAACAGACACCGCGTCACCCTGACGGCACCTTCGACTTCGAAGCAGTCGAGGCCATCGATCTGGCGCTGTTTAATGAGCAGCTCGCAGCGTTGCTCGATGGACAGGAGATCAAGACACCCAAATTCGATTTCAACACCGGCTTGCGAACGGGGCCTGAGAAATGGCAGCCGATGCGCCTCGACGAAGGCGAAGTGTTGATGATCGAGGGCATCCACGGGCTCAACGATCGGCTCACCGAGTCGATCCCCTCGAACAAAAAATTTCGCATTTTTGTATCAGCTCTCACCCAGCTCGTCCTCGACAGTGCCAACCGCATCCCGACCTCAGACGCACGATTGATTCGTCGCATCGTTCGAGACCGGAGATATCGTGGCTATTCCGCTGCCGAAACCATCGCCTCGTGGGCGTCGGTTCGACGGGGTGAACGCCGCAATATTTTCCCATTCCAGGATCACTCAGATGTGATGTTCAACAGCGCGTTGGTCTATGAGCCCGCCGTGCTCAAAGTGCTCGCGGATCGCTACCTGTTGGAGGTTCCGCGAGATCACCCGTCCGCTGTGACGGCCCATTCGCTGCGGAAGTTCTTGCAGTTGTTCGTGCCAATCTTCATCGACGACGTTCCGCGCGGCTCGATCCTTCGTGAGTTCATCGGCGGGTCGTTCTTCCATTATTAGCCGCCGCGAAACCGAGGAGTGCATGCAACAGTCCACAATGACCGCCAAGACAGGTTGGCGGGCAAAGGCATCAAGATTCTGCCTTACAACAGTCGTGCTCGCCGCTGGTTGCGATGACGACACAGTCGAGAACCGTTACACCTACCCGGCAGTAGCCAACACGCCCCCCGTCGCCCAACTCCTGGCAACTCCGTTGTCCGGTCGGGCACCCTTGCGCGTCTATCTCAACGCCATGGGCTCCACCGACCCCGACCAGGACAGCGCAACCTTGAAGGTACGGTGGGATTTCGAGGGTGACCTCACCTGGGACACCGAGCTCAACTCTGCCAATCAGCTTTACGAAACAACCTATACGACGCCGGGCAACTACTCGGTGCGTGTCGAGGTCGCCGACCGAGCAGGCGCTCGCAGCACCGGCACATTGGCCGAGCCTATCCGGGTTCTGGACGCCAACACGCCCCTGGCCGATCTCTCAGTAGATTCAAACCGAGATGGTGCCATCACTGCAATGGATGATGAGGGTGAAGAATCGTGGTCATCCACCAAGGGTGCCGTGGTACTGGTCAACTGGGATGATGACGATGGTGACGGCGACAAGGACAACAGTGACACCGCAATCAATGGGAACCGAGATGTCGACGATTTGACCCACCTCATCGTTCGGCGGATCGCCGCCCTCGATTCGAACCACACAGTGACCCTCGAGGTCGGCCCATCCTCCGCGAGGCCCAACCTCCGGATCTTCAATGATGCGGGTGCCGTCGTCGTTGCGCCGGGCATTGGCAGCGGCACCCTCAGCAACCTGTCCTTGTCAACAGACGCGAGTTTCTACGTGGAGGGGGTCGGCGGTCGTTCAGAATCCTGGGAGGGGCAGATCACCTTGACCCTCCGCATCGCCGACGCCTCCGTCACGGTCTCCGAAGATGTGGTCGCCATGCGAATCGCCCCGGTGATCTTCCCAGACAACGCCCAACCTTCGACGGCCATCGACATCATGCGCATCCAAAGATTCGCAAACGGCCCCAATGGTCCTTTTTATGATGCGACCGTTGCAAACTTGCCGAGCGGCGTCGCCCTGCGCGTCGCCAACGAAGACACTTACGATGCGGACCGGTGGATTCAGGACAACATGCAAGCGGGATATCAGGCTGCGCCCTCACCCACTGGGATGCGCATCCTGCCGACGTATCTGCAGACTGAACGATCCTTTGGCGAGGGCTTTCCCGCGGGGCTCGAGAGTTATCTCCCCGATATGCTCGGCCCAGATTTTGCGTTCAACTACCCCTGCGCCGAAGGTTGTTACGGCACCTCACTCGACTATGGTGGCAACATAGAAGTTGCACCGACACACACCGGCTACCCCCTCGGCAGACTGGTCATCGGCGGCGGCGATCAGGGCACGCTCTTCGGCACGGAATCCTGGCACTACCACATGGATGAGACACAACGCAGTTGGCTGAATGCACAGGGTGTGCAAGCCCCGGCGTTGGAAGTGTCGAGCGAATGGCTGGCGGTTGGCCACATCGACGAATTCTTTCTTTTTGTTCCCGACTATCGTGAAGGGGCGGAGCGCCCGTGGAAGATCATCATCGCGAGCACCACCCTCGCACTGCAAGCTCTGCAGACAGTCTACGATGCTGGTCAGGGTCAATTGCCAGTGTTCGATGGGCGCGAAACGGAAACCACGGTTGCGCATATTCTCGCCAACTCGGATCTGATGACCTACAACCAACTGGCGCAAGCTCGCATCGACGCGCAACGGGTGAAGCTCAGCGATGCCCTGGGCCTAACGGCCATTGACTTCATCGACGTCCCTGTCATCTACGAGGAATTTGTCGACTACGACTACGGAGGCACCGAGTTGGGCGTCGCCTACAATCCGGGGATCACAAACCTGTTGGTGGTCGACGATGTCTTCTTTGTTCCTGACCCCGAGGGTCCGCGGCCGGGCGGAAACGACGTGTGGCAAGCGCAAACAACCGCGGCGCTCGCCCCCTTGGGTGTCGACATCGTCTTTGTCGACGTTTTCGACAGCTATCACCTGCTCATGGGCGAAGCCCACTGCGGCACCAACGTTCAAGGCAACGCTTACGACACACCATGGTGGCAATTATGATTCTCCGGCCATTGCGCGTTCTCCCGTTGCTCTTGTTCGGTCACACCGTCCTGGCCAACAACACCACAGCAGAAATCGACGGCCTCCTCAACACCATGGCGGCGTCCGACGGCGATGTGTATCTGCGTGCCCGGAACGCCCTGGTCGACCTCGACAGTGCCATACTGAAGGCGCGGGTCGCTCAGTCCAAGTGGAACGCCGAAACGTGGGACGTCGATGTTGCCGCTGCAACGGCCTACGCGTGGCAACAAGAACGACCGTTGTGCCAACGGGCCTACAAACTGACTGGTCTCTCACCGGCGATCTACTCACGCAATCGCCGAGGGGTGCCTGAGGTCGGTCGCGAGCTCCAAAGGCTCGGCGACGTGGCACCCGTGCTCGCGGAGATCTACACCCGCAAGGTGGCCTATCCGTTCGCTGAGACGCATGCCTACCCGCGACACTTGGATCCTGAGCAACAACGCGCAAAAGAAACCGCTGCCCTGCGCATCGGCATTCTGTTTGCCCTCGGCCGCAGCCAACATCCCCTCGGGCCCCTGTTGTTCACCCGCGTCATGATCGACCAAACCACCTTCGAGCCAGAGCGCCGTGCCGCCGCCATTGCCCTCGGTGAAACGGCGAATATCGCCCCGCTCTCACCGCTGCCGCAACTGACAGCGTTGGCCCGTGATCAAGGCGCGTCGGCGTGGTTGCGTGGAGGCGCGGTCATTGGTGTCGCCAAGGCAGGCCGGCAGAACCCCGAAGAGAGCCTCCGCGAGCTAACCACACTCTTGGGACAATCAGATCTGCAGCGATCGGTCATCTCCGGCCTGGCCATTCTCGGTGCCTCCTCCGGCAACGGCTCCGAAAAGCTGCGTTCGCAGATATCAAGCCTGTTGATCACCCTCCTTACCGGCGACCTCGGCCCCCAACACGGCGCAGCTGTCGCCGAGGCCATCGTCGTCGTCGGCCATGATAGCGCCACGGCCGCCCTCGCAGAGCTCGCCAACGACCCGTTGATCCCAACACCGGTCCGGGAGAGGGTCCATGATGCCCAGCGGATCCTGGAAATCTCCCTGTCCCGAAAGAAGTGATCCCGAAAGAAGTGATCCCGAAAGAAGTGATCTTGGCGTCTCCGCGCAACTGACATATGTGCAACTCATGTGCACACTCCAATACATTCGTTCCATTGCCACAGCCGTTGTCTTTTTTGCTGCCATCTCGATTGGCTGTGAGACTCTTGGCTCAAGCGGGGGCGGCCCAGGAGTAACCGGCAACCCGGGCGCGGCTGGCATCGATCGCCCCACCCTGAAGCTTGGCGAGTTTGACCTCGAGCCCAAGTCGGTGATTGACGGCGACACTCTGCGGATTCCTAGCCTTCCCAAGACCCTGCGCCTCATTGGTGTCGATACGGAAGAGACATTCAAGCTTGAGAGCGACGCCCGCGAGGCAGAGGCCGATTGGCCGGGTTATGTAGCCCGCCACCTGCAGAGCGGCAAACCGGAGAAGTTCGCCACCCCGATGGGAGAGAAAGCCAAGGCCTTTGCCCAAGACTTCTTTGCCGGCGCTAAATCTGTGCGCCTCGAGCGGGACCGCGAAAATCAAATACGTGACCGTTACGGCCGTTACCTTGTGTATGTCTTTGTCAAACACGACGGCAAGTGGCTAAACTACAACGTCGAGTGCGTCCGGGCGGGCATGTCGCCCTACTTCATGAAATACGGTTACTCAAACCGTTTCCACGTCGAGTTCGAGGCCGTCATGACCGAAGCTCGCGCAGCACACCGTGGCATCTGGAACAAAGACGAGCAGCGATATCCCGATTACGATGTTCGGCTAGACTGGTGGCGCGCTCGTGCCGAAATCGTCCGTGGCTTCGACAACGAAGCCGTGGGCAAGAGCCATTTCATTGCCCTCAATGACTCGGACGCCCTGGAACGCTTGACCAAACACGTCGGCAAAGCGGTGGAGCTCCTTGGGGGCGTTGCCAAAATTGTGGACTACGGCAACGGACCCATCCGGGTTTATCTCTCCCATCGCGACCGACAAGACTTCCCTCTGATCTTTTTCGACCGCGATTTGTTCCAAAGCCTCGACCTCGAAAGCTTCATCTCAGAGTCCGTGCGCGTGCGAGGCAAGGTCGAGATCTACAAACACCCGCGCAAGGGCGACGAGCAGCTACAAATCGTCATTAACTCAACCGACCAGCTCTCCCTTCCACAGGCCTGGCCGCCCCCCACCGCGAAGTAGTCCACCCTCGTCCCTGCGCGTGTGACCGCCGTTCAATCGCAAGCGTAGCCGGCCGCCTCATGGAGCAGAATGCAGGACGTCGGCGGCTATCCGCATTTACCAGTGACTGACAAGGATAGTGGCGTATGCCTTTGCCAAAGTGTTATTGTTGAAGGGCATGCAGGAAAAGATGCTCATCGATACGTCAGCTCAAGCGCAGGCAGTGATGATCGACCTCTACAGGCGCATGCCTGGTTGGCGCAAGCTTGAGCTCGTTGAGGATGCAAACCGAACTGCCCGCCAGCTGGCGTTTTGCGGCCTGCGTTCCCGCCATCCGGGGGAGTCCTTGGAGAGATTGCGGCGAAGGCTCGCAGGACTCGTTCTCGGCGAAGAGCTCGCCGAGAAGGTTTATGGCCCCCTCGACGCGGTGACGTGAGCCCAACCACATGAGTCCCGAGATCCCCGAAGCATTGAACGTCGCGTTGGAAGTCGTCGGGGTTCTCGATCGATTGGGTATCCGCTACCACTTGGGTGGGTCCTACGCGAGTTCTCTGCATGGAGTGCCACGCCAAACTCAGGACGTAGACCTCGTGGTGGACATGGGACAAAACACAGTTGCATGCTTCGTTGAAGCTGTGGAGGCCGAGTTCTATGTTAGCGAACCGGCCGTTAGGGAAGCCATCCGCAACAAGTCCTGCTTCAATCTGATTCACTTCAATACGGCAATGAAGGTCGATCTCTTCATCTCGGGCGACGAGCCGTTTGATCGCGAGGAGTTTCACCGACATCGGCTCGAGGTGGTAGACACGGAAACAAACTGCCGCGTGTTTGTCAAAACCGCTGAGGACATCTTGTTGCGGAAGTTGCTGTGGTTCAAAGCCGGCGGTGAGATCTCCGACCGACAGTGGAATGATCTACTCGGTATTGTTCGAACACAGGGAGAACGGCTCGATCTCGAATACACCCGCCATTGGGCAAAGGCGCTGAATATCGAGACCCTGCTCGAAAGGCTTCTGGAGTCAGATTGACTCTTCTTCACTGCTTTGGGCAATCAAGGACAAATCTCACGTGACAGTACGAGCCATGGTGTTCATGTCATCTACGAACCTCGGCTAGCCAATCCACGTATGGTGCCACACGTTTGTCGGTGTTTGGGCCCGTCACCTGGCAGCAATTGGCGGGCACCAAGATCGAGTTTGACAAGGACAGAGGCTCGACGGTCTCCGGAAGCAACGATGGGACCTACAGGCCGATAAGATATGCAAAGGACGCAATCGTTACAAGAACCAACCGATGTCTATTTGCACAGTGCTGTCGTATCAGGGCGCGGCAAATGGCAAGACCAAGAGCTCTGCCTACGTCAATTTCAACAATGGAGCGGTTGAAGGGGCGTGGCAATTGGCGGAATTTCTACATGAAGCGGTTCGGGGGAAACGACGCAGCGACGCCTTTGGGCAAGAGCTCCTCGACCGACGGGCAGCCGATGACGTCTTGCGCATCGTATTGACCGCCTTGAATCTGCAAGATGACGGCGTGGCCCCCAGTGTGGCAGCCATGCACAAGGCGATCGATCAAATCGGTGACAATCGCGATGTAATCGGCGTGAGCGTTGACGAGCTCCACAAGGCCTTAGATGATCTGCACATCACAGAGCTCAATCCTGGGCTCGGCATCTGGGCATGATCTCGGATCTCGACGCCAACCGACAGCCGAAGGCTTGCATGATGGTGTGGTTGATCGTCGATTCGTCGATACGCAGTCCCCGCCAGAATGGCCGGTTCTTCGATTTGACCGGCAAATTTACGCAAGCGTTCTAGCTCGTGACCAGCACGATTGCGCCAACTCTTCCGCCTGCAGCGGCTCAACTATTTGGCCGATCGAGAAGACGCTGTAAGACACGAGCACCTGAGTGTGACTCCAGTCACACTTCTCAGTGGTGCGGTGCCACGGTGATTCGTTGGACGGATGGAGTACGAACGGATAGCGAGCGCTCACGGGAAATCCCCGCAAAGGTATCCAAGCAGAAGCTCCGACGGGGCAGGAAAGGCGCGAAGAAATGAGGAATAGAAATCTGGTAGCAGCAAGCGTAGCTCTCTTGGCGGTCTCTTGCAGCGAGAAACAAGAGCCGGCCCACACAACCTACACCTTTTCTCAGGACGATTCATGCACCAATGAATGTCAGATTGCCAACGAGACGCAATGTGCCGAAGGCAAAATCCGAACTTGCATGACCGACGCCGAAGGCTGTCGCTATTGGACTGAGCTCACCGAATGTCCTGTCGGAAGCTGCCGAAATGGTGAAGAGTGTTCGCCGCTGGATTGCGATAGCGAATGTTCCGATTTGCTATACACAGCATGCACGTGTTCATCTTCCGACCCGTGTGGTTGGCAAAACGATGGGTATTGTGATGCGGCTTGTGCGGATGCGTTTCCTGAAGACTATTTCACTGACGGCGCCGACTGTGAATCCTGCAATGATGGCGTGCAGAATTCGGATGAGGTCGGGGTTGACTGCGGAGGTTCTTGTCCGCCATGCGACGATGTCATCCGGTTCAAGTCGATCGATGTTGGCGGCGACCACGCCTGCGTCATGGATTTCACTGGGCACGCCTACTGTTGGGGGAGAAACGATGACGGACAGGCAGAGTCACCGACCGGTCAATACCTTGGCGTAGCCGCAGGCTACAAAGACAGCTGTGGGCTGACCAGCGACGGAGAAATCGATTGTTGGGGAAAGTTCTTCTCCGCGTCTGAGCTTCCGGATGGCCCCTTTGTGAGCCTGGACGTAGATGGGATCAGTGGGTGCGCCCTCGATGCCTCCGGTCACGCTTCCTGTTGGGGGAATATCCTCGGCCACGGGTCGACACCATCTCGTCAATTCCTCGAGGTCAAAGTTGGATGGGCCGAGTGGGCGTGCGGAATAGACACCAGTCACCATATCGTCTGCTGGGGAACGGATTCGTCCGGAAACCTCGATTCGCCGTCTGGCGAATTCAGCCACCTCGGCGTCGGCAAGGAACACGCATGTGCGGTTGCACTCGACGGTCATCTCGAATGTTGGGGCTACAATTACCACAGCCAGGCGGTCGCCCCGGCAGGCACAAACTTTGTCGCCGTCGACGCTGGACGATATCACACCTGCGCCTTGAACGACGGAGGCCAGATTGTGTGTTTTGGCTCGAATGCGTCGGAACAATGCGATTCTCCGCAAGGAGCTTTCGCGCAGCTTTCGTTGGGTTGGGATTCGAGTTGCGCTCTCGATAGCAACGGCGTCCTAACCTGCTGGGGCACCGAACTGTAGTCTCCTCCAGAATCGCAGTTCGACGCTCCTCCGAGAGCGGGAGCCAAAACGTAGATGATTTCGAACCTGTAGACGCATCCGCCCCGGTCCGAAATCTTTCAAAAATGGGCCCGTTACGATCAAACAGCTCAACGACCGGAGCTAGATTGTAGAGCCGCGCTGCCAGGTTTGGCTGACAGACAACATTTCGCAAACTCCGGGGCCGGTGGCTCATGGTGTTCATGTCACCTACGAGCTAACGTCCCCGAGACGCCGGTTGTTGGAGACCGGGCATGGGTGTCAAGGTGCCGATCAGCGGGGGTCTCGCCGGCAATCCAACACAGAGGAGACAAATCATGCGATTCCTATTTTGTTCCATCATGGTGCTGACGCCCTGCCTGGTACGCGCTGAGCAGCCAACGTGCCGGCCAACTCCCGCCGTTCTCATCAACCAGGCACCTAGGGACGGCTTTGTCCCCGATGCCACCACGGCCATCAAGATCGCCGCTGCAGTCTGGGTGCCTATCTATGGAAAAGACGTTCTCGATGAGAAACCTTTCAAAGCAACGCTCAAGGACGGAATTTGGACGGTGATCGGCAGCTTGCCACCCAACGCCGTCGGCGGGGTTGCCGAAGCCCATCTGTGCAAATCTGATGCAAGCATTGTCTACATCGCGCACGGGAAATAGGCCCGCCACGCTCATGGCATCTGCGATCGCACCGTTCACGCCAGAGTCAAACGCGATGAGAGGACACGAAGTGCCGCAGTTGCAGCCCTAGCCTGGATTTCCACGGACGGGGATCCCCCTAACATCGACGCGCGCAGAGGTTG
>Ga0156517_1026_pt1 | contig 11556 bp, 9 predicted proteins | sample RifOxyB3_FD_111912 | JGI IMG/M metagenome (GOLD analysis project Ga0156517, IMG submission 111912) | Deltaproteobacteria bacterium RIFOXYB12_FULL_58_9 | reverse complement strand
TAGGCCCGAACAGCCTTCTCATCGATACTGACGAGGGCCTCGGGATCGCTGCGGTTGAAGCGGATGTTCAAAGTCACCGAGCCCCGACGCAGATGTTTTTTCACCATCGCTTCGAGATCGGCCTCACGCCCATTGAGCTCCGGGGGAGCCTTGACTACCACCTTGAGGAACCGACCATTGACGCTCTTGATCTCTGCTGCCACGCTAAACGAGGTGCTTTCATGTTGTGCGGCACCAAATCCTGTCATGCTTCTGAGCACGAATCCTCCTCACCAGCCAAACCGCAACTTTTCGTGTTTCGGGTGACTCTTGCACTGCCACGGGCTACCACAAATCCAGAGTTTGACCATGCCACGAGAGCTGCTACAAAAACAGGTTGATCACCGGCCGTGGGCCACAGTAGAGCCCAATGTCGTGGCGGGAGTTATGTAACAGGTGAAAGTGGAGTAGGCACTGTTGAACATTCACAAACACCTGGTGTGGCTCCTGCTCTCGAGTTGCATTTCCTGCGACGACAACGCAGACGTGAACACGCCCGACAAGATCGGTATCCCCGAGCGTCAGTTCGTCTTCGAACGGATCCATCTCGAGGAGCGGCGTGGTGAACGTGTTCTGTGGAAGGGCACGGGTCGGCGCGCAGATGGCGACCTCAACGAGGCGGACGTCGAAGACATTGAGCTCCAATGCGCAGGCAAGGGCAAGCGCGCTGGCGACTTCGTCATCCGTTCTCCCCGTGCTCACCTATTTTTCGACCAGGGCGTAGCTACATTCCAGGACGTCCATATCACCGATGAGGCCGGGGGAATCCTGGAAGCGGGGGAGGCCCAGTATGAACAAGAAAAGGGCCAAATCGTCGCCTCAGGTCCACTCACCTTCGCGATCCACGGCCTGGAGACCGCAGCGGACAGGGCCGTTATTCTCATTGATGAGGGTACAGTAGATATTGCCGGACCGGTGCGCGGCGTCTACATTCGTCCCCCATCGATCAAAGACTGACAAACCATCAGGACGTCAGACCCCGCACAACTACTGGATCTCGACGCGAATCTCAGCCACCTTGAGACCGCGGGCTTCGAGACCTACCCGCAGGCGTCCTGACTCAGCCTCGAGCAGTCGCCGAAGATTGACATCGTGAACTCGGAAAGTCGCGACCACCCGGCCGTCTTTGGCAATGCTCACCTTGCAGGCCATTTCATCGAACAGCTCATCGGAAAAGGCGATGTCGAACTCGACGGTTCCATCGGGATTGTTGGTGAGCAAGGCACTGTCAGCAGTTGTTTGCAGCAGCTCCTGCGGTACCACATCCACCGCCGAGGGAGCCGCCACCGACGGCCGAACGACCGGAGCACCAGGCGGCGGACGCACCGCTGCCCCCTTGGACGTCAGGCTCACCGGGGCGGAAGACAAATCCGCTGCCCGAGTGGTCTCAGCCTCCTGTGCCAAGGACACGGCGACCGCAGTTGTCACAGGGCCCGCGGCGCGCGTTTCCTTCTCATTGGACAGAAGACCGACCTTTTCCAAGGCCAGATCATAACGCCTGCCGCCACCGAAAGGCCCTGACCGGGGAAGCTCTGGATTCTTTGTCTGTGCCGGCGACGAACACTCGGAAATGTCAGCCACCGCCGACGAACACTCGGAAATGTCAGGCACCGCCGTGGTTCGGAGCTCATCCATGTAGCGCGCAAAAACTCGGGTGGCTCGATCCGCGGCAACACCACCCGGGGGTGGCAACATCGGCGTGGCACCGAGTGGTGCGTCTTCTGGCCCTCTTCCCATGGTCGTCGATTGTCGCACACCACGATCCCCCGCTCCACCAAAACAAACCAATCCGCCATATTGGATGCACAGTGCTTGACTTGATGCGCCCTTACACGGCATTGTCACGTCGAAACTCAGCCCAAATGGATACTCCTGAGAGCTGGTTTTATTGGGCGCGGTACCCAAGTGGTTAAGGGAACGGTCTGCAAAATCGTCATTCGCCGGTTCGAGTCCGGCTCGCGCCTCCAATAATTTCCTTGTCTCGAAAAAACAATTTCCAGCGCGATGTGCCTCGAGGCAGTTTCCCGCCGTCGTGCCTTTGGCATTGCACAAGAAAGGGCCATCACCCGCCCCGGAATTTGCTCCGTCGGGCCTCCGAGATGGCACCACGAAAATCGATAGATGGGGAGATGAATTTGACTGCGAAGCCTTCATCGGTGTGGCGGACAACCTCTGCCTCACTACCGAGTGGCTGCCCAGCCTTGTCTTCTTTGCCCTCAATGAAGACCACCACCACTGCCCCAACCTCCGGTTTGAGATCGGAGCGCAGCGCTGCGCCGTCCAGACTCAGATTGCCGATGTCTGCGGCATGTCGCCGCTTCTTCCAAAACTTCCACCAACCCTCCTCGCCCGGAGGGGCCCACGCCATCCTCAGCTCATAGTCGTCGAAATCGTCCAACTCCACGAGCCCGGGCGCCACGGAATGATCAGCGACCAGATTGTCCATCAAACTTCGCACGGCGGTGCGAAAATCCTCGCCGACATTGACAAAGCTCAAACCCAACCCCCGTTCTGTGAGCTTGACCACCCTGGCCTGGGCTTTGAGGCGGCTGCCTTGGTGCACCACCTCCAGGTCGACCAAGGTGCCTTCGGGTGGACGCTCACGGGTCACGGCGAAAATACCACCGCGGCTGAGGTTACGGGTCATGCACGGAGATGGCTTGCCATTGATGGTCAAGATCACCCCAACGCCTGCAGTAACTCTGGTATCCCTGCGTTCTGCCATTTGAGGCCCATTCTATTCCAAGGTTGCGGTCTCTGGGAATAGGGAACATAGGGTGGCGCGTTTCGTTCACCTGCCTCGATTCGGCAGTTTGCGACCAACCAGACAGTTTTCCTATTGGTCCCGTGAGTCATACAGGAAGTTGTACTGCCGGAATGCCGACTCACAACTCTCGACGCCCTTAATGGCAACACACGTACGCCGAAACGATAAATGTGGTATACACTGAAATTATCATTTAAAATAGTACATCTAACACATAAAACAAGAATACTACACCAGAGCTAATATTCTTAAACGAAACAAAAACACTCAGAAGAAAACGAATCAAGCAGCACCGTCGCAAAGCCACACATTGATAGAGTTCTACTGGATATACCCCATCGCCTTGAGGTCCTTGAGTGTCTCGGCGTCCAGATGATCAATGGCCTGCGCAAAAGATTCGCGAAGACGACCATCTCGGTGTTTCTTGAGGATCTTCAGCAGCCATTGCCATCCCTCACCGGGCGCTCCCGTCTCGGCATCGCAGAGATTGTTCTTTTCAAATGGGTCGCGGCCGACGTTGTACATCTCCACATGCTCATCGGTGAACGAGACCGAGGGCAGCAGGGAGCGATTGCGCACCGTGGCCATGAATTGAGCCTCATCAGCAGGATCGGCATAAATGACCTTGTGGTGGTAGGTTCGTACTGTTCTCCGGCTTATTCCAAAATTGTAGAACTCAGAGATCACCATGCGGTATGGATCGACGTGCTGCGGATAGCGCATGTGGCGGAAGATATCGGCCCCCGGCAAGTCATCAGGAACCTTCGCGCCGTAGGCTCGAACGATCGTCGGCATGAGGTCCACAGTCTGGAACAGGTAGTGATTGTAGACACCGCGGACGCTCATCTTGGGTGCCTTGATGATGAGTGGCGCCCTGATGATTTCGTCGTAGAGGTGATGCGCGTGCAGAAACACGCCGTGCTCGCCAAATGCCTCACCATGGTCCGAAGTAACAATGATGGTCGACTTGTCGTAGATACCGAGCTCTTTGAGATCTGCGAAGAAATCACCTATCGCTTTGTCCGTGTATCGCACCGCTCCATCATAGGTGGCTTTCATTCTCTCAATCTCGGGCTCCGAATATCGTCCGCGTTCCCAATGCGGTGAACGGATCAACGGCACTCTCGGATCCTCAACGAACATGTCTTCGTACTGCTCGGGGGCGTGGTACGGGTCGTGGGGATCGACAAAGAAAAGCATGAGGAAAAAAGGTTCTTCCTTGTGTTTCTTCACAAACGGAGTCGCGAGCTCTGTCACCTGTTCAGCGGATGGCAACCCGTCCCAATGGCGAACCGTGTCAGCGTAATAGCCAAATCCCCGCCCCAGGCCAAAAGCGCTGCCAGCGTTGCCATTACCGACAACAGCGCCGGTGGGGATACCGATACGGTCGAGCATTTCCGCGAGGGTGACGTACTGTTCCGCGAGGCGGTCCTGGTCCCGTTCCACAGCGTGCCGGGCCGGTAAGAGGCCCGTTACCAAGCTGGCGGTGCTCGGCCGAGTCCAATTTCCATTGACGAAGAAATTTGTAAAGACAATCCCTTCATCCGCCAACGCCTTGAGGTTCGGGGAGGTGTTTCGAGAGAAGCCGTAGGGTGTCAAGCGATCGGGGCGCATGGCATCAACCACGATCAAAATCACCGGGCCGTCATCGCGGGCCATATCAACGGCGTTTGCGCCCGGCCGGTCGAGCGACGGGAAATAACCGTGGCTGAAGTCCGGAGGCACGGTGGTCATGAGGGTGGCCAGGGCTACAAAGTGAAGCATGGTGGAAAAATCGTCCCTTGATCAGAGGCCGGTGTCAACTATTCGCCCACATCCCCCACCCAGGAGGAGGACGTTTGTTCGCTCGGGTGGTTTGACCTTGGACGGCCTCCTGCTACGATCTCCTCCATGCGTTATTCACTGCTCGCCATTGGGGTGGTGGTGTTCGTCGAACCCGCGTTTGCCGACTCTTTTGAACAGGTCGGTCCAACACGCCAAGGTCGGGTTGAGTTCATCATCGTTGGTGCCTCCATGGTGGATAACCAAGGCCTGGACAACGGCGTCAACTGCATCTGGCCGAGTGCCACCACCACAGTGAGCGGCAATGTCCTGCCTCCACGCGCCCGATTGGTTCAGGCCACACTGTACCTAGGCGGTTCACTCATCTCCGACGATGGTGCGGACTACCCTTCCACAGACATCTTCGTCACGCCGGGATTGACTGCCGATGTCAACCTCGCCGAGGTCGAAGCAGCAGCCCGAGCCGCAGCTGACACCAGCGTAGAGTTTCAACCGCCAGGAGCGGCCACCCCGGTCACCGTCAGCGGCACAGCAGGTGGATCCTACGTATCTGTCTACTACAAGCAGGCCGGCGCGGAACGCGGCAACGTGGGGTTCTTCGTCACCCCCATTGATGTCACCGACGTCATCCTCAATCAGGGTGGCGGTGCTCTCGCTGGAACGTACACTGTCAGTGGCCTCGTCGCTGATGTCTGTCTTGGACCCGAGGTGGTCTGCGATGATCCCGTGGATCCACCAACATGTGCAGATGCTGGCGGGGCAAGTCACACCAATGGCGCAGCGTCGTTTGCTCTGCTGTTGGTGGTCGAAGACCCCGAGTTGCCGTTGCACTCAGTGGCTGTGTTTGAGGGATTGCGTGCCCTAAGTGGCGGTTCCTTCTCATTGACGATGGAGACCCAGAACGCCATTTCGAACCCAGCCGCAGGGGCGATAGCCCTCTACGTCCTCGAGGGGGACCAACGCATTCCCAGCGCCATAAGTGGCACCGCCTGTGAAGAAGAGTTTGCCCTCGTTGAGGTCATAGACGATCAGAACAATCCGGTGCAGCCGGGAATGTGCCTCGCCGACGACGACAACCCGAACGGCAATCTCTTCAACGCAACCATCAACGTCCAACCAGCAGCGGGGGCCCCCGAGTGCGTCGATGAACCTCACCAGTGCTGCCTGGGTGATGGTCTGTGCCCAGTCACTGGCGTGGACATCGATTGGTTTGATATCTCCGATGCCCTCGTCCCCGGCGAGAAACGTGTCCGCACGACCATCGCCTCGGGCACCGATCGCATAGCCTTGGCCCTCTTGGTGCTCGGCGTAGATGTGTTCGAGCCCGTTCTCAACGTAGACACCCAGATACGCGTGATCGAAAACGTTGACAACACTCGCTTGATCGATGAGCAACTGTACGTCCGCGTGGGAGAGAGAGTCACCTACTCCATTGCGGTCAGCAACACCGGGAATGTGGCCGCCACGGGGGCGTGGGTCGACGTCTCTGCTCCCGCCGGAACCAAAGGTCCCGTTGTGCTGCGCATCCCCCCAGGGGCTGCGGAAGAAATCGACCTTGCTGGCGGCGACAACGGCACAGGACTCATTCGGGTCGCGGGATTCGACGTGCCGGCCGGCGAAATCGCCGAGGTGCGGCTGTCATTTTTGGTGGACTGTGTCAAACCTGCCTTTGCGCCAACGGTCCGCACTGGGTCAAACGAAGTCAATGGGTTCTCAGTACCAGCACCAGAGGTTCTCGCGGCGGGCCCGGACCCAGACTGTTCCAGAATCGATGATCCTTTCGGGTTCACAGAGCCGCCTCGCATGTTGCGCGGCGGCGGTGGCAACAGTTGCCAAAGCACGCGAGGGGGATGGCTGGTCGCCATCGCCGTTGGACTCTCACTGCTCTCTGTGATGGGTCGCCGCGGTGGCGCAACCCTGGTGCTGCTACTCGTGCTGAGCCATGGTTGCGGTGACCAGAGAAAAAAGAAGAACAAAGATCCGGTGTCCTCCACCAGCGTGACATCCTTGGACGGATTACCGGGCGAACCCTGCGGTACGCAACTGATGGTCTGGGTGACCCGCCCAGATTCCACCGAGTACTGCATTGACCGCTTTGAGGCGAGTCTCACCGGGGGCGCACTCGGAGATGCTCACCAGGGCATCGACGATCTCGACATGACCACCAACGGTAGCACCACAGCCGCAGCCTTGGTGAGCCTGGGAGATCCGCCCGCCGTGGGTGTGAGCTGGTACCAAGCTATCGCCGCCTGTCAACGAGCGGGCAAACGCCTTTGCACCCTCCCAGAGTGGGAATTGGCATGTCGGGGCGATCAAGCCCTCATTTATCCATACGGCGATCAGATTGACGACGTCGCCTGCAGTGGTTTCTTTAGCTATCCGGAGCATAAACCCTCCCCAACCGGCAATCTCAGAACTTGTGTCTCCGCGTGGGGCGCGTACGATATGTCTGGCAATGTTGAGGAGTGGATCCACACAGCGGTCGCACGGATTCCTGGCACCGTTGAGCTCAACGACCGATCGGTCCGTGGAGGAAGTTTCAAATCAAACTCCAATGCACTCGCCTGTATTGGGGATGAGTTCCATGAGCCGCCCGGCGGCTCTGATATCGACCGTGGTTTCCGTTGCTGTTCGGACGGCCCTGTGAATTAGCCGCGAAGGACACACTATGCGTTTGGATGGACGGGAAGAACAACTGGAGCTCATACGCGAGATTGCCAACAGTCTCTCAGACCCCGTGTTTCTGGTCGATAAGGCGCGCAATGTTTGGTACCACAACCGCGCGTTCGAAGCGCTCGTCGGCATCCGCCTCAGCTCCAAGCGATACAAGGGGTCCCCCTGCAACGAGCTCCTTGGTTTGGAGATCTGCGAAAAAGACTGCGTCATGCGCAAGGCAGTGGAGAGCCTACAGGACATTCGCCTCGCAGAGATCGCCGGCACCACCGCCAATGGCGAACGACATAACTTCCACGTCACCGCCCTCCCCGTCATCAACAGCGCCGGTTCTGCCTTTGGCGCGTTGATCTTCCTGCGCGACATCACCGCCGAAACGCAGATTCATCGCAAGTACAAGGACCTGGTGACCCGCAACGCGTCGATCTCGCTGTCGGGTGTTGTTGAGCGTGGCAATCTCATCGACATCCTGCAACTGTTGGTCTTCTTGCAGAAGACAGGTCGACTGCGGCTGCACCATGGCGACGAGCATGGCGACCTCGTCTTCGCGGCTGGAAAGATGATCGATATAACCTACGGTGTGGCTAAAGGCGAAAAGGCGCTTGGGCGCTTGATGGCGTGGCAAGACGGCACATTCTCCTTCGAGCCATCCGAAACCACCGAGGTAGAGCAACCACTGACCAAGTCGACGGACTTTCTGTTGATGGATGCGGTACGCGAAACGGACGAGCTCGGCGTCAGAGCCCACGATTTGCCACCGCATGGGACGAGACCCTCTGTCATGCGAATCGTCGACCGCGCTGCTGAGGAGATCGAGGACGTCGCCTGGCAGGTTTACGAGCTAGGGCTGCAGGGACAGTCGGTGGGCGAAATGCTGGACGCAATCGCCGTCACAGATACCAAGGTTTACTTCGCGCTCTTAGCTCTCAAGGACAAAGGGATTTTCGTTTGGTAGGCGCAACGGGTGAGCGTCGGCTTGGCGTCGCGGCTCACTTGCGACGCAACAAACGCCGCGCGTTGTCGCGATAGATCTTGTTCAACACCTGCCTCTCCAAGCCAATGCCGTTGATGGACCAGCGGCCCTGGATAGGCGTCACATGCGGCATGTTGGTGTCACGGCTCTCGAGATAGCGCCAGTGTACATCATAATAACGGGCAGCATCCTCAGGGGAATGGATTTCATCCTCGCCGGCGGATCCCAACACCACGTTGGTTGGTGATATCTGAATATCTGTGCCCATGAGGATTCGATCCTGAAACTCATCAAAGAAGGCACGCACGGCCCCCACTTTGTGACGGCCAATCTCGGGAAGCCTTGCTGCCAGGTCTATCCAGAGGTTTGGGTGGCGCCGCATCGACGCCGCGACCGCTTCGATGTCTTCAGGATATCCACCGAAGTGGACCGCCAAAAAATCTGTTTGTGGGTGTTTGGCGACCATGCGGTCACGCGCCGCCATCAGCTCGTCGAGACTCGGATATGGCTCGCCGTAGAAACTCCAGCTGGGATGGGCGTGAAGCTCTTCCCACCTCTCATTGTCAGGGGTAGGAGGCTGAAAAAAGGCGAGCGGATCGCCGGTGTGAATCGCGACGGGCATTCCCAACTCCCCGGCCGTCTTCCAGATCGGGTCGAGCCTCGCATCGTCCACAGCGAGAAGACGACCCTCACCAGTCTGCACGCCGAGGCCGAGCGACTTAAACACCTTCAGCCCACGCGCGCCTGCGGCATGAGCCCGGCGCAAATCCTTGGCCGCAAGCTCGCCAAAATCCGGCTCGTCCACCAGGCGCCAATCAATCCCCGCAAACACGAGAATCTCGACGTTTGGATAACGCTCGGAGACAGCTGCGGCCTCCTGCAGGTGGGCGAGCAATCGCGGGCCGTAGGGCCTGCCGACGAGATTCACTGCGACATCAATACCCGAGCGGGAGAATATCTCCGCGGCGGTGGCACCTGCCCCCAAAGCGATGTGGGTATGCGCATCGATCACGTGCCTGGCTTCCCCTTCAGCGAAAGGCGCACCGCACCGACAACCGGCAGGCGCGGCAAATCCGGAGAGTAGCCAAACAGCCCAAAGAAGGGATTGGCGCCGAAATGTCTTCATACGGTGCGGGAAAATCGCGGTTTGTCCGCGACACCAGAATCCTTGCCGAGGTAGGCGTCAAAGAGCATCGCCACATTGCGAACAAAGACTCGACCCCGTTCGGTGACCTCGAGCCCCTCTGGACGACGGTTGACCAACCCATCTGCGACAAACCCATCGAGCTCCGCGAGTGGCCCCGCAAAGTGCTCCGCAAACTCGATGGAGAAGGCTTCCTCAACTGCAGAATAGTCGACGCGCAGATTGCACATGATCTCGTTGATCACCTGGCGGCGCAGCAAATCGTCCTCTGAGAGCCTGCGCCCGCGTTCTGCGGCCAACCCCCCCGCCTCTATCTTTTCTTGGTAGGTGGACAGTCGCTTGGCATTTTGCACGTACGCGCCACCCATGTCGGAGATTGCAGTGACGCCGAGCCCCAACACATGCGTGGGTGCCAACACCGTGTAACCCTGAAAATTGCGATTGAGCCTGCGGTCTCGCCACGCTTGGGCCAGCTCATCGCCTTGCTTCGCGAAGTGGTCCATGCCAATCGCCTGGTAACCGGCATCGAGCAGTGCGACCCGAGCTGCGTTGAACATCTCCCAGCGAGCATCGCCACCAGGGATCCCATGTTGTTCGAGCTTGCGCTGCTGTGGTTTGAGCCATGGAACATGGGCATACCCGAATACCGCCACCCGATCGGCACCGAGTTCGAACACTCGCTTGGCGGAATGGGCCAGATGGGCAGGTGTCTGACCTGGCAGGCCATACATGAGATCGATATTGATGCTGGAGAAACCCAACTCACGCGCTACATTGAAAATCTCTGTCGACTTAGAATCTGGCTGGTTGCGTTCAACAAGCGCCTGGACATCGTCACCGAAGTCCTGGACCCCCATCGACAGCCGCCGAAATCCAACGTCCACTGCGGCGGCCAGATGCTCCCGGGTGGTCACCATCGGATCAATCTCAATGCCTGCCTCGACGCCGTCTGCGGGAGGGAAGGCGTCCCAGATCACACCGACGAGGTCTGAAAGCTCAGTTGGAAGCAAGTAGGTCGGCGTGCCACCACCGAAATGCAACTGAATCGTCTTCTTGGGCCCGGTAAGACCTCGGACCAACTCGATTTCTCGTTTGAGAGCTGTGAGGTATCGCGGGACCCTATCGCGTTTCTTTGAGGCGACCATGTTGCAGCCACAGAAGGTGCACATTTGCTCGCAAAATGGGATGTGAACGTAGATGGAGATCGCTCGCGGATCGGTACGAGCAGCTTCGATGGCGGCGGCAGCGTCTTCGGCTGTGAAGTCCGTCCACTCTGGTGCCGTTGGGTAACTCGTGTACCGAGGCCCGGGCCGATCGTACTTGGCAATCAGCTCGCGGGGAATTTCATGCTCGTTGATCTCACTCATGGACGCCTTCCGTGGGCGTGCACAACCTCAACCAGGTGCCTTGCATGCGCCGGTGGTGTGGCAGGCAACACCCCATGGCCGAGGTTGAAGACAAAACCATTCATCCCATCCGCTTCCCCTAGAATTCTGATCACCTCCGACTCAATCGTTTGTTCGTCTGTCAACAGCACCGCGGGATCGAGGTTTCCCATCAGCGCAACCCGATCTCCCACAATCCGCCGGGCGTTGGCAACACTGACAGTCCAGTCAAGTCCGAGCACATCTGCGCCAAGATCAGCGGCAAGGTCGAGATGGGCACCGATGCGGCGGGCAAAGTAGATAATCGGTACCCCAAGGGGTTTGAGCTGTTCAATGACGTCTCGGGCATAGCGAAACGCAAACTCAATCAGGTGCTCTTCTGCCAGATCACCGGCCGTGGTGTCAAACAGTTGAATGGCATCACACCCGGCCTTGACCTGGGCTGCAGCGTGGGCTGCCACTGCATCCGCCACCCGCGCCAACATTGCGTGCGCGCGATCTGGCGTCGCCGACAACATCCCTTTGAGACGCAGCCACAGAGGTGTCGGTGCCCCTTCGACCATGTAGCCCGACAGGGTCAGAGGCGCACCCACAAAGCCAATCAGTGATTTGTCAGTGGGGAGCGCACTCCGTGTTCTACGGATGGCCTCGAGGACGAAGCCCAGATCTCGCTCAGGATCGATGGTCTTCAGAGAACGTACAGCCGCGTCGCTTTGCACTGCCGGCTCAATACGTGGCCCCGGTGAGAACTCGAGGTTGAGCCCCATCGCCGCAGCCGGAAGCATGATGTCGG
>Ga0156517_1018_pt1 | contig 11581 bp, 14 predicted proteins | sample RifOxyB3_FD_111912 | JGI IMG/M metagenome (GOLD analysis project Ga0156517, IMG submission 111912) | Deltaproteobacteria bacterium RIFOXYB12_FULL_58_9 | reverse complement strand
TTCATCTCCATGTTTTCAATTGAAGGATGGGATGGCCCGTTGGCGAGGGGTTTTGCGCAGGTGGTAATGGCGTCGACGCCTAGGTCGACGGACTCGAGGCAGCACAGCGGTGCCAATCCAGTTGTACAGTGCGCGTGCATCTCCAACGGCAGAGCACCGATTTGTTTCTTGATGGTAGGCACCAGGGTCCGGATTCGATCGGGAGTCAACAGGCCGATGGAGTCTTTGATAAGCACGACGTCGGGATTGAGGTCCCTAACCATCTCCCTAGCCTTGCGTGCATAGAATTCGTCGGTGTGGACTGGGCTGATTGAATAGACCAATGGAACGACGATCTCGATGCCGCACTCACGAGCTGTTTCCACTGCGTTCTTGATGTTGCTCCAGTCGTGCAGAGCATCGAAGATCATCAATCGGCGCAAGCCGTTGGCAGCGCAACGCTGCACCCACAAACGCACGATGGAATCAGGCACGACGCTGAAGCTCGTCAAACACTTGCTGCGAATGAGTGCCCCCACCTTGGTGTTCGGCATCGCCTCGCAAATGAGACGCACGCGCTCCCATGGGTCTTCGCGAAGGTATCGCAGACAAGCGTCGAAATGGACCGCACCCATAAGCTCTACGGCTCTGTATCCGCAGTTGTCGATGAGTTCGGTCACGCCGAGCATGTGGGCTGTTCGCATACGGGTGGCCCAAAGGCTTTGGGGACCGTCCCTCAATGTGGTGTCAACGAAGTCAACTTTGGCCATGGTAATCCCCCATGACGACATTCTCGACCCAGCGGGTGCAATTGGCACCGCGTTTGAAGTCTGGGTGGGTCATCAAGTAACGGCAGAAGGAGAGGGTGGTGTCCACGCCCTCGATGCAGAAATCATCGAGGGCCAGAACCATGCGTGCGATGGCCTCCTCGCGGTTTTGGCCGCGAACGATCAGTTTCGCAAGGAGGGAGTCGTAATAGGGCGGGACCATGCTACCGGAGAAGCAATGGCTGTCGACGCGAACGCCGAATCCCGAGGGCGGCCTCCACGACGTGATGCGTCCCGGAGACGGGCGGAACCCTTTTTCTGGAAGTTCGGCGTTGATGCGGCATTCGATTGCATGGCCGGAGCACCGGATGTCCTGTTGAGAAAACGAAAGGGGGTATCCCGCGGCGACACGCAGTTGCTCCGCCACCAGGTCCACCCCCGTCACCATCTCGGTGACGGGGTGTTCCACCTGGATGCGTGTGTTCATTTCCAGAAAGAAAAACTCTCTCTTGTCCTGGTCAAACGCGAACTCGATTGTGCCGACCCCGAGGTAGTTCAGCTCACGAACGAGGTCGAGTGCCGCGTCACACATCTGGCGACGAAGGCTCTCGTCAATCGCTGGCGATGGAGACTCCTCTACTAATTTTTGGTAGCGACGCTGAGTGGAACAATCGCGCTCGAAAAGGTGCACGTGATGACCATGGGTGTCGCCGATAATTTGTATCTCGATGTGTCTGGCGTTGACGAGGAAGCGTTCCAAAAAAAGTCTGTCATCCCCAAATGCCGCACGCGCCTCACCGCTAGCCTCCACGAAGACCTGTGGTAGCTCACTCGGCTCGTAGGCGACCTTCATGCCACGGCCACCGCCACCTGCGGTCGCCTTGAACAACACAGGGTAGCCAATGTCCTTGGCGACAGATGCCGCTTCCTCCAGGGTATGAATCTGAAGAGAGCCCGGTATTAAAGGTACCCCCAGGCGTTCGGCAAACGAGCGCGCCTGCAGTTTGTCGCCCATGGTGCGTACATGCGCAGGTCGTGGCCCGACGAAACGAATATCGTTGGCTTCACAAGCCTCGGAGAAATCGGCCCGCTCCGCGAGAAAACCGTAGCCCGGATGGATGGCATCCGCCGCACAGCCCTTGGCAGCCTCGATGAGAGTTCCTATTTGAAGATAGCTCTTGGAAGAGGGGGCCGGACCGATGCACACAGACCGATCCGCCATCTTGGCTGCCAAGCTTTGTTTGTCGGCTTCGGAAACCACGGCGACCGATTCGATGCCCAGCTCACGGCACGCCTTGATGATCCGCACGGCGATCTCGCCGCGGTTTGCGACCAACAAGCGGGATATGGGTCGCGGGCTCGTCACGATGCTGGAGTGGGTGCCTCAGGCTCCACAAAAAACAGAGGCTCTCCGAACTCGACCAGTGTGGCATCTTCGGCGCACACTTTGACGATGCGCCCGCGGATCGACGACTTCACGGAGTTGAAAAGCTTCATGACCTCGACAATGCACAAGACTTGCTCGTCGTCGACCACATCGCCCACCTCGACAAAGGGTGGGGCACCTGGCTTGGGCGAACGATAGAAGGTGCCCAACATCGGTGCCGCGATGGGAATCAGGTTCTTGCCTACAAGGTCGTCTCGCGGCGACGGGGGGGCGTTCTTTTTCTCGGCTGCCGAGACACCGTGCGCGGCAATCGCCATCGCCGGGGCCGTTGCCGTCGGCGTTCGAGTGGCCGGTTGGATCTGGGTTACGCCACCGACTTTTCTGGTGACCACCAACTTGAGGCCTTCAGTCTCCAGGCGGAGCTCATCGCACTTCGACCCCTCGATGATGCGGACAATCGTCAATACGTCATCTTGAGATAGGACACTCACGTCTTCCTCGAACTTCTTTGCGCCTGCGCAAGCATCCCTTTGGACGCTAGCGCCTGCAGCAAACCCGGCCTAGGCGCTGACGTACAATTTGGTGATCACGAACTCACGATGACCGAGTGCTTCGGCGGCGGTCAAGCGACCGTTGCAGGTGCGGACAATCATCTCCATGAGCTCGTCACCCGCTTGGTCGAGGGTGATTTCGCCCTGCAAGATCCGCGACACATCGAGGTCGATGTGCTCACTCATTGTCTCGCAGGTGATAGGATTGGCCGACAACTTGATAACCGGAAGAACCGGATTGCCAATGATGTTCCCTTGTCCTGTGGGGAACAGATGTACCACTGCACCTGATGCGGCCCACAAGGTGACGGCCTCTGCTGCAGCGGACGACGTGTCCATGAACCAGAGTCCAGGACCCTTAGGTGCCTCGGCTGGCTTGAGGACGCCAACGTACTTGCTCTTCTTGCCGATCTTCTGCAGGTTGCCAAAAGCCTTCTCTTCGATGGTGGTGAGGCCACCACGAATGTTGCCTTTGGTTGGCTGCGAGCCAGAAAGGTCGTTGGTCTTGTTCTTGAGAACGATGTCGTTGTAATCGTTCCACATCTTCATGAACTGCTCACCCACTTCGGGTCTGGCAGCTCGCGCTTTGCATACGTCCTCTGCCCCGGTGACCTCAGTGGTCTCGCCAAAGGATGTGACGGCACCCATCGCGTTGAATCGGTCGAAGACATTGCCTACTGTCGGGTTGGATGCGAGCCCCGAGGTCGTGTCTGATTCACCGCACTTGGTCGAGACGTACAGCTCTTCGAGCTTGCACTCGACCCGCTGCAGCTCGGATGCCCATTGCAGATACTCTTTGGCTTGACGAGAAGCGTGAGCGATGGTCATGTGATCGCCGGTTCGCTCGATGGAGAAGCCCTTGACGGGTTTGCCGGTCTTGGCGATGCCGTCGACAATTTTGGCGGTCCACTCGGGCTCGATGCCGATCACCACGACAGCGGCGACGTTGGGGTTGCAGCCGGTTCCGATCATGGTGCGGAAAAATAGTTCGAGATCTTCCCCGAACTGCAGGCGCCCATAATGATGGGGTAGGGCGAGCGTCCCCTTGATATTGTGCGCAACCGCTTCGCTCGCCGAATTGGACAGGTCGTCCAGTGGCAGGATGACGACATGATTGCGAATGCCAACCTTGCCGTTCTCACGGCGATATCCGAGAAATGTAGAAGCGCTCATGACTACCACCTTTTGGTTTTGAGGTTGTGGATGTGAACGTGGCTGCCACGTTGGATCTTCTCGACCACCTTGCCGATGTCGTGGCCGTACTTAATGACCGCATCTCCGACATTGAGATCCTTGAGCGCGATTTTGTGACCCAATGGAATGTCGGCGATAGCCTGCAGCTCGATGGTCTTCTGGGAATCCATGAAGACACCCCTGGCGAGGTCTTTGGCCTTGACATCGACGGTGGCCACGCCCACCGAGTCGGCCTCTTCGTGTACGAGGAACTGAATCATTGCATGCTCCCTTTGGACAAAAGATAGAGTTGTGAGTTTTTTCCTGGCGACGTGAGAGCTGCTGAAAGACCCTCAGTTGACGCCCAAGTTTTCATAAATGGAAGGCAGCCTTCGTTGTGCCTCCGCCCGCACATCGGCGTACAGGTTGTTGCCATGGGTGTCCATGGCAACAGTTAGCGGTCCGAAGTCCTTGACCCGGAATTTGTAGAGCGCTTCGGGATGGAGGTGTTCCCAATACACGGCCTCGACCTCTTCGATCTGCTGCGTCTCGAGAGCTGCGGCACCACCCACAATGGCCAGGTACACGGCTCCGCATTCTTTCATTGCCGCAAGGCTTCCGTCGTAGAGCCCACCTTTGCCGATGATGGCGCGCACGCCATAATTTCTGATCAAAGGCGGCGAAAAGCGTTCCATGCGTCCGCTGGTGGTCGTACCCACGCAGATGATCTCCCACTTGTCCCCGATTTTTTTGAGACTTGGCGCAGTATGAATGCACGGCATGCCGGAAAGGCTCACGGGAGGTTCGTGATTCTGATCGAACATGTAGATTTGTGTGAGATCCCGGATGCCGAAGAGTGTGCCGTCGAAATGCACGACGTCTCTTACCTTCAGCCTGCGCATATCATCTTCGCCAAACGGGGTGGTAAGATGGTGATTTGCCATGACTGGAACCTCGGTCAATAGCCGTATTCGACGCGGCCGTCTGGGGTGATGGTGGCCTTGGCTCTTCGCGCAGGCCAGCACTGGGTATTCACAGCGACAGGGTTTTGGGTGATGTGTGTGAAACCCGTTTCTATGTGCACCGCCAAGGTCGAGACGTCGCCTCCTAGGCCCATTGGACCTATGCCCGTTGCATTGATGGCCTCTTCCAGATCCTCCTCCATTTTGCGCACTTCGGGATCCGGGTTTCGTTGGCCAACAGGACGCATCAGTGCCTCTTTGGCCAATCGCATGACGAGGTCTGCCGTTCCGCCCATACCCACACCGATGATGCCCGGTGGGCACGGGTTGGATCCAGCGGCAATCACTGAATCGACAACGAACTTCTTGAGCGCAGAGACGCCATCCGCCGGAATGAACATCTTCATTGTGCTCATATTTTCTGAGCCCGAACCTTTGGGCATCATGACGATCACGAGATCCGCGCTGGATTCTTCAAAATCGACATAGAAGACCGGGAGACCGTCGCCTACCGAGTTTTGGGGATTGAGACGCGTGAACGGATGGGTGGAGCTTCCACGAAACGGAAACTCCTGCGTGGCGCGTTTGGCTCCCTCACGCAGACTCTTCTGGATGGCTGCTCCATCCCAGTGGTGCCGAGAGCCGATCTTCACTTTGTAGATGGGAAGTCCCGTGTCCTGGCAAACCAGCGTTCCTTTGGCGTCGGCGATCTCCACCGTACGAAGCATGGCACCAAAAACTTCTTTGGCAGTGGGGTTGCTTTCCCGGTCTCGGGCTTGCTGCAAAGCCTTGCGCACATCTGGCGGAAGGTCGCAAAGCGCCCGAATGTAGAGCTCCTTGCCCGCCTCTTCCACGATCTTGTAGTCGAACATGGTTGTTCCAGCATTCGCTGCGCTAGACGCAATTGACTGAATTTGCAAACATATCTTTGCAGGCCCGCATTACGTTTGGGCACCCGCCCAATGTTAAGGCGGGCTGTATAACCTAACCAGATGTTGAGTGTCAAGGGCGACCCGCAACCAACAGGGCGACCCGCGCAGCAACCGTTGAGCATGACGAACGCAGACGCGCCAATCCGTCAAACGCCTTTGGCCCAAACGCAAACGGGGGTGCCGACAAATGCCGACACCCCCGTTGCTTAGTCCTATGCCGTTGTCCGATGGCTACTCAGCCAGCGTCACGTTGGTCGCTTGCAGACCCTTCTGGCCCTGCATGACCTCGAAACGAACGCTCTGGCCTTCGCCCAGCGTCTTGAATCCGCTGCTTTGGATCGCGGAGAAGTGGACGAACAGGTCCTCGCCGCCTTCCTCAGGCGTGATGAAACCGAAACCCTTGCTCTCGTTGAACCACTTCACTGTACCATTCTGCATAATTCTTCCTCTAACTCTGCTTGACGCAGTAAATCTTGGCCGTTTTGGCCGTTGTGAATATGTCGGGTAGTGATTTAGAAGACTGAGATTTACGAACTATTCGTGCAGCAAAAATCTTTTTAACTACTCCCCACCAATGGCAGGTCCATACCAGAATGGATCCCGCCTTGGCAACGAGATAACGACAGGACCCAACAATAATTGATGGGTCGTCTTTGGCCCATCAATGCGAGGGTTTTGGACGGTGACCCTCACGGGGCACTCGGTCGGCTTAGAAGCGAAACATGGTGCCGGCGTAGCCGTGGTAGTTGTCGATGGTCATCTCGCCGGTGCTGAGACGCTTGTATTGCAGCATGGCGAACAGGTCGAGGTTGGACACCAGGTTCCAGCCGACGTATGCGAGCCCCCCGAAGTGGCCTTCGTAGTCGCCAAGGCCAGTGGTCAAACCGGCGAGGATACCAACTCCGAGTCGTAGTGAGCCGATGGGAACGATGAACTTGAAATTGAGATCGATGTCGGTGATCGAGGCTTTCCCCAAGTCTCCCATGTCGAGCTCATAAATCATTGCGGCCGGAGTGATGTAAAAAGTGTCAAGCAAGGGGATGTCGACGAAGAAACCCCAGGCAAAACTGGTGCCCAGATCGATGGCTTCTTCGTCGTAGAGGTTGACACCTGCAGCGACGCCCAGACCGACGCCCTTGGCGGGTGACTGCTGTGCCTGGGCGGGCGTGGCGCCGACGAGAGACAGAGCGAACGCAGCAGCTGCAACAAATGGAATGAGACGCTTGGACATGGGTTGACCTCCTGGGTCCTTCTTTGACGGCAGACCTCGTGTTGACATTCAAAGCCTAGCGCCGCTTCTCTGGGTTCACAAGGGCCCTTTTTGCTGTGACAAAAAGAGTCTCTGTGGATATCAACCACAATACCAAGCTATACACGTCACCCAGCCTGACTGGGGTGAGCATGAGCAATGCCGACAAACTGATCTGCCAGGTCTGCGGGTCCGAATTCATCGTGCCCGCTGCGACCCTGGCGAAATATCCTGGGTGGACACCCAGGGCCTGCTCCCGTTGTCACTTTGCCAAGAGTACACACAAAGCGGGGCGGCTGGAGGGAAAGACCAGCGGCGGTTCGTCACGTGAAGAAAATCTCACCGTTGCAGAGGTGTTGGCCCGATATCACGACGGACCCAGTGACGGCTTGTTCACCGATGGCAGCGCCAGCCCGAACCCGGGGCCCGGGGGATGGGGCGTCGTCTATGTCGTCGATGGTGAGGTTCTGGACCAACTGCACGGTCACGAGCCGCACACGACCAACAACCGCATGGAACTACGCGCTCTCATCGAAGCCTACAAGATAGCCTCACCCAGCCAGCCCCTCGACGTTTGGACCGACAGTCAGCTGTGCGTCAAAACCATCAATGAGTGGGCACCGGCGTGGCAGAAGCGCGGCTGGCGGCGCAAGGGCGGCGAGATCAAAAACCTCGAGCTCGTCCAAACCCTCTTTGCTCTCGCCGAGAAACGCCCCAACTTGACCCTCAAGTGGATCAAGGCGCACGACGGCTCACGTTGGAACGAGTATGCCGATTCATTGGCAACGGCGTACCTACGCAGTGAAGTGTGACGACGTACTACTTGTCGTGGCCCAACAGGGCGTGTCCGCAGAGCCTGTAGATGATGTGGGCACCGACCACAGCGTCCCAGGATTTCTCGTGCGCGCCAGGACCGGGGGCGACCTCGGTCAGGTCGAAGCCAACAACGCGTCTACCCGAGCTGGTAATGCCTGCGAACAAGGCGCACGCTTGGTGGAATGAAAGACCGCCGGGAACCGGTGTGCCGGTGTTGGGGCAAAGTGAGGCGTCGAGGCCGTCGATGTCAAAGGAGATGTAGACCTCGTCGGGTAGGTCACTTACGATGCGCTCGACAGTCGCAGCCCACAGAACACCGCCCATGGCCGCCGCGGCGAGATCGGCATCGAAATGGCTAACAATCCGAGGGCTCTGCATGCGCGAAAACGCAACCTCTCCGGGGCTTACGTCGCGCAGTCCCACCTGCACGAGCAGGCCCAGCTCGGTGTTGTCGATGAGGTTGCGCATGACCGACGCGTGTGACCAGGTCAATCCTTCGTAGGCGAGACGCAGGTCCGCGTGGGCATCAACCTGCAGGAGGGCCATGTTCGGGTAACGTCGCAGATGGGCATTGATGGCACCGTAGGCTACGGAGTGATCGCCGCCAATCGTGCCGACGATTCGACCACGCTCGATCCATTTTGAAACTTCCCCGTCGACCCATTGATGGATCTCGTTGCAGAGGTCGTTAAGGTCGCCAAGTACGCTCTCGTTTTCGGCGGCGCCGTTGTCCATGATTGAGTGGTTCTTGTCGGCGAGGTCCCGCCCCCGTTGGTTGCGGGCGGCGACCGATTCCTGTGGGGCGAGCATCGCGATGCCTGCCTCGTAGGGCGTGCCGACCAAGGGATCATAGAGATCGATTTGGTGGCTCGCTGTGGTGATCGCTCGCGGAGCGTCGGCCGCACCGCGTCCCCACGACGTCGAAGCATCGAAGGGAACCGGCACCAAGATCACCGCGGCGTCATCGGGCCCCACCGCGAGACCAAAGACTCCCGAATCAGGATTCGCTCTGTCATCTGCATCGAAGTCTATTGCCATTGCCGACACCTCCAACAAGAACCAAGTAACTCTTAGATAATCGTGGCCTTGCGAGCAACGCCTGCTTGCTTTGCGGCGTCGTGGCGAATGTTTCATGGGGGCGTCTGTAACCCCTGCGTGTTCTAGGGTCGACGTTGGCTGCTAGATGTGCTTAACAGCCGACCCCAATGAGATCCGATCGACCCAAACCGGTTCCCCTCGAGGTGGAAACCACAACCGAGCGGCTGATCCTCGACGATGACGGCTTGGCGAAAGTTGTAGCGGCCGCGCGTAGGGTCCTTGCGGACGACGGTATCATCGTGTTCCCCACCGAGTCGTTTTATGGCATCGGTGTTCGTGCGGATAGCCGTGCGGCGGTCGAACGCTTGGTGCGTGCGAAGTCTCGTGACGCAGACAAGCCGATACCGCTCATTGCGGCAACGCGGGTCGACGTCTCGCGCATCGGCCCAATGCCGGACTTGCTCGAGCCTTTGGCCGCAGAGTTCTGGCCTGGGCCGTTGACTATGGCGATACCGGTGGCCGATCTCGCCGTCTGGCCGGAGTCTTTGTCTGCGGGGACGGGGACCATTGGCGTCAGGGTGTCTGGGCACGGGCTTGCTGTCCAACTCGCTGCTCTGGCAGGGGGACTTATCACGGCGTCGAGCGCCAATCCCGCGGGAGGCACGCCCCCCCTATCACCTGCGGGACTTGCCCCCGAGCTCACCGGATTCGCCGGTCTGATTGTTGACGGGGGATTGTGTGCCGGTGGTTTGCCATCGACCGTCGTCGCCGTGCGCGATGGTGTTGTTGCGGTATTGCGCGAAGGCGCGATTGCTCGAGCTGTCATCGAACAGGCAATCGAAAGAGCAGGGGGAAGGAAGTGACTGGTGAAACCGAAGACAGTGGTGCCGATCCTCATGACCGTGGGGTTGTAGCCAACGCTACCTGGGACGAAGCTTTTCCGCCTAGTCGGGATACCATGCTCGCTGGCGAAGTGATCCTGTGGCAGCCGTCACGCAAGCGCGGTTATCGTTTCAACCTCGATCCGGTTCTGCTCGCAGGCTTTGCGCCGCCAGCGAAACACGTCCTCGATCTCGGCGCTGGGGTCGGCGTAGTTGGCATTCTCATGCTCGCCTACAACCGTGCCCAGCAGGTAACGGCCGTGGAGATTCAGGAAGAGTTGGCAACTTTGGCGAGACAGAATGGCCGCGAAAACAACGTCGCCGAACGATTCGAGGTGATTCACGTTGATCTGCGCCGCGCTGTGGTGCCCAAGGTTGATGCGGTGGTTTTTAATCCGCCGTACTTCAAACTCGGGGAGGGTCGGCCGTCGTCCGATCTCGGTCGCTCTATCGCCCGCCAAGAGAGATGTGCCACACTGGCCGATTTTGTTGCGACAGCTTCCAGGGCCGTTCTGCCAGGGGGCTCCGTGAGCGCCATCATCCGCATGGCCCGCGCCGATGAGCTGTGTGAACTGTTGCGACAACGGTTCATGGGTGTCGTGCGCCTTCGCGATGTCGTCGCGCGAAAGGGGGAGGCCGCAGCGCACGTCCTCATTGAGGCCAGGGCGGGAGTGGTGATCCAATCCGATGCTAAGCCCCAGCGAGAGGAACCCTTAATCGTCCATGTGGGCGAGGGGCGGGACTATTCCGATGAGGTGGCAGCACTGCTAGAGGAGCGCAAGTGGCACCGAGACGCACTGAAAGGCATAGATGGCCCTTAGTCTGAGTTGGCCGAAAACCAATCGGCTCACTGCTTTTTGCGGATGCGTTGGCGTTTGAGGTCGAGCATGACGACGCGCTCGAAGGTCTTTTTTAAATCGGGATCGGAGATTGGGAGTGAGGCATCGTGGGCGATGTCTTCATCTTCCTGGGTGGGGCGGTCGGTGACCCAACGAGGCATCTCGGTGACGGGCAATCGCGGTGTCACCTGGCCACCAACGATCTTGAGATCCCGTACTGTGACTCCCTCAAGGGCAAGGTTGACCTTCTCAATGATCTCCGCCTTGAGAAAGGTGAGCTCATTCTGCCATGCAGCGCTGTTGCTCTTGACCACCAAAACGCCGCGATTGAAACTCTGAGGCTCGGTGCGGCTCGCGATCTCGGGCCCCACCGCTTGGGCCCAAGCCGATGAGATGCGTAACTTGCGCGCTTGGTCCGTGAGACCGAGATCCTTGAGCAATCGTATTAGCGCATGGGCTGCGGGTTTTGTGTCGGAGCGTTTCCGCGTTCGCTGACCCTTCATCGCGAGCTTATAGGCGATTGGTACCGCAGCCCACAAGGGTTCTCATGGCCTTCACGGCCTTCATGGCCCACGGGTTATTCGGGCCAAGGCGGGATTGGTTTTGCTTGGCCTTGTTGGAGACCTCCCAGGTGTTCAATGGTGTCTTTGTAGCGAGGGTCGCGAGGTGTGATCTCAATGCGAGCCTCGCCGGTGATGGCATCGGTCTCGGCAATCAAATTCAGCACAATGGTGCCGTCGGCTCGCATGGATGCAGTGCCGATGGATGCCGGTGGGGTCGCGGGGGTCACGACCAACCCGGTGCCTTGGCTTCAGCCCTGGGCTCGAGCAGGAATGGGCTGTTCTGCCAATATTTGTAGAGGTTCGGCCAGTCATTCTTCAGTGTTGGATCGTTGCCCGCGTACCGCGCCAGAGACTCGGTGAAGGCCTCGAGATCTCCCCACCGGTTGGTGCGGTTGAAATAATCGGGGAGCCGCGTCATGTCAGCCTCCCAAGCGGCGATGAACA
>Ga0156517_1318_pt1 | contig 11653 bp, 10 predicted proteins | sample RifOxyB3_FD_111912 | JGI IMG/M metagenome (GOLD analysis project Ga0156517, IMG submission 111912) | Deltaproteobacteria bacterium RIFOXYB12_FULL_58_9 | reverse complement strand
TGCGGACGGCAACGGCCCGAAGACTGAACGTTTCACCCCAGGCAGCCCCCATCATCAATCTCGAATGGCTTGGGATGCTCTCCGAGAAACCGTTTGAAGTGGAAACAACCACCCCCCTTGATGCGTTGGTTGAAATCATGTTCGCCAAGCTACGTTACAATCCGGGCGAACAAGACATGGTCGTGCTGTTGCACAAAATTGATGCGCGCTATCCCAACGGTAAACGAGTGCACATCACCTCAAGAATGGTGGACCAAGGCATCAAAGGCGGAGACTCATCAATGTCGCGCACTGTCTCCCTTCCCGCGGCAATCGCCACCGAGATGATTCTCGAGGGTCGTTTTACTCAGCGAGGGGTCCTGCGGCCAACCATGCCGACTCTATATGATCCAGTTCTCAATGAGCTTGAAACAATGAATATCAAGTGTCACGAAGCGACGGAGACCTATTGAAAACCTGAAATGGCCGAGCGCTGGCTCTCGGCAATCCTGAGGCAGTGATGTTCCCCAGTGGTTTCGGCGGACGACGAGCAAGAGCGGACCTGACCATCCCGGGTTCCTTTCCTATCGCGTGCGATCTGAAAAACAGCGGTGGCTCATACCTCGCCGATGGCCTCTCGGGCAAAGAGTTCATCGATTTTGCCGGTTACGGCACCTCAACGTCTCTCGGTTACAATCATCCCAAACTCAGGGACCCCGAGTTTTTGGAGAATCTCGGCCGGCTCGCGATGCACAGACCGGTCAACTGCGAAACTCACAACCGTGAGCATGCGCAATTCGCAGAGACCTTTGATATCGTCCCTCTCGGCGGCGAATTTGCACACCTGCAGTTTGCCGAAAACGATTGGGCTGCGGTCGAAAGTGCGCTCAAGACAGCAATAGCCTGGAAACACCAAAAGAGCATTCTCGCCAAAACACGGCGGCGGTCGGTGCAACTCCTCCACTTCAAACAAGGGTTCCATGGCCGTTTGGGTATGTCTCTTTCACTTACCGATGTAGGTGGCTCCGAGGTCGACCAGTTCGTGCCCAGACTCAAATGGCCGCGGGTCCTCAATCCCGTCATGACTTTTCCGTTCGACGATGCAGCCAGATTTGTCGTGGAGGAAGATGAGTCGACGGCACTGCAACAAATCGACGCGGCCTTTCAACAATTCCCGGGCGAGATCGCCGCCATTGTCGTGGAGACGATTCAAGTACCCAGGGGTGCCAATTTCTTCCGCACCGAATTCCTCAGGGCCCTGCGTCACGTGTGTGACCAGCACGAGTGCCTTTTGATCTTCGATGAGACCACCACAGGATATGGCCTGACGGGAAAATGGTGGGATTGGCAGAATCACAACGTACAACCCGACCTGTTGATCTTTGGTGGAAACGCACAGATCTCTGGAGTCGCGGGCACCGAACGTCTCGACGAGGTCGGCCCCATCCTTCAGAAGAGCGGTGCCGGTTTGCAACGTTTCACCGGCCGTCTGTTGGATATGGCCCGTTGCCAACGCATCATTGAGATCATTCGAGAGCACGATCTCCTGGCAAACGCCTACAACATGGGCGGCTATCTGCTCAAGTTGTTGACGGACCTGCCACAACCACTCCCCGAGGTCTCGGCCGTGCGCGGTCGAGGACTTCTGACGGCCTTCGATCTTCCGAACCAAGAGGACCGAGACCGTGTGGTGTGGTCTTGCTTCCAAGAGTACATCCTCGTTGGGTCGGTTGGAACCAACACGGTCTGCATACGCCCACCCCTGGATGTCAACGCCGACACGATCGGCCGTGCCGTCGCTCAACTGGAGGCCGGCATCCGACGCGCATTCAACAGAAAGGCATAACCATGCCTCACAAGGTTTGTGTGGTTGGTGCGGCCGGCCGAATGGGTCGGTTGGTGCTGCAAAGCCTAGAAACAACCGCCGAGCTCGAGCTTAGCGCGGCGATTGATGTGGTGGCGTCGCCAGGCACAAACATCACTACGGATTTGGACGCGGCCATAGCGGCAAGTGACATTGTCATAGACTTCTCCGCTCCGCCCGCCTGCACTCGGGTGGCCCCTGCATGTGTGCAACACAACGTCGCGTGGGTCGTTGCCACGACAGGCCTGTGCAAAACTGACGACGACGCCATCGCCCAGGCTGCCAAAACTGTTGCCGTGTTGAAGGCGGCAAACCTTAGTGTCGGCGTCAACATGTTGTTGGAGCTCGTAGAGGCCGCAACCAGTCGCCTCAACGATTTCGATGTCGAAATTGTGGAAATCCACCATCGCCGCAAGCGTGACGCCCCGAGCGGTACCGCCTTGGAATTGTCGAAAGCCGCAGCCAAACATCGCGCTCTGCAACCAAACATAGGTCGAGCAGGGAATATCGGCACTCGCCCGGTTGAGGAGCTCGGCATCTCTGCGGTCCGCGGCGGCGACGTACCCGGCGATCACACCGTCTATTTTCTCGGCGACGGCGAACGACTCGAGCTCACCCACCGCGCCGGCACTCCCGCCATCTTCGCGGCTGGTGCCATTCGCGCAGCAACCTGGCTTCTGGGCCGGCCACCAGGCCTCTACAGTATGCGTGACGTAATTCGTTGACGGCCTTGGCGAAGGCCTGCGTTTGCGTTACACCGGCGTCGTGGACAAACCACCACATAATGAACGGGCGACAGCCTACATTGCTTTGGGAGGAAATGAGGGGCACGTACTCGGTGCCTTCAATCGGGCTTTGCGGACGCTCGCCGAGAACAACGTCGTAGTCTTCGCTGTGTCGTGCGCCTACCGCACGCGAGCACTGTTGCCACCCAATACATCTGAGTCCCGTCCCGACTACTGGAATGCCGCTGCGGGCCTTCGCACCAACCTTTCCGCATGGGAGCTCCTCAGGTTGATGCTCAGAATCGAAGATGCCGCAGGGCGTAAGCGACGCGAGCGTTGGGCAGATCGACCTCTCGACCTGGATCTTCTCCTCTACAATCAAGACGTCATCGTCGAGCCCGACCTCGAAGTGCCCCATCCGCAAATCCGACAACGGGCCTTTGTCTTGCACCCACTCGCGGACATCGCGAGCGGAGTACGCGTCCCCCCCACCGGTGTCCGAGTCGGTGAGCTGCTCGAAAACTTGCCAGACCGTTACGACGGCGTTGAGTACGTGTTGCGAGGATGGCTGGATCTCGATCTGCCGGGACGTTCTTCAAACGATGCTTGGTCATCCTGACATCGGCTGGGTACAATCACCCCAATGGCAACTCAACGGGTATTGATCGTCGAGCCCGATCAGCAAACGGCGACATGGCTTTCGAGGGCCCTCGGCACAGCCGGTTTCGAAGTGTCCCTTGCTTTTGACGCTGCCACCGGCCACGCCATCGCCACGTCTCTGCCGCCCGACCTCGCCGTGATCGACCTGTTTCTCACCCAAACAGGCGGTGTGACCTTTGCCGACCACCTGTGGGAGGGGCAGTCAAAACCGCTTGGAATTGTTTTCACGGTGCCGCGGGACTACGTCAGTCAATCATTGCGGGAACGTTTTTTCGGTCTCGAAGACTTCATCCTCAAGCCATTTCATCTACCTGAGCTCATCGAGCGTCTCCACCGCCTCAGCTATCGCATTCACAATCTTGCCGACGTTGTCGCGGAGCTGGGTCAACACACGGGTCGCTTTGGCAACATGCAGGCGGCCCGACGCATGATCCTCACCCTCATGTTCGCGGATGTTCGCGGATTCACCGGAATGAGCGAGAGCCGCGATCCAGAAACGGTCGCCGCTGCTGCCAACAACCTCCTCGAACACCTTGCGGCCTCGGTCGTGCGGTTCGGTGGAATCATCGACAAGTTTCTTGGCGATGGCATGATGACTGTTTTTGGCATTGACGAGAACAGCGCGGACCACGAGCTCGCCGCCGCCCACGCCGCACAAGACATCATGGACAATCTCGAAGACACCCACACCGCGAGCCTGTTTACAGGCATCGATCTCAAGCTTGGTATCGGCCTGCACACAGGCGCTGCCGTCGTAGGTCCAGTGGGCCCGCCGTTTCGTCGCGACGTCACCGTCATTGGGGATACAGTGAACCTGGCGTCACGAATCTGCAGCGAAGCCCGACCCGGCGAAATCTTGATTAGCCACGATACATTTCAAGCATTGCAGAACCGCGTTGACATTTTGGATATCCGCGAAACTTTCATGCGCGGCAAACGTCTTTCCCAGCGTGTCTATTCTGTGCGATTGAAGTGAACCCTTCAACCCCTCGTTGAAAACCGTTATGGCTCGAAGCGACCTTTGCATCCACCTAGATCACCAACAGTCCACCACGACGTGTTGTTTAACCACCTCCATGAGCGTTTCCATCGCCGCCAGAATGGAGCGGAGACCTTTCGGGCTTGGATAACCCTCGCCACGCGCCAGCTGTGCGCAGATCTTGGCGACTTGTGGTTTCATCGCCTTGGACCACAACGCGAGGGTTCTCATAGCCCGAACAGCCTCGCCGACCTGCCTGGCCAGAAAGCCTCGCATCTCTGACGAGGATGGTTGCAGATCGGTGAGACTCGTAGAGAACAGAAAATCGGCGAGCGATTCACCACCGAAATTGCAGCGGATCGTATAGGCGTATTTGCCCGCAACGGACACCCAAGGTTCAGCGACAAATTTGGGGTATCTTCCCCATTGGAAGCCACCCGCGGCAATTGGAACGAAGTCGTCCATCACGGTCAGATTCGACTCTTTGGTAGCGAAAAAATCACGGGTGAGTGGTTCCAACATGCCAAGGATATTGACTACATTCTCCATGGACCGTTGGAAATCGTCGAACTCAAACTTCGCAGCGTTGCCCTTGATTTGGCGCTGCGCCATGGCGCCATCGAGCATACGCGCCGCGTCCGCGAGGTAGCAGGGAAGCTCGCTGGCTGAGAATCCGTTGCCATAGATATTGCCAGGAATCAGGCAATGCTGTGTCGCCAAATACAATGTGCAAACGGCGTGCTGCGCATTTGCGCATTCGTTCAGAAGCAGAAAGTGCAATGCCTCGTGTTGCAGTTGCGCAGAGTCTCCTGCCAGAATATCCCGGGCGCTGACGCGGATGCGGTGAACCGGGAGTTGCGCGTCAGCGCCACAAAACTCGGCCGCGCCATGATGATCCCGAAAACGCAACGGGGTCATCTCTATTTCCACAGGGACCAAGGAGTGTTGCTGGAGTGTGTGTGCCAATCTGTTGAGCGGGTGACCGGAATCCAATGGCAATAGGACAAAACGCCCCTTGTCCGTCTTGTATGCAATGGACATAGCGCAGAGGGCTGTCTCGATTTCGTTCAATACATTGGTGCCTTCATGTGTGTCCATCAAACGGCGCTCAAATTCCTCGATGGGCAGGTGTCTCAGTTCGCGGTCAAGATGCTCTATGAGATACACCATTGTAAGTGCTGATTCCGCATTCTCGACGTTGGCTGCGACCTCAGAAGGTGCGGGTGCAAAGACAAGACCCTTGCGTGCATCGAAGATCTTGCTCGAAGGCGTCGATATTTGGGTGATCGATGCGTGAGTCTTCGACCTTACAGAGGTTTTGACTGCAAACGTATCCACGTTCAGACGTCCCCTCCTGTTAACAACGGATCTGCGCGGCGGAGGGTTTAGAATGTCGGTCGCAGGCAGATCGTGAAAATTCGATTCCGGCGTCCGGACGAAGAAGCCACAAGGTGGACAAACGTCGTTCGGTTGCAACAATTCGACTGTCGGCTCAAGTGACTGCGTCAGCTCGCTTCCGCTGTTCAACCCACCGATTACCGTTGTCATGAACACGCCCTACCATTTGCGTCCAAACGAAAAACAGCAAGGCTTGACCTGATTTCTGCGGCCTCGCCCCGGAAGCCAACCAGCACTCCCTTTGATTATCGCACCTCGCCTTGATTTGTTGTCAATGCCCCCGCACGGCCGCACGGGCTGCACGGTTGTGGGTTCATGGGGTGATCGGTGAGTTGCATTCAGGACCGCGGCGAACGCGCACACAAAATCACCATGTGAAGCTTTGCAATCAATTTGGACGACGGCGTCGCCACCGGAGCAAAAACACCGCGAGAACGTACGGTGCCCCCCGCGCCGACGCGCAGCCCCCCATGGGTTCACCACTCACATCGTCAATGATCGCCGCGCGGGGAATTCCTCCCCGGAGCGAGTCTTGAGAAGAAATGACGATGTTGCCATTCTCGTCAACTTCTGGATTGTCATTGTCCCCGTCGGAGTTGACCGCATAACCCGCGAATACCATGCTTGCCCAAAGATAGATTTCTTGGGCGTGCTTGTCGTCCTCTGGATTCTCGACCGTTGGCGTGTTTGATTGAGTTCGCCCGCCAACCTTGCCATCGGTGATGATGATGCCGGCGTTTGCTGCCTGCTCAAACCCGAAAGACACCAATGCCAATACCGACAATGACAAAAACATGCGTAACATAGTGCGTCTCATTGCAGTGAACCCTCGAGAGCCTCGGGCATGGCGCCCTGCCAGTGGCTCGTTACGGTCAAATGATACGTCGCGTTCTCGGGAGATTCGACCACCTCAGATGCGAACCTCTCGAGAAATTTAACAATAACTCGCTGGGCTGCGAGATAGCGTTCATTGTTAGCGAGGAAGTCACCCTGGCACAGAGCCGCCAGATCTTGCTCGGCTGCAGTCACTCGTTGAATCGAAGCATTCTGCAGATGTCGCAAAGCCTGCTCATCGCATGGGATGGACTGGTCGATCACTCGTGATGTCCCCACCACGAGGACGGTCATCGGCGCGAGAGGGCCATCGCCTGGCAAGTCGCTCACCTCGGTGAGCTCCGAAAGGAGATCCTGGATCCTGCCGTCACGCAGTTGTCGTGCGGCACTTTCGTCCAGAGACAGGTATCTAGTATGCAGCGAGGCAAACCCACAATCCTCAACGCTCGCGGTCAAAGCCGGCAGCACAAAATGCTCCAAGAAGCTCATCATTCCTTCTTGACGCGTGCGGTGATAGGCACGCGACGACGCCCGAAGAACCTCGCCCTCCTCCACCAACAAGCCTACCCGGACCATGCGATCGATGAGCCTGTGGGAGCCTATCGAGGCAACAACATCCGTACGAAGCTGAGGACGCTCAACCAAGGAGAGGAGCAGGTCAGCATGATCCCTCGCGAGATCATAGGCAAGCTCACTGGTCACTTGATGGGCGTTCATGACTCGCCCCCATCATCGCGGAATACCTCGTGGTATATCTGGTGGGCGACGCTCTTGGTCGGCATCTCAGAATCGAAGCCGCCAAAAAAGTGGCGGAATTGTGCTTGGGTCTCTGCTCCGGAGACCAACCACAGAGCGACTTTTGCGAGGCGTTGAGTGCGCTCGACGACGTTGCGATAGGAGCGCGGTTGGTCGTCCATCTCGTCAATGATGGTTTGCACAGCCCGCGACAATCGGTCGAGGGTGCGCGTTGACACTTTGTGCACAGTGGCAATTCGCTCAATCCGCGCCCGGCCAATGGCGAGATCGAACTCCTCCGCGAGCTCACACACATCCTGAAGGTCGCGGTCCTTTTCCGAGAAGCGGAACTCAGCGTCCAAGATGGGCGCCAACATGTCGCTCTCCAACGCCTCCGGCAGCTTGTCCGCAGCCGCCGAAAACACAGCATTGCGAATGATCTCGCGCAGCCGACGAACGCTCACCTCTTTGGCGCGGACCACGGCAGCTTCGACATCGGATCGAGCGCGCCGGGTGAGCCCATAGAAGTCCCCGTCGCCAAGCTCGGCACCAACTTCGAGAGCAAACTCTTGCGCCAACTCACCGATGTCGCGGCGACGCTCGTACAAAGATGGCACCACAATCTTGGCCAACGCGCGGTCCAACAGATCGCGACGAAACTCGCCGCTGCTGACAAGCTGGCTTAGGTCGCGATTGCTAGCCAATATGACCAAGGCGTTGGTGTTGCTTATTGTCGACTCACCAACAGCGCGATACTCTCGCTCTCCAAGGAATCGCAGTAGCCGTGCCTGATCGTCCAACGACAATGCTTGAACCTCGTCGAGCAGCAGCGTACCGTTTTGAGCACGTTTGACCAATCCGTCGTGGTCGCGATCTGCCCCAGTGAATGCTCCTCGCTTGTAACCAAACAGCTCGCTCTCGAACAATCCGCGTCCAAGATTGGCGCAGTTGATCGCAACCATCTCACCTTTTCGACAAAGCGCTTGGCGTGCCGATTGATGGATGGCTGCTGCCACCTTCTCTTTGCCACATCCGGTTTCCCCGGTGAGCAGGACTACATCAGATGCACGGCGAAGGAGAACCTTGGATGGGATCTCCTTGGCGAGCAGTCCCTGTAGCTCGGCACCAACGAGGTGAACTTGGCGGCACGCTGTCTGGACACATTCCATTCTTTTGCCTGACGTTCGAGTCTGAATGGGATTTGGCCACACCGCGGCCCACGTCGTCAAGTTCGAAATCACGAACCCCAAGGACCGTATCCGTTCCCGTGGTCGAACCGTTGTCCACCCAACACGTTGAAAACAGGTGTAAACGGCGTGGTACGAGTATTGCTCCTTGGACTACCGCCTGGGAAGACCGGTGTGGCTGGCGCTACACACAGAAATCCACGGCAAACCCGTAGAGTAGGGTCTTCGGGAATGGCGGCCAGCAGTGGGCACCGCACGGTATGTGCGGATCTGCTGCCGTCAGGGAGAGGACTCTGGATTGCCATGGTGGCAGTCTGGGGCCGTCGCGCGTACCCAAACTCCCATCCCGAAGACCCTTTCTCACTTCTATCTGTTTGAAAACACGAGAGAACGTCTGCACCCAAAAAAACGTCCTAGGCGATCGTCTTTTAAGGGAAAAATCGCGCGATCTGTCGGACCCCTGATCAACAATCCCGGCGTTTTTGACGGCACCCGTTCTGGGCCGACCCCAGAACGAGAACGTTGGTCTTGTGTCTCTTTATTGGTGCGGCGATATTCGCCGACAACCAGGAGGAAGGCAGGAAATGTCGAAGGTAGTCCACCTGTCTGAGGAAGCCCACATCCGCGCCAAGGATTTCTGCAAGCTGCATAGCCTGCGGATGAGTGACTGGGTCGCAACACTCATCGATGAGGCCATTACAAAAGGGCGCACCGACACCAACGTTCGAACGTTGGTCCCGAAGAAAAAGATCTTGGAGAAACTCGAGGCGAAGCCTCAGATGGACGATGCTGGAGTACCAGTTTACAGTCGTCCGCCTTTCTGGAATTCCCATAAGGCGTGAACGCCGAGACTCTCAACGTGGCACCCGTGCCACGTTAACAACGATGCGGCTCAGTCGGCATCAGCGGCCGTTGAGTCATTCGGTGACATGAGGTTAGCGGCCCCTGCGGCGTCCTGAGTCTCGCAGGCACCTAAGCCAGTCAATCGGCGATGGGACCGCGCCAGACACCGTCGTTGTCGGAGTCGACGAAGATGGGATTGGTCATGGCGAAGGGCATGACCCCATAGCGCTCTGACAGAAACGCCTCAGGTGTGAGCGCTTCGACGTCGACATTGCCGCCACATTGCATGGCACCAAACACCAGACTGTTGGGGCCACCCACACGCACGACAATCCAGCTATCACGTCCGTCGAAGGGCGCACTCAACAAGTCCAGCTCGATGTCCGTTGTTGCGTACTGCGCCCGGCCGCCATTGTTACGGATAATCTCTTCGGGCGTCAGCACAACCAGGGGAACCGCTCTGGGCATCGGTTCACCACTGGTTGGATCCTCGAAAAACGCATTGGCGATGACCTCGACTCGGTCGGCCGTGAACCATGCAGGGGTCTCAACTTCGACTCTCAGGGTGAGCGCATTGCTTGCCGGTGCCAAAACCTCTCCGAGTCCCGCTGTGCCGCCGACCGCGTCGATAAGGACGGCGCGGACCATGGGGCCCGTGGTGAGAATCATGTCGCCACGCCGCACCGCCTCGACCAACGCAGTCGTCCCAAAATCGTGTCCGTTGACCATGGTCCGTGGAGTACCCGGCCAGTCTGCAGTGGTATGGGTATCGGAGTTGGCTGTCGCGGCGAGACGAATACCAACAGACAGCATATTCATCCAATCGTGCCCTTCCCTCTCCACATCTCGGTCGTAGACCATGTCGTCGTAAACGTACGTGCTCGTTCCATTCATCACCTCGATGATATCGAAGTCAGCGGCGAACAAGGGCGTCCCCACGGCGAAACGCAGATGTTCATTGCCGACGACCTGCAGCGCGGGATCGCCATAGGGCTGACCGCTCACGGGATCGTAACGCAGACCAGCACGGGTGAAATAGGCGGACATCGCAATACCCGACGAACGCGGATGATTCACCTGAACGAGGGCACCGCGATCGTGTATGCTCTCAAACAAATCAGTGAAGGTTGGCCGTACGCCGTGATCGCCGGCCCAGTTGATAGCACCGCCATTGCTGAGCGTCGGATCGTATGGCATCGGGTACGCGTTAAAATGGCCCATATCAAACGTGGAGACCTCCTCACCTGAAATGGTCATGAGGTCGTCCTCGAGCCCCATCGCTTCAATGTGCGGAACAAAATCAGTCACTACATCATGATCAGTAGAGACCCAGAAATCGAGTCCCTCGGCTGCAATCGACAGGGCCCTCTCCTCGGCTGGCACCATTGAATCAGAGGAATACGCCGAGTGAACGTGGAAATCGCTCGCCGCATATCCCCGCGTATCCACCACTCGACGCAGTGCACCGGCGATGGTCGCGTTGGCCCCAGCGCTGACCTCGATCACCGTCTCTAGTTTTTCAAACTCGGGTCCACGAGTAACCACGGCGAGATAACGACCCGGCACCACCTCGAAATGGCCACGGCAGTGACGCAGCAATGCCTGACGCGCGAAGATCCCACCCGGATCGTCGTAGGGTGCCCCTCCCAAGGCTGGATGACTCACCAGTGCACGCTCACCGATCAATTCCACTCGACACGGATGTGTCGTCGGCGACGTGGCATCAAGGGTATTGAAAAGCTGCACGTCAACGTCGACGCCCGCTAAAGGGGCCAGGGTCAGTTGCACCGAACCTGGGACTTCCAAAGCGACCCACGCGGACGAAGAACGGTAATGATGCCCCGCCAAGGCATGGTATTGCCCAGGCGGTGCCATTCCAGAGAAGCAGCCGTCGTTGCCGGTGTCGAATGCGGTCACCGGCGATTCTTCGGCACCGAGCAGGCCCACTCGCACATGTGCGGCGGGTTCACCGTCGTTGGTTCGCACACAACCTTCCACCCTTGCCAACTCTTGCCCTGTGAGTTCCCAACCCCGCTGCAAAGCTTCACTGAGAGTTGGTGCGACGACCACATCGATGCGCGCATCGTTCGACTCGCCTGGTTCCAACGTAAATGACGCTCGCTTGAGGGCCCCCCCCACCGTCCGGGCATTCAGCAACAACGCGCTGCCCAACATTGGAATCTGCATACCAATGGCCCGCGGTGGGCTCTCTGTGCCAAGACGACGGGGCACGAAGGATACCGCAGCCTCGTGGGTCACGAACGCGAGTTGACTGGTAGCCTGATCATAGCCGAGCATTTCAAAGAGACTGTCCACCTCCAACGAGTCGGAGACATTGGGCCCAAAACCCGCTCCAGGCATGAATGGCTCACCGGTGGCGCGGGTGTCGACGAGAAAACCAAGCGGCACGCCCTGCTGACGGGAGGATAGGTTCGTGAAAGTATAGGTC
>Ga0156517_1280_pt2 | contig 11672 bp, 10 predicted proteins | sample RifOxyB3_FD_111912 | JGI IMG/M metagenome (GOLD analysis project Ga0156517, IMG submission 111912) | Deltaproteobacteria bacterium RIFOXYB12_FULL_58_9 | reverse complement strand
ACTGAACACCATATCAGTACCGGCTGACTGTTTGTGCGCTTTCCGGATAAGAAGGTAAAATGCTATATCAGACATTTTGCCGAGTATCGCCCCTGCACATCATTCCAGTTGCAGTCGTCGCGATTGAACGTCTATGGGGCTCTATTGGGTGAGAGTCCGCTCGCTCTCTATTGTTACTGGGACCGGCAGGGCACCGGCGCTCAGCATGGCGGCCAGGTTGCGTGTCTGTGTCTCTGTGTGTTGGGGATTGCCGAGGCCGCCCCTGGAGATCCGGGCCGAGCCGCCTGAGATGGACTCCGCGATCACGGGTGCCGATATCACTCTGCCGTCGAGGACCATGGCCAACTTGTGTCGCACGTTCTCCTTGGTGGTTTTCTCCAGCAATTGCGCGCCCTGTTCGTTGAACCGGATCAATACAATGTATTGCATGACCATTTCGTCGAGTTCGATGTCTGCTGACTCGATAGAATCGTTGGTCAACTTGGCCTCACCCAGCAAGTAGGTGCGTACCTGTCCACGGTCGTCGCCAAAAACAACCTCGAGGCCGTTGGCAAGTTTGAGCTCGGTGAGCACTGATTCGAGATCTCGTTGCTTCGGCGCGACCAAGAAGTGTTCGACGTTGCTGTGATCGGAACTCCCATCATCGAACGTCTCGCGTTCTCGTTTGACTCTCGAGTTTGCGGGCAGTTCAATCGACTCGAAGACACTGGACTCCTTCTCATCGACCAGGCGGAATTCGAGGCGTGCCTGGCGGGTTAACAATTCCTTCAGCGCCTCTCTATCGGATATTCTCGGCAAGAGAACTTGTAGCTTGCCGTCGGGGCGCGACTGCACCGAGCTGCCTCGTATCTCTGCATTTGCCAAGCGTTTGCGAATGGTCGTTTCTGTCTTTTGCTGCACAACCGGGTCGGTGGTTTCCACCGCGAGAATCATTCCCAACTCGGGCTTGGGAGTGAATAGGTGGCAACCGCTGAGCAACAACAGGAGCATGGCATAACGAATCATTCTGTTCCTCCCAGAAAACACAGGATGTCAGCGCAGGGTCAGAGCCGTGAGAAATGGCACCATCATGAGTTCGACAATAGCGGGTTCACCAAGTAACAAAACAGGGAGCCCATGGAGGTGGAACCGAGTGTACCCAGTTGCCGCCGCAAAGCGAGCGGCGACACAGGGTTAGTTTCTGGCAAGCGGGGAGCCATCATGCGCAGAATTTGACGGTTGTTTGTCTCCATACGGATACGAAGTTGTTTACTCTTGTTGAGAATTTGTGCCGGGTCATATTTATCATCAACAAATCAGACAAGTTACACATTTGCCTGTTTGGCATGAGTTGTGCTTCCTAGGCCGCCATGGCGGACCTTATGTTTTCCCTGTCCGCGGGAGAAAAACAAGCGATGAATTCAAAACAACGCCCTCCTCGCAATCTGATTTCACTTCGTGCAGCCGGTTTGGGTGCTGCTTGCTGGTGTGTCTGCCTGGCCTGCGCCGGCCTGGGTGAAGATGACACCGGCGGTCGTCTTCCGACTTCTCCTTTGTCTCCTTCTCCTGGGGTCAGCGCTCGTGACTACGATTCGAGTCAGATGGCGGCCAGCCTGACAGCGAACATTGAAGTTCCCCATGCTGGCACTTACCTCGAAACAGAAGACTTCTGGGGTGAAGTTGCCGCCAATGATCCCATGTTTGGCCGACGTTGCCACAGCGCCAACGATCAGCTTCTTGCCGAAGTGGGCGACCGACTTGGCGGTGTTCGTTGGGGGCACACGGTGACTCAGCTCATCGATGAGGGGCAGCCTGACCTCTTCGATTCCAAGTTTCCCGAGCAAGAGCCCGAATGGATGTACGATGCCGCAGCAACCAATGAGGATCGCGCCAGCGAAAGCGTCACCATCGAGCGACCGGACCTGGTGGGCTATCGAGATGGCTACGCGGTTTTTCTTTCCAACACACACGGCCTTCTGTTGGTGGATATCAACGGCGAGACACCGAGGGTCTCCTGTGCATTGCAGCTGCCCGGTGAGCCTCTGAACTTTTTTGCCCGAGGCAACACCTTTGTCATCAACGTCAACGCCGCAGGTGAGGCATACTATCGAGGCTCCGCCTTGCTGCACTTCCGTTTTGCGGCGGAATCATTCGAGCTCATTGATGCGCCATTCTTTGAGCGGGAGCGCATCATCGACGGTCGAAGTTTCAGCGACGGTGGTGGGCAGGCACTGGCCATCTACACCAATGTCTTTGAGGAGTTGTCAGACGTCATTGCATACGACTGCAATGAGGATGGGTGTCCCGAGCCCTATTCTCACACGTGGTGGCAGCAGACCGGTGCCGTTCGACTCAACGTCCTCAATTGGGGCCAGGGCCTCCAACGCGTCTTCACCGACGAGTTTCAGAACGACGATGTTGGGGCCCTTGAGACCACCGTCATTGATCGGGGAGAGGTGCCCGTTGCTGGTCAACACGTCTACTCCTATCAAAGTTTTCACCCATTCTTGTCGGCCAGTGACCGTTACCTCGTGATCCCCCAAAGCGGCACGGACCGTTTCGTCGATCGCATCATCAACTACACGCGCCAACGCTGCGTTGACTACAATCCACAATGGCGTCAGCAAAACCGTTGCTATCCCAACTATGAACGTCGTCCCAACCCCGACTATGTGCCCCCCGCACCATCAGGCGACTATGACTGCGATGGCCAGTCACTTGAGGCATGCATCGTACAGGCGGCACCGCAGGTGAGTCAGTATATCTACGTTCGCACCGGTCAAACCTGCTACGACTATTGGGTTGGACGATGTGAAGGCTATGAAACCTACCACGGCAGCTACCCACAATACCGTGACGAAAAGAAGACACGTTACATCGTCTATCGCTTTCAAAACGGCGAGTTCACTCGCTTAGATGATACTCTCTTCGAGCTCGATCCGACGGCGTCCGACGGGGATGCGAGTTTGGCCTTCGTCCGGACACCCTTTGAGTTGGATGGGCACATAGCGAAACCTGATCACATTCAGTTCCAAAACGGCTATCTCTATGTTCTGTCGAGCGGCGAGCTCCACACATTTCGACTGGAGGGGAGCACTGCGATTCGAACGGGTCGGATGTACCCCACGGGGTCATCGACCAGCTCCTGGCGTGTCGAGCAAGCCCACATCCGCTACTCGGGCGACCGAGCCATGATCTCGCAACCAAGCTCGTCTTGGGATCGGAGCGACATCATAAGTCTCTCGCTGACCGAGCCCTTTCGGCCGTCGGTCAACAACAGTTTCAGTATGCCTGGCAACAACGCTCAGATTCTCGTATCCCAATATGGCTACCTGGCTCCAGGGCAGGTGGAAATTCCCATGGGGGGCGAATACACCCGCAATCTACAGAAGTTGACGCTGCATGCGCGCGAAGACGCTGCCGAGTTGGACAATCTGCTCCTGGGCACCGAGTTCAACTCGTTGGGGCAGACCTATCTCTCAGGTGATGACCAGGCGTTGCGCCTAGACGGTGTCTCGCAGAGGTTGTTTGCGCCGTTTATGGGGTATCACCACGTTACCTATGTGCCGAGTTATCTGCTTTCGATTTCTCAGATCGCGCCCGGGGACATCACTTCCATGGGAACCCTCGAGATGTCCGAGGCCATTGTCAGGACCGTGGGCATCAACTCCGACGAAGCCCTAGCTTTCGGCAACAGCAGCGTTCACCGCCTAACCCTTGGGCGAGACGACGCACCGGAGTTATGGCGGAGCGAGGCGGTGGAGGAGATTTTTGTTGCGACCGCCGGCTACCGTTTTGACACCGAGGACAGACACGCGAGGCTCGATCGTTTTTCGCAGAAATGCCGAGTCACGACGGTGGCAAACCGCGAGGAGTTGTTCGAAGGAACCGATGACTCTCAGGAAAATACACTTGAAATACCATGCGTCGGCAGCCCTCAAGCGATCGGTCTGAGCATTGTGTTTGTCGAGAGCAAGACCGGCGTCATCTGGGACCCAATCGGTGAGAATCTGCGCGCACTGACACCTGCAGAGGTTGAACAGCGCCTCTTGTTGACAGTGTTCGACTTCTACTGCACGACCCACGCCGAGACAGTGGCACCCTATGTGCCGCAGCTTCTGAAATCAGCCACGGCGGAAGAGTTGGAGAACGTCGAGTGTTTCGATTACCCAGAGTGGGTAGCCGAGGGCTATTGGGGTTGGTACTGGTAGGCGGAATGTCCATGACCCACAGGTCCACGGGTGTTCTTTTCCTCGTGACCGACACCACCGTGCTGTTATGCTGCGGCAATGAGCCAACCTGATACTTCCAGCATGGCAGTTTTCTGTGACTTCGAGAACGTCGCGCTCGGTGTTGCCGACGCAAACCACGACGATTTTGACATTGGCCGTGTCATCGAACGGCTGCTGTTGAAAGGGAGCATCGTCGTCAAGAAGGCCTACTGCGATTGGGAGCGCTACAAGGGCTTCAAGACCGCCATGCATGAGGCGTCTTTTGAACTCATCGAAATCCCGCACGTGCGTTTGTCTGGAAAAAATTCCGCCGACATTCGAATGGTCGTTGACGCTCTGGACCTCTGTTACACCAAGAGCCACGTTGACACCTTCGTGATCATCAGTGGCGACTCCGACTTCTCACCGTTGGTGAGTAAATTGCGCGAAAACGCCAAGACGGTCATCGGGGTTGGGGTGCGAGATTCCACCTCCAAGCTTCTCACCCGCAACTGTGACGAGTTCATCTTTTACGATGACCTCGTGCAACCGAACAAACCAGAAAGACCTGCCAAGGCGTCGAACACGAAGAAGAAGACAGCGAAACGCGCCCCCACAAAAAAGGAGGAGCTCGAACAGGAAGGCTTCGATGTGGTGGTGGAGACGATTCAAGCCTTGGCGAACGAACGCGGCGGTAGCGGACGGATCTGGGGTTCCATGGTGAAGCAAACCATCATGCGGCGACGACCGGAATTCAACGAGTCGCACTACGGCTTCTCGGGTTTCAGTGCGATGCTCGAGGAGATGCAACGCCAGAAGCTTCTGACCATCGATCATGACGACAGATCTGGCGGTTATGTCATCAAGGAATGGTCGGCTGGCTGAAGGCTGAAGGCCGAAGCGACCTTTTCGGTCCGACTGCACCATGACTAGCCGACGCAGAGCGGTGAAGCGAGGCAATACCCAACGATGATGACTACATCAATCGGTGTGACACGTGAGCACGTGTCCTTGCAACCATTGCGGCCGGCTCAGATTGGGTATTGGAATTGGTGGTACGCGATGCGATATCGTTCCGACCCTCTCCCGTCTGAGAGGACTATGCGTACTTAGGCTGGGCGAACGTTTTCAGCTCGCTTGCCCTTGGGGCCCTGGCCCTCGTTGTACTGGACGGATTGGCCTTCGCGAAGTTCTTCGAAGCTGATGCCTTCCACCGCGGAGCGATGAAAGAAGAGCTCTTCGTTTTCGCCCTTGATGAATCCGAATCCTTTGTCAGAAATGATCTTCTTGATTGTTCCCTGCGCCATTAACGTGTCCCTTTTCAATAAAACGATCTGTGCCCAAACAGTGGGCGACGCATCCATAGCTGATTTTTGCCGGGACATGCTATTCTTTCTCGATGGCCGCTGCGAATTTCACCAATCCCCATGATTTCGTTCGGTTGTCTGGACAAAAAAAAGTGCACCCATGGCCGATTTTAAGGCCATTTGGGCCTGCCGCAGTCTATTCGCCGTGACGTTCAACGAGAGTTTGGGCCGTCTGCAAAAAACGAAACCATGTTTGGGGAAATGAGGTGATGAAAATTTCGCCGCTCTCCTGCCAAGCATTGCTAAATGGCGGCTTGGAATAGGGACACTCGACCTTCACGGGACCTTGTTGTTGGGGAATGACCGAGAAGGGGTAGTGGCTGAGAAAACAGACGTCGTAGGATCGCCACTGCAATTCTTTACCGGCATTGATGTACTGGACATAGGTGGCGGTGTTCATGTCGAGGATCTTCGTTTTCGTCATGGCCTTGGAGAGGTCTTTGTAATCCAAGACCACTCTCGTATAGGCGGTCGGTTGCAGGTGGAAGACCGACTCTTGTGGTGACGTCTCAGCGTAGATGTAGATCTCCTCGCCCTTGGCTGAATAGATTCTGGCACCAACGACCTCACCGCCCGCGCGTTCGCCGCTGCCGCTCTTCGAACAGTAATTCAAACGAACCAGAACGTGTTTGTTCTTGAACAAACAAACCCAATCCATCAGACCAACGTCGTGACCGTGAAAACGGGAGACCAGCTTCAATTCGTCATCGAGGACGAAATCGAGGGCGCGTTGGGGTGTGAAGGTCTGTTCTCGTGCACCCAACGTTGACGATGCGGCGCATAGGATCCATGCGGCGACAGTTGCATATGTGAGCATGTTGATCTCCAGACAACGTGTATACCAGGGATGGCGGTTCCCGGGGATGCCATCGCGACCATAGCGTCACACTCGCCGACCTTGCTGAAAAAATTGCGGCCTACATTCCCATTTATTCTCCTCCTCCCGACCAATCCCATGTCAACCTTGGAGGCGTCCGATGAAGAGAACCTGTACCCTGTTGTTTGTCCTCGCATTTTCCTCTTGCGCTCCGACCACGGAGGAAATGCCGCCCCCGACCGTTGGGGACGAAACGGCGCACCAGGGGGTCGAAGCAGACCCTCCTGGGTACGACAATCTGAATGCCCGAGAGACGATCGCGCCACCCACTGGACGATATGCCCAACCCCCAGCCCACTTTGCTGCCGACGACGAGACAAAAGATGTGGAACGTGGGCGCGCCGCTCTGCCTTCCGTCGATTCGGCTTCGACCGAGCGGGCACCTGCCCGCGAATCGTCGGTGGATTACGACCGTGCGCGTGCCCATGACGAAGCCTACCACGAGGCAAGTCAGCCATCGCCGAGGCCGCCGCCGGGCCCGGAAAGTCGCGGTGCCGCAGGCAAATCGCGCAAGGCCGATCTGGGCGATTTGTCGGGGATGGTAGGCCCTTCCCCCGCCGATCGTGCGGCCGGTCGCTCTCACCCGTCACCCGTGGCCGCGCCGCCCCCGATCGAAGAACGGCCCGGATTGGCGACGAGCTGGGGTGAGACCCGCCATTCTTCGGTGCACGAAGTTTCCTTCGTTCGCGACAGGAGCGGTCCCAATTACGTCGGAACTTTGCATTACAACAACAGAAGTGGGGCCAGCGCACTCGCGGGAAGCTACCCGTCCTTGACCGCCGCCGAAGTCAACATGTCGGCCGCCCTGACGGTGTCGCTCCTCGACCAGTACGGTCGCACTTTGCCGGCGTATCGCGGCAACGGCCGCACCGTCGCCATCGGTGAGAACGGTGAGCGCTACTCGGTTCTCATTCACAATCACACCAATGAACGTTTCGAGGTTGTTGTTAGCGTCGATGGTCTCGACGTTCTGGATGGAAGCGAGGCAGGCGTCAGCAAACGTGGATACCTCGTGGAGCCCTTTGGAACCGTCGAGATTGAAGGTTTCCGCCAAAGTGAGAATGCCGTCGCCGCTTTTCGCTTTGGCTCGGTGAAGGACTCCTACGCGGCCCAAACCGGATCCGCCTGCAACGTGGGGGTCATCGGTGTGGCGGCGTTCGGTGAGCGTGGATACATGGCGCGGCTGGACGCCTATCGAGCCCGCGTTGCCGCGGAGGGCATCAACCGCCGTGAGATCGTAAGAAGAGAAAGCGCCGATCCATTCCCCAACCGCTACGCCGTCCCGCCGCTTCAGGTGATCCGATAATGGTTGTTCAAATACTAACACCGCAAAGCTGTGTGAGCGTCACGACCTCGTTCACTTTGTCTTTCTAGCGTGTCTGTTTGCCCTGCAACATCGTCACGGTCTTGGACCTTGGAGACCTTGGATCCTTGGATCGTGAAGTATTGACGTCATGCTACCGGCATGCCAAAGTCATGCTATGGCGAACCTTCAGGTCAAGAATCTACCAGAGGATTTGAACAAACGTCTGCACCGTTTCGCGCGTGAGCAGAACCGCACCATCCGAGACATTGTTCTGGATGCAGTGCGCCGCGAGTTGGAGCGCAACGCATTCGTTGAGCGACTGCACCAGCGGGCGACAACTCGGCTGCGCACGCCAGCTCAGAAGATGTTGAATGCAGAGCGCAGTGATCGGGGCATGGAAGGATGAGCGCTGTTTTGGACGCATCGCTAGCCGTCGAGTATCTGCTGAGAACCGACCTTGGCTGCCGGGCGGCACCCCTGCTCGAGCGTGAGACACTCGTCGCGCCAGAGTTGCTCGACGTCGAGGTGTTCGCCGTAATCCGGCGGGCACTGCTCAATCGAGAGATCAACCTCGGACGAGCAAAAGAGGCACTCGAAGATCTCGAGAGCTGGGATATCGAGCGCGTGAGTCATAAGAGTTTGTTGCAGATCGCCTGGCAGTACCGGGACAACGTCTCCGGCTACGATTCGTTCTACGTCGCGACTGCGGCACTGTATGATTCTCCGCTGCTGACGGCAGACGGTCCCTTGTCGCGAGCGCCGGGCATTGGGATTGTCGTCCAGAATCTCCGCCTCTGACCCCGCAGGTCGGCTCAAGGCTTTGTTGGCTCAAGGCGTGACGACTTTGCTGGCTCAAGGCGTGACGACTTTGTTGGCTCAAGGCGTGACGACTTTGTTGGCTCAAGGCGTGACGACTTTGCTGGCTCAAAGCTTTGTTGGCTCAAGGTGTGACGACTCTGCTGGCTCAAAGCTTTGTTGGCTCAAGGCGTGACGACTTTGCTGGCTCAAAGCGTGACGACTTTGTTGGCTCAAGGCGTGACGACTCTGCTGAATGACAACATCGCGTCGACCGTATCCCGCATATTAGTGGGCTCGCCAATCAAGAGAGCGTCCTTGCGTTGGTAGTACTCCAAACAAGTACCGCAAGAGAGGATTTGAGATCCGGCCTGCTCGAACTGTTGCAGTAGATCGAGAACGGGAGAGCCGCGGGTCGTGAGGAAGACTCCGGAGCTGAGAAACACAAGGCGGGCGGGAATTCGTTTGGAGTCGAGTAGGGTGCTAAGAAAAGCTTTCATGAGCTTCTCGCCGAGATCGGGTTCGCCGTCGCCGATGCCCGCAGACTTAATAAGCAGTAGAAACTCTGGATCTGTATTCATGAGATTTCCTTGATGGACTCTCGTCACTCGCGCTTTCTCAGTGATTCCAGATACGCGACCCATTCCACCGGCAGCATGTGATTTTTTGCGTCGTTGCAGGACTTGCAGCTGGTAACGACGTTGCTCTTGGTGGTCTTTCCACCACGAATGACGGGAACGATGTGATCCATGGTGAGATCACCCGGTGCCACCCGTGCCTTGCAATAATAGCACTGGCCGCGGCCTTTTTGACCCTTCCACCATTGGGAATGCCTGAGCTCTCGCGCCTTGGCGCGTTCACGTTGTACATGCTCCTCGTCAGAGGGAATGAAAAAGTTCTCAGTCACGGTCCGATCTTTAACCCAGCGTCGCCGCTTGGCAAGGGGCTAGGCAATTATCCGAAACGAATCTTGAGGGCCAGCACCCCGGCAGCGAGAAGTAAGGTCACACCGTTGGCCGCAATGACCGGTATGTCCATGCGCAACACCCCGTAGACCAACCACAACAGAACGCCGCAGCAGAAAGTGATGTACATGGAGAGCGAGATGTCCCGCGTCTGCCGCAGATGCCACGCCTTGAGAAACTGCGGCAGAAAAGCGGCGGTGGTCAGGCACCCTGCGACCAGGCCCAGAACCGTGATGGCAGAGGACGCCACAGGTCCCTCGGTGATGTCAAGCATCGGTGTTCCATAGCAGAACGCAGGTTTCAAATCTGGGTGGGCCCAGGGAGCGAGGGCGCTCTTCTCTACAGTGCGTCGATGATGCGGTTGAAGGTTGCGCTCGGGCGCATCTGCTTCTCTGCCATCTTCGTGTCGGGAAGGTAGTAACCACCCACGTCCACCGGTTTGCCCTGAGCGGCGAGGAGCTCTTCGACAATCTTCGCCTCGTTGGCTTCGAGCTCTTTGGCCACCTTGGTGAACCGTTGTTTGAGTGTCGCGTCCTTGTCCTGAGCGGCCAAGGTTTGCGCCCAGTACATCGCCAGGTAGAAGCTGCTGCCGCGGTTGTCGATCTCGTTGACCTTGCGTGATGGGTACCTTGCGTTCTCCAGGTACTTGCCAATGGCTTGGTCGAGAGTCTCGGCTAGGATGGTTGCCTTCTCGTTCTTGGTGTTGAGAGCGATGTGCTCGAAGGATGGCACCAAGGCGCAATACTCACCGAGGGAGTCCCAGCGGAGGTGACCTTCCTTGAGGAACTGCTGCACGTGTTTCGGAGCTGAGCCGCCTGCGCCGGTCTCGAACAGCCCGCCGCCGTTGAGCAACGGTACGATCGAAAGCATGCGGGCGCTGGTGCCGAGCTCGAGAATCGGAAACAGGTCGGTGAGATAGTCACGCAGGACGTTGCCCGTGACCGAGATGGTGTCCTCGCCCTTACGCACGCGCTCGAGGGAGAACCTCATGGCGTCGTCGGGCTTCATGATACGGATGTCGAGGCCCTTGGTGTCGTGCTCCGGTAGGTACTTTTTGACCTTCTTGATGATCTCAGCGTCGTGACCGCGATTCTCGTCGAGCCAGAAGACCGCGGGAGATCCCGAGGCCCTGGCGCGGGTCACGGCGAGCTTGACCCAGTCACGAATGGGGGCATCTTTGGCCTGACACATGCGGAAGATGTCGCCTGCTTCGACTTTGCGTTCGAGCAGGGTCTTGCCTGACGTGTCGACCACACGGAAGGTTCCCGCCGATGGGGCCTCGAAGGTCTTGTCGTGTGAGCCGTACTCTTCAGCCTTCTGCGCCATGAGACCCACGTTGGAGACGCTGCCCATGGTCGCGGGATCGAATTGGCCCTTGGCTTTGGCGTCCTCGAGAATCACTTTGTATATGGTGGCGTAGCAACGGTCCGGTACCATGGCGATGGTATCTTGAAGCTGGTCGTCGTTGTTCCACATCTTGCCACCGTCGCGTACGATGTTGGGCATGGATGCGTCGACAATGACGTTGTTGGGCACGTGCAGGTTGGTGATGCCTTTGCGGGAATCGACCATGGCCAGTGCCGGCCTGGTTTTGTACACGGCGTTGATGTCTGCTTCGATCTCAGCCTTTTTGTCTGCCGGAAGTCGATTGAGCTTGTCGAGTACATCGGCAAGACCGTTGTTGACGTTGGCACCGATTTCTTTGAGCAGGTCGGCGTGTTTTTCCAGGGCGTCTTTGTAATAGACCGACACACAGTGGCCGAACATGATGGGATCGGAGATCTTCATCATGGTTGCCTTGAGGTGCAGAGAAAGAAGCACCCCTTCCTTTTTGGCCACTTCGATTTGTTCGGCATAGAACTTACGCAACGCCGCTACGTTCATCACCGTGGCGTCGATCACTTCTCCCACCCGAAGAGCAAGTCCGTCTTTTTTGACGGTGACTTTGCCGGCGGCGTCGACGAACTCGATCTTGACCGTGTTCGCCTGGGTCATGGTCGTCGATATCTCATTCGCGTAGAAATCTTTGCCAGTCATGTGCACGATGGCGGCCTTGGAGCCCGATTTCGGCCAAGGCTTCATCATCTTATGTGGGTTCTTCTGTGCAAATTTCTTCACCGAGGTCGAGGCTCGTCTGTCGGAGTTGCCCTCGCGCAAAACCGGATTGACGGC
>Ga0156517_1303_pt1 | contig 11694 bp, 4 predicted proteins | sample RifOxyB3_FD_111912 | JGI IMG/M metagenome (GOLD analysis project Ga0156517, IMG submission 111912) | Deltaproteobacteria bacterium RIFOXYB12_FULL_58_9 | reverse complement strand
GCTGTAGGTCGTTCGATCTGCGAGTGCCAGGCCCGCTGCAATCCCGGTGACTCCTCCGATCTCGAACAACGCCGTTTGCCAACCGCGCTCAAGCCGCATGAGTTTGCCGACTCCGGCGCCCAAGAGATCACCTGCCCCCATCACCACGGTAGCCTCGCCGAGCTCGTCAAACTCGACGGTCATCATCTGTGAGACGATGGCCGCGGCGCCGACGCTGGTTCCCAGGCCAAACAGTGTTCCGCCCCCGACGACGAGGTTGTCGCCGTGGGAGGGCTGCAACGTTTGGCCGAGCCACAGTCCGTGCCAGGCACCCCAAAGCCCCGCGATGCCAAGCAAAGGCAAGGAGCTTTCTGGGTATTCGGTGAAACGAGATAGGCCAATGCCCAGGCCCATGCCGGCCAAACTTCCGAGCTCGATGGCCCGCGCACTGTCCGCCCGGTTGAAATCGAGCATCAATCCCAGGCTACCGCCGATGATTGCTCCCACGGCGGTATCACTCACGATCTCGACGTCGTCATTCCAATCGATGTCCAGAGTTTGCGATAGGGCGTAGCCGAGCAACATGCCGGTCCCCGCGCCAGCCAGTGCGCCGCCGTCGACGGCGTTCTCTGCATTGATTTCCAGTGCACTGGCAGCAAAGGCACCGTGCCAAGCACCCAATCCGGCGAAGGTGGCGATGGTGGCGTAGTCCACTGGTGCGAGATTGGTTTTGGGTGCGATGATGGCGGCGACGCCAATGCCGCCGATGGCAGCAAGCTGCATCGACAGAGCATCCATCTTTGCATCTGCGGGAACACCCATCCGTGCCAAACCGCCAGCCGTAAGGGTTGTCGCGAGACTCACGCTCATGGCCCCATGGGCCCATTCCATGGGTGCCTCGGCAAACTGCAAGAACCCTGCGGTTCCCAAGCCGGCGATGGCAGCGCCTGCGGCGGTGCCCCCCAGGACGCGACTGTCGGTCACGTCTTCACCGTTCAACAATCGAGGGGTTAGGCCGCCGACCCAGCCGCCGATGAGCATGCCCGAGGCAATCCACCAACGGTCGTCCTCGGTGGTTCTCGTCCAAGGCGCGGTTGCAAGACCGAGGGCAAGGCCGCCAAACCAGCCGGCGTCCGCTGCGGCGATGCGACGGCGTTCGATTGAATCGCGGTGAGCTCCGGCAATGCCCCAACCACCGGCGGCCGCGACGCTTGCGACCAGCATCGCCTCGACGAGGTCGTCACCTTCATACTCGGTGAACTGTGCCAAGCCCAAGCTCGACAAACCAAGGGCACCCACGCCGAACGCGGCACCACCGGCAATCTGGGTGTCGGTGGGTTTGTCATCGAAGAACAGGTACGGCAAGCCGAGACCGCCCACGGCACCGGCTGCGCTGAGGGTGGCAATCATCCAGCTGTCACGCGCGGTGTACTCTGTGCGGCTGGCGAGGATCTCGCCAGCGATCCAGGCACCCAACCCGACACCCTCCAGGATTCCAATACGAGTGCGTCGATCCTCTCCTTCTGCATATCCGGATACGGCCAAACCTACAGCCGAACCGAAGGCGTCAAACAAAGCCACTTCGGCGACGTCGGCAGCATCTTTGTGCTGCAGCTTCACCGCGAGTCGGCTGGCGATGCCACCGATGCCGAGGCCCAAAAGAGCGCCGCCGCCGAGCTCGGTGTCGGGTACGTATGCCTCGCGCGGATCATTCGGGTCGCGCCAAAGATAGGGAATGAGCGAGCCGTGATAGGCACCGAGGGCTGCGCCGAGACCCATGTGCGCGCGGTCAGCCCAATCATATTCGCTGTGTCTTTCGGTGAGGGTGGCGATGGCGTAGCCGGCCACCGTACCACCTTGCATGAGTGCAACGGTGAGCTGGCGGTCGAAGTCGGGTGATGCCGATGGCGGCAACAACAGGCCCAAGCCCGCCCCCGCAGCCATTCCACCGAGGGAGCCGACATCGATCCGCAATACCCGCCGGGCATCGATATCAGCAAACTGGGAAACCGTGCCCGCAAACATCAAGCCGAGGGCACCGCCGAGCATGGCACCACCGGCCTGTTCGGAATCAACGAGGTCGGTGCCTTCGTCGGTGGTGTAGGCAGGCACCCACGCGCCGAGGAATGCGCCAAGGGAGGCGGTCGATATTCCCAGCCCCAGATCGGCGGGCTCATACTCGAGCTTGGGTGTGACGAAGGCACCCAGACCCAAGATGCCAATGGCAGCGGCCGCACCCGCGATCGGCGATTTGAGCTCGATGAGATCGGGTTCCAACATTCTCAAACCGGCGAAGCCCGTGCCGAAAACCGCCGCAGCAGATCCGGTCATCAACAGTTCGCCACCTGAGACGTCGGCAAATTGGCTCATTGCAAGGCCGCCGAAGAGTCCCAGTGTACCGCCAACCAAAGCCCCTCCCCAGAGCTCATCGTCCGTGGCGTTTTGCTCTTGGTCTGCCAGCCTCTCGGGCAGCCGACCACCGACGAGGGCACCACCGCCGGTCATAAGCAGAATCAGGCCAATGTCGTTGTCTTCGAAGTCGAGCTTGGGTCCGAGCCACGCGAGCATGCCTGCGCCGGCCAAGGTTCCCGCCTCCAGCAGGCCGTAGGTCCACCGCTTGTCGAGATTTGGCGTCGCCTTGCCGACACCTGCTCCGAGGCCTGCTCCCGCGAGACCGCCAAGTGTTGCCCACCAAACCGATTCGCCGTCGAGGTCGGTGACTTGGCTGAGCAGCAAGCCGCCGGTGAGACCGACGGCTTGGCCGAGACCGATTCCTGCGAGTGTGTCGTAGTCGCGACGATCTCGTTTCTCATACAAGGCGAGTGGGGCGAAACCTCCGATCCAACTGGCGAAACCAATGCTCGTGGCGATGGCGAGAAGGTCGTCGTTGATGTCAAGGTAGGGGCTGAGCAGCAACATCGGCAGGGTGCCAGCGACCGCTCCGAGCACGAAGGCATCACCGGCTGCTGCGGTCTGCGAATCCGCCCGGGCCAAATGCCAAGCGGAGATACCACCGGCTCCCAGGGAAGCGGCCACAAGGTTGGTCAAGATGGCATCGTCCAACGCGAAACGGGACGAACGCATGGTCAGGCCACCCATGCCGAGCCCAACCAATTCGCCAGCGATGGCACCCCACATGGCTGCACTTGGCGACGATTCGGTGAGGCCTGTTACACGCGGCAGACTGTAGCCGCCCAAGGTACCCCACACGCCCATGCTCGCAACGTAACCGGCCTCACCCAACGAGACGTCCGAGTCGAGGGTCAACAACCACGTCGTGCCGCCGCCGAGTGCGGCTCCAGTGACGCCGACGAGCACTTTGCTCACGTCCTCGATGTTGGCGTCTGCGGATCTTTGGGCAATCTCGGTGGAGAGAACCAACAATGTTGTTCCGAGTGCAGCGGTGGTGATGACCAGGGGCCAGCGTCCAAGTTGGTCCCACTCGGGATAGAGATCAGGTGCAATGTTGTGCAGGGCATCCCTTGCTGCCGTGCGAATGTCTGCGTCTTCTTCTTCCAACATACTCTCGAGCATAGGGACGTCATCACGGTTCCCTTTGTCGGTGAGCGATCTTAGGGCGGTGAGCCGCAGCTCGACCTCGAGTTTCGCATCGTTGGCAAGGGTGCGGACGGCTTTGTCTGCACCATCACCCTCGAGGCGTGTCAGACGTGCGCAGGCGAGCTCGCGAACGCGGTACCAACCTGGGTCGGTGGGACCGGCGTTGAAGCGTCGTACCAGGGCGAGGAGAACGGGGGCCAAGTGTTCGTCGTTGCGGCCTTCGAGAGAAGAGAGGGACTCATAAACGATCTCGGGATTCTCAGTGGTTCGCAGGCGGGAAACAACGGCTGCCAGGGCCTCGGAATCAGATGGGTCGACTTTGGCGAGTAACTCAGGGAACAATTCGGCGTCGCTCTCATCGCGAACCGCGGCGATGAGAGCACGCCCAGCAACAGCCGACTCGCGTGCCTTGAGAACATCGTAGATTGCCCGTCGTTGTTCCCGCTTGATTTGCGGAATCAAGGCCTGGAGATGCGGGATCAGCTGCCCATCGGACAGTTCCTTCGATGCGTCGCCTGCGGCGCGCAGTACCTGGGCGGAGGTGACAGGGGTCATGGTCGCCAATACCGCGTTGCCGGATAGTGGATCGGCGACACCCGTTAGCGCCCGCAGTGCCGCAACGAGCTCAGCTTCGGTGAGCGTGGAGTCGCTGAGCTTGGGTATGAGCTCGAGACGACGATCGGTGAGACTCTCGGAGAGGATGGCCTCTAGGCCATGGTCGCTCTGATCCGCCGCCCAGGCCAGGGTCTTTGGCCACACCGCGCTCCTTCCTGAACGTTCGCGGACAATGAACGCCAACAATTCGAGCGCATATCCTTGGGTCGCGCGCAGGATGGATGGCAGCACTTCAACTAAGGCCTCTGTTTGTTGTTGGCGCAACACCGAGGCGGCAGTCTTGAGGATTTGACTCGATTGACTCGTGGTCATGAAGTTTGCGACTGAGCGGGCGATGAGTACGGAAGAGTGCTGGGCGAGGGCCAACAAAGTTGCCTCTTGGGTGGCGGGATCTTTGTGTTCGAGCAACTCAATGAGAAATGGCACGTCGACGTGAAGAGGATACCGCTGAATGTCCGTGAGAACCGCCATTCGATTTTGGTTGCCACCGTGTCGCGCGGCAAAAATCGCGATGGGGCGCAACAAATCCTTGTCCGGTGCGGCCAAGATTGCGCCGATGACGTTTTCTGCCCACGGGGTGTGGGGTGCGGTGAGTATGGTTTGTGCTGCCACGGCCAACGGACAGCGCACAGCCTTCTCCTGCTGTACGGCACTCGGCTCGCGGGTGAGCCAGGCAGACAGTTGGCGCATGACGCCGCTCGATTTCATGTTAACGAGGGCACGGTTGACGACGGCTTCGTCACCCTCCTGGAGTTGGTGTCGGCGCAGGATGGTGATTGCTTTCGGGACGGGATAGGCACCGAGGGCGAGGAGGGAGGCGTGGCGGACATCAATACTCGAAGACTCGGCGGCCGCGCCAAGGGACTCGATTCGGGTGTCCAAGTAGAGTTCCGTGGTCGGCCAGTCGAGAACCCCGAGGGCGGCAGCGGCGTTGGCACGCACACTTGAGGGCAGCTCCGCCGCCAACATCCAACGCAGGGGACCATCATAGAACGAGTCGCCACTTTGCTGTGCAGCGCTCACTCCTCGGGATGCTATGGTTTCATCAGAAGAGGCGAGCTGGCTCAGGACGCTGAGGATTGCCCGTTCCTCTGTGGTGAGTTCGGATTCTTGGCCTTTCGCCTCTGCCGTTTCGACAACATGGATGGCGTTTGCAGTTGCGGCGGTAGCTTCGGGTTTTCCAACGCCGGTTGCCTGTGTGAGGATCAGGCCCACGAGGATGAACGGGGCAATCATCATATTTTCGCTCCTGTTGGGCGTCACTATGTTGGCCGTCAAAACTCAAGTCTGTGATCCGGATCACGCAAACATGGATGGCTTATGTCAGCGTTCTCAGTCGGTGTCTCGGTAGGGATCACGATTTGTGAACTTTCTCCTCGCAAGCGCAATTCGAGCGCCTATTTGCCTTCTGGACTTGCCTGTCGAGCCTAAAGTAGGGTTGTCGTGTGTCGGACTCTGAGCCCAACATTGAAATCCCGATCGGTACGATATTGGCCGATACCTATCGGATTGAGAGCAAATTGGCACAAGGCGGCATGGGGGCCGTGTTTGTGGCGCGACACGTGCGTCTCTCGCAGCGGCGGGTGGCCATCAAGATTCTTTTTGATTCCTTTGCGGGGAGTAAAGAAGTGCGCGCACGATTCCGGCGCGAGGCGGAGATCTGCGCGGCTTTGAGCCACCCCAACATTGTTTCGGTGACAGATTGGAACGAGCTTGCCGACGGCTCGCCATTTTTGGTGATGGAGCTACTCGAGGGCGAAGATCTCAAGGCACGAATGGCGAGGGGCAAGGTTCCGTGGAATGAAAGCCTGCACATCATCGACGGCATCGCCGATGGATTGTTGGCGGCGCATTCCCAAAAAGTGATTCACCGAGATCTCAAACCCAGCAACATCTTTCTTGTTGCCGGCGCGGATCCCGAAAGACCTCTTGTGAAGATCTTGGATTTTGGCATCTCCAAGATTGCCGACGCAGACACGTTGATCACCACCAGCAAGATTTTGGGTACCCCACGTTATATGTCACCAGAGCAAGCTCGCGGTCACAACGAAGTGGATGAGCGATGTGACCAGTTCGCGCTGGCCTGTATCACCTACGAGTTGCTCTGCGGCATTCACACATTTGGCGGCGAAACCTTTCAGTCGTCGCTGTTCAACATCGTACACGAGGCACCCGAACCGGTGCCGTCCTGTGCACCGAATACGCCCATCAGCGTCATCGCCGCAGTTTACCGCGCATTGGCCAAGGACCGAGAGCAACGGTTTGCGAGTGTGCGGGAGTTTGTCACTGCGCTTCACGACGAATCATCAGCAGTGACTGAAAGCGAATGCCTCGAGATCTATCGCCGTGCTGGCAATCCGCCGCAGGATGCGACCGTTCCAGCAGATCATGGCAAAAGGACAAACTCGCAAATCGCGCAAGGCTTGGCGGCATTGACTCCTGATACCCATGCGTTGTCGCGGGGCAAGAACCGGCGTCTTGTAATGACTTTGTTGGCGAGCTCGGCTGTGGTTGCTTTGGGGGTAGGCGCAGCTTTCTTGACCCGTTACTGGCGACACACGACCAGCGCTGCCGTTGCACAGGCTGAGGGCAAAGCCGTATTGGCGGGCCAGAGCACCAAAGAAGAAGATACGGACGAGAGTCGGGGAGAAATTGCAGGCAAGCCCGGTCCAAGCGAGGACGGCAACGAGAGGACAATAGCTCAAGAGAGCCCCGCGCCAGTCGTGACCAAGCACAACCTTCAGTCCCACACACCACGAGAAACGCGCAAAGAAGTCACCGTGGAGTTGCCTCAGGTGGCGGCGAAGCTTGATGCGGCACGTGGGGCTTTCAACGCGGGACAGTATGGGCAAGCGGTGCGCCTTGCTCAGCAGACTCTGCGGGAGCAGGAAACACCTCGCGCTCGCTTGTTGATTGCCTCCTCTTACTGTCAACTCGGGGACCTCGGCAATGCCAAGGTTGCGTTTGCACTATTGGCGGAGCGGGACCGTCGCTCGGTACGTGACATCTGTAAGCAGAAGGGGTTGAGCCTGTGAGTTGAGCCGTCGTCCTCAAAGGAGGAGGCCTTTCATGGGCATTCCAAAGCATGGGGTCCGCCTTGGGACGTTTGCTTGATGCCGCTCCCACAAAGCAATACGCTCACGGCCAATGCATTATGATATAGGCCTGACACCCACTTATGGCGGAAGGTCATTGTGAGCACCAAAACGAGTTTTGATATTACCCAGAGAGCAATCCCGGACGACGGCCCTTTGAGGTTGGTTGTGGTTGGCAAGCACGCGTTTAGAGTGGTGGCATTGCCTGCCAAGGGCGTGTTGGTCGTAGGCCGCGCGGACGACGCCGACATCATGATTGAGGACAGCACCGTCTCGCGTCGTCATTGCGAGATCGAGGTGGCCCAGTATATTGCCATTCGCGATCTTGGCAGTGCCAACCAGACGCGGATTCGTGGGCGCGCGCTGCAATCCGGGGAGACTGTTCGCGTCCAAGTGGGTGATCCCATTGAGATCGGATCAATCACCGTTCTGTTGCAACGCGGACCGGAGGAGGTCGTCGATAGCCCATTCTGCTCCTACGACTATTTCGACCTTATGCTGGCACAAGCGTGCAGTCGACGCGCGAAGAACCGCGAACCCTTTGCGGTCTTGCGGTTGAGCATCAGCCATGATGCCACCGACAACGAGCAAGATCTGTTACAAAAGATTCTCATGGAATGCTCGCCGTCCCATCCGCTGGTGGCGCAATACGGCCCACGGGACTATGTCGCCTTTTTTGGCGACGAGCGGGCCATCAAGTTTGAACGCGCGTGGGAAGGTGATGGTCGCATATCCGGGCTCACAGGAGTCGAAGTCAGATGGGCGCACTTTCCGCGCGATGGCCGGACTCCCCATGAGCTCGTTGAGCATCTGCGCACGCCCCGAGAGAATCCGCCTGCTGCGCGTCACGATGTCGCGGTGATTGAAGACCAGAAATCGAAGGCGATATACGAGTTGGTGGAACGAGTTGCGGTTGGCGACATCAGCGTACTGATACTTGGCGAGACAGGCGTCGGCAAAGAGTTGGTTGCCCGACGTGTGCATCAACGCTCGCGTCGATGTGACCATCCCTTTGTCGGATTCAACTGCGCCGCTTTGTCAGAGACGCTCTTGGAAAGTGAGCTTTTTGGCCACGAAAAGGGTGCCTTCACCGGGGCGACGAGCACAAAGAAAGGCCTTCTCGAGGCCGCCGCAGGTGGCTCGATATTTCTTGACGAAATCGGTGAGATGTCACCGGCGACGCAGGCCAAGCTCTTGCGTGTCCTCGAAGAACGATGTCTTAGGAGAGTTGGGGGCCTCAAATCGGTTCCCATTGACGTAAGGTTGATTGCCGCCACCAACCGTGACCTCGAGATGGAGGTGGCCAAAGAGAGTTTTCGCAAGGATCTCTATTTTCGTCTCAACGGAGTCACCATCGTCGTGCCACCTTTGCGTGAGCGGACGGTTGAGATTGGGGCTCTCGCTCACCTCTTTGTTGCCCAATCCAGCGCGAGTCTGGGTCATCAGCGACCGCCGACTATCGATGGGACGGCATTGGCATTGTTGCAGGCATATAGCTGGCCCGGAAATGTGCGGGAGCTTCGCAACGTCATGGAACGCGCCGTGTTGTTGTGTGACGACGTCATCGAAGCCAAACACCTTCCTGTCGAAAGTATGACCCGCGAGTCCAATGTCATCGTTGCGACAAAACCGACGGATGCGGCCTTCGCGCAAGAAGTGGCCACAACAGAACAAGACAGCACCTTGCCCGAGGGTGTGACATTCTCAGTGGCAGATCTCGACGAGCGTCGCCGTATCGTCGAAGCGCTGCGCGCCACAGGAGGAAACCAGAAGCTGGCCGCGGACGAGCTCCAAATGAGCCGGAGAACCTTGTCGCGAAGACTGGACGTCCTTCGCATTCCCAGGCCACGAAAAGGTTGAGGTTTGCAGGGAGTGAACTCGGGCTGTACACGGAACTAGGAGCAGTCATGCATCGTCGACACTGTGGTCGCAGTCTTGTGGGGCCGTTGGTCTTCATTGTGGCCACCTGTGTCCTGACAAACTCGTGTGGCACGGATGTGGCGGAACCAAGGCGCAAGGTTTCGGGGGATTCGTATGCGTACGCTGATGGGAACATAGTTGATGATGGCTCGGGGGACCTGCATCAGAATTCAGATGGGGATGAGGGCGATGGTGGCCCAGGCGATTTGTTTCGCAGCGCTGACGGGGATACGGGTGATGACTCGGGCGATCTGTGCGCAAACGCTGACGGGGACTCGGACGGAGATGCAGATACAACTGACGGCGCTGGCTCGGGCGATCCGTATCAGAACGATGACGGCGGTGGCTCCGGGGATCCGTATCAGAACGGTGACGGCGATGGCTCGGGCGATTCGAATCAGAACGGTGACGGCGATGGCTCGGGGGATCCGTATCAGAACGGTGACGGGGATGGCTCGGGCGATTCGAATCAGAACGGTGACGGGGACACGGGGTTGGCAACAGACACAGATGTTGGACCGGTTGCGTGTGACGAAACGAATGCAGCAGACCTGTGTGGCGGATTGGCACTCTGTGTGGACGGTTTCTGCTGTGACACGACCTGCGACGGAGAGTGTGACTCTTGCAACGTTGCCGATTTTGAAGGCCAATGCATGCTGCTTGAAAGCGACGTGATTTGCCGCAACTCAAACGGTCCCTGCGATGTTGAAGAGGCCTGCACTGGCGTGAGCCCCGCATGTCCTGGGGACCTTTTCCTTGATGACATCAAGTGTGGTGTCGCTCAGCTTGACGATCCGTGCGACCTCGACGATTACTGCGACGGACTCGGTGCTGCGTGTCAGGACGACTTCCGTGGTGTCAACGGTGAGAGATGCTCGGACGCGGGAGAGTGTTGTGAAGGGACCTGCGACAGTGCGGTAAATGTCTGCGCGGTGAGCTGTGTTGATGCCGAGGATTGGACACCGTGCGCGGTCGTGACCACCCCCGACCGAAGTTACGACATCTGCATGGGTGGGGTGTGCGTATCCCCAGGCTGTGGAGATGAGAGCTGCAATGTTCCGGGCCCGCACTTTCCGCTGGCCGACAACAACCTGCGCCAGTGCTATGATGCTGCTGCGACCATGATTTGTCCGGCTGAGGGTCTGGCCTACTTCGGTCAGGACGCGCAATACGGCTGGGACACAACCCATGAGACCACCGTACGATTCACCCAAGACGTAACGTTTCTTTCAAACCCCATCGTGATCGACAACGTCACCCTTCTTGAGTGGCAGGGTTGCGCCGCGGGACGCGAAAGAGAGGGCTGCCTTCTTGGCGGGTCGGTCCCAAACGATTGGCACATAGCTCTTGCTTATTGCGACAGCCTCGATTGGGGTGGTCACTCAGACTGGCGGTTGCCGGACGAGTACGAGCTGTTGTCTATTGTTCACGGCGGTCGCACCAATCCAGCCATCGACGAGAGTTTCTTCCCGTCAACTCCGTGGGGTGGCTTCTGGGCTTCGTCGACTTACGCCGATGACCTCACCAGTGCATGGCGCGTGTCCTTTGCCCACGGCAACATGTACTTCAACGACAAGATTGCGCAGGGCTACACGCGGTGTGTCCGCGGAGGACCTTTCTTAACCAGGCAGTTTGAAGTCGACATTGTTAACGGTGACCGAGTGGTGACTGACACCCTTACGGGCTTGCAGTGGCAGGGATGTATCAATGGGAAGTCCGGCGACAATTGCACTGCCGGTCTGGTTGTTGAGAGCGACTGGGTGAGCGCTCTGGCCGTCTGCGAGAACGCCAACTGGGCAGGTTTCACGGACTGGCGATTGCCCAATATTCAGGAGCTCACTAGCATTGCCGATCACCGACGTTATGGCCCGGCCATTGACGTGACGACATTCCCATCCACCCCCTTGGATTGGTTCTGGTCCTCCTCAGCCTATCCCGGAGGTTCCCCCAACTCCCGCCTCATTGGCTTTGGGCACGGCTTCATGGGCGACCTTGCCAGAACATCAAATGTCTTCGTCCGCTGCGTGCGCCTCGGCCTGTAAACCTGAAGCTCACTCTGCCGGGAGCAGGTGAATGTCTGGCCAGCGGTCGTTGCCAGAGTGGAAGGTCAATCGCGTGGCTTTCTCCGCCGGGTCGCCAACCTTCCAAATGTAGATCTCATAGTCGGCAATGTCGTGATCATGACCCCGCTGGGTGGCGGCCCACACCAACCAAGTGCCATCGTCACCCACACGACCAACCGTCGCAGGTGCTGTGGACTGGCTCTTCAGGGAGGAGCAGTGGTGGGACAACACCTGCCCCAATTTGGGTATCTAGGACAAAGCCGTCCCTTGGCGGGCCCGCAAGGCCGTGGAGGTTCGTGCTAGCCCGCAGAGCGAATATCGACCAACCAAATATCTGCAGGGTTGGCTGAAATTCTGGTTTTTTGACGAGCTTCGACTCGAGGCCGCCAAGATGTTCACTGCCGCACAGGCAGCTTAGAAAACAAAGATTCGTCGTCGCAGATGCGGACCACCGTTCACTGCCT
>Ga0156517_1003_pt1 | contig 11741 bp, 9 predicted proteins | sample RifOxyB3_FD_111912 | JGI IMG/M metagenome (GOLD analysis project Ga0156517, IMG submission 111912) | Deltaproteobacteria bacterium RIFOXYB12_FULL_58_9 | reverse complement strand
TTGAAACACACGGTGGAGCGGGCGGTCCTCTTGTCAAAACCAAATCAACCGCTCGACCTCGATCTCCTGCCGGACGCTGTCCGCCAGGGGTCGTCGGACACTCCAGACGCCTCTGGCGAGCCGAGAGCCCTGCAAAGTGCAACGCAGGCGCTAGAGCGGCACCTCATTGAAGAGGCACTGGCCCGCCACGGAGGCGTCACCCGGCGGGCGGCGAAAGAGCTCGGTCTCAATCCCGTGACCTTGGGCCGCAAGATCAACAAGTACAAACTTCACCACTGACCGAGTTGCACCAACTGACACACCGACTCGAAAGGGTCATGCATCTGAGTCTGTGGGTCATGAACTTTGTTTGGCCCAGGCGTCCAGCTCGCATAGTGTTGTCAGTTGCGTTGTGTTGATTACACTCGGCGACATTCCTGAGAAGACATGCAGACACGAGAGCAGATCTCCATATGAGCTCGACCGCCATAGGCATGGCCTTGATGTTGGTGTCGACGGATCCACGAATCCAAGTCCTCCAGCGGGCGCACTGTCTCGGTGAAGCCGAAGTAGGCCATCCATCCTCGCAGATAGCGCGCCAGGTTGGCTACCACCTGTTGGATGCTGGTGCCGCGCGTGCGACGGGTGAGCTCTCGGATTCGGTCCTTCAATCGGCACAACGCCTTTGGACCAATGGTCCGCTTGCGCGCTTGCCCGTGGGTGAAGGTGAAGCCGAGAAACTCGCATGCCGATGCCGACGCCACCTTGCTCTTCGCCGCGTTGACGCGGAGCTTGAAACGCCGCGTGATGAAGTCCGAAACGCTCTCCATCACTCGCTGGCCGGCTCGCTCACTGCGGACGTAAACCTGCAGGTGAGTCGCCCCGGAGAATCGCACCCCGAGGCGCTCTCAGAACCGGACTTGAATCTCTGATTCGATGAAGGCCTGCAACCTCCGTCGACGGCACACATCGCTTGAGTTTTTTGTGGCCACTCACGTGGTTCACGACGAGGACATACCCTACGTCGATGTCGTGCCCGGCCCCGTTGCTAGGGGCGGGCATGAACGGGCCCGATGAGCGGAGCAAGCCCGACCGGGCTCAAAGACTCTCGAAGGCGCCTAGGTCCGGTGCGTCGTCGGAGTACGGCAGGCCCACATCCACGCCAGCATCGATCAGGTCCGACCCCTCCGCGAGATGCAGGAAATCGACGTCGGGCAGGCCACCATCCGGCTTCCTCGGTCCAGTTACACCCGTGGGTGTAACGCTCTTGAAATCTGCGTCGGTGACATTGACCGCAGAATCCCAGGTGTTGTGGTCTATGTGGGTGAGGTCATCCAAACGGGTCTCCACGACATCGTTGTAACCAACGTTGTTGCGCATGTAGTACGGAACGTCAGGGTACAACGCGAAGTGATAACCACCACAGAAGGTCGTGGTACCCTGATAACAGTTCTGATAGGCGGTGTTGTTGTACAACTCCATATTGCAGCGGGCGTTGTTGTCTTCGAAGCCCCACATCCTGTTCTGAAAGGCCAGATTCCTGTAGAACTGTCTCTTGAGCGGCATTCCAGGGGCAAAGGTTGGCCCGAGCTTGAAGCCGTTGCCGTCACCGCCAGTTTCGAAAGTCCCGGGCTTGAAGCCATTCCAGAAGGACCAATTGTCTTCAAATATGATCATGCCTTCTGTGGTCCACAAATCGACTCCGTCGTCACTGTTCCACCAGAAACGGCAACCGCGGACAGTATTGACGGCATTTGGGTCCTTAACGCGAATCGTCAAACCGTCGGAACCGCCATAGGCTTGATTGCCCTCAGCATAGGTCAACGGATCGCTGTTGTGATGGAAATCGGAGTTCAGAACCAGGTTGTCCGTTGAGTGGACTGTGTCGTTCCACGTGCTGATGGAGAAGCCAAACCCGTTATGGTGGACGTTGAGTCCCTCAAAGATGCAATGATTGGCATTCCCGGCGACGATCGCCCAATAGAAACTGCCGCCATCCAATTGCTCGAACCCCGTAACCTCGAGACCCTTGAAATGGAGATAGTCTCCGGAAATGACAATCGCTTGCGTGTTCGAAAAATTCTCGCTCGGGCTGAACACTGGCGTCTCGCCAGGATATGCCCACACTCTGATCAGATTTCCCACACCGCCATTCTTGCCAGAAAGGGTCACGCGACCGGAAAGCCAGTAAGTACCGCCCCGCAAGTAGACTAGGTCGCCAGCGCTCACTACGCTCCAGGCCTTCGTCAAAGTGGCGAATGGGTGTCCTTCCGTTCCGTCATTCGTGACATCATTGCCATCAGGCGCCACATAGTAATCCGCACTTTCGACGACGGTGGCTTCGCAGCTGAAGCTTGTATCGGCTCCTGTGCAGGCCACACTTTCGGCGCACAGCGACGAGTCAGCCGCGCAGTTGAATGCCGTGCTTTGGCCCACACAGGTATCGCAGTTGCCCGTACACAACGCCGCGGTGGCTGTGCAGTTGAACTTCGTCGCACCCGCGCTCGTGCACGACGACGCGTCCGCCGTGGGATTGCCAGTCGCCAAGCCCGTGCCCGAATCGAAGGTGCCGAATTCGACGCCGTAATGGTGCCACCAGGGCGCGGCGTTGGCGGGATACCCCGATTCGTCGGTGGTCAGAAACCAGGCCGTATTCGAGCCTTGGTAATCCCAGGTGTGCCGGTACAGGTAGTACTGCGAACCGCCTACCAGGCCGTCACGTTTGTATCTATTCACTTCGTCCGAGCTCCCGTCATGAAGGTAACGACCCGTGACATCTGGGCTCGGATCTCCGGACACCTGTAGCACCTCACAGCCGCTTCCACCCGAAGGAGTGCAGACATCGCAGTTGCCGGTACACAACGAGTCATCCGCCTGGCAATTGCCCGTCGTCTCGTCGCAGACGCCGCATGCCTCGCCGCAGAGACCGCTGTCTGGCACGCAGCTGCCATCGCCGCTCGTGTCGCAGCGATCACAGTCGCCAGTGCAGGCGGTCTGGCAACAGACCCCATCGGCGCAGAATCCACTCTGGCAGTCGACCGCGCTGCCGCACGCCACTCCGAGGTTGGCCGCACAGATTTCCTCGTGGCAGGCCAAATCTACGGCGCAATCTGCCACCTCATCACAGCGCTCGCCAACTCCACCTGGAGCGCTGCAGGTCGTGGTGGTCGCGTATGTCGAGCCGTAACGACACGTGTCGTGCGGCGCTACGCAGTCGCCATTCGTGTCGCAGGGCGTGACAGGCACGCACGTGCCGTCAACACAGGCGGTGTCACAGGTTACGTTGGCACAGGGGTCTGAAGGAGTGTTCGCATTTTGGTCGACCCCGACTTGTCCGGTAGTGCAACCGAAGGAACCAAGCGCACAGACCGCCAACGCCAAGAGCGTCTCTTGCGGGGTCCTGGTCATTGCATTACCCGGCCTTTCCTGTTCGAGTGTTCAACGAACCTCCCTGCGCGGCGCAGGCGAACGGTAACAAAGGGAAAGAGGATCCACCGTGGCGACGGTCGTCAAACTGGGGAGTTTGCTCAAAGGCCGCGACGCCATGAGACACGACCCAACATTCTCATTCACGAATCATAATGCCAGCTTATCCCTTGGCACAAGGGCCGTCGTGCCGTCGTCAGTTGGGCCATACACGGTGGAGCGAGCCAGGCCAAAGAGATCGGGCTCTCCACCCTCGAGGTCCCTTATTCGAACGATCACGATGACGTCGAGTTGCGCCGACGGCTCCGGCATGGGACCAATGAGCCCATAGGTCCCCGGAAATGAATAAGGCCCATCATTCATTTCAGCCCGGTCAACATTCAATGTGTTCTCGTCACGCCAGTCGAGTGAATCGTCCCAGGGAAGTGCCAAAAGGGCCATGTCTTCGTAAGCCGAATAGTCCATCTCCGGCGGTACCGATATCTGTCCGATTATCGCCGAGGAATGACCATAGGAACACTCTGTAAGCTCTTTGATCCGCTTGCCTTTGGCCTGAAACACAGCACCCATCACTGATTCGAACCGCAGGTTTTAAAGAGTCTCGGCCTTCGCCGCAGTGTCATTGCAGTTGTGAGGAGCGGACGATGGTTGCTCGGCTATCTGTCGGTGCAGATTTCCTTGGCACTGAACTTTGCCGCGCTTTCCTTTGCTGATGTCTCCGTGGTCCAATCCGTGCACGGTTTCGGCGTGGTCGTGTTGGCCCTTGCGGCCTGGTTGATGCTGGGTGAGCGCCTCACCCGTCGCACGATCATGGGAATGTTTCTCATTACCGCAGGCGTGTTGGTGATGGGACTGATGGCTGGCGAAGGCAGGACCTTCACCTCCCTGGAAACCCTCGACGAGGCCTTTTGGTCAACGCCATCCTTGGTTTTGTGCACCTGCCTGGGTGTCATCGCCGCCGTGAGTTGGTTCATTGGCCCTCGCTTCAAAGGAATGCCCCTCGCCATTGGTGCCGCCTCTGCGAGTGTCCTTGGCATCACCTTGGTAAAGTTCCTCACCACCCGCTTGTCCATCTTGGGTTGGGGCGACTTGTTGTCTTCGGCCTCGAGCTGGGGATTCATTGTCGCGGCAACGGTGGCAATGAGCCTGACTCTGGTGCTGCAACAAACCGCCTATCAGGCCGGACGTGCGGTCGTCGTGGTCACCGCCTTCAACGCCACCACCATCTTGTTGCCCCTCGCTGTGGGCCAATGGGTGTACGGCGAAAATATCGGCAGCCACCTGTTGATCCCTGTGTTCGTGATCATTCGCCATCGTCAATGACCACGATTGGGATTCGAGCTGTCAGCCACCTAGGCAATTGGAAACGTCTTGGATTTCGCACAGCCAACGTTATTCCTCAGTGTTGCGTCGTTTATCCGGGCGGTGGTACTGGAGGGCCGCCCCGTGCGAGATGTACCAATGCCCATTTGTGAATCCCATCCCCAACGCCTCCATTATGAGTTGACCGGTGAGGCGACCGGTGCGGGGGCTCGTGTTGTGCTGCTTCACCACGGAACCGCGTCGCTCCAATCATGGCAGAAATTGGCGTCCCGTTTAACGGACAGTTGGTGCGTTGTTGCCTATGACCGACCTGGTTTCGGCGGTTCTGGGCCGGTTGAGGCCTGGGGACACGAGTACCATCGGCAAGATGCTGTCAATCTCATCGCCTTGTTGGATGCCCTTGGCATCGATCGTGCCACGCTCATCGGCCACAGTGACGGTGCCACCGCAGCTCTCTTGGCCGCAGCCCAGCACCCCGGGCGCATACTCGGGGTTGTGGCCGAGGCACCGCACGTCAGTGTCGAGGTCCCCCGGTGTCCCGATGCCGTAGAGCACGTCTACCAGCAAATCTGTGGCTCAACGAAGGCGCTCGAGAGCGTTCGTCGTCATCACGGTGACAAGGGGATGGCCGTCCTCGATCGTTGGCGGCAACGTTGGTGTGACCCGAGCTTCTGGGATTGGGATGTCTCCATGGAGCTGCCGGCCATCCAGTGCCCAACGTTGGTTATTCATGGTATCGATGATCCTTTCTTCTCGGTCGCGCATGCCGAGATGATCGCCCGTTCGATTGCGGAGAGTGAACTGTGGAAGTTGGCGGGAGCTCAACATCAACCCCACGTCGAAGCGTTCGAAGCGTATACGGATCGAGTGGTTGGTTTTCTGCGGAACCTGGAGTGCACGTGATCGGGTTGCCCGGCATTGACCGTCGCGGAAAGCCAAGACCCGTCGAGAACACGGGTGCTCAACCCACGGCCTGGTTGGGAATCATCATGGGTTGTACTCATAAGCGCCCAAATCGGGCGCACCGCCAAAGAAAGGAATCCCCACATCGATTCCCACATCAATCATATTCGAATCATTCGCTAATCTTAGAAAGTCAATGTCTGGCAAACTCCCGTCCCCTTGCCTTGGATCGGCAACGCCACTCGCATCGAGGCTCATAAAGTCGGCCTCGGTAATGACAGGGCCATCTGGTTGCCAAGCGGGATCGTATGAATTGTGATCGATCGTCGAGTTTCCGAGGTCACCGGAATACCCTGCATTTGCATTAGCAAAAGCGATGTTGTTTCTGATAACGTTTTCGTTCGCATGCGTAAAGAATTCCATTCCCCGATAACCATTCGCATAGACGGTGTTGTTGTATAAAGACATCTTACAATTGGCGTCGTTTTGAGAAATGCCGTCTCGGCGATTGTGAAAAGAAAGATTGTTTCTCACCACCCGCAACACAAGACTTCCATCCGCCGTCGTAGTCCTCCCAAGTTTGAAGCCCTCCCCATTGCCACCTGCGGTGGTCATGTCCTCCCTGTAGCCGTTTCTAAACGCCCACGAATTTTCAATCGTGACATGGCCATTGTTTTCCCACAAATCGAGACCATCGTCTGAATTGTAATAGAAACGACATCCCCTGATGTTATTGACCGCATTGTCGTCCAAATATGCGACGTTCAGACCGTCGCCATTGTCGTAGGGAATGGGAGTCAATGGATCGTAATTGTGGTGAAAGTCGGAATTTAAAACCAAGTTATGGGATGAGTTGTTCTTGATGACCATCCCATGTCCGTTATGGTGGCTGTTCATTTGTTCTAATATGTTGTGATTAGAGTTCTCCAGCGTCATCCCCGTCCAGACGTGCTCCGATTCCTGGGTCACACCCGTAATCTCTATGCCTTTCCAATGCGTGTAATTGCCCTGTAAATACAAAAGCGTATAAGGCCATGTGGAGCTAAAGGGAGCGGCCTTGGTCAGAATCGGATTTTCACCCGGGTAAGCGAAGACCCTAATAGGCGTGTCAGAGGCCCCTGATTTCCCAGACAAATTTTGGCGTGCGCTGAAGGCGTACGTTCCCCCGCGGAGATAAATCGTGTCCCCCGCAGAAACCACGCTCCACGCTTTCTGGAGCGTAAACCAGGGAGAATCGTTGCTGCCGTCTCCCGACTCGTCGCTGCCTTCGGGGCTCAAATAGTAGACACTAAAAGAACAGGAATCCTCTTGATGCACCTCACGGCAGCAATAACCTGTGCTCACGACCTCGTCCTCACAAAGGCAGTCGAAGCGAACATCCCCTGAGGGACATGCTGGCACCACGCACGCGTGTGGTTTGTGCTCACCCGCGCAGCAGGAGCCACCACTCACCAACGCGCCACCACACAAACACTCACCGGATATCGCACCCTCCTCGCAGGCCCCCACATCGCAAGCATAACTTTGAGACTTGCCTAAGCAGCAATAACCATCGTCAACGAGATCCCCACCACAATCACAGGCCTGACTGACGAGGCCATCGGCACAAAGCTCGGGCTCGCTTCCCTCTCTCCCTTCTGAAATCGTGCCGCGGCAGGCGGGTGCGCATGCAAATAGCAGCAAGAGAATCGTTTCAAAACTAACACTTGAGACCGACGATGGGAGGGTCATTCACATACTTCCTTCGCATAAACTCGGGCACCGATCTGCCATGGTCGGAATGAAATCCACAAGATCGATGAATCGTGGATCCAAGACCACGGAATGAGTGTCGAAGCCCAAAACCTGCCACTCCTCAAGAGTGCGCAGGGCGCCGTCAATCGAAAACACCGGCTCACCCGTCTCACAGTAGAACAGATTGTAATCGCTCTGAAAGTCAGTGAGGCTCCCGCTTTCCGCGGTGATGAGCGGCATCGGATACTTTGTGTAGAAAATGTTATTGAAGATCTGAATGCCAAGAGAGGGAGCGGGAACAGCTCGGTCTTGATTGGCCGTAATGAGTATGATCTGCCAAGAATGATTGCCATCATGGGTTGTACTCATAGGCGCCCAAATCCGGAGCATCACCAACGAAAGGAATCCCCACATCGATTCCCGCATCGATCAAATCCGAATCACTCGCCAATTCCAAAAAATCAATGTCCGGCAAACTCCCATCCGCTTGCCTTGGGCCTGCGGCACTTGCACTATCAAGGCTCACAAAATCCGAGTTGTCGACGCTGTGATCACCATTCCAAGAATTGTGGTCGATGATTGCGGATGGAAGGCTCATCTGAAAGTCATTTTCGCTGTTGCCGTAAGCGACGTTGTTTCTAATGAAGCTCTCTGCATCACCCCATGAACCTGAGTGATAAAAACCAATTGCGTTGCCGTAGGCGGTATTGTTGTAAAGATGCATCTTGCAGAAAGAAGCGTTTGACGTGATACCGATGGTTCGGTTGTCAAAGGCCAAGCAATTTGTCACCGTTCTGTTGAAGGTCGTATTGTCCGAAAGGAGAGTCTTGCCCAACTTAATTCCTGCTCCATCTCCGCCTGTCGTCACACCGTCCTCTCTGTAGCCGTTCTTCCAAAACCAGCACTGGTCTATAATAACGTTTCCATCATTCTCCCAAAGGTCTATACCGTCATCTGAATTACTCCAGAACCTACATTCCCTGACTACATTTTCTAACCCCTCATTGATGTACTGAATAGCAGCTCCGTCACCGCCACCATACGGTACATTGCTGTACGGATCGAAATTGTGATGGAAATCCGAACGGAGCATGAGATTGCCTGTTGAATTGCCACGGATCCACGCCGAGGCTGCATTATGGTGATAATCGATATTTTCCCAAATACAATAATTGACGTTCATAAACGCAAAAGCAGATAAAGGATATTCATCAGGCTTCTGTTCAAAGTGAGAGATTTCTAATCCCTTGAAATGTAGAAAAGCGCTATCCGAAACATAAATCATCGAGTAGTTTCCAAACGCACTACCACGGGTAATCGAAGGCTTTTCCCCCGGATAAGCAAATACACGAATGTGATTTCCCACCGTCCCTGATTTCCCCGTGAGATTTTGCCAGACATTGTATTCGTAGACTCCCCCACGCAAATAGACCGTGTCCCCCGCCGAAACCTGCGTCCACGCCTTGTTCAAGCTGAACCATGGAGAGTCGATGCTTCCATCTCCTATCTCGTCACTACCTGCAGGAGAGAGATAGTAGACGTTATTCACATTCGGCGGGAGCAGCACGATGGAGCTGTATGGCTCGAGTGTGAGGTGCCCAGAGTATTGCCTTCCCTCGACATCCATCCACGTTTCGAGAAGCTCCACCGTTTTTGGCGTCGTTGTCGCATTGTACTCAAAGAGGTAGTACCCAGGGTCGGAAATCCCTGTGACAAAGGTGGAGTGGACATCGTAGCCCAAGTTCTCCTGATATTCCGCATTCGTATATTGATAGTATTGAGGGTTTTCGCCACTGCAATACAACAATGCACCCTTGTCTATGTCTGAATAGTAGTAATTCAAGTCTATCACGCCGAGATGCGCTGCCTCTTCGAGCAGTGAATCATTGTAAAGTGGCATTTGACCACCTTCACTCATGTCCACATTGTATTTGAAAAGGCCATTCGTGGAATTCAGGGCCGTCGTGACGGCGATGTTGTCTGTAAACCTAAACCCTGTTGAAAAATCCGTCTTCCAGCGTTGTAGCGAAATGAGCTTATCAAACGCGTAGAATGTGTTGTTAACCAAGGTGATATCCATATTCGCCGCAATGTTTGAGTGAAAGCCGTTTGAGGCGATGTTTACCAACGTGTTTCCAGAATAAAAAATGTGCTCTGAGAATCCATCGGCATAGAGTCCATTCGCGGAAGCAGAAGTTCCCGTCGTACCGTCGGTCGCGCCGACAGCGTTCATGACGATGTTGTTCAAAACTTGTTTTCCCGGGGCCATATCATCCCAGCAGTATATCCCACCGCCATCGTCGAGAATGTGGCAGTACGTGTCGATGAAGTTTCGACCGACAAACGTGTTTTCTCCTCCGTATTTGATCGGAATGTATCCTGTATTCACGATGTGATTGTACTCCACAACTCCTTGTCTTCTCTTGCAGACGATCGCGCTGTAATCGCCATCCGCATTCGAGCCTCCGGCACCGGCAATCGTTCCTGTATTGCTGATGGTGTTATTGATAACTCGGTTTTCCCCTACCGCGCCTCCTCTATCTGAAAACCAAACGGCGCAATTATTGGTGTAGTTGATGGTCGAGTTCTTGACTTCACATCTATTCGGATAGTGGGCAAGGACAGCATTTCCACCAGAATAGGTGATTTCACAATTTTGCACGGTCGTATCGTTTGGTTCAGGCCAGAGATAAATCGACTGCGTGTTCATGCCCTTGAGATGGATGCCGTCAAAGATGATGTAGCGCTTGTGGCTCGACACAATCCCCTTGTCTATCGTGCTGACCTCGATTGTCCTCGTCGTCGGGTCGCTCGAAGCGAAGTACATATAGAGTCGGCTCGCTGCTGCATCATAAAACCACTCGCCCTCCTCGTCTAAGGCACTCAAGCTGCTTTGAATAAAATATCCAAATCCGGTACGGGGGGCATAGTCTGTTGCGGCAAAGGTCAAGGTAGAAGTCGATTGGCTTTCTATCGCCCTTCTTTCCAAGGTCCAGCGCGTTGTTCTAATCACCACCTCCGCGCCCGTCCAATTTGGTGTTCCTGTTAAGTTGACATCGTCTGATAGCTCTGTCCCCTCTGAACCGCTCGTCAGGGTGTGGTACCCCGCATTCGGCCATCTGCCCATGGCGCGCACAACCCCATCGATCAGCACCATTTGAGGCGCGGATTCGGCAATGAGGCTTGAGGAATATAGTGCCCCGCCCTCGCTCGTCCATTCCTCTACGGTTGAAAGTCCCAAAAGCATCGGCTTTGGTCCCGTTCCATAAGCCCCATAGGTGATGGGATTTCCCTCTGTCCCCGAAGCGCTGACGGTGATGGTGCCTTTCCACACATCGCCCCTTCTAAAAAGAACGGCATCCCCCGCACGAAGCGTCACGGTATTCACCCTTTCCAAACTCTTCCATGGCAAAGAGGCGCTCGTCCCCAAATTGTCATCACTCCCACTGCGATGACTCACGTAGTACACGTTGAAAGAACAAGCCTCGTCTTGGTGTACATCACGACAGCAATAGCCCGCACTTACGACTTCGCCCCCGCAGCTACAGTCGAAAAGCACCTCCCCCAAATCGCACGCGGGCAGCTCGCAGGCGCGTGGTTCGTATTCACCCGAACAGCAATTGCCATCACTCACAAGCTCTCCTCCACACAAGCACTCGGAGATAACCGCGCCCTCCTCGCACGCTCCCACATCACAGCCATAACTTTGAGACCGCTGTGAGCAGCAATAACCAGAACTCACGCTCTCACCACCGCAATCGCACGATTGGATGACAGCCCCATCGGGACAAGGCTCTATCTGCTCATTCCCTCCTGAAATTACGCCGTGGCAGGCCGACACAAAGAAAGCTGCAAATAATACCCAGGGCACAAATGTGCCCACCGCGTCTTCATGCGCAAAGAGCCTTTTGGAAATCATCATGGATTGTACTCCCAAGCGCCCAAATCTGGCACTTCGCCAAAGAAAGGAATCCCCACATCGATTCCTGCATCAATCAAATCCGAATCACTCGCCACTTTCAAAAAATAAATGTCTGGCGAACTCCCATCCGTTTGCCTTTGGGTTGAAACACAGCACCCATAGCTGATTTGAACAGCAGGTTAATGACAAGACAATTTGTTGTTGCGTTTTACCCCGCGAGAGTGAACCTATTGCAAGATGACCCGTCGGCTAACCAGAAGATTTTACCGGCAAGATCCCGTGTCCGTTGCGCGAGGGCTTCTGGGAATGCGGTTGGTGCGTGTGACTTCCGGCAGAAGACTGTCGGGAGTGATCGTCGAGACCGAGGCCTATTTGGGCACAAAGGACCAGGCAGCGCACACCTGCCAAGGCCGGCGAACACCACGAAACGAATCGATGTGGGGGGACGGCGGTC
>Ga0156517_1004_pt2 | contig 11749 bp, 8 predicted proteins | sample RifOxyB3_FD_111912 | JGI IMG/M metagenome (GOLD analysis project Ga0156517, IMG submission 111912) | Deltaproteobacteria bacterium RIFOXYB12_FULL_58_9 | reverse complement strand
TGGGAGACATCCCGCCACTGGCACCATTTCAACCGATCAAAACCACTGAAACGGGGGACTAGATGCAGCGCCTTGATGACGTCCTCGACCTTGTCCTTTGCCACAATGATCGTCACAGGCAAACCGACAGCGTTGTGCTCGTGCCCAACCTGCTCGTCCCCTGCGACGGTGTTGTCGTTCCGCGGCAGCATGATGTCGAGCATCACATCATCCACGCCGTTGTGAGCCACAAACCGCTCTATGCCCTGTCTCTCCTCAGCTTGCATGGCTCATCGCCCGGGCGTCGCTCAGCGGCGATTTCGGTGCCCGTTCCTATGCCCGTGTCTGCGCCCGTAGAAATGCCTGTACTGTTGATCGTTCGCACGATGACCAAACAGAAGGGAAGGCTCATTGTCGTAGTGCTGCCACCTGTTACCGTCACGGTAGTACCAGCGGTTCTGGTACCAATATGCGGCGTGACCTTCGTAGTACACGGGCCGTGAAGTCGCGATGAACCACGACGGTGGTCGGATTACCACCTCGATTTGACCTAGCGCAGGTATGGCGACGAGACACGACAGCATCGCGGCTCCGCAGAGAATTCTCTTCCACGTGATGACAGGGTTTCGTCTCATGGGGATCCTCCCTCTGTTGGATCGGCCGCCTGCTGAAGGTTCGCTTGCTCCCGAAGATAGGCGGAAAACTTCACCCGCTGTTCCTGCGTCAATGCAGGAGTCACGCTGGCGTAGAAGAGCGTCATCCGTGTCGAACCGTAGGACGCGAGAAGGGCATTCGCATCCCCGACGATCGACTTCGCGTCGAAAGACTCTGCGACGAAGGTTGAAACAAAGGCTTGCAGAAATCTATCCACCTCCTTGCGGTCAAACTTGACTGCATGACCGGAGGACGCTGTGTCGAGGGTGTTCGAGATCCTCTGGACCTGTTCCGCCGTGAGATCTAGCTCGCGCACGAGGTTGCCGAGGCGACGGCCATGCTTCTGGCTGTTTTCCTCGCCGTCGTGATTAACGTGCCGCCAGACCTCCCAATGCGCTTCAACCTTGTCGACCAGCGCCGCACGTTCGATCGGCGACAGGATACCGTGGAGCTCATTTAGAGCATCGACCCTGCAATCCTGCGCTGCAACAGCGGCATTCAACTGGACCACGGCCGTGTCCGCCTTCATTGTATCCACTGTCCCGGCGGCGACATCTTCCGCGAGGGCGAGTAAAAGTTTGTTCTTGATGTCTCGCGCCGGCGCCATGCATTCATACAGATCACGCTGCAGTTTTTCGACCGCGGGGCGCTTGGCATCGTCTTCGCCCAAGGTGTCGAGGCTCAACGCAACAAACTGCGTCACGCCGCCGAGGTGCTGATGTCGGTGGTGCTCCTCGAGGTCGAGTGCAGCCTCATCCTCGGCCGTCTGCTCACCCACCATTTGCTCGCCTTTGGGTGTGGCGGAAGTTTCGCAGCCGCCCAGACCAAACGCAGCAATGATGGCCAATTTCGTCACAACAGGTCGTCTCATGTTCGCTCCATTTGTTTGAAGTTCAGTTATTGTTAGAAACGGTACACCCAGCTCAAGACCCGCTGATTCTCGGGCATCGTCTCTCGCTGGCTGACCGCTTCATTGTCGCGGTTTGCCCTTACGATCACCTGAACCACACCCGCACCCACGCCCACAATGGCGCCACCGCCGGTCCACCAAGCGAGGTCGACCGAGTGGCGGTCACCGGAGTCTTGTAGCAAGTAGATGGCGCCACCGATGAGAAAGCCCACCAGTGCGCCACCCAGGACGTTGGCGGCAATGACCAGCGTGTAGCTGGTGTCATTCGGCGACGAGTCCACGTTCACGTTCTTGGTGGTCTCAGCCAACAGTAGATCCGCGATCGATGGATAGAATTGAATCTCTCGGTTGGCAGGGTCGGTCGAGACCGATCCCGCGGGTGTATAGGTGGTGCTCGCGACAGCGGTACCTGCCGTCAATGCGACAACGGTGAACAGAGATGCAAAGCGTAACATGGGGTCTCCTTGGTCAAAGCGTGATCCGCTTGTTTGTTGGCGAGGATATTACCGAGGACAAACATCGCTCGACTATGAGGAAATCACATTGGCTGCCGTCGCAAATAGCGACAAGCAACAATGCGATGACCATCGTCGACGTCACCGGCTTTTCAGAACCAAGCAAGGGATTGAAAGAAGCCGAGGTAAACAGTCAATGGCCGAGTGCGAGCGCCGGAGCAATGTACGAGCGGAACTCCGAAATCCACTGTCACCACCACGGGCAAGACACCCAAGGCATCACCAATGAAACGCAGGCCGTAGCCAACGTCGGCAAACCAAGTACGCGCGCAACCTCGAGGATCGTCGACGTCGAGAGCCACGCCGTCGGCAAACAATGCCCCCTCCCATCGGGTCCAGGTCACCACCCCTCCGAAATCCGTATTCGCATCCCCCGCCAAAAGATGACGATACTCGCCGGTCGCGACGAATCTGCGACTGCCTCGGGCGTCGTCCCGGAGGTAGCCACGGCCCGCATGGTAGAGATCGCCAACGCTGAGAAGTTCCTGCGGTGGGGTATCACCTAGGTTCAAATCGCCGCGCAGCCGGCCTACCAAAGAGTGGCCGAAGGCCAAAGGCAGAATGCCGAGAACCGCCCCACCAAAATTAGCGAAGGTGTACGGGTCACCCTTCACTCCTCGGCCTATGGTCCAGGCCGCGTGCGCGGTCCAACCCTTGCCGGTGAAAGACCAATAGGGGGTGAGCCGGTCGTCGAAGCGATAATGGGCGAGCAGACTCAACTGGTCCCCGGGCAGAATGTTTGCGCCCTCTCGCCGCAGCCGTTCATAGCCGACGGACAACCCGACTTGATGTGCCAAGACCAAAGGCGTGACCTCGGCTCCGAATCCCCAGGTCGCCCCTGTGGCGAAGCCCAACTTGGTGGGGCCGTACGCGGCGACGTAGTCCCAACGCCAGCGCAGGTCGTGCAACCGCCGCAGGGAAAAGCTCGCCACCACGTCGAGCTCAGTGTTTGTGGCCGAGACAGCTCCGGCGAGGCCGGAGAGCATGAATCGCCAGCTCGGCGGTTGTTGGTTGTCGAAGCGGGATCCCTGCCCCGCGGTTTGCCATTGCTCCACCAGCCGGTGCTCGGGGTCGAGCACGACCTGCGCAGCCGGCCCCAGCGCCGCGAAACGCAGCTCACCCGGCCCGAGGCGTTTCTGGCGGTGTGTCACACCTGCGGCGTCAACAACCTCGACGGTGACGGGCTCGACCACTCGCGCTGCATCGGGCCCCGACGCTTCGACGATGACGACGATCGACTCCTCCGCATCCACCTGCCGCACCGAATAGTTGACCTGCGGGTAAGACGACAGCCAGGTGACCAACCACTCCTCGAGTGGCCTGCCGGCTTGGATGCCAGCCACTGTAGCGAAAGGCGCATCGTCCAGAAGATAGCGGTCGACGATCTTCGCCACCGCAGTTCTGCCGAGAAGGTCGACGAGCTTTTCGTAGAGGAGCTTGCCGCGCGGCAAGGTGTGGTCGAAGTCGTCCAGCCTCCACCGCACCCGCGGTGTCTCGTCGATAACTGCAAAATATGTGTCGCGGAAGGTCATTTGCGGCGCGAGGATGAGCGAGTCGATCTCGCGGGTGATTGCAAAGTCCTCGAGCATGTCAGGCGCGTACTCGACACCGCCATAGGCCTGGAGCATCAGTTGCTCGCGCAACGCGCTGGCGACCAGGTCCGCAACGAGTGTCGGCGACAGGTGGGTCTCTCTTCGCCGACAATGGGGCAGGACAAGCAGTGCCAATTGCTGCCGCCACAGACTGGCGCGGTGCAGCTTGAGAAAGCGTTCTGCCAACGAGAGACGAAATGCCCGATCGGAGACCGCGAACCCCCCATCAAATGCCTCGACCAGGTTCTCGCGCAATGGTGCCAGGACGACCAACGGCCGAACGTCGACACCGAAGCCATGGCGCATTGCGAAATCCGCGCCGATAACCACGGTTGCCTCGAGCTCCGTGAGGGCCGCGGCATCCCGGCCAGAGCCGAGACGACGTGGTGAGTCCCGGGTATCGGTCGGTGCAAGGATCGTCGCCGCCGGCCCGGAGCGAACCACGAGCTCGCGGGCGAGCACCACCGGCACGAATCGCGCCACGATCTTGCCCGCAACAGTCCGCGGCCCGTCACGGGTGACCGGTAACCCACCGATTGAGCCGACGAGGCCGGTCGGGACTGTGACCGAGAACGTGGTGGGCAACGCAGCGAGCGCCCGGCCGTCACCGAACATGGGATACCAGCCCCCGAGTAGATAGGTCGCCATCTCGCTCTGTCCAAAGGTGCCGTTTCTGCGGGGCACGTCGGTGGCAAAGGTGAGGCGGACAATCTTGTTCTTGGCATATGTCCCAACGGTGAGCCATGGGCCCCGCGTCTTTAACCGTCTCCCGTCGAGCCACACCGACAACCGGGCCGGTGAGAAGCCCTCTGGATAGAACCACTCGCGATTGACGTCATCGAGACCGCGCTCTGGGCCCAACACTTCCGGGTAGATTGCTACCGCGACCTCGCCGTCTCGGCCGACCACGCAGGTCACCTCGCCGCGGACTTCCCGGCCGCTGGCATCGACCTCGGCCCGAAGTGTTACCTGCTTGCAGATTGTCAAGCTCGAGGCCGACAGCAAGAGCAGCACGGCGATCATGAAAACCCAATCGAACGAAGACTCACGGGAAGACGATCAGCGCGAGGTGGCCCGCAGCGGCCCACTCGGTGGCGAAACCTTCGCTGCTGTTCTCACGCAGGCCGTGGGCTGGATCGAGGGTGAGGATGCGTTGCTTGCGACGATTCATGCCCACGACGACCTCGTAGTGGGGGTAGACACGTTGGCGGTAACGCTTCATCACACCGACGAGGATCGGGCGATTCTTCCCGAGCTCTCGATCAAGGTCGCTCATTCGCCCTTCGATGAGGAAGGCTTGCAAGCCCTGGCCATGGGCGAGTTGGCGAAGGGCCGCCGCCTTGATGCCGCCCTCTGGCGCGGCGAGGCTCGCCCCTCTCACCTCGTCAGGCGTGATTGGGCGCCCCCAGTAGCCGAGAACCATGTCGAGTGCGGCGGTGCCGCAGTCCTCTTGGGATGTCTGGCGCACCTCGGGCACGCCCGCGATCAGCTCCCAGCCATCACCCGCCGTCAAGGCACCCGCCGAGATGCTCTTGGCCGAGCCGAGATAACAGCCGCTCGCCAGAAGGCTGCAGAGCATCGTTAAGCCCTTGGGGCTCGTTACCCCCGAATTGACCATGTTGGCACCAAACAGCCGCTAGAGAAGAATCACAACGAGAACGACGATCAACACCACGGTGAGCACGCCGCCACCGATGTAATATCCGCGATCGCCGCCCTGGAACTCGCCAAGCTGTGGCGTGGTTGCTTCGCGCTCGGCATAGTCGGCTGCCTCGCTCGAGGTTCCTTCGCTTGGCGCGGGTTGTGCGACCTGCTCCTCGGCGGCCCTGTCAGACTCAGTACGGCCCAAAGCGCCTTCTGCTTGAGCCATTGCTGGAAAGCTGGCGAGAGCCAACAACATCATACCTGTAATGAGCTTCTTCATCGGATCTCCTTTTAACCGTCTTCGGGTTCACGAAGACAGTGGTGCCGCTTTCGTCCGATGGAAGCCTTACACAGAGAGAAAATATCACCGCCCCACGTCGCAAAAACAAACGCATCGATGCAGCTTCGATCCCATTCGAGCATCGGGTCAAGGTGCCCTACGGCATCGTGTTCGCCACGTTGGGACGGTGTTCTTCTTGCGGCCTTTTCGACACGTCGGTTTTAGCGACGTTACAAGCCTGAACTTCCTAATGGTAAAAAGATGACCGCATCGCCTAATAGGAACTTAGCGTCTCGCAGGCGACAAAGAGTGCCATCGAGCGCCACACGTTCAACTGGGAAAGGGAAGCACATGAACAAAGATCAGGCAAAGGGTAAATGGGAGCAGCTTAAGGGAAGGGCGAAGAAAGCTTGGGGCGAGCTGACGGACGACGATTTCAAGAAGGCCGAGGGCTCCGAGGACAAGCTCTTTGGCGTCATCCAACAGAGGTTTGGCGATACCAAGCAAGCAATCAAGGCGAAGCTCGACAAGCTAAACCTGAAATAACCCGGGACGACACGCCTCGGCCCCCAGGTTGGTCCCTGGCAAAGGTGAGCAAAGTATTCTCAATCATTCCAAAGAGGAGACAACGATGTGGTTCACTATCTTCTTGATCGTTCTGTTGTTTTTGGCGCTCGGTGGCGGTGGATGGGGGCACTCACGGCAAGCCTACTGGGGCTGGTCGCCCGCAGTTATCATCCTGATCGTGGGCGCAGTGCTGTACTTCACCGGCAATCTCCACTTGAACGGATGAGCCCCCGGGCCGGGGATGAAGCACGATGAGCTATGCTCCCGGCCCTGCGTCATTGCGAGTCGCTCGCGCTCGGCGCGAATACCACCTTCACCGTATGTTCGTGTTTGTCATTGATGAGTTTCAGGATCGGCTCCTCTAGCGACACTCCGTCGAGAGTCAAACGGGCCGGGCCCTGGTGCTCCGGACTCTGCGTGAAGCCGACGTGGTAGAAGGTCTCGTGGTAGCGGTAGTGCAACTTGAACTGTGTCCACGCCGACGGAACGTGCGGGCAAAAACGGAGGGTGTCCGCCTGTCTCTCGATCCCGAAGACGACTTCGTGTAGCAGCCGGTAATACCACGATGCCGAACCCGTGTACCATGACCACCCACCTCGACCGGCGTACGGAGACTGACTGTAAACATCCGCCGCCAAGACATAGGGCTCGATTTTGTAGCGCTCAACCGCCGCCGGATTGAGAGCGTGATTGATGGGGTTCAAAAACGCAACGAGTGTTGCGGCCTGTTCGTTTCGTCCGGCCAGAGCCAGAGCCAGGGCCGCCCATACCGCGCCATGGGTGTATTGCCCCCCATTCTCGCGCACTCCCGGCGGGTACCCTTTGATGTAACCGGGTTCGATGGCACTTCGATCGAATGGCGGAGTCAAGAGCTGCATCAGCTGGAGATCGTGACGGACCAGCTCATCCCACATGGAATCCAGCGCCATACGGCGTCGCTCGGAGGTGCCAACCTCGGCGATGGTTGCCCAACTCTGCGGTAGCGAGTCGATTCGACATTCCTCATTTTCCGCCGAGCCCAAGGGCTCGCCGTTGTCAAAGTAGGCGCGACGGTACCACCCGCCGTCCCACCCATGCTGCTCGATTTGGCTCGCGAGCTCGCTGGCGACCGAGATGCAGCGCTCGGCAAAGGCCTCATCGCGATACTGTTCGGCTAAGGGGGCAAACCGTGAGAGCACCTCATGGAGGAAGAACCCGAGCCACACGCTCTCTCCTTGGCCCTCATGCCCCACCCGGTTCATCCCGTCATTCCAATCTCCGCTTCCCATCAGAGGCAAGCCGTGGACGCCCAGCCTCATGCCGTTGACGAGGGCCCTTGTGCAATGCTCGTACAGAGTGCCCGTCTCGTCGGAGCGCCCCGGCAGATCGTAGTAGCTCTCCTCGTCATCGTTGAGTGCCCGCCCTGTCAGGTAGGGGATCTGCTCTTTGAGCACACCCGTATCCCCCGTAAATGACACGTAACGAGAGACCGCGTATGGCAGCCACAGGTAGTCGTCGGAACAACGGGTTCGGACACCCCGTCCACCGGGGGGATGCCACCAATGCTGCACATCTCCCTCGGCGAACTGCCGCTCGGCACACGTGAGAAGATGCTGGCGAGCGAGATCCGGTACCTCGTGCAGAAGCGCCAGACAGTCCTGCAGCTGATCGCGAAAGCCGTACGCCCCTCCCGACTGATAGAAGCCGCTGCGGCCCCACAATCGGCAAGACAGAATCTGGTAGGGCAACCAACCATTCAACAACACGTTCATCGCGGCGTCCGGCGTTTCGGCGTAGAGAACGCCCAGCTTGTCATTCCAGAACTTCCAAACCTCTTTCAACGCGATGTGTGCGGCACCGACGCCACGATGACGCTCGATGAGAGCGATGGCCTCGGCCGTGGTGTCTGCGGCCCCCAGAATGAAAACAATCTCTCGTTCTTGCCGCCCGGGCACCTCGAGCGACGCCTGAAACGCCGCGCACGGGTCCAGACCCGGCCCCAGCCGTCCAGAGAGACGTCGCAAGCGCAGCGCCGCAGGGTTCGACGTGTCACCGTTGCGTCCCAGGATCTCCGCGCGGTCACCACTGGCACTTCGTAGACCTTCGCTGCAGTCGAAGAACGCTACGGAATGCGCAAGCTCGCTGTTGTAACTGTTCTTGGCAAGAATCGCACCGGTCAGCGGCTCGAGCTCGGTCACAACGTGCATGGCCTGCTGGGATCCCACGTCGCCAAGCACCAGATCGATCGAGGCGAGGACGCTAATGGTACGACTGCGTTCGCCAAGATTCTTGATCTTCAACGCCAGAAACTTCACCGGGGCGGCAACCGCCACATACGTTGTCAGCTCCGACGTAAGCCCCTGCTCGCTGTGCTCAAAGACGCTGTAACCGAAGCCGTGCCGACTGACGTAGGCTGTACGGCTCTGCCGCGGCCAGGGCATTGGACTGAAGTACCGTCCGCTCGAATCATCGCGAATGAAGATGACCTCACCGCTAGGATCAGTGACCGGGTCGTTGGCCCACGGCGTCAATCGACCGAGCTGGGCGTTGCGGTACCAGGTGTAGGCACTGCCGCTCTCACTGACTACGGTACCGAGCCGCGCATTGGCAATGACGTTCACCCAGGGTGCCGGCGTGTGATGCTTGGGCGGCAAATCGACGACGTATTCTCGCCCATCTTCCGTAAACCCGCCTGTGCCGTTCCCGAAGATCAAGTTCTCTCGCGGAGCCGCTTGCACACGATCGACTTGACGCGTGGGTGCCTGGCGCACGGGGGCTAACATCGATGTTCGCAAGGATTGCGCTGATTGCCTCCACTGTTCGATCTGGTGATCGAGATCGCCGTCGACATCCCTGATGACGATGCGCGCCACCGCTTGCAGCAGCACGCGGCCTTCTTCGGAGAAATCATCGATATGCCTGACAAAAACCCCACCCGGTTTGTCCATGAGGTGTGCTTCAGTGCCGGCAGCGACAAATTCCATGATTTGGTCGTTCACTGCGCGCCGGTAACCGGATGGGTTCTCGATCCAAATCACGAGATCGGTTTGCAAACCGCGCATCCGCCAGAAAGCATGGGCTCGAAGCAGATCACGTACCAGATTCAGGTTGTCGGCATCTCGCACGCGCAACAGCACAATCGGCAAATCTCCTGAGATCGCATATCTCCACAAATCAGACTGACCCTTGCGGTTGCGCCGCAAGATGCTGCTCGACGCCCGAAAGGCGCTGGTCGGAAAAATGACAGCGGATGCCAACTCGACGTATTGCTGGGCCTGCGCCTCACTCGCGCCCACCTCCCGGCAGACGAGTCGACTGTGGGTCCCCGCGACCTCAAACACGCGGTCGGCCATCCGTTGATCCTGGTACTTCGCAACCAGAGCCACCGCAGCATCCCTCGTGGGTGCAACGCCAACGATGAGGTCAACCTGGGCGCTGCTGTCGCCTTCCACCTCGACTCTGCGCCGAAGTGCGGCACAGGGGTCCAACACCGAGCCCGCGGTTCCGGACAACGGGCCCCAGTCATCGAGGGCGGCGGGCTGACGCATGCTCTGGCCTCTACCGATGAAGCGCGCCCGATCAGTCTCGTAGCTACATGCGCCGTGTTCGTCGCCGACCACTCGCATCATGCAAAACACCCACGGTGGCTGTTCCTCCGCGGCGCGCGCGCGTCGCGTTAGCAGGATGGCACATTGCTCTTCCAGGATTTCTGAGTATACGAACATGTTGCTGAACACCCGATGCAACTCGTCCGACAATCCCGGCGCAAGCACCACCTCGGTGTAGCTCGTGACCAAAAGGGACCTGGCGGTACCTGACCGGTTGGTCAGTCTGATCCTACGGATCTCGAGGTCGTCCTCCGAGGAGACCGCAATGTCGGTGTGCGTTTCTACTTGATGGTCGTGTCGGCGAAACTCGGCTCGTCCCGAGGTGAAAACTGCTTCATAACGCCGACCGGCGTGCAGAGTCGGCTGAAACGTGTTGGACCATGTGTGGTGAGTCGCGAGATCGCCGATGAAGCAAAAGACCCCGAATGACTCCAACGTGGGATCCTCCCGCCAACGGGCGATCGCCAGGTTGTTCCATCGGCTATACCCGGCCCCGGCCGCCGATACCATCACGTGGTAGCGTCCGTTGGACAAGAGGTGCACTTCCGGAATCGGCGTGTTCGGGTTTCTGATCACCCGCATAACCGGTTCTGCAACGCGGTTATCGATCCGATGTGAAACCTGAGCCTCCCGCGCATGTGGGGCCAACAGCGCGGCCGTTTTGGGGATCCGCTCCTGCAGCAGCAAGGATGCCGCTCGCAAGTCCGGATTGTTGAGAAACCGCACCTGCATTTTGGGGCCCACCACCGCCTGATCGAGTGCGAGCAAGCTCATCCCATGATGATGGGCCATGAACGTCGCCACCACCGTCCCTCTCTTCCCCCGTTTGGCACGAATCGGCGTGTAGTCGATCGCGTCGTAGAAGCCGTAGGACCCAAGGGCCTCTTCCTTGGTCAAGCGTTGTAGATTCGCCGTCGCACGAGGCCGATCGACGAGAAGCGCCAGCACCGTAGCGTAGGGAGAGACGACATAGTCGTCACCAAGCCCTCGCTGCAGCCCCAACCCCGGCACCCCGAACGCCCTGTATTGGTAGGTACCTTCGCCGTCCGTGACGTTGTAGCAAGACTCGGAGATGCCCCAAGGCAGTCCTTGCTGTTTACCATACTCGACCTGGCGAACGACGGCCTCGGTACAGGTCTGTTCGAGCAAGGTGCCCTCGAAGTCAGGCATCACCAAAAGTGGCATGAGGTACTCGAACATGGAGCCGCTCCAGCTCAAGAGTACCTGCCGGCCGTGCGTCGTGGTGAGACGTCGCCCAAGTGCAAACCAATGGTCGAACGGGATCTGCCCAGAGGCGATCGCAATATAGCTCGCCAGCCGTGCCTCCGAGGCCAACAGGTCATAGAAGCTGTTGTCCAAACGGCGTTCCGTCACAGAATATCCCACCGCAAGAAGCTTGCGCTTAGAATCATACAGCAACGGAAACTCGGCATCCGCAATCATCGAGCAGCGCAGCGCCAAGTCCTCGATCCGCCGAATACGCGCGGCGATGCGCTCTGCTCCTAGACGCAAACCTTCAACGACATGGGTTACTCGTGCAGAGGCGTGCGTCCCATCCAGTTTTTCTGCCGCTCGGCGCGCGAGGTCGCCGATCTCTTCGAGGCTCAACCTTCGGTCGATGTTGGGCACCAAGCGCTGCAATTCGCCTGCGGGCCACTCCGGACCGCTCTGGATCCATGGCACCAACTCCGTCAAGTCAGCTAGAAGCGATCGTGTCTGCCGATCGAGGGCGTTGGCCCACCACGAAGCTTCAGGCTGCCCCTGAGAATCGATGGATGCGACGAGCTCTGCAGTCGCAACGCCAAGCGCGCCAAACCAAGCTGCCGTCGCCGAGAGGGTGTCGACCTGCTCCGCAAAGAGGTTGTTCACGGACACCAAGTCATCACTCGAGATCCCCAGGTCCGCAAGTGCCCCCAACGTGTCGCCCAATCCCTCCAAAAACCGCGCAGGAAGCAATGGACTTCCAGAAAGCTCCAGAAGTCCGCTACGCAACACTCGGACATGTCCAATTAGGTTACCGC
>Ga0156517_1028_pt1 | contig 11752 bp, 10 predicted proteins | sample RifOxyB3_FD_111912 | JGI IMG/M metagenome (GOLD analysis project Ga0156517, IMG submission 111912) | Deltaproteobacteria bacterium RIFOXYB12_FULL_58_9 | reverse complement strand
TCATGCCGGCGTTCCCGCATCTGCTCACCGACGACTACTCCGTCGACGATATCACCGCCAAGCTTGAGGCGTTTCGCACCCTTGGTGTGCCATATGGCGACAATGACGTTGCGGGGGCCGAGGCCTCGATGAAGACGCAGGCCGAGCAGATTGCCGTCGAGATTGCTCTGCAACGCGGTCCCAAGGACTTAGCCAGCAAAGAGGTCGCTGCCCTCATCGCCTACTTGCAACGCCTGGGTACCGATATTCAATGGCGTCCCGTTCGGCGACCAGCTTCCCTGGCGACGGTGGCCCCAGCAAAGGAAGCGGCTCAAGCCGGTGATGAGGCATCGAAGAAAGAGGATGCGCCAACTGGGGCAGCCAATCCTGCGGGAGGTGAGTGATGTTGCGGGAGCTGACAGTGGCTACCAACGCGCAGATGTGGGCGATCCTATCACTTCTATTCTTCTTCTCGGTGTTCGCGGTTGTCCTTGCGCGAGTGTTAACGCGCAAGGCCTCACATTACGACACCTGTGCTCGACTTCCGCTCGACGACCTCCCTCCTGTTGTCCAAGGAAGCGAGGTCACCGATGGATGAGAATGAGAACAAGCTCCTCGAGCACGCGGCCGATGGCATTCAAGAGTATGACAATCCCTTGCCTGGTTGGTTGTTGGCCATTCTATACGCCAGCATAGTCTTCTCGGTGGTCTATGTGGGTTTCTATGCTCTTGCCTTCGCCCCCGACTCCTACGATGCCGAGCTAAGGCAAGAGGAGATCGCCGATCGCGCAGTTTTGCAGGCATACTTCAACGCCAATCCGTTGGTGCCGCCGAGTACCGAGAATCTCTTGGCCGAGGCTGTCGATGTCGATGTCCTGAGCAAGGGCGCCGGACGATTCGCCAAGACCTGCGCCTCGTGTCACGGCGAAGCAGCGCAGGGACTGATCGGCCCCAACCTCGTCGACAATCAGTGGCTCCATGGTGGCAAGGTGACACAGATCTTCAACACCGTGGTCAAGGGTGTTCCGGCCAAGGGCATGCCACCTTGGGGACGAGCGATTCCCCCGGAGGAGATCGCGGCAGTGGTTTCGTACATCCGTAGCTTGCAGGGCTCCCATCCCAACAACCCCAAACCAGGTGAAGGTGAGGTAGTCGAGCCAGAGCCTATGCCCCAAGGGCGATAGAGGTCGACGATTCTCTTGGTTGAGCCAACAACATCGTGCGAGGACGCGGAGCACAAAAAGCGCTCATCGGGGCCCTTCTCGGTCGCCCCAAAAGAAGAGCTCCTCTACAGCCTCGAGGTTGACGGCAGTCGCAAATGGATTGATCCGGTCCTGAGCCGGGGTCCTTTTTGGCGCATCCGCCTGGCTTTGGGTTGGGTTCTCATTGCTACGTTCGTGTTGGCGCCCCACCTCAACATAGGGGGAAAGCCAGGAATCTTTCTCGACCTCGGCAACCGCCAGTTCACCTTCTTTGGCGCTACCTTTCATCCTACGGACAGCTTGCTACTCCTTGCTTTCGGTGTCCTCGTGATTCTCACCGTCTTTGCTGTGACCTCGGTATGGGGTCGCCTGTGGTGTGGTTACGCCTGCCCGCACCCCGTTTATCTTGAGTTTGTGTTTCGGCCCATAGAGCGCTGGCTAGAGGGGAGTCCCAGTCAACGTCGCCGACGTGACGGTGGCCCGTGGACACTCGGCAGGTTGGGACGCAAGAGCATCAAGTGGCTCTTCTATGCGGCGATCTCCACAATTTTGGCTTGCACGTTCGTTGCCTATTTTGTCGGCTGGCCGACCCTTTGCTCCACTTTGATCTCTGCGCCAACGACGCACACCCACATGCTCGCGGCCGTTGGTCTCACGGCTATATTGGTCTTCATCGATTTTGCTCATTTCCGCGACCAGATGTGCACGGTCGCCTGCCCGTACGGTCGCTTGCAGACAGTCCTATACGACTGCGATACGGTCATTGTCGGCTATGACAAGAAACGCGGTGAGCCCCGGGCTCGCAAGCGCGACCGGGATGATTCCTCAGGGGATTGCGTCGATTGCGGCCGGTGCATTGCCACATGCCCGACGGGGATGGACATCCGTCGGGGTCTGCAGATGGAGTGTATTGGCTGCGCGCAGTGCGTTGAAGCCTGCGATGAAGTGATGCTCAAGACTGACAAACCGACGGGACTCATTCGCTATACATCCCTGCGTGAGCTCGACACCGGCAAGAAGAAATTTCTTAGGCCGCGGGTGTTTGTCTATGGGGTGCTGCTCGTGCTTGTGGGCGCGGCGCTGGTTGGGATGACGGCCGCTCGCACCCATGCCAGTGCCGAGCTACTTCGGAGCGGTCGAGAGCCATTTCGTGAGTTGCCCACCGGTGAGATCGCCAACATGCTGCGGGTCCGGTTCACCAACAACTTGCCACTTCGACAATCGTTCACGGTTGTGCTGGCAGAGCCCAAAGGGGCAGAGCTGGTGGTCAGTCAGTCGCCGTTTGTTGTGGACGCCGATGCAGTTGCCACTGTGAACGTGGTCGTCAAGTTGTCGGAAACGATGTTCAAACGTGGTCGAGCGGACGGTGTCTTCGTCATTGAATCTGATGCCGGGGTTCGTATCGAGGAAGCGTTCATCCTGCTGGGGCCTTATCGCTGATGGGAGTGGCACATGAAATTTGATGCAAGGGCTTTGCGCCAATTTGTGTCCGCCCGACGTTGGCCGATGTTTGTCATTGGCATCTTGATGATGTCGATTACTGCGCAAGGCATCATGGTTTTCATCGCCACGCGTCCCAATTCTCCGCAACCGATAGAGGACTACTATGATCGCTCGTTAGCTTGGGATGCTGAGGCGGCGGTGATCGCTGCCAGTCGTGATCTCGGTTGGCGGGTCAAGATCGACATCCCCCAAGGAAAGCAGTACGCGGTGACCGCACAGCGGCCCGTGGACGTGACCATTGTCGATCGCAGCGGTCAGCCTGTCACCGGCCTCATCGGTCAACTGCACGCCGAGCGCCCCGCCGATACCCGCAAGAACAGTCACAGCTATCTCATTGAGCTTCCACACGCGCCTGGAACCTATAGAACCTTGGCGCGTCTCGCCGCACCTGGTCTTTGGACCTTCAACCTGGACACGCGTGTGGGCAAGACGCGTTTTGTCGATTCATCTCGAGTGGTTGTTCCTGACTCTGGCAGGGGGGCAAATGACTGAGGTGCAGAACAAGAGCCAGCTGCGAGTCGCGGGTCCCGCCTGTGCGCATTGCGGCCTCGAGGTGCCGCAGAGTTTGCTGCGTGGAGGAGCGGAACAACAATTTTGTTGCTCTGGGTGCGAGCAAGTCTACGGCATCCTGCATGACTGGGGGCTCGACGGCTACTACGACGTTGTCAACCGTCACGGCGGTCTCGGCAACCCTGCGGCGGTGAGTGGTCGCAAGTTTCACGAATTTGACGATCCCGTCTTTCAAGATGGACAAGTCGAATCGACAGCCCGGGGTATGCACACCACCGCGCTCTATCTCGAAGGGGTGCACTGTGCCGCTTGTGTGTGGCTGGTGGAGGAACTCCCCAGCGTCCTTGAAGGGGTCGCCTCCGTTCGCCTCAACCTCGCGAGCGGTGTCGCTCAGGTCGAATGGGACCCGACCAAGGTTGCGCTTTCGAGCATCGCCCATGCTCTCGACAGCATCGGCTACACGCCACACGTTCGGCGTCAGGGGGCGGTAGAACGGGTGCGCCGAAGTGAGGATAAATCTCTGCTTATCAAGATTGGCGTTGCCACGGTATGCGCGATGAATATCATGTTCATCCAAGGCGCGCTGTACGCAGGCGAACACCAGGGCATGGAGTCGCGCTTTGAACAATTCTTCCGCTGGTTGAGTCTGGCGTTGGCGATTCCCGTGGTTCTTTATTCTGCGCGGCCATTCTTTCGTGCCGCCTGGTCGGGCCTGGTGCGGCGAATACCGCACATGGATTTGCCCATAGCCATCGCACTCGGTGGAGCGTTTGGGTACTCGGCGTACGCCACCTTCACTGGCGACGGTCCCGTCTATTTCGATTCTCTGTCCGCTTTGGTCGCGTTGCTCCTCGGTGCCCGCTATGTCCAAGCGCGGGCCCAACGGGCTGCGCTTGAGCGCGCGAACCATATCAAGTCGGTCGCATTTGTTGAGTACGCTCGGCGTCTCGATTCTCTGGGGATTTCTTTCGAGGTGCCTGTGCGGACTCTCGCGATCGGCAATCGGGTCGAGGTGAGATCCGGAGAGCTCATCCCAGTTGACGGACTGGTCGTCGACGGACACTCGTCGGTGGACAACGCGGTGCTAACCGGTGAACCTAATGCCGTTGCCGTTGCCGAGGGAGACCGTGTGCACGCCGGGGCTACCAACCTCGGTGCCAAGATCGTCGTCGAGGTCGAAGCCGCAGGTGAAAACACTCGAGTCGGTGGCCTATTGGCATTGGTGGACGAGGCCATGTCGCGTCGTGCGCCCATTGTCCAGCTGGCGGACCGTATCAGCCGAATCTTCGTCGTCAGTGTCCTTGGTCTCGCGGTCGTCGCGGGTGTCATTGCTTTCGTGCGAACGGATGGCGACGTTTCGGGCACCCTGCAACAGGTGGTGGCGCTCTTGGTGGTCACATGCCCCTGTGCACTCGGGTTGGCGACACCTGTGGCCTTGACCGTAGCCCTTTCCAAAGCGGCAAGCGCTGGCATCTTTGTGAAGAATCCCGAGGCCTTTGAGCTGTGCCGCACGATTGACACCGTGTACCTCGACAAGACCGGGACGCTCACCGAGGGGGCCGCCACGGTGACAAAGTGGCGTGGGGATGAGTCGGTGCGTCAGTTCGCCTTTGCGTTGGAGTCACACTCGGCGCATCCCGTTGCCCAAGCATTCCGCCGCTCTCTTGTTCAGCCGGTTCGGCCGACATTCAGTGTCGTAGACGTCGTCGAGGTCGCCGGTCGTGGTATCTCTGGGGTTGTTGACGGCCATCGCATCGCGGTTGGCAATGCAGAGCTCATGGATCTCCTCGGCGTGCATGTCCCCACAGAACGCCATACGGACATCGTTGAGCTCACGGCGTTGGGCTTGAGTCCGTTGTTGGTAGCCAACGGGGATGAAGTTGTGGCGGTTGCGGGGATAGGCGACCGATTGCGCCCAGAGGCAGGTGCAACCCTCGAGGCTTTTGCCCGTGCCGGCATTGCTGTTCACATTCTTTCCGGAGACCATGTCGATGTCGTCCTTCGCGTCGCCACGGAGCTTGGGATACCGCATGAGCGTGCCCATGGTGGCATGACGCCGGAAGCCAAGCATGAAATCGTGGCGGCGGCTTGCAAGGACGGTAAGGGTCGCGTGATGATGGTGGGAGACGGTGTCAACGACGCCGCGGCGCTTGCCCTCGCCGACATCGGTGTCGCAGTGCACGGAGGCGCGGGCGCTTCCATTGTTGCCGCGGACGTGGTGCTCACCCGCCCGGGTCTCTCTTCTCTTCTGGACTTGCTCATTGGCGGTCGCCGAGTCCTCGGTGTGATCCATCGCAATCTCGGCTTTTCATTGCTGTACAACATCATTGGGGCGTCCTTGGCCATCGCTGGTTTGGTGGGCCCTTTGTTGGCCGCGGTGTTGATGCCGGTGAGCTCGCTCACGGTGATCTTGTCGTCTGTGGTTGGCCACACGTTCGTTCGTCCCAAAAAGATCGCCGCCCGATTAGGGGGAGCGTGACATGGAAGTTGTGTTCGTCTTATTGCCCCTCGCCCTCGCTGTCGCCGGCATCATGCTCGCCTTGTTCATTTGGGCGGTGCGGTCAGGGCAGTTCGATGATCTGGAAACGCCTCCGTTTCGTATTCTCTTTGACGATGTGCACAAGACCCGTGGATCAAACCGGTCGCAGAACGAGGCATCACCTCTGGCCGATGCGGCTTCGAATGTGAAGGATTGAAATCAGATGAGTCCTCCAAGCAAGCTCGTGCGAGTAGCGATTCCCTTGGGCGTCCTTGTCGTTGGGGGGCTGGTCGGTGCGACCATGATGGACCCAAGGCAGGGCTATGCGCCGGAGCAGCCGATCTTGTTTCAGCACAAGAAGATGGCAGCCATGCCCAATTGGGTGACCGACGCGAATGGCAAAGAGGTGAACCTCGGGGGCTACGATATTCCATGCATGTATTGCCACACCATGGTCTACAAGGGGCGACACGCCACTTTGCCGTCCACTGACATCTGTATGAATTGCCACAGAACCGTCGGACAGGACAAAGAATGGGTGTTGGTGCTCAATGGTTATTGGGAGCGAGGTGAGCCGATTGCTTGGATCAAGGTTCACGACCTTCCTGACTTCGTCTACTTTGATCACTCGGTTCACATGAATTCGATGTCCGACGAAGGAAGGAACAAGGTCGATTGTGTCGATTGTCACGGAGATGTCGAGAACTCCGAGGTGGTCACCATTGAAAATCCGTTCAACATGGGGTGGTGCCTTGAATGTCACCGCAAGCCTGAGATGGCCGCTCCTACGGATTGTGTCGTCTGTCACCGTTGAGGATAACTTCTATGTCGAGAAAACATCTGAGCCCAGAACCACAGGCATCGATCGGCGCTCTGGCCATCCAGAACGATGGGGACGTCCCTGCGGATCTTGTGACGACCGAAGAGCGTGTCGTCGCCGAGATGGACCGGCGGGACTTCCTGCGTGTGGGCGGAACGCTGGCGGCGGCCGCGGCGATTTCGACTGCGGCCTGTCAGCCACCAACAGAGACCTCGGTGCCGTTCAACGAGCGGCCAGAGGGATTACGGACCCATGGCAAGCCGAAGCATTACGCGACGGTCGTCGACGGTTCACCGGTTTTGGTGCGAACCCGTGAGGGCCGGCCTATCTTGGTGACGAACAACCCCGATGACGCGAGTCACCGTGGTCTGAGCTTGCGCAGTCATGCGGCGCTATTGGACCTCTACGACCCCGATAGGGCACCCGGACCCTATTCGGTGCGTCGTGGCAAAGGCCAGCCTGTTGCAGCAGATTGGCAAACAATTGGCACCGAAGTGGTGGGAAGATTGAAGAAGGGAGGCGTCGCGCTGCTCACCGGTCCCGTCACGGGGCCTGCCACTCGTGCTCTCATCGGTTTGCTCGAAGAGGGTCTCGGTGTCAGGCACGTGGGTTGGACGCCCATCGCCAATGATGCAGCAGCCAGCGCCTGGAAGAATGCGTTTGGTTCAACACCCATGCCGAGACCGCGTCTCGACAGTGCAGATCTCATCGTCGGGTTTGGTGCTGAGTTTCTCGAGCAGCAAGGCCTTGGTTTCGAGCGCGATTTTGCGAAGCGACGGGATCCCAATGCAGACCTTAGTCGTTTCATTCAGATCGAGGGGCGTTTGTCTCTTACGGGTGCCAACGCCGATCAACGCATTCGCGCACGAGATTCTCAACTAGGGCACATCGCCGCGGCTGTCGCACACTCGCTTATCGTGAAGATGAAACTAGGCCCGCTTGCCGGTAAGGACGAGGTGGCGGCAGCTCTCACTGGATTTGTTACAGCTCCGGGGGTGAAGACCGAGACAGTCGAGATGCTCGCCAAGGCACTTGCTGCAGCGGGCACACGGGCTCTCGCCATGGCAGGTGGCGCGGCGAGTGGCGCCGCCTCCGGCGTCCTGCTCGAGACGGCCGTGGCGCTCATCAATCTCAGCCTCAACGGTTATGATGCACCCGTGTTTGACCGATCGTTATCGATGTCGCCGACAACGAGCAATTTGCAGGGGCTGGCAGAACTGGCTGTCGACATGCGGGCGAAGAAGATCACGACGCTGATCATCGCCGGGGCCAATCCCATCTACGACGCGCCCGCTGAACTGAACTTTGCTGATGCACTTGGCCATGTCGAGCTGATCGTCTCTCTCAATGACCGCATCGATGAGACTTCGGCCTACGCAGACTATTTGGCACCCGTCAGTCACGTTTTCGAGTCGTGGGGGGATGCGGACTTGGGGAGCGGTCTGTTCGCCGTACAACAGCCAGTGCTTCGGCCTCTCTATGACACCCACGGTCTACTCGATGTCTTGGTTGCCTGGGGCAGCGCGGCCGGTGTGACCAGCAATATCGCAGCAGCCAAGAGCCTGGTTAAGAATGAGACAACGCTTGGATATCATTATCTCCGCCGGTTCTGGCAGACAAACCTCATGCGTGACGGCATCGAATGGGAGGCGCTCTTGCGGGTAGGGGAAGTCGTTTTGCAGAAGCCGGAGCCCATCGAGATTTTTCCGCCAGAGCCCAACATTCCTTTCGAGCTGGATCTGTCGGCTCTAGCGGCACTTAACGACGTGCTCGAATACGAATCGGCGGTGGAGTTGCAACTCTACGCCCATTCAGCGTTGCTGGCAGGGGCAGCCGCCAACAATGGTTGGCTGCAAGAGTTGCCCGATCCGATTACGCGAATAACCTGGGGCAACGCCGTCTCAATCGCGCCGCGCCGTTTCGACGACTTGGGGTTGAGAAATGGCGACCTCGTGGACGTTACAGTTGGTGAGACCACATTGACTCTGCCCGCGTATCGACATGCTGGTATGGCTCACGCGCAGATTGCCATACCGTTTGGTTTTGGACGCATTCGCGCGGGCGAAGTTGGTAACAATATTGGTACCAACGTATTTGGCCTGCAGAGCATTGCCAAGGGACGTGCGATTCACTCGGGATTGGCCGCGAGCATCAAGAAGAACGGCGGTCATGAGGAGTTGGCCATCGGCCAGGGTGCAGACGTTGTCGATCGTGTGCGACGGCCCATCGTTCCATTGACCACAGCCAGCGAGTTCAAGTCGAACCCGAAGGCCGGGACCGAGCAGTTCTCGGGCGGAGCGTCGGCTTGGCCCAAACACGAATACAAGAATCAACGTTGGGGCATGGCCATTGATCTGTCCAGGTGCATTGGTTGTGGACAGTGCAGCATCGCCTGCCAGGCAGAGAACAACATTCCCGTTGTGGGGAAAAAGGGCATCATCGACGGGCGCGAGATGTGGTGGATGCGCGTCGATCGTTACTACGATGCGCCGAAAAAGGCCGGCGGTTGGGGAGACGATGTCTACGACGCTCCCCTCGAGGTGGTGGAGGAGCCGGTAACTGTTTTCGAGCCAATGCTCTGCCAGCATTGTGAGAACGCACCCTGCGAGACGGTTTGCCCGTTCAACGCAACGATACATAGCGAGGACGGTCTCAATCAACAGATCTACAACCGCTGTGTCGGCACCCGCTATTGCGCCAACAATTGTCCGTTCAAAGTGCGACGCTACAACTGGTTTGAGTACTCCAAGCCGAAGACCCATCGTTTCTTCACCATGTTGTTTCCCGAGCTCAAACGCCATGCGGTGCTCAACACCCGAGGGCAGATGCAGCTCAAGAACAATCCCGAGGTGACTGTTCGCATTCGGGGTGTCATGGAGAAATGCTCGTTCTGCGTGCAGCGCATCCGAGAATGCCGTGCCGAGGCGATTCGTCAGGGCAAAGACAAGAATGCGTTACCTGATGGAACCGTCATCACGGCCTGCATGGCAGCCTGTCCCACCGAGGCCATCGTCTTCGGTGATCTCAACGATACTAGCAGTCGCGTTAGCGCCCTTTCCAAGACGCCACGGGCGATGCGTTTGCTGGATTCCGTTGGCGTTCAGCCGTCCATTTCATATTTGACCAAGGTGCGAAATGACAAGGTCTAGTCCATACGCCACAGTCTTTGACGATAGCCAGCTCACTGGGCGGCCCATCGTTTTGCCAGGCAGCGGACCATTCGGCGGCGACGAGGAAATCGACGAACCGTGGGTGACTGGCGGGAAGAGGTATGTCGACATCGACCGCGATGTGTGCGCGCACACAGAGCAGTTTCCGACCCGGCGCTGGTGGATCGCGTTTGGCGTTGCGCTTTGTCTCCTCGGTTTGCTGGTGTTCTCGCTGGTGTCGTTGGCGTTTGTTGGCGTCGGTATCGTTGGCCCCAACAGCCCAGTGGGCTGGGGCACATTCATTGTCAACTTCGTCTTCTGGATCGGCATCGGCCACGCCGGCACGTTGATCTCTGCGGTGTTGTTCCTCTTCCGCCAGAAATGGCGCACGGGGATCAATCGCTCAGCGGAGGCCATGACTCTTTTCGCGGTGGCCTGCGCTGGGATCTTCCCAATCATCCATCTCGGTCGCCTTTGGTTTGCCTATTGGTTGGTGCCAATTCCCAACGGTCGAGGACCCTTGTGGATCAATTTCAACTCAGCATTGTCCTGGGACATCTTCGCAATCTCGACCTACGGCTTGGTGTCTGCGGTGTTCTGGTACGTCGGTTTGCTGCCGGACTTGGCCACTGTCCGTGACCGTGCCACCCATCCTTGGCGCAAGAAGCTCTATAACGTGCTCAGCTTTGGCTGGAATGGCTCCAATCGTGCGTGGCGACACTATGAGTCGGCGTATTTGATCCTCGCGGCTTTTGCCACACCGTTGGTGTTTTCAGTGCACACCATCGTTTCCTTTGATTTTGCCACCAGCATCGTACCAGGGTGGCACACGACGATATTCCCGCCGTACTTTGTCATTGGTGCCATCTTCTCTGGTTTTGCCATGGTCATCACTCTGATGACCATCATGCGCAACGTTTTCAACCTGAAGAACTACATCACCATCAATCACATGGAGGCGATGGCCAAGATCATTATGCTCACCGGCATGTTGGTTGGATTCGCCTACGCTACTGAGTTCTTCATGGCTTGGTACTCTGGATCGGAGTGGGAAGGCTTCATCTTCCGCAATCGTGCCTTCGGTCCGTACGGCTGGAGCTATTTCATCATGTTTAGCTGCAACGCTTTGATACCGCAGCTGTTCTGGTTCAAACGGCTGCGACGCAATCCGGCGGTGTTGTTCATCATCGCCATCTTGGTCAACGTCGGCATGTGGTTCGAGCGTTACGTCATTGTCATCACCTCCTTGCATCGCGACTTTCTTCCATCGAGTTGGGGCATGTTCAAGATGACCTTCTTCGATTGGTCAATCCTGCTCGGATCTTTCGGCTTGTTCTTCACACTATTTCTGCTGTTCGTCAGGTTTCTGCCGGCAATTGCCATGAGCGAGGTCAAAGGCATCATGGATCCCAAGGTCGCGAAGACCATCGTGAGGGAGAATTGACATGGGATTACCCACACCGAGCCAGTTGATGAAACCGCCCCAATCGACCAAAGGAATCATCGGTCAGTTCGGCGAGCCCGATGAAGCGTTGAGCGCCGCGCGTAGGGTGCGAGATTCGCAATACACCCACTTTGATTTTCTCACGCCATTTCCGGTTCACGGCATGGACGAGGCGATGGGGCAACAACGCAGTTGGGTGCCGATGCTCACGGCGGTCCTGGCCTTTTTTGGCATTCTTTCGGCCCAGGCGATGATGAATTACATCATGGTGTGGGACTGGCCGATGAACTTTGGTGGCAAACCCTTTGCGGCGTGGCCGTCATTTGTGCCAATTACTTTCGAGCTCATGGTTCTTTTTGCCGCAGTGGGAACCGCTGTCATTGCCATCATTGCCGGCAAGCACGACACCGTACCGCAGCCACCCGCCATGGTGGTGGCGACCGGCGCGACAATCGACAAGTTTGTGCTGTGGATTTCAGCAACAGATCCCAAATTCGACGTTGTCAAAGCCAAAGAGTTTGTGGAGGGCCTCGGTGCCCATGGCGTACGGGTTGTGGACATGGAGGAGAAAGGGGACGCCAGTGTTTGACCTCAGAACTTCGGCGACCATGTGCGTGCTCGTGGGTTTGGGCTTTGCAACGGCAGGCGGGCTTTGCAACGGCAGGC
>Ga0156517_1288_pt1 | contig 11795 bp, 7 predicted proteins | sample RifOxyB3_FD_111912 | JGI IMG/M metagenome (GOLD analysis project Ga0156517, IMG submission 111912) | Deltaproteobacteria bacterium RIFOXYB12_FULL_58_9 | reverse complement strand
ATTGGCGAGGTTGAAGAAGAGCCTGCCGGGGTCTTGCCACGTCTCGGGTGCCGCCGGTGTACCTGGCGGTTGCTGTCTTGGACCGTGCATGACGTTGTCGAATCCGAGAACTGCGAATCCCAACCCAGTGAGAGCAGCCGTCAATGTCGTGCTTCCCAGAGACTCGTCGATGTAACTACGGTATGTGCCTCCGGTTCCATGTCCGTAGATGATCACGGGAAAGCCTTCCAATGGCGCGGCACTGGTGGGCACCGCCAAGGAGAAGCACATGGTTTCGGATCCTTGAACGATAGGCACACCATCGTTGTCGAGCACAAATTCCCCGCCCATTGCTGCGGTCGAATAGGGACGGGTGCCCGCTTGAAAATAGGGCGCGTTGTAGGTTCCCTGGATTTCTTGAAAATCTGTGTGACTGCCGTTACAGCCCCGCGTAGGCCCGGCGGCGCAGGGAGAGACCGTGGCGTCGTCGCAGAGGACACTGCCCGTGTTGAATGAGGGGCGTGGCGACAAAGCGTGCACAGCCTCACGCAGTTTGGGTGCGAGAGCATCGGGGTTGTTGGTGGTGAACACGGTGGCCGCGGCCAAGGTGGCTTCGTCGACGCCGGTATCGGCAATCCAGTCCAGCAAGGGTTGCATGGCGGGCACGGCCTCAGTGCCCGAGAGAATGTCTGCAAAATCGAGGTCCTGGATCGGGGAATCATCCCGAAGGTCGCGGACACCCGTGGTAATGATGGCGGCGTAGGTGGTGGTGTGCTCGAGGGGCATGCCGTCGAGCGGCGCAATCCCCAACCAGTTCTGGCAGATGTACTGGCCCTTCTCGTCGCCCATCGCCAACTGCACCGGCACACGGGTGTCATAGTGAGCCGATGCCGAGTCGATGTTCACCAGAAGTACGGTCGCCGCGCCGCCACCCGGGCAAAACGACGGCGCGTTGGGATCACTCGGTGTCGGGTAGACGCCCCCTTCCCCGAGACAGATAGATTCGCGGTTGACGATGTCGCTCATGCGAAAGAATATCGGCTGATTGATGGCGAAGGCGACACTGTCTTCTTCAACCGCGGTCATGTAGAGCTCGGGCACGCCTATTCCCAATACCGCGTTGGGCGACGCGTGCCCCGCAAGCGAGACGTGGCCGTCGACAATGCGCACGTCGTTGGGGAAGGGGAGGCGATAGAACTCGTAGGGATCTGGCACGGTCGCGGGGGGAAGCTCGAAGTAGACACGGAATGCGCCCGCTTCGTTGTCTGAGAGGGTGCAATCTGGGCCGGCATAGAAAGGCAACCTGTCACACTGGTTGAGTAGGTTGCAGATGTACGGGCGGCGACAGTCTGTGATGTTGCTGCAGGTTTCACCAAAATCGAGGGTGCCGCTGCCTCCCTCGTCGGTGCAGACACCGCTCTCGCCGTTGCAGACGAGTGGTTCCAGGCATTCGATTGTGAGACCGCAGGGCTGGTCTCTTTCGACCCCCATCGAAAGGGTGCAAACATCCTGACGTCCACACACGAGATCTGGTTCGCATTGTGTGTTGCTGGTGCAAGGATCTCCTCGCTGCGGTCCCGAGAACAAGGGCTCGAAGGGCTCGCACACACCTGCGACACAATTGAGGCCTGCCTCGCAGTCGGAAATCTGACCGCATGCCTCACCTTCACCGGCGGTGCCAATGATTTCCTTGTCGGCCTCCGTGCACCCAAACGTGATGGCTGCTGTGACCGCTGCAACAATCAACTTGGTGCTGCCAATTAGAATGTTATTCGTCATCGTCGAACTCCCATCCAATTTCGATCTCCGCGAGGAATGTATCGACGTTTTCAAACAGTGGCGTCTCCTTGAAATGAGGTGACGGCAAACCGTCGTCGTCGACGATGCTCAGGTTGCCTAAGTGGTATTCCGAGCCGGGGCTTTGAACGACCCGATAGTTGCGTGAGTAGTGTGCGTTGAGAAACATAAAAGGCAGGATCTGCAGGCGAGCGCCCGTGAGAACGACCGTGTTCGGTGCGGTAAACATGTCACCATTGAAGAGGCTGGTCATGTCTTTCTCGCTCACCTTCATGTACGTGCCGAATATCTGGAGGATGCCAAGCATGGGATACTCGAGGTGCGCATAAAATTGTGTGTCATCGGGACCGGTGGAGTCTTGAAGACCGAAGCCGAAGGCAATCTGCTTGGCGCTGCGACCACCGGCAAACAGTCCCCAGGATGCCTCTAGGTTGAAACCATGACGACGGTCGTGTTGGGGGCGGTCGAAGCCGTTCGCCGGATCGCCGAAGATGGCCTGGAACTTGGTGGGGGTCACCTGAAACGCATTGGTGGATGTTGGATAGTAGTACTTGTTGATTTCGTACAGGCTGTCGAAGTACCCAGGCAAGAAACCATCCCCGAAGTTGCGATATTCGGTTTGCAGACGGAATGCATTGATGAGCTCTGTGCCTGCGTTGAATCTGCCCAAGAATCCTGCGGCGAATCCGCCCCCACCCCCATCATTGAGGAATTGGTGATAAGTGGTGAAGAATTTCAAATCGATGTTGCGCTCGTCTTTGTAAACCTTCACCTCACCCGAGAAACCAGCCGCGTGAACTGTGGCTGAATTGACCCCAGGACCGCCGGTATCGGGATCAGTGCGAATGAAGGTGTGGTCGCGACTCTCGCCCGTGAAGGGATCGGCCCCGGCGGCGTGTCCAGTTCCCTGAACACATATTCCGCGATTGTGTACCGTGCGGATGCACCTGGGCGCGGAAAAGTCAGCGACATATTCGCCGCCGAGAGAGACACTCTGGGCAAGGACATTATCGCTAAAGAAAGAGAGCGGTTTGATAAATGCAAGAGTGCCGACAACTTGGTTGGCAAATGTGATGTCGTTGGCGTGGAATTCCACACCGGCAAATTCGTTGTAGGCGTCAAAGATTGCTCCCGTCATGTGCCGGTCAACGTCAATGTTTCCCTGATATTTGCTGAGCAACATGCCATGGCCGAGAGTTGCCGGGCGGAGGCTGTTGATGGTGACGTAGAGGTTGTCCTCCTTGCGCCCTATGGTGACGAACCTAATCAACTTGGTGTAATCCGGCACCTCATCCCAATCCTCACGGCGCAGGGCGAAGCTTCCAACGTTGAGACTGCCGCCCTCCATGACGATGAAATTGAGTGGCAGGGCCAGCGCGAATGCGACTTTCTCGAGGTAGAAAGCCATGCCTGGGGTAATACTCAAAAAGAAGTCTCCGTCGATCGCCGCAACGCCAGCGGAAACGCCGACGTGATCGTAGCGGCTCAAAAGACGACGAGTTCCCGGGTGAATGAGGTCGCCTTTGATGAATTGGGGATTGGTCGATGTCTCCGTCAACCCTGCCGCAGTGACGTCTGTGACTTCCCGGGCCTCTGTGTGCGCCGCGCTCGTCGAGGATTCATCTACCGGTGGTGGCTGAGCTGGTGTCTGCGACAATGACGGCAGAGGTTCTGGTGGATCCGACGGTTCTGACGGTTGTGATGGTTCTGAGGGCTGCGACGGTTCTGACGGTGTGGTCAGTTCTGGCGCCGAGGGAGTCGGTTGCGTGGGGTCCGGGATACCTTCGGTCGTCGCATTGGGTTCTTCTTCCGGTTTCGATTCCGCCGGTTCGGGGGCGACGGGGGGCGGCGGGGGCTCGACGTCCCTGGAAGCAGCAGCACCGGGGGCTGGCGGCGGCGGTGGCGGTGGTGGTTGTGCCTCCGCCGCGGCAGCCCAGGCCAAGGTTATTGCACAGATGAAGTGAGGGATCCTTGAGATCATTGCGTCTCCACTGCGGGGCGGCAAGTAAGGCGATTCACAGCATCGGCATCCCATGGCCCCAACCAAGGTTCTCATGGATCAGTTTCACGGTAACGGCCTGCGGTCAACAGGCGAGGCGAGGGGTATTGTCGACCGATGCAGCCGGCACTTGTGGCACTTCCGGCTGCTTTAGCAATGCGGCGTCGAGCACTTGGTTCATGTCCTCGGCGAAAATGATCTCGAGACTGTCAAGGACCTCCCGCGGTATCTCGTCAAGGTCGCGCCGGTTTTTTTCCGGCAAGATGATCCGGGTCAGGCCGCCGCGGTGTGCGGCGAGAACCTTGGACTTGATTCCGCCCACAGGAAGGACTCGGCCTCGCAATGTGCACTCGCCGGTCATCGCGGTGTCGCTCCTCACGCAGCGGTCGCTAAGTAGGGAGGCCAGGGCGGTGAAAATCGTGACGCCGGCCGAGGGGCCATCCTTAGGGACGGCTCCTGCGGGAACATGGATGTGCAGGTCTTGAGATTCAAGAAAGGTTGGGTCGACCCCCAAAGTATCGGCATGGCTGCGGATGTAACTCAGTGCTGCGCGTGCGGACTCACGCATGACATCGCCCAACTGACCGGTGATCTCGATTTGCCCCTTTCCCGGCATTCTCGAGGTCTCGATGAAGAGGATGTCCCCGCCAACGGGTGTCCATGCGAGTCCCGTGGCGACTCCCGGGATGGCTGTGCGCTCTGCCACGTCGTTGAAGAAACGTTGTTTGCCGAGGTAGGTGTGTACGTCCCCGACTCCAACGTGAATAGTTTGGGCTTTGCCGTCATCGTGGCGGGCGATTTCTAGGGTTGCGCCACGAATGATCTTGGTGAGCTCTCGTTCCAGTTGGCGAACACCCGATTCGCGTGTGTGATCGAGGATGATTCGAGCGAGCGCGTCGTCGTCGAGATCGATAGCGCTCGATGCTAGACCATGTTCATCGAGGGCCTTCGGCAGTATGTGATGACGAGCGATGTGCTGCTTCTCTTCACTGGTGTAACCCTGAATTTCTATGACCTCGAGTCGATCACGCAACGGCGGTGCGATGCTATCCAGGGTGTTGGCGGTGCAAACGAAAAAGACCTCTGACAGATCGAATGGCATGTCCAGGTAATGATCGGTGAAGGACACGTTCTGTTCCGGGTCGAGCACCTCAAGCAATGCCGCCTCGGGGGAGCCCATCCAACTTGTACCTAGCTTGTCGACCTCATCGAGCAACATGACTGGGTTCTTGACCTCGGCCTTGCGAATGGCGTTGATGATGCGACCAGGCAAGGCGCCGACGTAGGTTCTCCTATGCCCACGGATCTCGGCCTCATCGCGCATACCGCCGAGGGAAATGCGGGTGAAGGGGCGCAAAGTGGCGTCGGCGATTGATCTGCCCAACGAGGTTTTGCCGACCCCTGGGGGTCCCACCAAGCACAAGATGGCACCCCGTCCGCCGCCAGTCATTTTGCGGACCGCGAGGTGCTCGAGGATTCTCTTTTTCACTTCGGTGAGACCGAAGTGGTCGGCATCGAGTTTGGCTGCCACCTTGTCGACGTCGGTTTGAAGGTCAGCGCGTATCTCCCAAGGCAACTCGGCGATGAGCTCAAGGTATGTGCGGGCTACATGTGACTCCGCGCCTCCAGGATCCATGCTTCGCAACCGCTTGAGCTCTCGGTCGACGACCTTCTTCGATTCTTCCGGGAGAGTGGTTTCTCCGAGTCGTTTTGCCAGATCATCGAGAGCACCACCTTCCTCCTCATCGCCGAGCTCCCTGCGAATGGCCCGCAGTTGCTGGCGCAAGATGGCCTCCCGTTGCCCCTTGTTCAGCTCTCGGTGCACTTCGGCGCCGATCTTCTCCTTGAGCTCGGCCATGGTCTGCGCCTCAGCAATGAGGTGGTGTACGAGATGCAGTCTTGCGACCACATCGAGTTGCAGCATCACCTCGACTTCTTTGGCGGGGGTGAGACCCAGGGCGCCAGCCACAACGTCAGCAACGAGCCCTGGGTTCTCCCATGTCGCAGGCGTGCTCAACAGACGCTGCAGTTCTTCACTCGAAGACGGCTGTATCTTCTGGACGCGCTCAAGAAGCAATTCGGCCAAAGCAGGTGCCTCGAGGGAATCTCCTTGTGTTTCTTCGACGGGACGCCCCTCAGCTAACCAGTATGGGTCGGTTGACGAAAAGCCATCGAAGTGGAAACGGCTCAGGCCTTGCACAACCAATCGGTATTGTCCTTCGCGAACGCGGACTCGCTTGAGGACCCTGGCAATTGTGCCCATGGGCAGAAGTTCGTCCGCGCTCGGATTGTCGAGCTGGGGCTCCCGCTGTACACCGATGCCAATGACTTGGCCTTCCCGAAGATCTTCGACGAGAGCAATGGATCTAGGCCGGCCGATGGGAAGGGTTACTGCGGTGCCAGGGAACACAACCCCATGTCGCATCGGCAATAGCGGAAACGGTGAGGTCGGCACGGTGGCATCGATATCAGCGCCGGACATAGTACAACTCCATGACAGGCCAACTCGATGGATTGTCTCTCCAATCGTGTCGGCTCAGTGCGTGTTAATTGGCGGTCGCCAGCCGCAACTTGATGCGGGATGGCCTATATGACGAAGCTAGGGACGTTGGCGCCGCCGTCAACCTTTGCGACGGACGTTCTTGCGCATTTGTGTCGGTATGCCGGCAGTGCCCTATTGATGCCGTTCTACCACGATGACCTTTTGTCGGCGGCGGACTGCACGGCCGCCGCCGAGGGATCCGAGATCGCCGAGCGCAGCCAGCAACACCATAAAGAAATAGAATCCCGACACCGAGCCGTTGTTCCAATTGATGGCAGCGGCATAGGCCAGGGTTGTTAGCGGCATAAAGAAAAAACCGAGCAGTGGCCACAGCCAACCCTCGTAGGCACGGCCCACGAAATCGGTGAGGATGATCACCACGAGCAAAACCAAGCGTGGCGTCAGAAGGGCAAACAGAGCAATCAGACAAGCCATGGTTTCTTCACAATTTGCGCATAAGGATGGGTGGCCCAAAACTGCCATTTTGCTATCATGCCCCGATGCAGGATGCCACGGGGCCAGAATTAGGGGGAAAAGGTGCAGGTGGCGGTGACCGCCACGACCTGAGCCAGGCAGCTGCCGCCTGGATCGGCCGGTTCCGTCAACAGAACCTGATGCCGTATCTCGACAAGTGGCGGGCACGATTGCGAACAGACCCGCGCACCGGTTTGATACTCAAGCCCCTTCGCGATGAAGACGAGGACGATCCCTTGTCGATCGAGAGGTTGGCTTTTCATACGGGCACAGGTTTGCGTATTGCCCTAAGGGTATTCATGCCGGCGGCCGTGTGCTTGTTCATGGCTTCATTTATTGTGCCACATCCGATCCTCGAACAGGTGATGCGCAGTTGTTCTATCGCCGGCATTATTGGTTTCGGTACCAACTGGATTGCTGTTCAGATGCTGTTTCGGCCGCGGGAGGTGCGACCTGTTTTTGGTCAGGGCCTCATTCCCTCTCAGAGGGATGAGATCATTCGCAAGGTAGCCGATGAGGTGATCGAAAAGCTGATCAACGAAGAAATCATTCGTCAAGAACTCGACGAGAGCCGGTTGATCTCGCGTCTCACCGAGGAGACTGTACAGGAGGTCCGTCGCCTGGTGCGTGACCCCGAGTTTGTTCGAGACACCAAACAAGTCATCCTCACCTATGCGGGGCGCTTTGCGCAGAGTGAGACATTCCGCGAGGAGCTCACCCGCGAAGTAGAACAGAGAGTCGAGCGCGTGGCTGGCAGATCCTTCGCCTCATGGTTCATTGGCCGGATGGGCGGCATGTGGCGTGAGCCGCTAACCCGTATCGTTCACAACGAGATCGATCAGCTCCCGGAAACCCTCGACCGACTTGTCGGTGAGATCGATGATGCCCTCGATCACATTCCATCGTTCCTGGAAGAGCGGCAGGCACCCATTGATGTCTTTCTTACTCGTATCGTCATGGGATTGATTCGAGAGATCGACGTGCGCCGTGTCGTTCTCAAACAACTGGCGACCGTCACCAGCGAGCAGTTGGAGGTCGGTTTCCGCGAATTCGCCGACGACAAGCTGAGCTACATTACAATTCTGGGCGGCATTCTCGGCACCTTCGGTGGATTCATCATCATTTGGCCCCTCTATTCGGTGCTGGCTATAGCTGCTCTGCTTGCCATCCTCGCTGTCATAGATGTGATCTTGTACGGAGTGCTACGACGCTGGTTACCAGCGCGGCGCCGCGCAGCCAATGGTGAAGCTACCGATGCTGCCCCCGGCAGCAACGACGCTATCGATCATTCTGCGACCCATGGCGCAGACACTGCTGCCGCCGAAGTTCCAAAACCCTCAGTTTCCGAATAGCCCCCGGGCAGCTGTGCAAGCGAACTGCAGCGGATGGCTGACAGTTTATGGTTGCATGCCGGCGGGCACTGCGAAGAGCGGGGGTGGTCAGGTGCCGAGTCCTGCAAGTTGTCCGCATGCCGCGTTGGCTCCGAGCCCCCGGGGTTGCCGCAAGATGCAAAAATAACCACGCTCGATCAGTGTTTGTCGATAGGCGCCGACGCTCTCCGGCTGACTGGGAGCGAGATCCCCGCGCCCAGGATTTAGGGGCAACAGATTGATGCGAACGTTGTCACCAAAAGGGACGAGGAAATCAGCGAGTTTCTCGGCACTCTGGATATCATCATTGATGCCGGCGATGAGGGCCATCTCCACAAAGAGCAGGGCGTTTCTGTTTTGCACTACACGGACGAACGCATCGCGAAGGTCGATCAGGGCGTGGCGCATGGTGGGTACGAGCTTGTGTCGGAGCTCGTCGTCGGCTGTGTGCAATGACCATGCAACGCTGACCGGCAAATCTTTGAGGCTCCAGATCTTCGTGGGTGTTGTTCCTACGGTGGAGAGGGTGATGTGTCGCGGAGGGATCGACAGGCCGTTTTGGTCGCAAAGGACCGCAACACCTTGTTTGACGGCATCGAGGTTGTCGAGTGGTTCGCCCATACCCATGAAGACGACATTGCGAAGTGGTGGCATCTTCCGTTCTTGCGACATCCGTCGGGCAAGCTCAACTTGGAAGACAATTTCGGCAGCCGAGAGTGAGCGGCGCAAACCCACCAGGGCGGTGACACAGAAAGAGCAGGCCCTCTTGCAGCCGACTTGCGTTGAGACACAAACAGTGGTGCGGCCGTTCTTGGGGATCACCACCATCTCGATGGCGTTGCCGTCTTCGAGCTCCACCAGTGCCTTGAGGGTACCGTCATCAGCAACAGTTTGCTTGCCGAGGGCGGCCGAAGTGGGACGACACCGGCCGACGAGTTTCAGTCTCGCTCTCTCACTGAGTGCACCGGGAGCAAAGGGGTCGTCGCCACGTAGCAGCGCCCTCCACACCTGCTTGGCGCGGCCGCTGCCGCCGAGCATCTCGCCGAGCTCTGCAACGGTCATACCCCACAGCTGATGCTGAGAGGTGCCTACAGGACGATGGCGTATGAGAAACTCTCCTTGGGGAAACGCAGGACGCGTTCGGTGATCTGGTCAAGTCGAATATGGGCCCGGCCCGGTTCGCCAGTGTGTTCTTCGATCAGGGCCTTGGCTGCCGCGGTATCGCCGGTGGCCTTTATCTGCCCAACCGTGTGCATCAAGTCGTTGACCGATTGGTTGAGCGCCGGGTAGCGAATCGAGAACCGCCCGATTTGGTCATCACCGCCGTCGGGAGTGAAAACGAGCGCGCCAGAGTTGAGGAAATACCCCACCTGGATTGCTGCGATGCTCGGATAGACAGAGGGGTTGCCATCGGCGTCGAAGAGGCCCCGGCTCAACTGGCCGAAACACCACATGATGGAATGAGTGAGCGCCGCGCGTGCTGTATCATCGTCGATCATCCCTTCTTTGTTTAGCCATGCAGTGAACCAAAGAGCACCTACCTGTGCCTTGAGCTCTTCGAGGATGGACGCGGTCTTTCCGCCGAAGACCAAGCGCGGCGGTTTGCCGTCGAGTTGGTAGTCGCTGTGCGGCCCAAAATTGTGGGTGGCCTCGTGCAGGAGGATATCAAGGTACTGGGTGATGGGCTCGTCGCTTAAGTGCGCGAGACTCTCCGCGTCGAGAAGCAATTTTGCCTTCTGTTTGTCGACTGCCCGCGAGTCAGCGTTGTTGTACAGATTGGTCATGACCACCGTACGTCCCGCGCCTCTCTCTGCGACAGGACCCCAGTTTGGCAAGGACTGGCCAACGGTGGCACCAAAGGCATCTCGCGAATCGCCAGCGTTGAGAATGACGTCGATGAAATCCGGCAGGGCGAATGAGACCTCCCTAGCCCGATAGGGCGCGCCAATGTGGGTGGCGAGAGTCTCTTCCATCTTCGAACGAAGAGGTGTCAGCTTGTTCTTCCACTCGAGCAGCGAGGTGTTGATGCGGGCGAAGGAAAGGTGAAAACCCGCCTTCGAGTTGCAGGGATCGAAGTAGACCTCGTCCGGTGCAATGCGAAGATACCATTTGCTGTTTTCACTGTTCATGCTGATCCAGGCTTCGTCAGCGTCGTCCCAGTCGTTGGTCTCGAAGCCCTTGGCGGCGGCGTCGAGATAGTGGGCAAACGCGGACTCGCTGGCATCGAGGAGCGCTCGCGCCGAGTGAAGTCTTTTTGCCACGGCCCGCATGCGGTCACCGTAGACGTCTGTGTAGGGAACTGCCAGCAGCTCCTTGCCCACGCGACGAACCACTGAGAAGGGGTCCATGAGCATGTTGCCGTTGGCTGATGTTCGCAGGGATTCGCAGAACGCGGCATCCTGAGCGCTGTCTCGTGGGTAGGCATCGCTCTTTGGCCGATCGTACGTGATGAGCGCATGGCAGTATGGATCATCTCGAGTCTTGGGACCTTCGCAACGATAGCCATGGGTGCGCCGCAAGAGCTCGCGGCTCGGCATGTCGTGTGGTTCGACGCCGATAGCTCTGGTTCCCAGTTGGGTGGCGCATAAGTCCTCAATAATGTTTCCAGCTTCGGCGATGATGCGAACGATTTGGCGATCCGTGGAAGGTGCGTCACGCATGTCGGTGGTGATGGCGATGAGCCAACCGGAGTCGAGCTCTCTCTGCACTGCTTCCATGCGACGTCGGTTGACAAGTCGGGCGTAGAAGGCGTCGAACCGTTCGGTGAACTCTCCATCCTGAATGTAGGGTGCAGCGTCGGCTGAGGAGCTGGTCCCGATGACCACAAACGAGCTTGGTTGGAAATCGGCGTGCTTCCAATAGAGCGGCACGTTTTCGAGAGCCGCCAGCCGATTGAACTCTTGCCGTTCGAGGGTAGGCAGCGTGCTCCGTTCGATCCCTGCAAAGGCCAGGTCGGAATCTTGCTGGACGGATTGGGGTGCGCATGCGACGCAAAGAACCATGACAAAGATTGCGTATTTCACATTCAGTCTCGCTTGTTCAGCCGAGGGGAGGGCTAATTGGCACCGGCATAGAATCAGCTGCGCAAGAATGCAAGAGCCCTCGTATGCCCGGCCGACTCGGTGGTACGGTGATACGACGCGCAGCGGTCGCCGTAGTTGAGGAGTATCCATGTGCACCTTGGTGTTGCTGTTGGCCCTTACGATATCAGGCTTCGAGTGTCCGGAGAGCACCGAGCCAAGACACCGGACAACCGCGGAGGCACGAGAGTCTTGGTGCGAAAAGCCGGGTGGCGTTCGGCACGGGCCTCGGCACGCTTGGCATGCCGACGGCTCCAAGTGGTTCGAGGGGACCTACGATGACGGCAAACGTGCGGGGCTCTGGCGCTTCTGGTTCCAGGGAGGGGCGAAACGTTCCGAAAGTGTTTATCGGAACGACCGTCGCCATGGTGCAATGATTCAGTGGTACGAGAGTGGTGTCGTGCACGTCAAAGGTGTTTGCCAAGAGGGTGTTGAGCACGGCACCTGGGAGCGTTTTCAACCCAATGCAAGCAAAGAAGCTCGAGCCACCTTTGAGAAGGGCAAGCTTGTGGCTGCGCAGTATTGGTCTCGAAGAGGATTGCCCATAGACATCA
>Ga0156517_1308_pt1 | contig 12030 bp, 14 predicted proteins | sample RifOxyB3_FD_111912 | JGI IMG/M metagenome (GOLD analysis project Ga0156517, IMG submission 111912) | Deltaproteobacteria bacterium RIFOXYB12_FULL_58_9 | reverse complement strand
ATGCCGCGAGCAGAACCGCGACAGCGAACAGGGCTGTCCTGCGCACGAGTTTCCGACTGGCAGCAAAAGCCACCGCTTCTGGCACCTGCGCCAACACCCACAATCGTCCGATACCAACTCGTCCAAACGCCCCGAGCTGCATTGTACCTTGTTCGTCAATGAACTCTTTGACGCCCAGCACGAACTCGATAGCAATACCGTCCCTCCTCGAGCTTCACCTCTTCGGGCCGGAGGATGTGCGACGGCCCATCGGTTGACACCGCGAATAGCGGCGTATTGAAACTCACGCCACGAGCGATCTCCAAGAGATATCCCTGGGCGTTGGTATTGCTTCCCCAAGCAAACGCCAAGGAGGACGGCATTGAAAGATCGACCACTGATTCGGACTCGGGCCGAAAAGGCAGCGGTGCTCTGTCATCCAGCCATTCGACCTTGCGCTGCTCACTGGTCAACCAGCCCTTGCGTCCGTGTCGACGCACACGCCAGTAGAACACGCCGCCTTCGCGGGGCATAAAATCGTGGAGAGGTTTCACCGTCCTTTCGTTGGCCGCCAGCTCGACAAAACTGGGGTCAGCTGCCAATTCAAAAATGTACGGACCAAGACCAGAGACTCTCTCCCACTCAAATCGCCCCGCCCCAGGTGATTGTCGCATCAACCGCGCTCCATCCTGCGGAGAAGTCAGCGAGATGGTGGACAACACCACGTCAGTTTTACCGTCGCTGTGTATCGTATGTTGCTCACCAGCACGTGCCTGAACAACATTGCCGCTCCCGGTCTGCACGGCGGCCGTACCACTTTGCACTGAAACCCGCGATTGACCGTCAATCAGACTCACTCGGGCTTTTGACCCTGCCTGCAGACCTGTGGAAGTCCTTCCCGCCCGCATGGCGACACCCGACTTGCCAGCCGTTCCTGCGGCACCACCACGCAAAATATCAACAGCGACAGGGGGGAGCGCAGCCGTTGTGGCCTGCTTCCTGGTAAAAACCACCATCGATGCCGCATCGATGTCAATGCGGGTGCCATCCTCCAGAACCACAATGGCGGAGGAATTTGGGCCGACAAAAACGGCATCCATCTCAAAAACGGGCGCACCGACGGAAATGCCGTCCCAGATCAAGTTCCGATCCCCCCTCCTTCGGACTTCGTTGGTGCGACGTTCAACTGTGCCGATCGACTTTGCTGATGGATGCACCGCCACCTGGGCCGCTGTGTCAACGAACACCCGTCCAAGAACGAACACCAGCGCAAGGATGCAAAACCCCACCACAACCAAGTCAAACAGAAGGGCCAGATTCTCGCGGCTGCGGGCCACCAGGCACCCTCCTCGAGTGACTTTGTGCATCACCACCGCGGGCGACGTTCCAACATCTCGACTATCTCGTTTGCAGGTCGGGGCTTCGAGAAGAAATAACCCTGCCCTTGATGACACCCCAGCGCACGCAGCTGCATCAGTTGCGCCTCGGTTTCTATGCCTTCCGCGACCACTTCCATGCCCAACACGCGCGCTAGCGTAATGATGGTGTGCACGATGACTGGGTTTTCGCCGTCGACGCCCAGATTGCTGATGAAAGACCGGTCGATTTTCAGGGTGTCAATGGGAAGCCGATGCAGATAACTGAGAGACGAGTATCCCGTACCGAAGTCGTCCATTGACAACTCAATACCGAGACCTTTGAGCTTGTCGAGATTCAAGCTCACCATCGCGCTGTCCTCGAGAACTGCGCTCTCGGTGATTTCCAACTTCAAGCTACTTGCAGGAACTCGGGTCTCGAGCAAGATCTGACCGATGGTGCCTATGAGTCCGGGGAGACCGAGATGCTTACTCGACACGTTGACGCTAATGAAAAGAGGAGGATCTTGGGGGAAGCGCTCCAATAATTCCCTCAACTGATTTACGGCCTCGGCGAGGACTAAGTTACTGATGGGAACGATCAGGCCCGTGTCCTCGGCGGTTGGAATGAATTCCATTGGTGGGACCAGCCCACGCTCCGGATGCTGCCAGCGAATCAGAGCCTCAAAACCAGCAATCTGCCCGCTTCCAAGTGCGACGATCGGTTGGTAGTAGAGCACAAACTCACGACGCTCGATCGCCTGCCGCAGCGCTGAATCGAGCTCGAGCTGCTTGACCGCACCCGTTTGCATGGTAGGGTCAAAGACCACGTACCGGGCTTTGCCAAGAGCCTTGGCGCGATACATTGCAACGTCGGCATCACGCAGAATCTCTTCAGGCCGGGTGTGTTCGGGACGGGACAATGCAATCCCAATACTCGTCGTTGTATAGACATCCTGGTGATGTAGCCTGAGCGGCGCTGAGAGTTCCAACTGCACGCGTTCAGCCACTGTCACCGCGTCTGCCACAGCGGCAATGTCGTCGAGAATGATTGCGAACTCGTCCCCACCCAGTCGAGCTGCGGTGTCTCCCGCACGCAGGCACTTCTCCAACCGGCGTGCCGTCGCCGTCAGCAGGAGGTCGCCAGCGGCATGGCCGAGACTGTCGTTAACAACTTTGAAACGATCGAGATCGAGCAAGAGCACAGCAAACTGATGACCCGACCCCCTCCTGGTACGAGCCAGCGCCAAACTCAACCGGTCCATCAACAATACGCGATTGGGCAAGAACGTCACGGCATCGTGGAAGGCGTCGTGCCGCATCTGCTGCTCGGCCAATCGTTGCACTGTCACATCTGACAACGAGCCGGCAACCCGAACGCCCTTTCCGGTTGCGTCACGCTCAGCCATGCCACGCGCCACAACCCAGCGATAGGTTCCGTCGCTGTGCAGAATTCGATGTTCGTCTTCAAAATGACTGCTTCGCCCTTCAACGTGGTGCTGCAGCGCGACCCGCACTCGTTCAGCATCGTCCTCGTGAATGCGCTTGAGCCAATCGTCGATATTTCCGTCGAGATTGCTCTGCTCGCAGCCGAGCATGTGACTCCACCGCTCGGAGAAGTACGAACCCCCAGTCGCGACGGTCCACTCCCACAGACCATCATTAACCCCCGCGGCCGCCAACGAATAACGGCGTTCACTGTCCTTGAGATCATCGAGTAGACGCTGCTGTTGCTTCTTGAGGTGCCCAGCATCCAGCGCATTGCGGACTTCCAATGCGAGCCTGTTGATATCCTCAAAGGGCTTGGTGACATAGTCGTAGGCACCAATCCGCAACGCCTCGATCGCCGAGTTGAGAGAAGCATACCCGGTCATGAGGATGACTGGAGTGTTAGGATGACGGTCTCTCAACACGCGGGCGACGTCAACTCCGGAGCCATCAGGAAGGTTCTTATCAATCAGAGCGAGATCGATGTCTTCATGGGACGCGATTGCCTTAATTGCATCCTTCGCAGTCGACACATGCAACACACGGCGACCTGGTTCGGCGATCACCTCGCCAACAACCGTGTGGACGACCTCCTCGTCGTCTACGACCAATATGGTGTCAAGTTCGGACGTCATTGCCTGAGTCCGATACTGTAGCAATCCTCGGCGTTGGATGGAAAGGCTTGCCTCACAATCGGCAGACTGGGTTTTGCCTCAACGGTTGAAGAGGCCTCCCAATCTCGCGGTTCGCCGCACCCGCACAACCCGCACCACAGCCCAAACATTCACGGCAAATAGCACCACGAGAAGCGATATCGCGACGACGTAGGTCAATCGGTTTCCACCCGGCTCGGCACCCACCTGGATAAAGCGGTGCTCATTTCGCTCATTTGGGTGGTGCAGCTCGGCGTAGGCCGCAAGGACCGCGCCATAGGCTGGCTCGCGCTTGGGGTCCACCACTCGTCCCCGGGCGCGAATCTCCGTCGCGAAGCCATAACGCTCCACATCGGCGTCAACCTCGACAAGAATCCCCCGAGAACCGCTCAATAAAAAGAACCAGCGCTCATCCCTGCTCACGGACAAACCTCGAACCATCCGCTGGGTTAGGCCCCGTGTGCCGGTGATCCCTCGAACAGAGACGAACGTGTTGTGCCGCAAATCTGTCGGTTGGAGTCGTGTCACATCACCCAGCTCCAGAGGCTCCCTGGGCCCAAAAAACTCGTACTGCATCCACTCCCGGTAGTCCCACATGAACCACCCGGCAATGAGGAAGGTCACCACAGCCACAATCAACAGCATCTGTTGTCGTCGTTGACCGCGACGAAAGGCCGCCAACTGCTCGTCGAGTCCTTCGGACACGTCGTTTGCCGATTCGGCTGCCGGCTTGGCGTCTTGTGAAAAGTAGTCAAATTCATTCATTGAGGGCGGAGATTGTTTCTTACTCACGCGACACTCCCTGGGACAAATCCTTGAACGCCCCACACTTACACCAAAGGCCAATCAGCAGCCAATTGGCCACCGTTTAATACCAACTGATGCTCAACCCCACATCATTAATCGAAATGCTCCGTCGGCGACGGACCAGCGGTTACATGGTCCATCCTCGGTCAGATGCCGAGCATCAATAACGCACCGCGGCGGATCGAATATTGAATTACCAATAACTTAGTGAGGCGCGACAGCTATCGTTTGCACCGCTCGGGACGCCTTTGGCACCCGAGGACTTATCAAGAATCCATATTATTCGGCAAAGTCAGACGTGACTGCGATCCGCCGTTTCTGCAGAATCTTTGATATTGATTGAATTCCAATATACATTCTCTGTTGACGACAAAGCAGGGGTTGTGCTAAAGTGCGCCGACTAAAGAAGCCCCAATTTACAGAATCCAGCCGAAAATCAAGGGTGTTGTTGCGCCCAAAGGAGACCAGCGCGAATGGAGCAGCCAATGCAGACGACATTCAAGATTGGTGATAAGGCAGTATATCCGGCACATGGCGTAGGGGAGGTGACCGCCATCGAAAACCGTGAAATTTCGGGGCAACACCAGACATTCTACATCCTACGAATTCTCGACAACGGCATGAAGATCATGATCCCGACCAACAACGTGCGGCAGGTCGGGTTGCGCGAAGTTATCAGCAAAGAGAAGGTCGACAAGGTCTTCCGAATCCTTCGCATGAAAGACCTGAGCGTCGATACCACCACATGGAATCGCCGGTATCGCGAGTACATGGAGAAAATCAAGACGGGTTCGGTGTTTGAGGTCGCTGAGGTTCTGCGTGACCTCTACCTTCTCAAGAGCGACAAAGACCTGTCTTTCTGTGAGCTCAAGCTGCTCGACACAGCTCGCGGACTTCTCATCAAAGAGCTCGCCGTGGCCAAAAACTGTGACGAGGAAGACGTCGAGCAGGAATTCAAAAAAATCTTCCATTTCTGATACCGACAGACCGGCCGAAACGAGAAATCGGCGATGTGCATTTCTCGCATGAGCCCTAATGCGCCATCTGTTTCAAGCGTCAGCGAACGGCGATCCCTTTGTCGAAAAGGCTCTTTGTCTCAGCTGCCGCCTGCCTTGAGTATTCGTCTGACAGAAACCATTTCTGCAGACGAGCGCTCGCTGGTCGCACATGGTCCAATGACTCCCAGGTGATTGGGGTGTTATCCGCGAGTTGCACCCTCCCCTCTTCGATCAATGTCGAAGCATCTGCCAGGGCGCAGCCATGCAAAACCCGCCGAAGGGCATGCAGTCGGCCCTCCGCCTTGGGATCAACGAAGTGAAAGCCCTCGGAGGTAAATGCTGCGGTGTGAAAATGCGCTGGTCGGTTGAGGACACCCTCGAGGTTCAGACGCGCACAGATCCTCAACAGAAGTTCCGAAAACTCTTTGGCGAGACCCAACCCAGGGTGGTCTTGTCCGGGCAACTTGGGCCGATCGAGAGTGAATGTCTCAGTGGGATTCTGCAACAACAACCATTCGCAACCGAGGACTTCGACGTGTCCACTTTCAGAGAACGTCGATGGCGCTTCGATCCAACGACGGCAAGCCACGAGTTCGACCAATACCACGGAAAATGCCCTGCCCTTGCTTGCGCGAATACGCAGCAACTGACGAGCCGGATCCGAGGCATCCCCTTCGACATTGACGTCTTGAAACCCCTTGCGGCGGATTGCATCGAGAATGCCATACCGCTCGAGCGCAAACTCCAACCCCTGCAGCGAATAGTAGTCGAGCACCAATCGGCGCGGGCGCTTGGGGCCAACGGCACCCAAAAAGTCCTCTTCAGTGAAGCTGAAGTCCTCGTCGGACCGTTGCAGCTCGGTGGGATCCAGCTCCTCGAACACGCGATTGAAATGCGCACGGAGATTCGGTGGCCGATCCACATGGGCGCGGTGTGCATCGCAAAGAATCCATCGCGCAAAATTGGCGGTGCAACGCCATGCAGCCGGGCTGTAACCCCCACCCATGGTGATGACCAAAGGGATCCCTAACCCTAGGACTGTCTCGGCAACATATCGATCTCGGTCGAGGACTCCCTGCAGAGTGAGTTTGAAATCCCCCAGGGTATCCCCTTCGAGCACATCGTTGCCAGCCACGTAGAAAACCAGATCCGGACGATGTGTTGTCAATGCTGGCAGAAGATTGCGTTTGAGCGCCGCCAGATAGAGTTCATCTTCAGTCCCGGAGGGCAACCAGACACCGACGTCCCCCTTGGCCTCCACATGGGTCCACGTGGAACCGTGCACCGAAAAGGTGAGGATCTCTTCATCCTGGGCAAAGGTAACAACGTTGCCATCGCCTTGATGAAAATCGAGATCCACGATGGCCGCCTTGCCGAGGACTCCCTCTGCCCGAAGTTTCGCAATCGCCACAGCGACATCATTGTAAACGCAGAAACCACTGCCGAGATCAGGGTGGGCGTGATGGAAACCACCTCCGAGGTTGAAACCAATCTTGACATTGCCACCTATCACCGATTCTGCAGCAGCGACGGTTCCAGACACGGCCAATCGCTGTGCGGTCAACAACTCGTCGACCTCCACTTCCCCAGGCGGCAAACCGAAAATACGCCCAAGCACTTCTGGCCGGGCGCTCCGATCCAAGTATCGGGCGGAATGAACTCGCAGGAGATCGCTAGTGGATACTGGGGCAACTGTTTGCACCCACCCTGGATGGAGAAGTTTCTCGCGCGCCAGCGCGCCAATGACGAGCTCTGATCGATCGATGATGAGGTTGGGCACTCTGACCCCGGCCGCGAGGTTTCGCGGAGCATACCCAGAGTGGTACCAAAAAGTCACCAATGAGTTGATACGGCGTTTCGCCTTGAGTGATCGCCACCAGGACATCTGTCAGTTGATCATGCCCGTCTCTTCGAGAAGTTGCATAGCGATATCAACTGCCTTCTTGGCTTTCTCGCGCACCTTGGTGGAATGCTCAGCGACGTTGTCGGCTTCGATCTTGGCCTTCTTCAATTCCTGCACATCGGCTTGCAGTTGGTCCCGCTCAGCTGCCAGAGATTTCACCTTGTCGACGAGCTGGCCTATTTTGTCCGAGAGGAGCTGACGTTCCCGTTCAGCATCTTCCCCCTCCTTGCGGCCGTCTTTGAGCTCCATCTTGTAACGATCGGCCTCTGCCTGAGCCTTTTCGGCAGCCTGCTGATACTTGCTCATCTCTCGTTCTAGCTGACTGAGCTTCTTCTTGATGTCCACCGAGTCACGAGCGCGTGCGCTCTCCTCGAGCAACCGGTCGTTGAACTCGAGCTCGTTCTCCTGCAGCGTTTGTTCGAGTTTCTGCACCTTCTGCCGCAGTTGCCGAACCTCACCACGAAGTCGCTCTGCCTCCGCATCGGAGACCAAGATCTGCGTTGCTGGCCCCGCACCGAACCCCCCTGATGGATCATCAGCCGACTCGGGCTTGCTGGTATCCGCAGCGGCGACCGAATCAAAGGCGGACCGAGCCTTTTTGACTGGCCGGCTCTCTGGCACATGAGCGGGCTCCAGCCCGCCCCCAAAAAGGACATTTCCGGCCCCCTCGACACTGACCTCAAATCCATCATCCGCGTCGACTGAGACATCATCGAGAGAGACCTCAAGCTCGTCTGCGACTGCGCCACCAGCAGCCATGTCGACGTATTGAGCTGCAACCTGGATGAGTTCCTCCGTGGCGTACGGTTTCTTCAGATACGCCTCAGCACGTGTCCGCAGTTTCTTGTGCTGTTCAAAGGTCTCCTCAGTGGCTTGGCTCGACGTGAGCACCAAGGGTATGGAGGCAAGGTCTGTGTCCTTTTTGAGCTTGTTGCACACCGAGTAGCCGCTGCCACGACTGAGCTCGACGCACAGTATGATCAAATCGGGACGATTCTTGCGAGCGAGGTCCAGCGCCTCGGCGCCGTCTCCAGTCACAATGGGCACAGCGCCGATGGACGCAAACGCCTCCTCGAGGGATTTTGCGACTGTTGCTTCACTCTCTATGATCAACACCTTTGCCATGGCGGCAGTATACGTGTCCGGCTGTGCTTGGAGCAAGTTGACGGCACCCTTCCACCCTTCCCAGGGGAAGTTGTTTGTTTGAATCAGCCGTAATGAAGTGCTACCATAAATAGTTGAGGATAACAGACGTGGGTCGTGAGAAGAGGGGCGGGTATGTCTTCGACTGGTGGATTGGAGATCATACTCCCAAGCACGTTCATGTTTACAAAGACGGTCATTTGCTTGCAAAGATCCAGGTTCCCGACATCTTGGTGTTGAACGGTCACGCCTCTAAGAGGGTCCTCAAGCTCCTTCAAGAGCTGATTGACGAGGGAAAGTTATGAAGACCGAAAGAATCGAAGCCGTTGAATTCAACAATCGCGCTCGCCAACTCTCGGTGCAGTACCGATCGGGCAAGACGATCAACATTCACTTTGGACAGATCGGTATTACCAAAACTATTGCGAGGGTGTGGGTCGATCGTGAGACCAACGGTCGGGCGATAGGGATCGAGTTTGCCGATGGTTCAACAGATTTCATTCCGTATGACCAGCCGTTGGCGGTTGCCAAGGATCCCGAGTATCTTTTGCAAAACCAAATGGAAGTCCTCACGGCTCTAATTCGACGGGAGCTCGAGCAAAAGAAGGTGTCATTGCGGTTTCTCGCCCGCGAGCTTGGAACCTCCGACAACCAGATCCAACGGCTCCTCAATCCGAACATACTCAATAAGAACCTGACGCAACTGTCGAAAATTGCGGTGCTACTCGGGCTGGAGGTCGAAGTTCGACTCAAAGGTGCCGCGTAGCCACGGTTGAGTGCCAAATGTGGGCTTATGTGTGGTAATATAGCACAACACGATTGGTTGTTGTGGAAATGGCTCGGTGGAACTTGGGCTCCACAACCGGCTTGAGCTGCATTTTCACCACGGTTTGGGCGATGCGATCCGCGACGGTTGGGATCCCCAACAACCGGGTCCCATTCGCTTTTGGTATCTCAACCGCCTTCACCGCGGGTGGAAAATAGCTGCCTGAGCTCATCCGATTTCAGATTCGATACAGATTGTCTTTGAGCTTGCTCTCGAACGCTTCTAACGTCTCGTCATCTATACCCGCTGCTCCTTTGTTTGCCTTCACTCGAAGGTAGGCTTCGTACACCTGCTGTTTGGAAATACGATACGGTTTTGCCTGGCCCGCAAGCTCCTCCCGTTGCCGGTTGACCTGCGTGCTCGGCTGCATGACTCGGCCCCTTCGCTCCGGTCGCATTACCGACCTTCCTCGCTACTACGAGCCGATCCGTCCCTCGCCCATGCCTTGGTACTCGGCGCCTCGTGGGTCTGCCACTTGGCGTTCTCCCTTCGCATCACGAGCGAGGTTCCCACGTTCCGTGCAAGAACCTGTTGCAGCTTCACGCCACCTCTATGCCGGACGCCGTCTGGGTCGGTAAGCAGGTGTCCCCCAGACTCATCCCGGGCCAACGACACCGTCCCGGTTTCGACGTCATCTATACGCTTTCGACAGTTCATCGGTGGTTCAGTCTTTCGTCTCTCTGCAACCCACATGACGTGGTCTTGGCCACGCCTTTTCCGCGACGCTCACGACCAGGGCCGTTGTGCCCTCGCCGCTCGCGGTTGTTTGAAGCCTCCGCCTGCACGGCGGCTCCGAGGGGCCCACCCTCATTTCTTGCACAGCACAGCTGCATCTAGGCGGCCATCGCGGCCTCCCTTCTGCGCCTTCGTGGCGCACCATCGTCCGCGTAGCGGACGAACCGCAGCCCACGCTGGGAGAGCTCACTATCGAGCTCGTCCAGCACGATGTTACTGAGCAGTGGCGATAACGGACCTCCCTGCGGAACTCCTTCATCGGTGCTCACCACCACGCCGTCGGGCATCACCACCTTGGCTTTGAGCATCTGCGAGATGAGCTTGAGAAGACGCACGTCTTCGACTCGTTGGGCGAGCCGTGACATGAGTCGCTGGTGGGGAACCTTGTCGAAGAATTTCTCCATATCAAGATCCACCACGATCCCATAGCCCTCTTCCAGATACCGTGCGGCCTCGGCGATTGCCGTATGACAGCTGCGGCCAGGTCGGAACCCGTGACTGCTCGGATGGAAAGTCGGCTCGTATTGGGGTTCGAGCACCCGACGAGTCGCTTCCTGAACCATTCGATCAATCACGTCGGGAATACCAAGCCCCCGCTTGCCGCCGCTTTTCGGGATCCACACCCGCCGGATCATGCCCGGTCGATATGAACCCGATAGCAGGTCGTGACGTAGCACCGGCAGGATCTCATCGAGGTGCTTGCGCACATCGGTGATGCTCTGTCGGTCTGGACCTGGTGCTCCCTTGTTGGATGCCACATGTTCAAACGCGACATCCAACTGCTCTACTAACTTTTCCATTGTTGCGGCCGTGGCCGTTCTCGGTTTGTTCTTCGCCTTCGGCGCCTCGAGCGTCGCAGAGATGGGCCCGCCCATGTCCGCTTGGTCGTTGGCCCCGGCGGTGTGACCCACCGGGTGTTCTGCTGTTGCGAAGGGCAGACCGAGTTGCCTCGACACTTGGTTGACCGGGACCGCCTTCCCTCCCTCGGGGCGCTCGGTTCCTCGATTTGGGGTCGCCTTTCGACGACCTTCCGGTACGATGCAGTCCTCTGACTTCTGCTGGGTCATCGGCTTTTGTCCTTTCGTTCTACGGCCTACCGCGCCAGTTGTGATTGGTGCGGGGCCCAACAGATCTCACTGGGTAAGACCAGTGGATTTCGTGACCATCCTGTCGCCACTACGCGCACAGCTCGACATGGACTTTTGGGCTTCGTCGCTGGGCACCGACTCACCCGCTGTGCACGCCTTACGGCGCTTCGCTTCCGCTCAGCACGGTCACGCACCTACGGCTTCCACCGGACGCTCCCTCGCGGGCCGCACGTCATCTCGACGTTCCACCCCGGTTCTCCGGGGCCGCGCCCTTGCCTCCTCGGTGTCGGGTTCCCGTCAGGGCCCCGGTCTAGGACTTGCGCTCATCGCGCTCACCTCCAATCCACTGGCCACGCCAGTCGCACGCCTTTGCCGGCCAAGCTCCATTTTTCAAACAAGCCCGATCGTGTGGCGAGCCAAACACTGGCATCGGATGGCGAGTGAATCTCGAGCAACTGGCTGCCGTCTCTGCAGCGTCGTCACAGCAGGCATCGGTGCAATGGCCGCAGAGGTCGCGGGCTCCGCCGATGGGTCAGATGCCGTTTTTGTTTGTTCGGTGGGCAGCCTGACAATTTTCGATGCTGCTCTTTTTTTGGTCGCAACCTCCCCGACCGACGCGCATCGGTGTATGCTCGCCTTGATTTTGAGGCTGAGCGGTGGTGATGAATTGCCGCTTCATCGGTGTAGAGCTGTTAGCCAGGCGTGTTGCTTGCAAAATGTCTGATACAAAACATCACGTCAACTCCGGTGAGGAAATCGAAGATATCCCCGTTGAGCACGAGCACCAACCGCGAGGGCTCGTATTCCCAGCGCAGGTGCTCGAGCAGACGACACAGCTCGTTGTCGTAGAAAAAATCCTCCATCGGCAAATGGCGGCGTGGCCGGCCGCTGGAGCCTTCTCCGAGATGCAGGTCGCTGAGGACGATGAGATCGAACGGTGAGCTCATGACGGAGCTGCAGCCAATCGCATTTCCGGCCGTTCAGCAAGGGCCGGTGTCATCCCCTAATCCGTTGACAAGCAACGTGGTTTGGGGCGGGCGAGCCCACATGTGACG
>Ga0156517_1145_pt3 | contig 12051 bp, 9 predicted proteins | sample RifOxyB3_FD_111912 | JGI IMG/M metagenome (GOLD analysis project Ga0156517, IMG submission 111912) | Deltaproteobacteria bacterium RIFOXYB12_FULL_58_9 | reverse complement strand
ACCAGCACCCGCCGAGGCCATTCTGTCGTCAAACGCCCCACGAAAAAATCGTCGGGAGTGACTGAACTGCGGAAGTTGGGTTAGCGGTGGAATCGAGGCCAACAACTCCCCTTCGACCTCTGTGATTCGTTCCCACGTCGCCGGAAACGGCGGATCAAACTTCCCGGCGTTCGCATCACGAAACACGAAGCCGAGCGCACTCAACGCGCCGATCCCGAGATCGTTCGTCGCGCTGCCACCAACGCCCAGCAATATCGCCGTCGCTCCAAGTTCGGCGGCCGTTCGGATCAAGCGACCCGTGCCGACGGATGTCGCGTACCACGGATCGCGGGCCTCGAGTGGCAACAGGGTCAAACCGTTCACCGCTGCCATTTCGATTACGGCCACCCGTCCGCCGCGATCCCCTGACACCGGCAGCAGTGCGCGGGCGGTTGCCGGCAGGCGGTCCCATTCGACGAATCCAAGGGGCGCATCAATTGCTTCCAACCGGGGACCAGTTGAGGGAACCGTTATGATCGCACCCGCCGCAGCTTCTGTGAGAATCCGAACAAAGCCATCACCGCCATCGGTCACCGGCACGCAGTCGACAATCCAATCAGGACGCAGCCGCCCCAGTTCGCGGGCCGCAATCGCTCCGGCGCGTTGGGCAGTGAGCGCGTCTTTGAACTTGTCAAAAGCGATCAACACTCGGGTGGACATGTTTCTTCGCCAATCTCACGACTTAGTTTGTCATCTTGCCCATTCGAACTTTGTCCTCCACTTGGGCTGGCAAAGGCAAGGCCTCGGGAATAGCAGCCGACCTGGCGAAGTGCCCAAACAATCACCATCGTAATGGCGAACTCTTGGCCGAACGGGCATTTGATAGGGCATGGCACCATGAACGTGACGCTTCCAGGCTTAGCGAGTGACGAGGATTTGGCGTGCAAACTCGCGCAGGCGCTCGTCGCGAAGGGCGACGGTTACAGGCCACGCGCTGAGCACCTCACCGACCTAGGCTCTCCGCAATATACCAACCGTTTGATCTTGGAATCGAGTCCCTACTTGCTGCAGCACGCCCACAATCCGGTGAACTGGTCATCGTGGTCGAATGAATCATTCGAGCGGGCTAAGGCGGAGAGCAAGTTGGTGTTGCTCAGTGTTGGCTACTCCACTTGCCATTGGTGTCACGTGATGGAACGGGAATCTTTCGAGGATCTCGAGATTGCCGCGTTCATCAATGCGCACTTTGTGGCCATCAAAGTCGATCGCGAAGAGCGTCCGGATGTGGACGGTGTCTACATGACGGCAGTGCAATTGATGACCGGCCGTGGCGGCTGGCCCATGACGGTGGTGCTCACACCAGAAGGCGAACCGATCTTTGGTGGAACCTATTTCCCCGCCCGCGATGGTGACCGCGGAGCATCTACTGGTTTTCTCAGCATTCTGAAGATGCTCAACGACGAGTGGCGTGCCGCTCCAGAAAAGATCGTCCAGGCCGCAATGAAAGCGGCCACCCATATTCGTAGGGCGACCGGAGGTGGCAGCCCAGGTGGTATCCCCGATGCGAGCGCCATCAACAAGGCAGTGTCGCACCTGCAGCAAACCTTTGACGCCGATCACGGTGGCTTTGGTCCTGCGCCGAAATTCCCCCGTAGCTCCAATCTGGATCTCTTGATGCGCGCCTACCGTCGCACCAAGAACCCTGCGCAATTGCGAGCGGTGGAGTTGACGTTGGAGAAGATGGCGGCGGGCGGCATTCATGACCAGATCGGCGGTGGTTTTCACCGATACAGTGTCGATGACGAGTGGCTGGTTCCGCATTTCGAAAAAATGCTTTACGACAATGGCCAGCTCGCGGTCACCTATCTTGAGGCTCACCAACTCACCGGCCGCGAGGACTTTGCTGCGGTGGTTCGCAAGACCCTCGACTATGTCACACGGGAAATGACTCACGAGCAGGGTGGCTTCTTCTCTGCCACAGACGCGGACAGCCCCGGCTCATCCGGCGAAGCGGAGGAGGGGTTGTTCTTCACGTGGACCCCTGGGGAAATGGAGCAAGTGCTCGGCGCGGAGAGGGCACGTTGGACGGCTGCATACTATCGTGTCTCGACCATCGGCAATTTCGAGGGACGCAATGTTCTGCACACCGAATGGAGCGTCGAGGACACGGCGGCATCTCTGAAGATGTCTACCGCCGAGTTTGAAGCCGAGCTCGAATCGACGCAGCAACTACTGTACGCCGCACGAAGCCAAAGGCCGCGTCCCTTGCGCGATGACAAGATCCTGACGTCATGGAATGGACTGATGATCTCCGCTTTCGCACGAGCCGGTCAGGTGCTCAACGAACCGAGCTATCTCGACACCGGAAGTCGCGCGGCTCAATTCATCATCGACGTTGCCCTCGTTAACGGTCGTCTTGCACGGACGTGGACGGACGGCTCGACTCGTGTCAGCGGCTACCTCGATGACTACGCATTCTTCATTCAAGCCTTGATCGACCTCTACGAAGCCAGCGGTCGGCCTTTGTGGCTACAACACGCGCTTGTCCTGCAGAAGACTCTGGACGAGCACTTCGGCGACGAACAACGAGGAGGATATTTCTTCACCAGCGACGAACACCCGACTTTGCTGGCGCGGGAAAAACCAGAATACGATGGTGCGGAGCCCGCCGGGGCATCGATTGCGGCTCTAAACCTTCTTAGGCTTGAGCAACTCACGAGCGACGAAAGATTCCGCAAATGTGCAGAGCAGATCTTTGTTGCACATGCGGGCGCGTTGTCGAGCGGCGTTGCGCTGCCGAAGATGCTCACTGCTCTCGACTACTATCTCGATGAGCCCGCCCAAGTTGTCATTGTTGGACCGGAGGATGGAAGTGGTGTCGAAGCTCTCTTAACAACCCTAAATGGGATCTTCCTGCCCAATCGCGTCATCAGTATTGGACGTGAGGGAAAGCAACTCGCCGAGCAGGCCCGACTGCTGCCGCTGTTGCAGGATAAGCGAGCATTGAACGGAACCGCCACAGCCTACGTCTGTCGTGGTACTGTTTGCGCGCCACCCACGTCAGACTGTGAAGTCTTCGCCAAGGAGCTAGCTCGCACAGCTCCACGGTAACTATTTCGCCGGGGCCCAACCCTTTTTCACTTCACTTGCGACCAACTCGTCGGCGATCTCCGTTGCCAACGCCTCCGTTGGTGCAAGACGGACCGTGCGCTGCAAAGGTTCCTTTCGACCCGGCGAGTAGTCGGTCCAATGGACGACATACTCGGGAAACTCGGGATGCATTTCCTTCTTGTGGGTCTTCCACACCACGAGCTTGCGTACGGCGGTCACACCCTTGGTGACCTTGGTGAAGACCTCACGACGGAGCAATTCGCTCGCGGGAAGCTCTAACGCCGACACCGCGCAGTGGACATCGGGGAGCAAGACGCGGTCTAGGACCTGGGAGATGGGGACATCTGCGTAGACGGGTTGTTTGTCTTCTCTTAGCCGCACCAAGCGCGGGTGCAGCAAGCTGACACCTGGCATGATTCGCAGGGCCTTCCATTCGTTCTTCTCAAATGAGAGAACCATACGCGGCATGATGTCGCCGTCGGCCTTTTCTGCCTGGACGTCTGTGACTAGAACTTCTGCTACGAGCTTCGGTTTGATGAAACGATACAGCGCGCCCTTTGAATTTGCTTCGCTGTAGTTTGAGTCGACACCCATACTTTTGACCTTGTTGAGAAGATCGCGTCTCTCGTGTTCGTTGCCGAGATTGCCGCAATGACCGACGAGATGGTAGTGGTCGTCCTCGCGCAACAGGGCGATGAGAAATGAGCTCACCTGGGTCTCATCTTCGGTACGCAGCGTGTAACCGATCACAGCGCCATCTATGGTTGCGGCCGGCTTTACCTTGAAAGTGATGCCGCCGACAGCGCGGGCGACGATGCCCTCAGCGTCCCCCTTGTCGACCCATTGATCGAACAACTTGGCGACGTCTTTGTTTGACGACACGGTCTCGGTTTGCACGGAGTTGAGCAGCTTGCCGCCCTTAAAGATGCGCTCGAGCACGTCGAGGCGATCGGCATATTCCATCAGTGGTGCCTGCGCCTGATCATCGCCACCGGCGACGAGATCGAAAGCTGCAAACTGAAGGCGATCGACCTCAGCCTTTGCTTCGCCGGCGAGAGCTTGGGCCAGATCGCCATGGCGCGGTCGGCGTGTGTCCTTGAGCGCGTACAGCTCACCGGCAACCACTGTGCGTCCCTTGACGCGTTTCTTCAACTGGGCGGCTTCTTCGAGTATGGGGATGGTTCCCGCGATGATACGACCACTGGGATTCGCAAAGAAACACCCGTCGTGCTCGTCAAAAATGAGACACCATTGCTCACCATCGACTTTTCTCGAAACCAAGATCTTGCCGCTGGGCATTAAGCCAATCTCGTCTGGCATCAGCGCGCGATAGCGGCTCGCAACGGCTTTCTTGTAACCTGAGACCATCTGCGACAACTTCTTGTCAGTTATGGAGCTGCCGGGACAATGAATACCCTTGCCGAGTGGCCTGGAATCTTTCGTGGAGAAGAGTGACATCATGTCTCCTTGCGTGTCTCAATCATGTTCCAAGGGTGTTCAACGGGCAGTCAGTCGCCAGCCACACCCTCATGCAGGTCGCTTGAGCTCGAGGTGACTCAAACGCAGGAGCAGCTGGTAGCGCAGGCTGTCAACTCGTCCCTCGAGAAAACCATGATAGGGTGAGCCATTGGCGTGAAAAATCAGCGGGTCCTTGCCCTTGGCGCCACCGCCCAAGAGCACCATCGCATTTTCTTCGTGCAGCTCTTTGGCCATGCCATACATGAAGTCGTAAGTGAGACCGTCGACATGGCGTAGCTGGATGGAACGCTGAAACACAAACTTGCGCACGGCGTCCTGCTTCTTCATCTTCTTTCCGGTCCAATGAATTGGCACCTGTTGATCGTTGACGTTGCCTGGCACGTCGACGGGGTCACGCCGTTCTTTCTCGGTCCCATCTGGATTGATGATGACCTCGACAATCTTGGGAGAAGCATAGAGCACCTCACCCTTGCTCGAAAGATAGACTACATTGGCCCTTGGCAACTCTCGACCGATCTGTTCCATGTCAATTTCGGGGTCCCCAGCAATCAGCGCTTGAGCGTAGTCGTCGCCGTGCTTCGACTGAAGCGTTTCGTGCAATGTTTCCCGGGTGGCTGCGAGGAAACGACGAAATGTAACCTCTGCGTCCGGTAGTCCCATTTGCGGCGCGGCTGGGGCGCGCAGTGTGCTTATGGAGACGGTGGCGTTGCGGTCTGCTGAGTTGGATAGGTGAAAGTTGAGCATGGGGTTCCTCTCAGGTCATGTCGAAGTCGAGATCGAGTCCGGCATTGTCGTCATCGTCCTCAAAGGTGGCCGCAGCAGGTTTTTCCAACTCGCACCACTCGGGGCGGATGGGATTACCAACGATTGCGAACCAACCCCGATCGTTGGCCACGAGGTAGCCAGTCTCCCGATGGAAATCGGCGCGGTAGTTGAATCCAAAACGGAAGATCTTGCCCGCTTCGATCTCCTTTTGCAAATCCTGGTCGAGATTCTCTGGATCGAGCATGTAGACGGCGAGAACGGAGAGGTCCAACAGCTCCTCGGGTTCGACCGGACCTTCCAGGTCTTGAGGCTCCCCAAGGGTTGACGGTTGCTGTTCAACGACCTTGCCTTGATCATCGAGGCCAACGAGCGTGCTGTTTGGCACCCACTTGCCGTCGTTACAAAAATACCCCTGGCCGGTCATGCCAAAATGGAACAAAATCGAGCCATCCCGCGTGAGTTCTGCGCGAATGCAAGGCTGCTCGTCATTGTCGAGAACGACCCGCTTTCGCGATGGATAGAGCTTCTTGCGGTCGAGCTTGGCGAACCCAAAGATCGATTGTTTGCCATTGTGCGTTACGACGATCGACTTGGCCACGATTGGATCTCCTTTGGCAACGGACGCAAAACACTACCGCAACGACGTATGCATCGGAAGATCCGGAGCGATCATGTGGGCGTGGTGGGCGGATGTCACCGTTGCTCATGCGCATGCATGTGCCTACAATGAATGGGGAGGTGAAATCCCCGTCTAATCTAGGAATTCTCGCAGGAGCAATTGCAGTGCCGGCAAAAAGGTTAGGTGTAACATGTTGCGAACAACACTGAAGCTGGTCTCATGGATTGGACTGTTGGCCGCAGGGGTTTGGATCGGAGTCGGCATCGACGACGACGGGCGAGTTCTCGGCCAAGAGGTGGCAAACCTTACGGCGCAACATCAACTGGAGGTCACCGCGCTCGGCCACGAAAATACCGAGCTCCAGAATCATCTGCATGCCCTCGAGGACGAGAACGCTGATCTCGTGTTTATGTTGGGACACGCAACACTGCAGCTCAAGAGCGCTCAGCAAGAAACTCCCAGCTACGATTTCGAGCGCTTTTTGCGTTACAACCCGGAAGCGCGCAAATACATGCCCTATCTCAGCAACGCCATCGACAAGTACGAAGACACTTGGCCAGTGGACCCAATGTTTGCCCTGGCGATTATGAAACAAGAGTCAAACTTTGGCGAGCACATCGTCTCCAAGGCAGGCGCTCTCGGAGATGCCCAATTCATCGAAGCGACTGGCAGGAGATATGGGTTGCACTCCAATGAGCCATGGAGCTGGAAGAATGAGCGGCAGAAGTTTGTCCAGGCAGGCAACAAACGTCGTTTGGCCAGGGAATCTCGCGACAGATTTCTCGACAAGATCGGCATCGGGCTTGACGTCAACACTGGCAGACCCGAGAAGGGTAGACACCTGGCGATGAATTTCGAGCGCAATGTTGCCCATCTCATCGACTATTTCGATTTGCTGCGGGAGGCATCACAGCTCGAGGCCGAAGGCGACCAAGCCTATCGCGTGTATCGCAACGAGATCTACATGGCGCTCGACCATGCTCGTGATCTGGAGCAAGAAACCCGGCAGCGCCTGCAACGGGAAGAGACACTCATGAGCGTCTCAGGGGTAGGCGCGCCCCGAACCCCAGCGCAGCGTGAAACAGCGGTGCAACTCGTGGTCAATGACTACCTCAACCAAGTCGATCCACGCTTGAGCCCGATGATGGTGACTGACGCCCTGGTGCACCATCTCGCCGACCTGTTCCAGGAATTCAAGGGCGACAAGCGCTTGGTGGCCTCTCGTTACAATGCCAGTCGACGGGCCATGGAAGCATCCGTTGCGTCGGTGGGTGGCGGCGTCGGCATTCCGCTGATCTATGAAACGCAGAACTACGTGAACCGTGTCGTCGCCCTGCAAGCCTTCTTTGCCATGGATGCCGGTATTCTCGATGACACTCTTCGGGTCTCCCGGAGCTACGCCTCCCGTTGACCTACCCTCATCCCCGCCACACAATTGCAAAATCACTGGGTGGAGCAGGGTCGGCGGCGGCTGAGAGTGAGACGACTTGATGTCATTTTCGAGTGGTAGGACGAGAGGTTATCAGTGTAGTTAACAGACATGCACAACAAGACGGCACTGGTGACAGGCGGCTCCCGGGGCATCGGCCTTGCGGTGGTTGAAAGATTGAAGTCCGACGGCTACCGTGTCGCAGCCACGGCGACGCGGTTGACCCACCTCGACGTTTCGCTCGTTGACCTGCCTCTTGAGTGTGACGTGTCAGACAAACAGGCGGTCGACAAGTGTGTCGATGTCACCGTTGATGAATTTGGCCGCATTGATCTCTTGGTCAACAACGCGGGAGTCGCAGGGTCCAACCCACTCGAACCCACCACGCGTGATGACCTCTGGCATCACATCATCAACGTCAACTTGCATGGCACCTACTACGTCACCAAGAAGTGCCTGCCACATATGCCCGACCACACAGGTCGCATTGTTAACATGGGTTCGGTTCTCTCTTTCATCGGCGTGCCCGATCAGACCGCCTACACAGCGGCAAAGCATGGTGTGCTCGGATTCACGCGAGCGTTAGCGCTCCACCTTGCCGACCGCCACATCACAGTGAACATCGTGTGCCCTGGATGGGTGAAGACCGACATGGCCAAACAACGCTGGGTCGATCTCGGAATGACTGAGCACGACGCCGATGAGAGCACGGCGCTGGGAAAGGTCGTCGAGCCCCATGAGGTAGCAGATCTTGTTGCCTACCTTGCGTCCGAAAGCGCCGCCTCGATCACCGGCCAGAGCTTCACCATTGACGGCGGGAGCCTTGCTTGATCCGAAACCGTGCACGAGTCGGGCATTTGCTGAGCACCGGACGGGACGCTGCATTGAATACCAACCGAGCAATTGCTCTTCGTCACTCGCAATGCAACGGTCTGGCACTCTCTTTTCTGTTAACCACGTTGTTTCCTGTTCACGGTGGCGCGGCCAGCCTCGAGCTTGGAGAATTTCGCGTTACCCTCATTCCCAACGCGGCGGTCTGGCGACAACAGAATGTAATCCACGCCTTTGTTGAGCCCGCCGCCATCCCAGGGGAATCAGGGGCGCGCCCCGTCGCCTACGATGTCGGCATTCGTTTTGAGCCATCACGGTTGGTCCGTCATGCCGAAGTCATGGGTTTTCCCGTCTCAAAGACGTCTCCCCGGTTTGATCTCTTCATTGGCAACACCACCGGCTTCGTTATTCGCCTGGTAACCGCGCCCACCGGTTTTGGCAATTTCCCCTTGGGTGATCTCGTTATCGTCCACAGTCCGCCGTCTGGACGAGAGTCGGACGTGTCAACTCAGTCGCTCGAGATCGAGATGGACATGGACCTGCAAACCCGGACTGAAATCGACGCGGCGTTCGATTTGATTGCACTCGAAGAGGAGATCGTCAGTCGAACCACTGCCTCTGTTGAATCCAAGGCCCAGCTACCTGTGCCGCCGGAGATAGAGCAACGGTTTAACGAGGCTACCCAACTCGGGCAAACGGGGGGCGGGAACTTGGGCAATCCGGTGGAATCACCAACACTGCGTCAGTGTCTCGTCGAACGCCCATTTGTTTTGGTCATCGACCCAGGGCACGACCCGAGCGACTCGCGGGCCGCGAAAGCGGTTCTCGGCGTACTGGAATACGAGCTCAACGACCGGTTGGCGGCGCGCTTGAAAAGCAAGTTACGAATCCCAGGGGCGTTGGAGGTGGTCCTGTCCCGGGGCCCAGAAGACACTCTACCGCTCAACGAAAGAGTTCAATCCATTGAGGCCATGCAACCGGATCTGGTCTTGTCGATCCACCACGACAATGTCCGCCGTCGCCACCAACAACGTGTTCGCATCCAAGGTGAGTCGTCGCGACGTTGCACCGAGCACGAAGGGTTTGTCGTTTTCGTTGGCGGAGGGGAAGAGTATCTGTACGACGCACGCCGGGCAGGACGCTTCTTTGCAGATGCGCTGCTGGCTTCGGGCCGTCCCATTGGCCGATTCTACTCGGGTGGTGCCATCAACCGCGGCGTCTACTGGGGCGGCGCACTCTATCTCCTGGGCAACATCAATGGCCCCGGGGTGCTCATCGAGATGGGGTACTTCTGTAACCCGCGCGAGCTCGCCCTCATTCGCTCCAACAAGTTTGTCGAATCTCAGGCACAGGCACTGGCAGGTGCTGTGCGTCGGTTCATCTTGTCGTCACATTGCGTCGGCGAATAGATTCAACCAGCATTCGCCCGACAATAGGCGATGTCGGATCGGCCTCCCATGGTCTCGCAGGTTTCGCCTGGGGCGCAGGCACCAGGCAAACCAGGGATACACAGCCGGCGGCAAACAACATCGACACAGGTGCCGCCCGGCTGACATGGATTGTAGACAGGATGGCAGCCTGGCTGTCCAATCGTGGGACTCTCGATAGATCCGGCAGGCAAGCAAACGGGAGCCAAGTTGGTACCCAGAGACTGGCAGGCGTTGATCGTGTCGCCTTCGTCCTCACACAGGTCATGGTATGCGCCGCTGGATGCAATGCTGTACTGGCAGTAGGGCAGACACCCACCGACTGTGGGGGCAAAGGCAACGCAAATGGATTCGGTTGCGCAAAATTCCGCAGAGCTCGGATCGCATTGGCTGTGCACGCACTCCCCGATCCAGTCACCATCAACCAGTGGCTTGCACCAGAAGCCATCGGCACAATCATCCACGTGATAGACGAGGGAGCAGCCCGGCGCGCATGCGTAATCGTGGCAGGTCATTTCCGCGCCACATTGTTCTTCGTACCGGCAGGTCTCACCCATTTCAACCGTGCCATCATCGATACAACGATCAACTAGGCAGCTGGAGCCAGCAGGGCACTTGCCGTCCTCAGAGCAGCGGATGAGTGATTTGAGGTCACTCTTGGACGAGCCGCACCCCACGCCCATGACAGCCGTGATGACCAAGCTGAAGCGTCTCATGCCAAGGAGTGTACCCGAGTTTCTGAATGGGTGCATGCCCCGCCTTTGATTTTCAACATCAGCTCGATTGTCACAGCTCTTCTGGAGCACACGCGGCAACGAACCACGTGAGATCACTCTGGCCTGTCTTGTGGATGACTTTGCGAGTGAAAGAGTTGCCGTCCCAAGCATATTGGCGGATTTCATCCTTGTCGTCATCAGCAACGTAGAGTTCGGGTTTGCCGTCGCCGTTGAGGTCGGCAACGCCAGCAGCGTGTTCGAAGCCGGAGGAGTTGGCATCAATCTGCGATTTGCTCCACTTGCCGTTGGGTTTGTGTGGAGGAGTTAAGCGCCAGATGCCGTCTTTGTAGGTGGTGGCGATAATGTCCGGCTTGCCGGTGCCGGTCAGATCAGCGGCGAGCAGCACGCGAGATTGTCGGGCACCGGGCAACGAGGCGACGACCTGCGACTTCCAGGCACCGCGCTTGCTCGGCACAAAACGTCTGATCTCCACAGGGCTTTTTTCGACATTGCCGTTCAGCTCAGCTTCGATGGCGGTGTAGAGCTCGGGTTTGCCGTCGCCGTCGAGATCGGCGACCAAGATTTCTTTAGCGTGACTCTTGGACAAGTCAGCAATCTGGGTTCGGGCAAAGCCGTCAGCCTTTTTCGTAAACATGACGATACCGCCAGATTGAGACTGATTGGCCTTGTTGGGTGCAGAGGGAGTCGCGAAAAAGCTCGGCTTGCCCTTGCCGACGACGTCGCCGATCTCGATCTCGTGCACGAAGGTGTTGGCCTGCCGCTGTGCCTCGATCACATCCCAGCCGCCAGCGGTGCGATTGGCCACGGCGACGACGCCCTGGTCGTGGGTGGCGATGACGATTTCGAACTCGGGGTCGTCGTCCACATTGCCGACTTCGAAGTCCCGCAGTCTGTCCCACTTGCCGCCAAACTTGGGATTCCACAGTGTGTCAGCCTTCCAAGCCCCTTCTTCAACACGCCACATTTTCAGTATGGCTTCGGTTCCGCCAATGGTTAGCAGCCGCACGCCAACATCCGTCTTGACGCAAATGGCCTTGTGAAACACGCGACTCTCTTGATCTTGGAGAATATCGGCGCGGAAGCCATCGCCCTCCGGGGTGAGCATCAACAATTTGGCAGGCAATGGTTTTGGGATCTCTTTGCCTTCGTGCATGACTCGTTCGAAGTGGGCCTGGGAGAACAACAAGGTCCGCTCGCCAGGAAAGACGGCCAAAGATGTCGCGGTAGCAACGGGTGTCCTTGTGGCTGACGGTGGCGTTGTCGTTAGAGCTTGAGGCGCTATGTTGTTGTCATCGGCCTTGACGTCTGCGGCATTGTCAACACAAGCGAATGCCGACACGGCGACCAAAGACAATGTGCGAATCCTAACATTCATGCTGCACTCCTGAGTAACCCGTTAAACCGAGAAGCGTCGGTTGGGTCAAGTCGGACGCCAGCCGGCACAAACGTGCCAATGACGATTTGCCAAAAGTGATCACCCGATGCGACGGTGATGCGACCATTGAGAGCTGGTGCATCGTTGCGACAGCCGCTAGATTGACAACATGAGCACGGCACAGTTTACTGGCACCTCGACCTATCTTGCTTCTGCGCACTTGCGGGACATCGTCAACGTCGCGGTGGCTTTGCAGAAACCTCTTCTCATTCGTGGAGAGCCGGGCACCGGTAAGACAC
>Ga0156517_1008_pt1 | contig 12211 bp, 9 predicted proteins | sample RifOxyB3_FD_111912 | JGI IMG/M metagenome (GOLD analysis project Ga0156517, IMG submission 111912) | Deltaproteobacteria bacterium RIFOXYB12_FULL_58_9 | reverse complement strand
CCGCGGTGGGCCTTGAGGTACTCAAATCCGTTGGGGACGAGGTGAACAAGGGTGAGGCGGTGGCGCGTTTGCATCACAACGGCGGTCCAGCTCCCGACTCGGTTATCACCAACGTGCGGACGGCTTTTTCGGTCGGGCCGTCGGCACCCGTGCGAGGACCTTTGGTGATCGATCGCCTCGGCGCTTGAACGTCGCGGCGCACTGCATTCACGACGGTGACCGCTCCATCGCGAGAATCTCCCGGTATCGAGTCAGAGTCTCAGCCGCACTTCCGGCAAAGACAACCTTTCCATTGTGCAGAAGAACGGCGCGATGGCAGATTCGTTCAATGGCGTCGGGGTCGTGGGAGACAAGAAGAACGGTTTTGCCCCCATCGAGGTGTTGCTGAATACGAGCGAAGCATTTCTTTTGGAAGCCCTCGTCACCGACACCGAGGATCTCATCAATGAGGAGGATATCCCCATCCACGTCGGTTGCAATGGCGAAACCGAGGCGAGCATACATGCCAGAAGAGTAATTCTTCACCGCAGTGTCCATGAAGTCGTGAAGCTCTGCGAAATCAACAATCTGATCGTAGCGGCGTTCCATCTCCGCCCGCGACAACCCCATGATGGCACCGTTGAGAAAGACGTTCTCGCGGCCCGTCAGCTCCGCGTTGAACCCGGCGCCGAGTTCGATGAGCGCAGATACTGACCCCCGAAGAATACACTTCCCTTCTGTCGGCTCGAATACGCGTGCCAGGATCTTGAGCAGCGTGCTCTTGCCGGAACCGTTGCGACCAACGATGCCGACCGCCTCACCTTCGCGAACATCGAGAGAGACTCCCCTGAGTGCCCAGAGATCGCTGTAGTTGTTTCTGCGTTTGACGAGATTGATCATCGTCTCTTTGAGAGTAAACGCCTTCTCGTAATGCAGACGGAACCGCATACCGACATCAACGAGTTGAACCAAAGGCTCCGACATTGAACGCCTCACACACGCAGAATGAAACGCCCTTCGAAGCGCAGGAAAATGGAGAAACCGAACATGAACATCGCCAATGCGCTCGTGCCCGCAATCACGACTGCCGTCAAATCAGGCAGTCGACCGTCAAAGATGGGAATCCGAAAACACTCAATGATATGGGCCATCGGGTTCCAGTTGAAAGCAAATCGGTATGTCTCGGGGACCATGTCCGTCCGATAGATGACAGGGGAAAGATAGAACCACGCCTGGATGATGACCTCGGTCATGTGGGTAAAATCGCGAAAGAACACGTTGAGACACGAGAAGATGAAGGCCACACCGCAGGTGAAAAGCGCCACAAACAAGATAGAAGCCGGAAGAAAGAGAAGTGCGGGCGTCAGGGGTTTGCCAAGGAGCACGACGAGCAGAAACAGAGGAACTAGAGCCAACAGGAAGTTGACCAATGAGGAGAGTACCGCCGACAACGGGATGAGCGACTTTGGAATGTAGACTTTCTTGAGTAAGCTGCCCTTGCTCACCACCGACATGAGGGCGAGGCTCACGGCCTGCGAGAAAAATATCCAAGGGAGCAACCCCGAGATCAGCAACACCGAGTAGGACTTGATGTTGAATTTCATGATAGTGGAAAACACGACAGCCAAAACGGTCATCATCAACAGCGGATTGAGCATCGTCCAGAAGAAACCGAGGACCGAACGCCGATAGCGCAGCTTCAGCTCAGTCACCACGAGGTTCTTTAGCAGCTCGCGATATTTGAAAATCTCAACGAGTCTATTCATCCAATGTGCCAGAATGATAAAGAGAGCCGGACTCCGGTGATTCCAGTGATGAGGGCATTTTTCACAGTGCCTCCAAGAACTTCATTCCGCCAGCCAGCTGTAGGTGGTGATCCATGCCCAGCGTTGAATGTCGAGCCGTCACCTTCGCGTGTCGAATCGCCGCCTGAGCGGTGAATCCACCCGGCAGCGTCAGTAGCGCAAAGGTGCGTCCCCGGCAACCCGGATTTGACAACCGGGCCAGCGAACGTGCGTGCGGAAAGCATACCAGTCGTAATACGACAATCGGTATTCCCTACTGACCACGAATGTTTCTTCTGACATTGCAGCTGTTGCCGTCTGGTGTGGTTGCTATGTCATGTGCCACGCAGAGGCCGTTGGTGCCCAACGACTGCTAGGTCGCGTTGCCCGTCTTGAGCGCAGCTTAGTCAACCCTCGACACGATCCTGGCAACCGATCTGGAGCGATACGAGCAAGGAACTACTCGGCAGTGTCGGGGGCAAACGCGACGTAGTCAAACAAGACCGCCGTTGGGCGGAGATCGGGGGATCCCATTTCGTACTTTCTAAATTGAGAGAATTGAAACTCTATTGAACTCGTGTCTGGGCGGTCTTTGTCTGCTGGCAAGTTGATTCGGTGGCTCTTGAATTGCGCGCCGTCGCCGGCGATCTTCCAGCTGCCGATTTCTTTTGAATCGACGAGAATCGTTATGATCTCCGGGCTGTCATATTTGGGGGTCAAGAACCGTGCGGTCATCTCTGTGGCACCTGCTGGCAATCCATTGAAGATTGCGGCCGTTGGACCGAGAGCCCAAACCACACTCGTGGGTTGACCGATGACCACTTGCTCATCTGCGCTCCAACCTTCCCCCATAAATGCCCTGCTGTTCTCCTCTCCCATGTCCACCTTCAGGGTGGAGAGGCGCAGCCCCGGCCGAAAACGACGGCCTTGCATCGACCAAGCCCGCTCGTCATACACAGACCCAGCGACGACGTAGGTGTCCAGGTTTCGAAGATACTCAGCTTGCCAGTTCTCGTTGCGCCATGTGTAGTTGAAATAATGTCGCAGACGTGTCGGCTTTTCGCCTTCTGCAAATGCGGAGCGGCCTGGTAGGTCCTGCGCGAGTCCGAGAAGGTCCGCGATCGTGGCAGGAACGTCTGTCAACATTGTCGGTAAGTGTGAGATTTGCAACGGGCCCCTGTTGTCCGGTGGCTTGATGGCAAGAAGCGCGACAGCGCTTCCGACAATGCTTGGGCTTTCCGGACGTTGGAGGATATTCGAGGCGTTGAGATCTGATTCCATATTGACCGGGTAACCGGCACCGTGATCAGCCTGAATGACAATGAGTGAGGAGTCATACAGTTCCAATGAACGGAGCTTATTGAGGATCTTGATCACCAAGCTTGTTGCGCAACGGGACTGCCGGAGAATGGCGTCGCGACTTCCCGCAATGGGTGCATGACTCTTGCATTCTTCGTCTAGTACGAAAGGAGGGTGCGGGGTGAGCAAGTGGATGAACTTGTACACAGGTTGATTGGACCCGAGTTTGGAACGAGACAGCAGGTCAGTTGCAAACGCCTTTGCGGCAATCGCGGGGTATCGAGTGTCATCCTGGGCTCCCATCAATCTTTGGAGGAGCCAGGACTGGTCATTGTATATGAATGGTTTCAGCCAATGTGGAGCTATTCGAAACAGGGTGAGGTCCGCGACGACCGAACCGGCAAATCGCTCCTTGGATTCATTGGAAGTCCCATAAGGGTGCGGGATCTGGTAACACAAATGCCGCGGGCCTTGACAGTACATCGAATGCTCGACAGCCAATTCAACGCGATATCCAGCATTGAAGAGCACGCTGGGGATTGTTTCTCCATCGAGCACCTCGGTGACAAAACGACGCATGGGCATGGTGTTGTTGTAGACCCTGCCCGACAGGATTGCGGGAATACTCATGTAAGTGGTGGGAAAGGCGCCCATGTTTTCCCGAAAAAACACAAACCCATCGAGCGCATTTTTCAAATCTCTTTGGCCCTCATTGAGAATGGTCTCAAAGACGTCAGTTTGAAATCCATCGAGCACAATGTGGATGACGTTCGACTGGGTCGAGAATTCGGACAGTTGAGGCGGGAGTTGCTCGGCTACCTCCGTTTGTTGGGTCTCGCTTTGATTCAGGCCGGTTACCGAGAGTATGGTGCCAACGCTTTGAATAACCAGGAGTGTGACACTGGCGAAGCCAACAACTGGAAGGATCTTCCTAAATAGACGCACAGACAGGAATATGGTGATGGTCCAAACAGAGAACTCCACCCATCCTCTCCACGGAGCGACACGCCAATCGATACCTTGTCCATCGAGCAGTCCGTAGTCCCATACGAGCAAACTGCCTTGGATCCATACCAAGCTCCCAGCCACCAAAAGCGCCACACGATAGGGGTCGACCATTCGAGCGGGCAGGACGTACCCGACGGCAAAAAGAGCCACAACGAGAAACCCGAATGCTGAGACGAAGTATGGGGCCAGAGCTGGCAGCGATGCCTTGAGTTCGGAAGAGTTCACAACAAAGGTGGAGAGAGGACCGAATATGAACAGACTCGCACTCAGGAGAATCGCTGGCATACAGAGTGCGTGAGGGCGCCTCTGGTCCGTGGGGTTACTCTCAGTCATCGGTAGCGAATGATTCACCCACAACCTCGGTAACACAGTTTGCGATTCAGGTGGAACGTTTTGGTGACAAATCGAAGTAACCGATCAGCTCGGACTCTGACGCGTCTTGGAACACGTAGCCGAGTTTCTCGTAGAGGTGTCGCGCCGCGTGGTTGTCTTTGTAGACCTTGAGTCGGATCTTGGGAGCCGCACGCAGGTGTGCGGCTGCGTGTAGATGGAGCATCATGAGCTTGCCCAAGCCCAGTTTGCGAGCCTTGGCGCTCACGTAGATGCCGAGGCTGGGGATCTCGTATCCTTCGTCCCAACCGCGCAGCATCCCATAGGCGAGTACCCGTGGCTCGTCGTCCATCATGACGTAATACTCGTCGCTGCCTCTGTAACGGCAGAGCTCATTCGCATGGGCGGCGGTGAAAGGATGCGGGTGGAACTGTTCGTCTGCTCCCGAAAAATGAACCTCTTCGAAAAGAGAAAACAACGGTTCGACGAGCTCAGGAGCAAGTCCGACGATTTTCAACACCGTGGTCAACTTTCTTGTTTGATGAGGGAACTGAGAAACTTGCCACCGCGGCTGTGAACCAATTTCACCACCGCCTTTGCCAGCTCGTTCATGGAAAGCTCATCGCCAACGACGGGGCCGGATTTGGCGATCTGTTGTCGGAGTAGGCCGCGCGCGCAGTAGAGGGGACTGCGGAAGTTCAATGCAAACCACAACGACTTGAAATAGGCGGTGCGGTAAACCAGATGGTGTGTGTCGCCGCTGTGATTGGCGTGGATGGTCTGGTAGAGATAGTCGCTGATCGCTTGCACGATGAACGGCGACACACGACCGTAGTCGCGGATCTGAACCGCCACTACGTCGGCAAGCAGAGGCAAGGTGGCGGTGGTGGTCTTTGTTTCTGCGTACCAGCGGTTGCCCGATATGTCTGTTTCCACGCCAACGAAAGTACTGCCGACACGCGCGAGCCTCACCCAAAGGTCGTAGTCCATGGCGAACTGAAGGTTCCGATCCACTCCTCCCGCCCGTTCGTATACCGAACGGCGGAAGAATACCGACGGTTGCGCCACGTAGCCTTTGGTGAACAATTCGTGACAAACATCGACGTCTGGGCCCACCGCGATTGTTGGGTATGGACGTTGATACTCGCCTGCCTTGTTCATGTAGTGCCCTTGGCCCACCACAACATCTGCATTGGGGTTCGCACGAACTGCTCGGTCGACATGGAAGAGGGCTCGGTTGACCTGTATGTCGTCGGAGTTGAGCCAACCCAACCATTCGTGAGTGGCCAGGGAGAAGCCCTTCTGCAACGCATCACTTTGGCCCTCGTCGGGTTCGCTGACCCAACGGATGCGATCACCGTAGGTGCGGAGCACGTCGACGGTCTCGTCGGTGGAGCCGCCGTCCATGACCAAGATTTCGAGGCGCGGGTATTCCTGCTGCAGCAGGCTGTCGAGAGTATTGCCGATGAAGTTCCCCTGGTTGAATGAGGGGACTACGATGGAGAAGTCCGTTGTTGGATGCCCTGACGTTAGGGGTATCGGTTCTGATGCGGGCCTAGACGCGACCATTGAGGCTCCCATTGGCGAACCGCATTAGGTTGTTGAATCCACGGCCGACGCTTCGCGGTGCTAGGCGAAGGTTTAGCACTGCCCACGAGGCGATGGCCTTCATACGGATTGCTCGGGTTACCGGGGGCGATTTGCCCTCCATCCAGCTGGGGCCGTAGGCGTCGTTGTAAGCCTTCTGAAGAACCCAACTGAAGGGGACGGTGTTGTAGTACTCGTGGACCACCTCACAGATGCCGTCTATCAACTCAGTGCGGTCATGTATTGTTTTGGCGTCCTCATGGAGGCGCGAGATCGACAAGTGTTCATCGATGAAGTGAAACTGGATGTCACGTTGCCAACGCAGCCAGAGCTCATAATCGAGGATCGGCGATGCGAGCTTGCCAGAAAGTGTCACCGCTTCACGGCGGAAGAACAGAGACGGCTGTGGCGGCAAACAACAATGCATCATGCGCCGTCTCTGCTCACTGATCACGGGACTCCAATCTACCGGGTATTCGAATATCGTATTCAATTTTGCATCGGTGTAGTTGTTGCGGCCGTAAACTACCAACGCACACCGGTTGAAATGAAAGAAGGTGACAATTTTCCAGAAAGTCTGGGGGAGATACAGGTCGTCGGAGTTGATCCACGCGATGATCGTGCCATCGGTGGCGTCGATGCCCTTGTTGACCCCCTGAAACTGTCCCCCGTCCGGCTCGCTCACATAGCGAAGAATCTTTGGGTTCTTTTTTTTGTAGTGTTGGAGGATCTCCACCGACTCATCGGACGACCCACCGTCGGCTACGAACACCTCGAGTCGGGGGTAGCCTTGAGAGAACACCGAGTCCAGGGTTTCTGGGAGAAACTGCGCCTGGTTGAAGGATGGGATCACCACGGCAATCTTGGGGAGTTTGCGCGGCGGGATCTTTTTGACCGTGGCAAGCTCTTCCCTGCTCGGCTTATAGGCCAGGCTTCGTTCCAACTCGTTCATTGTGTCCTCACGCGCTTCAACGTTTGGGCCAGCGCCGCGCAGATCTCCCCGATCTCTTCTTCTTTGAGGCCCGAGTAGCTCGGCAAGTTGATGCCGTGATCTCCGAGAAACTCTGCGTTGGGGAGCTCGTGCTCGCTCCCGTACATCGGCAGGCGATGCATGGGTACGAAGAACGGGCGGGTTTCCACGCCGTGCCCTTCCAACAGAGTGGTTTGTACAGCATTGCGGTACGAGCGATCACCTTCGTTCAGGACTACCGAGAAGAGCCAGTATACGTTGCGGTAGCCATTGGGCTCGACCGGCAGTCGGAGCAACCCTTCTTTCTGTAGAGGGGCCAACGCTTTGAGGTAGCTTGCGGCTACTCGTCTTCGTTCGTTGATATGGTACTCGGCCATCTCCATCTGTCCGAGCCCAATCGCGGCGGTCACGTTGGTCATGCGGTAGTTGTATCCAACGATGGGGTGCCAATAACGTGATTCGAGATCCATACCCTGACCTTTGAGCGAGACCGCCAGTCGACGCTTGTCGAGATCGCGGACAAAGATCATGCCGCCTTCTCCGGTGGAGATGATCTTGTTGCCAAAGAAGCTCAACACAGCTGCGTCACCGAACGAACCTACAAAACGACCATTGTGTTTGGCGCCAAAGCTCTCGGCACAATCTTCGATCAACCACGCCCCGCGTTGCTTACACAACACTGCTATGTCGGCAATCGGAGCCGGGAGACCGTAGAGGTGTACGGCAATGACCCCCACAGTCTTTTCTGTCCAGGCACGCACGATGCTTTCAATTGTTGCGTTCCAGGTGTCGAGGGCCGAATCGGCAAAAACCGGTCGCGCTCCACAGTAGGTCACCGCATTGGCGCTCGCCACATACGTGAGCGACGGAACTATGACGTCCATGCCGGATTTGAGGCCCATGCTCAGGCATGTGAGGTGCAAGCCTGCAGTGCCACTCGTTACCGCAACACCGTGCTCGATGCCGAGAAATGCAGACACCGCACTCTCGAGGCGGTCGAGGTAGGCGCCAGATCCAGAGATCCATCCGGTTTCCACGGCATCGGCGACATACTCGGCTTCTCGACCGGCGAGCAACGGTTTGGATACCTGGAAACGCAGTGGCACGCGGCTCATTTGATCTGCCTTGTAGAGTTGTACACATTGAGAATGTTCTTGGCATACGCGTCGAGTGAATGCTCGCGCCGTGCTCGACGTTGCCCACGTTCTGCGTGAGCAAGGCGATCCTCAGGATCTTCGAGCCAGCGGAGCATGCATTCCGCCATGTCTGTAGGCGAGTGAGGGTCGAATAACAGCCCTGCATCACCGACCATGAGCTCCGGCAATGAAGTCACTCGAGAGCACATTGCCGCGCAGCCGAGCGTTTGCGCTTCGATCACGGGATAGCTGGATGCTTCGAAAAGAGTAGGGACTATGCAAAAGGTAGCTGCGCGGTAAAGGGCACCAAGGTGTCCGGTGGGTACATGATCGAGCAGAATCACATGATTGGTCATGTCATGCTTTTTGAGAGCATTTTCGACTGTTGGCCAACCAGAGTGACCTCGATATCCAGTGAAAACGAGCTTGAAATCGTGCTCGGGTGACTTCTGCCTCACAATGGAGAGTGCTTCGACGAGTCGTGCGTGGTTCTTGTGTACCCAGAATGCTGCTGGGTAGAGACCAAACAGGGCAGGCAAGTTGTAGGCTCGTTGCGCCTGTTCGGGTGTGAACGATTTGAGCCCCTGCTCGACCTCAGGGTCAACAGCCGCCGGTACAGTGAAGACCTTGGTGGGAGACACCCCCATGCGATTGATGATGTCGTTACGCACGAAGTCGGATGTGGCAATAATGGCTGAGGCGAGGCACGCCGATTCACCGTACAGGTGGTTTCGGGCTTCGAGATCACCGGGAGTGAAGTTCTCGGGATAATGAAGGTGTTGTAGGTCGTGAAGATTGAGCACAGCTGGCAGGTTGAAGTCTGTGCGCGAGAAGATCTGAACCGGGCTGTGAAGGACGTCCACGCCCAACTGGCTGCGCACATGCGCAAACGAGATGTTGTTCTCAGGATCGGGGGTGCCTCGCGATTGGTGCGAAATGGCTTGCTTTGCTGCCACGGCCGCCGCGACAACAGGTTCGGGCGTGAATGCATGGTATGCCACACGGTCGCCGAAGACACTTCTCAGTGGCTCGAGCTGCTTCGGTTCGCACAGCAGAGTTACGCGACTTTTCACAGACAAAAGGGCCCATACCAATGTCCTCATATAGACGGCGACTCCGCCGGAGACGCCGTCTTCGATTTGCAGGACATCGATGGCCACATGGGGGGGGGCGCGCTCGCTCCGCACTTGCTCGGATGCTGGTGCATTGCGTTCCAAAAACTTTCTGGCGCTGCGGCGTAACTTCTTCTTTCCCCTCAACAGCACGGTTGGGATTCCCCAACCGAGGCTTCGGTATTCTGCGAGCTCGCGGCCCAGTTGGCCAATGATGGTTTCTTTGGCGGCCAGCATCTTGCGAGACTCGGCTAGTGCTGCTTGCGACTCCTCGTTTGTTCTTGCTGTGGCGTTTCGATCATCGGTGACGACCTGAAGCTCGGCCACAAGTCGATCTACGACCTTCGCTTTGACGTCCCGGTCTTGTGTAACAGCTTCGAGCTCTGCGAGCGTTCTACATACAACCCGTCCTTTGTCGTCTCGGTCTTGTGCCAAAGCTTCACGGTCAGCAAGCGTTCGTTCTATGGCTTCGACTTTGGCGTCTCGGTCCTGAGTTACTGCTGATAGGTCAGCCAGTAGCTTGTCGACAATCTCAGCCTTCGCATCGCGGTCCCGTTTGACAGCTTCAAGCTCGCCAACCACGCGAGAGACAACACGATCCATATTGGCGCGGTCGTCCTTGACGCCATTCAACTCCTTTTCGAGTTGTGTTGCCCATTCGGCTCGTTGCATCCGCTGGTGGGTTGCCTGATTGGCGGAGAATCCAATTTCTTCAGCCAACGATGCGTCATTGTCAGGGTGAAAGGCGGCGGTCCTCCATTGTTCGTGATTTGGCCAGAACGATGGCAGTGGGGGACGTAGGCCAACTCCAAGCCCCGGATAGTCTCTGAGGTTTTCAAAGCAGACCAACTCCGGGTGAGCGTCAATGAAGTCGTGCCATACATCCAAAAGGTCTGGATGCTGTTCGTGTACAAGATCATCAAACAGGATTGCGCCGCCAGGTTTGACCAGATCAACGCACAGGTCTAGGTCCTGCCTTGCTCCTTCTGCGGAATGGTCACCATCGACGGTCACGATGTCGAACGTTCCATGTTGGCGCCCTTTGTTTCCCATATCGAGTCCGCCGATGAAGGCAGGTAGGGTAAGGTGGGAGTCCCCGGAAACAAAGCGAGCTTTGCCAGCGTAACTGCCTGCCTCCAACAGGCTTCTTAGTTTGGTTGGACTGCTGTTTTCTGCTGCTGCGTAGTCTCTTACCCACATGTCGAAGGCTGTCAGTTCGATGTGCGGTCGCTCCTGGGCGACTTGCAGAAGGCTCCAACCCGTGCGCACGCCAATTTCCATGTAGCTTTGTGCCTCGAGTCGATGAGCGAGCCAGCGTACGAAGATGCGCAATTCCCAGTAGGGTATCTGTTCCTCTTGGCTCTTCGTAATCGCTGCGCGCAGAGGCGCAAGATTGGGGTCATCTGTCACATGTTTGAGATCATTGAGAACAGATGCTGCAATTCGTCGTTGGAGGACATCTTCGTCAACGAAGCGCACAAAAGCCCGCTTTGCGCTTGATACCGCTTGGTTACTCATTGTGGAGCTCGGTTCTGAGGCCAGCCCGGACACAGGTGCCCATAGCAGATGGGTTGGGCGGTAGGCAAGGCCGGTGTTTGAGTGTCGCAAGTGGAGCCCGTTCAATTGACACGGATCAATCGGACGACTACATGCTCTGCTCATGGCCGCTTCGGCAACACCCGCAGTGAGCATCGTGTCGCCGACATACAACATGGCGGAGTTCTTGGAAACCGCTATTCGTAGCGTGGTAGAGCAGGACTATTCGAGTATCGAATACATTGTTGTTGATGGAGGGACTGATGCGGCCACGCCTCAGGTCGTGGAACGGTACGGCGAGCGCATTGCTGCTTATGTTCGCGAGCCCGACCACGGGCAGTCGGACGCGATCAACAAGGGTTTTCAGCGGGCCAAGGGCGAGATTTTGGCTTGGGTGAACGCGGACGACTACTACTTTCCCGGTGCCGTGTCGCGAGCGATCCGCTGTTTTGCCGCAGAGCCAACGCTCGATATTGTTTATGGTGATGCGGTGTTTGTCGACCGTGAGGGACAGTTTCTCCGCTATTTCACGGAAGTTGAAGCACACGATGCCGATCGGTTGCGAAGCTACAGCGACTACATTTCTCAACCCACGACATTCTTCAAGCGGTCAGCTCTCGAGCGGGTGGGTTTTCTCGACGAAAGCCTCAATTTCACGATGGACTGGGACCTCTGGTGCCGACTTGCTCGGGCCGGTTGTCATTTTCATTACGAGCACGCTCTCCTGGCTGCGAATCGCGAGTATCCGGAGACCAAAACTCAAGCGGGTGGGGGAAAGCGGCTTCGCGAGATCTTTCAGGTCAATATGCGCAACAAGACGAAGATCGTGCCATGGGCTGCGCTGGCGTTTGCTCATCAGGAGTTGCTCCATGGCAAGGGCGCAGCGCTCGCGCGAGGAGCAGACGCGCTTCTCTGGCCAATCCGCTTCGCCAAACGATCTCTGATGGGCCGCCGGTCAATCACGCCCCTGTACGGACTCTATCACCGCTCGACGGAGGCGATGGCCGAGGTTCGAATCTCCTTGCCGTTGTTTGGTATGGAGCGAAATTGCGCGGAACTCACCCTTGGCTTGCCGGTCGGGTTGGAGCGGCAGACAGTTGCGGTCGAGGTCAATGGAAAATGGGTGGGGGAGATTGATATTGACTCTTCCAGGCCGACACAGGTGTTGACCTTTCCAATCCGAGGGTCCGCTGAGCCACGGCTCGATGTGGTCCTCTGCGCCGCCACACGGCATCAGATCGATGGCCGCGAGGTGTGCTTTCATCTGCGAGGCTTTCGGATCTGCGGGCCCGAACCGTGTTGATTACGCGGAGCAATGTTGTGGGTTTTAGCCCGAAAGCTTGAAGGCGAGACTGTGAACAGCGGCCATGACCAAGTCGTCCTATTAGACCGAGACGGTGTGCTCAACGCCGATCTGCCCAACTATGTGCAGAAGCCTGAGGAGCTTGTGGCGTTGCCTGCGGCTGTCGA
>Ga0156517_1007_pt1 | contig 12270 bp, 15 predicted proteins | sample RifOxyB3_FD_111912 | JGI IMG/M metagenome (GOLD analysis project Ga0156517, IMG submission 111912) | Deltaproteobacteria bacterium RIFOXYB12_FULL_58_9 | reverse complement strand
ACTTTGCCAAATGGTCGAGGGCGAAGGAATTTCGCGTCGTGAAATGGCTGATCGCTGCGAGGGACTGTGGCACCTTTCCATCAAAGGTAATGTTCGGCCAAAACATGCCTTGGCCATCTTCTTGGGCCTGCAAGAGAACGAGGCCGTCGATAGTGGCTGTCAGGCGTGTGTCACCCTCGGTGCGCCCGGGTCCCCAAAGGGCAACATGGGCTTCAATGACGATGGGGGGCTCGAAGCGAATGCTCGTCTTTCCGGGAACCAAAGCGCCTTTGTCGAAGACCAAGTCAATTGCCATCTGTCCGCTCAAGTAATCGGATTTGGTTTGAATCTCGATACCCATGCGGTCTTCGATGTCTTTCCCGAAGATCCGGGCCCGTTGGGTTAGATCCTTCTCGAAGGCCATCTTATCGATGTGGAATTCGCGAAGAGGCAGGGTCACCTGCACTGTGCCCGAACCCACTGCGCCAATCATTTCCTCGAGCGTGTTGGTCAACGCCGGAAACTTGGCGGCGAAGGTGCCGTTTGGATCGGGTTCCACCTCGTGGTTGAATTTATCCAACACCGCCGCGTCAAAGGGCCGAAGCTCCAAGGGGGATGTGGGCGAGTGGCGATCTCGGGTGGTTGCATGCTCGTGGATCTTGCTTGATGAGAAGCTCGTGGGCGCTGCAATGTCGCTGAGCTCGGGACCGTTGGAACCGTAGGAGAGACGAATGTCAGCGGAGGCGACCGCCACTTGGCCGCGCCCTCTGAGGTGGGTTCCGACTTGCCGCAGTTCAACGAGAGCTTGAGAGTCCAGATCCACCTGCATTGAGCGGAGGTTGGCAATGGGCAGGTTGTCGATGATGGCGTTGGTGCGAATGCGGGTCTCGAGTCGCAGCTTCTGACTCTGGCTGTCCAGCATTACCCGCGCTTGGAACAGGTTGCCGTCGGTGCCGAGTATGGTCGACAATGGCAGACCCGACTGACCTGGGAGGCTCGCGAGGGCGTCGAGGCCGGTGTCGAGTGTCACTGAGAGTGCCGGTTGGGTGCCCCCGACGAGGGCCAACAATGGAGCACCGTCTTGTCCCGACATGGACGGGTTTGCAATGGTGAGGGTTGTCTTGTCTGGGCCAGCTTGAAGGCTCATTTCCTCAACATTGATGTTGGAGACGGCGACCGAATAGGACGGCCGACCGCTGGTATTGTCGATCTCCAGCTCGGCACCTATGTGTCCGGCACCTAAACGGACCCGCGCCCCCTTGGTGCTGAATGTCGCCGACCGGACATCCCCATCGACTCGAGCTCGAAGGTGGGACGGCGTGCCGTGCAGCTCAACCGTCGATGGGTTAAGATCCAACAGCGTGCTGCCGAGGGTGACCGGACCGGTGAGGGATACAGAGCCGTCGATACGAATCTTGTCGACGTCGATGATCTCCGCGAGGGAAATTGAGCCTCTTTCGCTCTTGCGTCCACCGCGTTGTTGCAGCAGGGATATCAGGTCATCGAGATTCTGTGGCAGCTTTCGTGCGCCGGTCGCGAGCTTGGTGACACCGATGTTGGGAAGGCCCCTGGTCTTGACCTTGAGCTTGCCGCGTCCGTTGATGAAAACCGCTTGCGGGTCGAGGCACAACGGACCATTGAGGCTGCTCAGGACTGTCTCACCGTCATCGTTGATCTGGCGAAACTCGAGGCGAGTTTTGTCAAAATTGATTGTGCCTTTGGAGCTGCCGGGGGTTGCGGGGTCGATGACGACGCGGATGTCCACGTAGGTGTCTGGACGGGTTCTCAGGATGGACAGTTTCGCGTCTGGCTGCAGTGGGATCCGCAGGTGGACCTCCCCGGCACAGACGTGACCAAGGAGGCTTTTGACCGTATCGATTTTTGCTGTGCTGGCGCTGGCATCAATGCGTGTCGGGGCGGTGAGCCCCGAAAGCTTGCTCTTTACTCGGTTGAGAGCATTGCTTTGGGCAATCAGGCCGGGAGCTGACGATGTCTTTGGAAACAGCAACCACGGGTCGCGCGAAAGGGCCGCGTTGGTTGCGCGGGGCTGTTGCAGGCTGATGGGTGCGATCTTGCTCATGGTGGCTTGGTACTTTTGTTATCGGTCCGAATTTCAAGGTGTTGCCTAATCGTCGGCGATTGCGGCGATTGTCGGGAAACCGATGAAATTGCAGGGGCGGCGGTTCGTTGTTGCAGGTGGCTGCTCGAGCAGATTGTTCAAACGACGCCGCTGAGCTTGAGGAGCTTCTGTGCCAATTGCTTGGCCGCGGGCTGATTCGGGGTGGCAATGAACACAGTGTCGTCTCCTGCGATGGTGCCGATGACCTGAGGAAGATCATTGCGGTCGAGCGCCAGGGCGACCCCAGAAGCCTCACCGAGAGTTGTCTTCAGGACGATAAGGTTTGGGCCCGCCTCTGTCACCGATAGGACTCGAGCCCGCAGTTTTTCCTCCAGCGGGTCTGTCAACGGCGCACCCACCAGCGATTGGGTGTAGCGTCCGCTGGCTTTCACCAGGCCAAGGGCGCGGATGTCGCGGGAGACAGACGCTTGGCTGGCATCAAATCCATGCTTTTCCAGACCCGCTACCAACTCCTCCTGGGTGCACACGGGGCGCGCTTGAATCAGGGTTAGGATGGCTTGTCGCCGTTGGGAAGTGTTGGACCGCATGATTCTCTCTCGTCAGGATCGGTATTGTCCCACACGGCATACTCTGAGGTTAGAGGTGTTTGCAACGTCGCGCCTACCCTGACCAAGAAGCCCGCTGCGCGTCACCGCCATCGTCACCGTTGTTGGCCATCTCGTTCTCTTCGTAACTCTGGCGTTCTTTGGCGTTGACGATCATGGTGCCGCAGCCGGCACCGGTGAACAACTCGATAAGAAGAGCGTCGGCGCGGCGTCCATCAATGATGTGGGTCCGACGCACGCCCGAACGCACAGCCTGAATGCACGCTTCGATCTTGGGGCGCATACCTCGGGTGATGCCACCAGCTATAGTGAGCGCTTCGAGGTCTGTGGGTGTGGCGAAGGGCACCAGGGAGCTCGGATCCTCGACATTGCGCAACAAACCAGGAGAGCTGGTGAGAAAGACGAGCTTCTCGGCACCGAGGGATGAAGCCAAAACCTCGGCCAGAGTATCCGCGTTCATATTGAGCGGCTGGCCCGACGCATCAGCGGCGAGAGAAGCGATGACAGGAACATAGCCGCCATCGAGCAGCGTTCCGAGCACACGTGTGTCAACGCGTTCCACATCACCAACGGCGCCAAAATCGACGATACGTGTGGTTCCGTCATCGTCATGCACGCGCACCGAGGGCCGTCTCGTCGCCGTGATTAGGTCGCCGTCGACTCCCGACAGCCCGACACCTCGCACCTCGACCTTGCGCAAAGCAGCAAGTAGGTCGACGTTGATCTGGCCAGCGAAAACCATCTTCGCCACTTCGAGGACCTCTGGCGAGGTGACTCGGCGCCCAGCGACAATTTCAGGAGTGATCCCCAGTCTCTCACTCATCGTCGTTGCCTGGGGGCCACCGCCGTGCACCAAGACGACACGGATGGAAAGGGATTCGAGCAGAGCTATTTGTTCTGCCAGGTTGGCAGTCGTGTCAGCGCGGGCCAACACTTCGCCACCAGTCTTGATGACGAACGTCCGGCCACGATAGGCGCGGGTGTAGTCGAGAGCACCCTTGAGGGCGGAGATCATCTCGGTCATTGCCATTCTCCATAGATGAACACTGGGGAATTGTTGCGGATGGTACGGTGAGTCATCGACATCAGATCCTCGCCTCTCAACAGGGGAACAGGCCCGGGAAAGTGAGACCAGCGGTTTCGTCGAACCCAAGGGCGAGATTCATGCTTTGTATCGCCTGGCCGGCGGCACCCTTGACCAAGTTGTCGATGACGCAGGTGACGATTACCTCGCGTTTGTGCCGAGTCGCATGCAAGTGAGCAAAGTTCGTCCCCACGACAGCAGCCAACTGTGGCGGTGTGTCGTACACACGCACAAAGGGACTTGCTGCGTAGGCGTCGTGCAACTGTTCTATTGAATCGCCGAGCGTCTCCTCGCAAACAAGGCTCAACGTTGCGTGAATGCCGCGCACAAAGGGGCCGCTGTGCGGCAACAGGCGACACTGCCCGTTCGCCTGCCATTGTGCCAATTGATGGTTGATCTCAGCCTCGTGGCGATGACCGTCGATTTCGTAGGCGAAGAGGTTGTGGGCACGGGCAGGATGGTGGGTGCTGGGTTTGGGCTTTGCGCCGGAGCCTGTGGATCCCGTTATCCCAAAGCATACCGACTTGCCGCACAGGGAGGGTACAAATGGATAGAGGCCGAGCAAACAAGCGGTGGCGAAGCAGCCGGGAGAGGCAATGCGTGTTGCCCCCGCCAACCCCTTCCCAAGGACATCGGCCAAGCCGTAGGTGAACTCACCCAATCGGTGCGGGGCCGTGTGCGCGCCGTAGTAGGCTTCATACCTGTTGGTATCGGCGATGCGAAAGTCGGCGGCCAGGTCGATGAAAAGGACCGTGTTGTCCGTGAGCAGCTCATCGATGATGGTTTGTGACTCTCCGTGGGGAAGGGCGCAAAACAGTACGTCTGCCCACTCGGCCGCGGCCTTGGGGGCGGTGGCTTCGAACTCTGCAACCTGGACGTGGATGAGGCTGGGATGGGCAGCGCTCAAGGGTTGTCCGGCGTGACTGCTCGAGAAGGCGCGGACCGCACCCACTTTTGGGTGCTGGTGCAGAAGTCGCAAGAGCTCACCACCGGCGTAACCTGCGGCACCCAAGACGGCGACCTTGATCTCACCTTCTTGCATCTAGAGCTCCTCGGATTGTCGCAATGAGTTGCTCGTGTTCTCGGCGGGCGTTGTGGGCTGGAATGCCGAGATTATTCACGATGTAAGAACAGCCGACGGCATTGTCGGTTACCGGGCCAGACAAGAGGGTGGGACGCAGGCCAAATCGCGACTCTAGCAGCGTCACCGCTCCCCATGCGCCGACCTGATCGGTCGTGCACACCACCAGCGCGGCGTTGTGCGCCATGAGGGTCTGATCCTCGAGCAGGGTGGCAACACCATATTCGCCGAGGATACCATCGCCGAGCTCAGCGACAATGACGTCGGGGCGGGCGGTTTTGGCGATGTGGTTCAATAGACCGTAGGCGGTGGGCAGGGCATCCTCTGCATTTGTGGAGACCACTCCCGCATCGTTGAAGGTGAGCCCGATTGTTGCACCGGCATCGAGCATCGAAAGGGCATCGCGCCGCAGGGACACGCCGGTGAGCTTGACGGCGCCGACGCGCATGCCGGCTCGGCCGAGCCCACGCACGATCTCCGTGGCCGCTACCGTTTTCCCCGAGTTCATCGAGCTGCCGGCGACAAAGACAATGGGCACGGCTGACTCGAGGGTGTCGGCTTGGGGAATCGCATTGCGACTGATGGTAGCGGGTGTACCGACGCGATCACCGGCGGGAGGAAAAGTGAGAATCGCACCAAGCACCTCGGCATTGAATGGTGGGCCGAGGTCAGGGTGTATTGCTTCGCATTGGCCCAGGACTCCGCCAAGATTGAGCACCTGAACCTCGTCGCCTGGCTGCAGATTCTTGGGGACCGAGCCCGCATATCCTTTCAGGGCCCTGCGGCTGCCCAGGGTGCCGGCGATGATATCACCGAGGCGCAAAGGGATCAGCCGGCCGTATACGTCCTCGAGTTGGTTGTAGACCGACTTGTCCGTGAGGAGTCGCACTGCCAGGATGTATCCGTGCGCGCAGATGATCTCTCGGCCCAAGAGGACTTCGCGGTCCAGATGGGCGTTCTGTGTGGATGAGGCAATGCGGTCGAGGTGTACTCGGGTCATCATGTGCAGCTCGTCGCCGGTGAAACCGGCGTGAATAAACCCAGAGTGCGGCTAAATATTCAATGCCGGGATGGTGGTCAAGTGGCGGCACGGATGTTTTCGACGGGATTTGTCGCTTAGCTTATGCGGATACGGATTGCTTATTCATGTACGGGCGGCTATCGCCCAGCTCATCACCGTACACGCAGGTCTCATCGGAGCCGTCGATGATGGAGGGGATCCGAAGGCTTACGAGATCGGTCTCGAGGTTGTCGAGGTGATTAACCTTCATCCTGTTTCTCGAGATGGAGAACACATTGTCCTCCATGAAGATGCTGCGTTTGACGCCTGAGGTGGAGTAGTCCCACCAGCCGTAGCAGTCTTCATCGTTTGTCGATTGCCTGCGGTTCGATGCGCATTGGTGTCTCTTGTCGAGACCAGCCAAGAGGATCTTCTGCATTCTGTGTCACTCTTGATTTCTGATGCGTTGTAAAGTAACGTACTTTATGCGTAAAAGCTCCCAGTGCCGTTTTTGCAGAAGGTGGTTGTAAAATGAACACCGCCATGCCACGAAAACCAAAACTCAAGCTGCCCCCCATCAACCTAGGCAAAGAATCGGTGGGCGAACGCATCGCCCGCCTGCGTGGTGCGAAAGGCTACACTCAGGCGGAACTAGCTGAGAAGATAGGCATCATCCAGGTGCTGGTCTCAGACTATGAACTCGGCAAGCTCCGCATCCACGCCGAAATGCTGGCGCGCTTCGCAAAGACCCTTGGCGTTTCCGCGGATGAATTGATCGGGCTGAAAAAGATGAAGGCCAATGGGCAGGGTCTTTCCCGCAAGGTTGTTCGGCGAATGCAGCAGATTGAAGCTTTGTCAGAGAGACACCAGCGTGCCTTGCTGCAAACCATTGACACGTACCTCAAAGGCGCACAGGCCTGAGAGAAGGAGGATCACATGCCGGCTACCGCTGAACAGTTGTACGACCCAACCAACGTCGACATCGAACGCCTTGCGGGCCTTCTCAAGAAGCTCTCCCCACAACAGCGTGAAGCCCTCCAAATCCAACTCGATCCAGATGCGATGAAACAGCTCGAGGACTCTCGCGACGATCTCGAAGCGGGCAACACCATTCCAGTGGATGAGTGGTAACCGGACACGATGGCTACCCCGTATAGAATTGAAATGACCCGAGCAGCTCACCGGGTCTACAAGAAGCTCGACGCTCCCATTCAGGAGCGCGTAAAAGCCGAGATGGAGAAGGTGACTGCCGCTCCCAATGCCGCCCCCCAACTGAGTGGACTTCCTTTCCAGATACGCAGCCATCACTTCAGTCAAAAGGGCAAACAATGGCGCATCGCCTATGCCGTTGATGACGCAGCTACCAAAGTTGTGGTTGCTCGGCGTTCGAGAAAATTTCTATGACAGATTGAAAAGGCTGCTGTAGTAACCCCGCTTCGCCGCTCGCCCCAAACTTTGGAGATGGCTGGTTTGAGGACGGTCAACGGAGGACAGTCAGCGACCAAAGATGATCTTCTCGCGCCCGAGCAGGTGTGCGAGCCCCCAGATGCATAGGAGTGTGTACGCGACGGAGCTGCCGACGATGGTTAAGAGCCAGGTGACTGGAATCATCTCCCCGCGCAGCAGGTCGAGGACCACCACGGTCTGCGACACTGCCGGAATTGCCATCATCCAGGCGGTGCCTTCGCTGCCCGCGACAACCACGATCATTGCCGGAATCATGGGCAGGAGGTTCAATACGGAGAGATAGGTCTGAGCTTCTTTGAAGCTGCGGGCAAAGGAGGCCACGAACATCTGCACTCCTGAGCCCACCCACGCGAGGGGGATGATTGCCACGAGGATCAGGGCTATCTCGCGCATTCCCAAGCTTGCGCGCAGACCGAGATCGGCGAGTGGGAAGAGCGCCAACACCCCTGCGAATGCTGCAATGGTCAAGGCGAGCACGGCGACGCCAGCTACTACCGCTGCCAGCCATTTCCCCACCACCACCGACATTCTCGAGGTGGGGTTGAGAAGAAGTGGCTCAAGCGAGCCGCGCTCCCGCTCTCCGGCGGTCACATCGATAGCAACGTTGAGAGCACCCATGAGCACCGAAAGCATCAACATGGTCGGGATGATGCCGAGGATGATGACGGCGAGGCGTTCCGGGGTGGCTAGGTCCAATTCATCGATTTGCAGCGCCGTGGCAAGCTCAGGGGACACGCCACGGGCAAATAGACGCAGAGTGCCAATCTGTTGACTGTAGGCCTGCAGCAACCGTCTCACGCGATCGACATTTGCGTGCGCGCGTGTCCGAGATTGGTCGAACATGAGTTGGACGGTTGCGGGCCGGCCACTTTGGAAGCGCTCACCGTATTCTTTGGAGATGATGAGCACCATATCGGACTCGCCAGTTGTGACGACGTTCGCGGGATCGAGGGGTGGCGCCTCGATGGTTGCTCCGTGTTGCTCGAGAAAGGCAACGAGACCGGGAGCATTTTCGACGCCAATGACGGGAACCGTGAGCTCTCGATCCTTCTGCAGGTCACCGATGAAAGTGAGCATGACCGCTGTGGTGATGGCACCGAAGGCGGGTATCCACAGAACTGTGGCCATGCTGCGGCGATCACGGACGTGGTCGACGAGCTCTTTGCGAAAGATGACCCGTGCGCTGTTCATCGCAATCCTCGGCCGCTGCCAATGATGGAGACGAAGGCCTCTTCTATGTTCTCTTCGCTCGTTTGTGCGCAGAGCTCTTCGCATGTGCCACAGGCGGCGACCCGTCCGCCCGTGACAACCACGACCTCATCACACAACGCCGCCACCTCCTGCATGACGTGGGTTGAGAGCAAAATACAAGCACCGCCGCTCGCGAGCTTGCGAATGAGCTCGCGCATGGCGCGGGTGCTCATGACATCGAGGCCGGATGTAGGCTCGTCAAAGACGATCGTCTGTGGTCCATGCACGAGCGCACGAGCGATGGCGACCTTGGTCCGTTCGCCGAGTGAGAATCCTTCGACCCGACGGTCAGCGATCTCTTCCATTTCCAGTAGCTCAAACAGAGACCGAATGCGACTGTCGAGCTCGTCGCCCTCGAGTCCGTGCAGCTCGCCGAAATATCGTACGTGCTCCCTCGGCGTGAGCCGTGCGTACAGCCCGCGGCTCTCGGGTAAGACGCCGAGCTTGCGCAACACACCTAGCGGATCGGTGGCGACGTCACAGCCATCGACGCTGGCGAAACCGTGATCGGGGCGCAGTAGGGTCGAAAGAATGCGCAAGGTTGTTGTCTTGCCGGCCCCATTGGGACCGAGCAGGCCGGTGATGGCACCGTTGTTCGCCGTGAAAGAGATATCTTGGACGGCAGCAACGTCACCAAAACTCTTCTGCAGGCCTTCGACGTGAATCATGGTTTGGGTCCTGCGAAGCCAATGAAGAATGGCGGACGTTGCATGGCGCTCACGCACTGGGTGTCGAGCGCCGCGGGTTTCGCGGTGGCAAAGAATTCGGCAATCAGCTCGGGGACACAACCGTGCGCGGTGGTGCCATGACCGATTCCGGGAACCACCACGTGTCGTTGGTTGCTCAGGTGTGTTGCGACCTGCTCGCCCCACCAGGGTGGTGTGATGGGATCGAGATCGCCCGAGAGCAGGAGAGTCGGGATACCTGTTACATTGGGGGTGTAATACTCTTCCGGCACTGTTGCGTGTGGCCAAACCGCGCAAGCCTCGCGCATGGTTTGCACGGCGTGAGCCGTGTGCGGTTGGCTTTCGCTCACGGCGGCCACGTCAAGGTCGCTGATGCGGTCGACGTCTTCGGCGCAGGCAACCGATAGGAACAGTCCCTCGGCGAGCGATTCCGTAGACCACTGTGAGAGGGTCAAGGACTGGGCCACGAAGGGCTCGAATCGTCCACGTGCAGCTTGTTTGAGAGTGAAGGGCAACAGCGCCGTCATCGTCGAGTCGTAGAGGATGCCATGCAGTTTGGCGGTGAAGGCCTCCTCGCTCAAAGTGAACGACGTCGGTTCGCCGCTTTGGGGATCGGATACTCGAATCTCGAGGGGCTCGGCGGTGAGGCTCGTGAGCAGTGCTTTGTAGTTTCCGCGCAGATCGCCGAAGGCTTTGGCGCAGTCCCCGTCGGCGGTGCAGGCCGCAAAAAGCTGTTCGAGGGCGCGATCTCTGTCCCGTTCGACGTACAGTGGCAAACGTAGATCGGTAGGTGCGAGTCCGTCGAGGGTCATGGAGCGAACGTTGGAGCCGAATCTTTTCGCGTAGGCGAGAGCAACTCGCGTTCCATAGGATCCCGCCCAGATGTTGATCTGTCCGTAACCAAGGGCCGCACGCACTTCGTCGAGGTCCAAGATGGCAACAGAAGTCACATAGTGGACGGGATCCGCGTCGATGTGATCGAGGCAGGCGCGCAAATCGTCGAGTTTTGGGGAGATGAGAAAGTGCGAGCTGAGCGACTTATCGGAGACATCGTTGCAATCCAATGGGTGAGATCCGCCGGTTCCCCGCTGATCGAGCAAGACTATGTCCCGGTCGCGGTGAACATCATCGAGTAGGCGCACCACGACACCACCGTCTTGGGTCGCCGACTGTCCGGGCCCACCAGCAAGCACGAACACGGGATCGGGTTCGGGTTGTTCGGCGACGGCACGCACCACCGCGACCTTCAATGAGAGTCGACGTCCCGTTTGGGCCGAGCGGTTCTCCCATACTTCATAGGTGCCGCACTCAGCCTGCGTCGTCAGCCATTTTACGCCGCAAGGAGACAACTCGATGGCAGGGGTTCGATCGCCGCCATTGGCTGGCACACAAGCCGACGTTACGAGAGCAGACAACACGAGAGCAGACAACACGAGAGCAGACAACACGAGAGCAGACAACTTGAGTGCGGACAACTTGAGTGCGGGCAGCACACGAGCTGCTGGCCAATTGTTGGCGGCGAAAAAGGCACGCATGGGCGACGACCATACGTCAGGATCGTGCACGAAAAAAGTAACGCTGATCGAGTGCGTGGACCGGTGACCCTGTTCGTTGGCTGGCGCTGCATCTGCACCGACTGCTGGGGTCTGCTATTTCTTGTCTTTGTCGACGAGCTGTTCGAGGCGATCACGAATCTGAAAAGAGATAACACATTGTGCTGAAAGAATGATGGCGATCAATCCGAGGATCGCGACGGTCGGTGTCATGATAGATTCTCCCACGTAATTGGACGAGGCAAAGGAAACGACAAGAGTGCCATGGAAGTCAAGAAGTGTGTCGACGTCCATGGAGATTGTTGTGGATGGTGAGGAAATGCGCGATGGGCTTTGCCTGCCGGTTCATCTATGCTACGCACGACCATGATTTTGGAGGCCATCGCCTTGGAAACCACCGGCCCGCGTAACTTGCGCTCTCTTATCCGCATTCTCATCAATGATGAGGGTGGAGCCACCGCGATCGAGTATTCCCTGATCGTCGCGGCGATCGCCGGCGTCATCATTGTTGTCGTTTTGGCGATAGGGACCAAGGTCCAAGGACTCTACCAACAGGCCGACGACGGCTTTCCGCAGCCGTGAGAGGGTCTGTTTCCCGACATTCCGAACTCGTACACATTTCGAGCAGACCCATGATGGAATCGATAATCGTGCTTGCAGACGCCAATCGTGCTTGCAGACGCCCGATTGGGGTAGATAAAGTGAGCGTTTAAACGCTTCAGGAGAACCCATGTTGAAAAAGATCCAAAAGCTCATCAAGGACGAAGAGGGTGCAACCGCGGTCGAGTACGGACTCATTGTGGCGGCCATCGCAGCAGTGATCATCGTTGTGGTTATGTCCATCGGCGGCAAGGTCCAGACTGCGTTTCAAACAGTCGACGACAATATGCCCTAAACGCAGGTCGTGCCTGACATTCGCGGGTGTTGGTGGACTTATACGCAACGCCAAACGCAGCTGTTCCGTTTTTGATCCTGCTCGCCGTTGGGGCGTGGACGGATTTGCGGAGTAGACGTGTTCCAAACCTACTCAGCGCAACGGTCGCTGTGGGTGGTTTGGCGTGGTCTGTGGCTGCCCATCAATGGCAGGTGGCGCTGATTGGCTTGGTCTGCGGTGTTGGCGTGATCGTGCTGTTGTGGGTGCCCTGGTCACGGGGCGGCATAGGTGGCGGTGACGTCAAACTGGCGGCGGCGGCAGCGGTGTGGATCGGGTATCAACAGCTGCTCGCTTATTTGTTGTCGGGAGCTGCCATCGGTGGCCTCGTGGCGTTGGGTGCGTATTTCGCATCGAAGCAGGATGCCAGAGCGGAGATCAGAAACAACATGTTTCTGGCGGTGATTCTCAAAGCCTGGCCGAGTGCCCCACAGGCACGGGGAGGAAGGGTATCCGTCCCATACGCACTCGCTATTTTGGGCGGCGGTGCCTATGTCATTGCAGCTCCGAGCTTGGGGTGGCCGACATGACGGCTAATAACAATATGGTGAAG
>Ga0156517_1102_pt2 | contig 12571 bp, 6 predicted proteins | sample RifOxyB3_FD_111912 | JGI IMG/M metagenome (GOLD analysis project Ga0156517, IMG submission 111912) | Deltaproteobacteria bacterium RIFOXYB12_FULL_58_9 | reverse complement strand
ATCTATGCGGTTGGAGCACAGCGAGCTGCGGAGGATGCCGAATCGATGGCCACTTTTGCCAACATCAGCTACGTCGTCGGTGGAGCCGCCATTGCCGGCGGTGTTCTCGTGTGGTTGCTTTCGGGCGATGATGAGCCAACGGCCACAGTGTTGGTGCCCGTTGTTGGGCTCGAGAATGTTGGTTTTGCGCTTACCGGCCAGTTTTGAGTCAAGTCTTGACTAATCCTTCAGTGCTGGTGTCCCTCTTTGTGTTTGAAGGGGTTGCGGCCGTCTTTCATGATTTCTTGAAGACGATTGTCCCGCCACAGAACGAGGATGTTCTCGGCGTCGATGCCGAGCGTCTCTGCTTTCTTGAAGGCCTCAAGGGCCTCGTTCTTTTTGCCGAGCAAGGCGAGAGCATGCCCTAGGTTGAGGTGGGCGTAGCCCGCGAGTGCTTCGCCACGCCCATCGCCGAGCTTGGCTACTGCTCTTTGTGCGAGCTCAAGCGCTTTGTCTGGGTGATTCTGCTCGAGCTCGACATAGCTGAGGCGCGTGAGCAATGCAGGATGGTCGGGATGAGCCGCGAGGGCGGACTCTATGGTGGCGCGGGCGTCGTCGAGTTTTGCGGCGTCAATTTGCCGGGATGCCAAGGAGGTCAGGACCATGACCGACGTGGGGAATTCCACGAGGACCGCCTGAGTCTCGGCGACGGCGATGTCGTGGTTGCCAATGTGCGAGAGCGCCTCGGCGCGCTTGACGCGGGCCCACGGGCTCTTGGGTACCCGTGCCTGATAGGTGGAGAAAACGCGCAGCGACTCGTGGTTCTGCGAATTGCGCATGTAGGCTTGACCGAGGTAGCCGAGGCCGTGGAGGAAACCGAGGTGCGTCTTGGTGGCGTCCTCGAGGACTTCGATGGCTTCTGCGGATTTCTTTTGGTGCTCGTAGAGATAGTACAGCCCGAGGGAAGTGGTCGGCTCAAACTCGCCAGCGGACGTCATTGCATGCACCAGCTCTTCTTCGGCGCGTTCCATTTCGCCGAGCATGATACTGGCGATGCCGCGGATGACCCACGCCCGGACGAAGCCAGGGCTCGCGTCGGTGGCGGCGGAGAGTTGCAGATGGGCGCGGGCGACCTCATCCCGTGGCAACACGAGGTGGGCCCGGGGATCGAGGGATTGCCTGTCGAGCACCTCGAGGGCTTGGCCATACGGCTTCATTGTAGCCAAGGGTATCGATTGCTGTTTGTGGGCCTTGAGGCCTTTGTCGCTTTGGCCAAGGGCCTCGAGGAGCTCGGCCGCCAAGTTGTCGGTGCCATCGGCCAAGTTTGAAACATCGAACGTGGTGGTACGATTGCGCCGCTTGGAATCGCCATAGAGGCGCCAGAAAAGAATGACTTGTTTTCCCTCGAGGTCGTACGTCCCTGCGAAGGTGTAGTCGGCACCGAGCTGTCGCTGCAGTTTCTTGGTTTGTGGGCCGTCGATGGGCTTCGTCGTGTCAATCCCTTCAGCTCGGGCAGCACTTTGGGTCTGGCGCCAACCAAACACATTGAGGGGATAGACGCGGCTCACCGTCTTGGGGTCAAAACGACTGTGGAACAACAGTCGTGAGTCGAGGTTGTCGGCGATGGCCATGCCAATCCACCGCTCAGAACCGGTGGTCGGCACTGGCGGCACAATGGCAACGGTAGGGCGAACATCAGCATCGCTGGCAGCAAGAAGAACACATAGAATCAGGCTCATCACGGCTCCTCGGTGATTCGAAGCTGCAAGGCTACTAATGGCGCGCGCGGGGCGCAACGCTCGAATCGAGGTTGACCCGAGCGCCAACAAAGACGACCTTACCCGCTGCCATGTATATCGATGCACACTGTCATTTGGAGCGGGCGACATTTGGCGATGAACTCGATGAAGTCATCGCCCGCGCATTTTCCGCTGGACTCACTCACATTATCGCTGTGGGCGCATCCGGGGTTACCGAAGGCGCTCGGGAGGCGGTGGCTCTGGCCGAGCGGGTTCCGGGAATTCTTGCTGCGATTGGTTTGCATCCGCATGAGGCGGCGAAAGCGAGAGCGGCGGATGTCGACACCATCGCCGAGCTTCTCGCTCACCCACGGGTGGTGTCTTTGGGTGAGGTGGGTCTCGATTACCACTACGATTTTGCCCCACATGATGTTCAGCTTGAGGTGTTCCGTTGGATGCTGCAGCTTGCTCGCGCGCACAACACACCCATCATGCTGCACACCCGCGAAGCCCACAGAGACACCTTGGCCCTCATCGATGAGGTGGGATTGCCCGAGCGGGGAGGGGTGGTTCATTGTTTCACCGGGAACGAGAGCGAGGCTCGTGACTACGTCGAGCGTGGCCTGCATCTGTCGATCCCCGGCGTCGTGACCTTCAAGAAGGCTGAGGATCTCCAACAGGCAGTGCGTCAGATGCCCCTAGACCGTTTGCTCATAGAGACCGACAGCCCATATTTGGCGCCGGTGCCCCATCGCGGCAGGCGCAATGAGCCTGCCTATGTTATCGACACCGCTCGGGTGGTCGGATCACTCAAGGGATTGTCGGGCGAAGACATAGGCCGCATCACATCGCGCAACGCTATCGGCCTGTTTGACCTTCCTGTGGATGCCAAGACTCCGCTTGCCTATCCGATCCGCAATAGCCTCTACGTCAATCTGACCAGTCGTTGCACTTTGGCATGCACGTTCTGCCCCAAGATCGAACGTCGTGATTGGTGGGTGAAGGGACATTGGCTGCGCCTTCGGGAGGACCCGCCGATCGAAGATGTTCAACGTGAGATTGATGCACAGATGAGCCGGCGTCCAGATATCGACGAGGTCGTGTTTGTTGGTTTGGGCGAGCCGACCCTGCGTTTGCCCGAGCTTCTCGCCCTCGCTGGTACCTTGAGACAGCGACTTGGCACCGGGTTACGTTTGCGGGTCGATACCGATGGCCTCGCCAATCTCGTTTACGGCCAGGATGTCGCCGCACAGCTCGCGACGGTGTTCGATGCTGTCAGTGTGTCTCTCAATGCCGCCGACGCACAAACCTACGCGAGCCTGTGCAAGTCGAAACATGGTGCTGCCGCATACGATGCGGTCAAGGCCTTCATCGTCTCAGCTCGGGACGCTGGCCTCGAGGTGATGGCCACTGCAGTGGGGGTCCCTGGCTTGGATATTGAAGCGTGCGAGAAAGTTGCGATGGACCTCGGTGTCGGCTTTCGTCATCGCCTCTACCAGCAGTACGGCTGACTGGAACTAACCGCCGCGAACGGGCTTCTGGGGCCCCCTCAGATCTTGGATGGCGATGGGTGGGCAGAAACGATCGTGTTTTGCCGGTGGGCTCTTGCCTATTGGGCCAGAATTTGCAACCTGTGCCGCAATGGAAATCAGGCAAGAGCAAGATTCGTCCTCGGACTCCCGAATCGAGTTGATTCGGCCGGCCTATTGGTCCGGTGGAATCATTATGTTTGCGGTGGTGATCGGGTGGTTCAGCATGGGTGCCATCCAAATGGTCGTTGCGGTCGCCGCGGCGGTCGTTGGGAATGGAAACGGGGATGTCGGCGGTGGTGGTACCGGTGATGGTACCGAGCTCGCAGTCGCAGTCGGAGCCCTGGTTTCGTTGGCGGTGTTGGCCGCCTTCGTATTGGGTCGGCGCCTGTGGATTCGCCGGTATCCGATGCCGACGATTGTCTTTCACACCGATCGTGTTGAGCTTCCCGCCAGCGTCGAATCCCGCTACGCCCGCCAAGTTCCCTATGGGGACATACTCTCTGTCGGCATTGTGGGCTCAGTCGCGCGGGCTTCGGTTTTGGTTGAGACCCGATTTCGACTGTTCTTGTTGCCGTTCTCGATCTTCACGGGCGAAGACGCGGCGCAGCGGGTGGTTGGGGAGATCACTCGTCGCGTTGTTGCATTGCCAGAGGGCCAGGAAACGCTGCGTGCGGCAATGCGCAAACAAGAGCTCGCTGAGCGTGTGTTGACGACGCGACCGATCGTCATGCAGGCACTGCTCGGCGTTTTGATCGTGGTCTTTCTCAATCAGCAACTTTCGGACGGTGACGACCCGCTCGGGGTCATCCGTTGGGGTGCCCTCGTTCCGGTGCTGGTCCGCGACGGGGAGCACTTCCGTCTCATCGCGGCGTCTTTTCTGCACTTCCAAATAGACGGCCTGCCGTTGCACATCCTCGTCAACGGTTTTGCATTGTATATGTTGGGCCGGGTGATGGAGCCCATTCTCAGCTCTGCACGTTTTCTCGTCCTCTATCTCGGCAGCGGCGTCGCCGCGTCACTTGCGACGTTGGCGGTTGGAACAGGCCCATCGGTGGGAGCATCCGGTGCAGTTTTCGGATTGATGGGCGGCTTGGCGTTTGTCAACTGGTACTTTCGCACGGAGCTACCTCTGGGATTTCGACAGACCCCACGCTGGTGGGCCACCATTGTTGGCCTAAACGTTGGATTGGTCATTTTCTTTCAGGTCCTGCCGCTCGGCATACGCATTGACGCTGCGGCCCACGCAGGGGGGTTTGTCGCTGGTGCCGCCATTACCGCTGCGTTTCTGTGGGGCAGAGACGTCTCCCATTTTGGTTCTCCCTCGGGCAGCATGGCTAAGTCGGTGGCGATCGCCATATCCGTGATGGTCCTGTGGTACCTCAGCGAAGCGGCGCTTTATGCCGCGGAGTTCAACGAAAAGCATCGGGAGAAGGTGGTGATGACTCTTCTTTCTGATGCTTCTCTTGGTCCGGCTGAGCTCAACAACTTTGCGTGGGGGCTGGCTCTCGACCCGGGTACGTCTGAGTCAGTCCTGGTAAGGGCAGAGGAGGCAGCACGTGAGGCCGTCGAGCGTGCCCCTGGGGAGTCGGCATTTCGCGACACCCTTGCCACCATCTACTTTCGCAACGGCAAACTCGACGAGGCGGTGAAGGAAGAGCTTGCAGCTGTTGCCAAGAGCAAAGACCTATTGATGATGTCGCAATTGGCGCGCTTTGCCTCGGCGCGTTTTGATTGGGATGGACCGATGTCCATGGGTGGCGCAGATCTCGCGGGCGTCAGTGTGGCGCTTGGCGATCGCGATGAATCAGGCGAGCCAAGGGAGTTGGTGCTTTCTGGGGCAGACACCGCATTGGCCGACGGCGCGACGGTGGTGGCTGTTCTCAGACGAGGAGGCAAGCATGTCGGCATCTTGCACGCTCAGTTGGGGCCGAGCCCGCAGGGCCGACACGCTTTTCCGATCAACGATGCCATTGGCGTGTCGCTTTCGGGCAACCGGGTGCGCCTCGACCTCGTTGTTGTTGACGTCGAAGCAACTGGCGTAGGTGTTGGTGAGGTCAATTGGAAGTTGTGGGGCTACGACAAACGGGCCGACAGCTATGGCACCGCGCCCGAGTCTGTGCGTCGGCAAGCTGAGAGCCTCGAGAATTCAGGGGAGGCCACACAAGAAGATGGACCCGCACAAGCTGCTGCGCCGCACGAGGACGCCGACCTGGTCTTGGCTCTGCCTGAGGGGCTGCAACAACAGATCTCGGCGTATCAAGACAGAACAGTTGGGTTCCTCTCCGATGACGCCGCCTGTGCGGCGGTGAGTGACGCAATGAGCCTGAGCGAAGCGCTTGGAAACCATCTCGGCGAGCGTCGTCGGGACCTGTTCAACTCAGACGGAGAGGAATACTCGTTGTTCGTCGAGCGCGTGCGTGCCATGTCACAACAACTTCGCGGCATCATGCTCGCCGTTGGTGGTGATGCTCTTTATGCAGACACCCAACTCAAGGAGCTCGAGCCATTCTGCGATGCCCAAACGGCAAGGCTACTCGACGCCGCATCACCCTTCATTGTCGGTGATCCTGTTTGGCAAAGGCGGACTTCGGGAGTAGCCGCCTGCGCCGATTTGCAGCAAGCCAAGGAGCCTCTGCAGCGATTGCGTGACAGTTGGCAGGCTGGGCCCCCATGTTTGCAGAGTGTGCTCGGCGAACCACTCGGTGCGGCACTCAAGCAAATGAGTGGATGGTCCGCGTATTGCGGTCCACAGAGTGATGCGCGTGCTGCCGCCTTTGCTCTGCAACCCATCCTGGGCGACCTGGTGGAGCTCGGTGGTCCTGCTGCCGCAGAGGCGGTCATTCGCAGCGTTGAATTCCACAACGCTCGTTTTGATGTTGTGAGTGATTAGGGCTAATGAAAAGCGTCGCCCGACCGTTTGTGATTGAATCTCGGCCCGTGATACTCAAGTCATTATGAAACGAACAGAGTTCATTGCGTTTCTTGTGGTTCTGCAACTCCCACTCTCGTGCGCGCACCACACCCATGGTTCCAGTTCGCAAGTGACACCGACTTCGGTGACACCAATGACGATAGGGGTGTCTCAAGGTGACCAGTACCAGCCGTTGATCGAGGGACCACTACAGGCGTTTGGACTTCACTCTGGGCGTGTTGTGTTGAGGCCGGGAGAAAGCGGCGAAGTGCATAGCACCGAGAAATACGAGGAGTTGCTCGTGGTTATTGCGGGTCAGGGCAAAGTGAGTTTTGCCGACAACTCGAACCTGCCGATGTCGCCCGCCGAGTTTGTTTACATCCCGCCTTATACGACACACCACACGTCCAATGTTGGAAGCGAAAGACTGGTATACATCTATGTGGTAGCACCCACCGATTTACCCCCACCGCCCAAATAGACTTGGTTCGAGCAGCCATCCTCGGACGAGCCGCAGCGGCGAAGTTCTCGGACGCAAGGTCGTGAATTGAGAACTCCCACACGTGCTGAACCTGTTGGAAAACCTCCGCACGGCGCCGACGCCGTCTGGCTCTCTCGGCCTGAAGCACACCCGGCCTTGAAGAAGGGCGGGCTCGAAAAACTCGACGACGTCCAGCGTTACGCTTTCGACGAAATGAATCTCGTCGAGCTTCCCTTTGCGTTGCTCACCGACGCCAAAGATCTCGGCAAGCAATCCCCCAAAGAAATGCCACTCGGGCCCGGTGGAGAGGAATGTCTCGTTGCTGGAGGCCGCGGCAATCTGCCTACTGCTCTCGCCGAGCGGGTGATTCTCAGTCTCTTGTGGCTGACTCAAAAAACCAACCGATTCAAAGAGCCCACAGTCCGGTTCTCACTTCGTCGGTTGATACACGAATACATGTACCCCGACCGCGCCGACAACAACCGTGCGGGAGGCGCCTTTTACAAGCGCGTTGAGGATGAGCTGCATCGCATTGCGGCAACGCGGATCATAACTTCGAGATGGTACGACCGAGAGCTCAAAAAGCTCACACAGATCTCCTCTCGATTTTCCGTAACTGTACGGTTTTCCGGCTGAGGGCCCGTCGTGGCTACCCGCGTCATCCGTCAATGATATCCGCTGCTTGCCTGCAGACTCCCGTTAGCGGGCTTGGCTTGAACCGGTCTTGATGAAACGCTGAGGTCCACTTCTGCGGGAGGATGTCACGATGCTCACCAGCGTCATCGCCGTTGTGAAGAACGTCCTCGTCCGCCGGGCTCATAGCGTTGAATGTGTAGCCAAGCGTCTGATCGAGCCAGCGCGCAGTATGGCTACGATCACTGCCTTCGTCGCCTGCGACTCTATGAGAAGTCGCAGGTCGCTGCTCGCCGACAACGCCCTTCTGCGCCAGCAAGTCATCGTCCTTCGTCGCAGCGTGAAGCGCCCGGCTCTGAGTCGAACTGACCGAGTCACGATGGTGCTGCTGGCCGGTTTCAATCGAAACTGGCGAGACACACTTCATCTCGTGCAACCGGACACTCTCCTGCGCTGGCACCGGGAGATCTCCAAGATTGTATGGAGGCGAAAGTCCAGACCGAAGGGACAGCCAAAACGCTTGGCGCAGGAAGCCATCGACCTCATCAAAGAGATGGCGGTTTCGAACGTGACGTGGGGGGCCAAAAGGATTCGAGGCGAGCTTTTAGAGTTGGGCATCCGCGTCAGCAAACGCACCATCCTCGGTGAGGAGCACTTTCAAAGCGTCCTTCGCGAGTACGTCGGTGCCTACTTCAACGTTGCGCGACCCCACCAGGGGATAGAACAACAGATCCCCTGCGCCATCGGTACAACCACCGAGCAGCCGGACCGTAAGTGGCATGAAGGCGTGTTGTCTTCTGGAGCAATGGGCCACATAGTTTGCATAAGATCCAGTATCGGACATTTCATCCAGCACGGCCCTAGACTCTCTATTCCAGACGACATCGTGCGCCCGGAGTGAGCCAAAGAAGCGACTCGACGCAGTGGGCGTTCGGGAATCGCGTGATGTCGTTGACACCGGCGTGAAATTGAACAGCGGTCAGAGGTCAGAGGTCAGTTGAAGGCGTCCAAACCGTGGGTCCGGATATCCTTAAAATACGCGGTCATCATGCCGTCGGGGAATTTGGGTCCGTTGTAGAAATCAAGAATTGCCGGCGGCAGCCAAACCTCAGGGCCGCCGGTCTTCAGTACGGCCGTGCTCTTTTTGGCGTAGGCATACAGGACGCGGCCGAGGATTGTACCTTCATTGATCGCGTTCGAAGTCAGGTTTGGTTTTGGGCGATGCTGGAGCGATTGAGGTTTCGTGTGTTTCAGGAGCCACAGCGCTGTCTGGTCGTTGAGAAAACTAGCGGCAAACTCAGGACTGTTCGCGAGCAATGAGGCGCTCGGTGCGATGGCCGAGCTCAAGTTGACGTGCTCGAGGTCACCGGATAGCTCGATGAGCTGTTGCATCAGCTTGCCCAAGGCACGGGCGTCGGTGCTGCCCGGCTCTGCCTTGATGCGCTTGAGGTTAGGCTCAACCAGTTGTCCGATGGTCTCTGACCATGCCTTCGTGTTGAGCTGTGCTGTTGGTGTGTCTGCAAGGGCTTGCCCGAGCCGGGAGCAGTTGTTTTCGAAATCAGGATCAACCTTCCAGTAGGTTCGTAGCAAAAGCGCCGGCTCAGCGATTTGAGCGCTATTGAGGAAGTCGGCGAGTTCGAAGCGTTGCAACGGCGGCGTGCCGCCGGCCGCGTTGTGCCCATCCACCCATTGATTGAGAGTGTTGAGCACCGCAGCACCGTGTTCCGGCTGCGCTTCGAAAAGATGGGTCAAGACGCGCGGGTCATCGTGGTACGCCTGGATCTCGGTAAGCTTGTCTTTGCTGGGATCAACGCGGAAGACGCGGCGTGCATCCTTGTCGTAACGAACCTCATAGTGTTCTTGGCTAATCTTGCTGACATAACTTTTGCTACCCATGTTGGGATCAAAGGCGAACCCAGACGCCGCCGTCATGAACCCGTTGTCCCCCAAAGTGTATTCCGAGAGGAGATGGTTCGTTGCATCGCCTTTTTTGCGCAGTGTTTCCTGATATCCCTCGCGGAAGCCGCGTAGATTGTGGATCTGGCCGATGTCGTCACTGACGTTTGCGCCGCTGTAATGGATGTGCCGGCTGTTGCCGAGTCCAAGCAGGTGCTCTGACTCGATCAACAACTCTTCGGCAACACGGGGATCGGCGATGGTGAACTCGTCCTTGATCTTGATCTCCACCACCGGGCCGAGACGGTCGTAGCCGACCACGATGCGGTCATCGAGAACCCCTGATCGCCGCGATTGTTCCACGAACGCCCACCCTTTTGTGTTGTCCTTGCCGTCGCTCTTGCCCTTGAGGGCGGCGATCAGGAACATCGATTGCAGCTCGGGTAGGGCAAGATTTAGGTCCAAGGCCTCCAAGCGATTCCGGACCGGCACGGCCTCCCATCGTTCCATGACAACCCACCAGGTATTGGACAGGTCGCTTTGGAGCTCGACCAGGCGGGAGACGTCTTTTGCTTTGATGGCATCCGCCAGAGCAACCGACTCGGGGCTGCCGTCCTTGTTGAAATCTGCGACCACGTCATCGAGGAAGCCGCGAACCTTTGCGTCGCTGCTCTCAAACAGAGCGCGGAAAGTCTCCGGCTCACTCGGGCGCAGGGAGCGGTCCACCAACCGTCCAAGATCTTTCTGCCATTTCTCGAATTGGCTGTCGCTCACCAACCTATCTGCAATGCGCTCGCCCGGTGCATCTTGGGTACGGTTGCGGATCTTGACGTCCTCCATATCGAAGAGCTTGGAGACCCAGGCAGCGGACTTTTGATAGCCGTACTCGCACTCAAAGCTGTATCGGTCAAAGAGGACCGGATAGACCCCGGGATCAGGTTTGGATAGCGGGCGCTTGAGCCCTATCCATGTGTCGATCGCAGAGGAGAGCTTGGCGAGGCTGACGTCCTGGGAAAATTGCAACTTGCCGCCAACGAGCCGGACCTCGAGTGATTTGAGAGCGGGGTTGTCGGATTCGGCGGCATAACGCAAAAAGCGGTTGCGTTGTTCTGGATTGCCGAGAGTTTCTTCCATCTGGTTGGCCAGGCGGTATTGCTTGGCCATGGCGGCGTAGGTAGCGCCGCTCGTTGCAGTGGCGGTCAAAGCGCCGCAAACGTACTCTTCAACCGTGAGTGAACCGTTGCCGGTGAGCGCCGCCTGCAACCCGGGCTCGAGCACGCCCCCGAGTGCCGCACCCGAGGCCATGTCGGTAAAGACCGAGCCCACGGTCTTGAGGCCGTTGGCCAGGTGGGCAAAAGGACCCGAGATCAAACCGACGCCGCCGCTGGCGAGCAGGCTCAAAAAGCTCAGCGGCATCTCGTCACGCCCTGCATCGAGCCACGCGTTCAAGGCGTTGTGCCCCAGTGTGTAGGTGAGGTTTCCTTGGACCTCCAACACCCCCATCTGAACCATGGTCTGCCACAGCGGAAGCTTGGCGGTGGCAGCGGTGGCACCGCGCAGCAGGTTGATCCCTTGGGTGAGCCGCGGCATCAGGGCAAACGGAATGACGACGCTGGTGGATGTGAGGACTCCGTCGATCAAACCGTTTTTGGCTGACTTGCCCAAATCAAACGAGTCGCCCTGCAGGGCGTAGTCGGCAAAGATACGAGTGCCTGCCGTAACGACCGTGCCCACGCCGACCGCAACCCAAGGACCGGCCGCTCCGAAGGTTCCCACGGTGACGGCAACGCCTACCACGATGACGCCGCCGTTTACCGCCATGTTGAGGCGGCGTTGGTATTGCTCGTAATCGAATTTTTGCCCCAGCTGTGCGCTGTCTTCACACAGGCCGCGGTATTGAGCGGTTCGGAAGATGAGCCCGAAACGTTTTTCTGGGTCACGGTTTTGGTTCAGGGCTGCAACGCTCTTCTGCCAATCGATGTAAAAAGGTGTGGTCCTGTCGGCCCCGAACGGAATTGTCTTCACAAACTCGACCACCGGAGCCTGAGCCGATGGGTTTTGCGGATCGTGGACAAAACGCACGAAGATCGGGTTGGCACCCAGCTCGACCAGAGGACCGGGAGAGGAGAAGATCGCGAGGGCAGCAGCCCGTTTCTCGTGTGGTTTGAGACTCTGAAGGTGCTCGGTGAATGAATCCAGGCTTGTTGGGTATTTGTTTTGCTCGGCGTGGTGAAGGGCCAGGGTGGTGTTTCTGGGATCTTGAGGACCGAACATAACCTGCGTGGGCGGCACCAAGCGATCTTTCAAGCCTTGCAGGGCTTGGTCTAGCTCTTGTGCTGTCGCCACGTGGGCCGCGGTAAAGACGATCCCCTCTTTGGACGCACGCCGACACAGGCGTGAGTTGTATTGCAGTTGCGCGGCGGTCAGGCCCTTGGCGCAAAACTCGGGGCGAAGGTTTTCGAGCTTGCGCGCGGTCAGCCACAAGGTGACGGTATCTTTGGGCACACTCGCGAGGGTGGTACCACCCTCGCTCAGAAGGTTGCTCGGGTTGGAATACAGGGCCAAGGCGGCGAGCTCGCCGTGCGAGAGCCGTCCAGCCTTGAACTCACTGAAGGCTCGAGTCTCGGCCGGGGAGAACGCCAAGCCCTCCCGCATCTTGTCGAGCGCGGAGCGCACCGCTTGTGGATCGATGCCGCTGAACTGGGCCAGGGTGGCCACCAAATCCTGCAGTTGCGATTCCGACAGTGTTTGCAGATACGCGGTGTCTTCTGGTGACAGCGCCAAAACATTATCCAGCAATTGTATGTAGGGAGCCTTCTGGTTGAGCCCGTCGCTGGCGTAGATGCGGTTGATGGTGATCTGGAGATTGTCACGCAGCGAATCCACCCAGGCGTCGAGGGAGGGATCCGCGAGACGGAGCGTGGTCAGCTCATCGCGCAAAAAAACCGCTGGCGCAGCAAGTTGGTGAAGTGAAACGCCAGGTTTGCTTATCGCCTCGACCTGGCGGCTGAGCACTCGAGCGTTCGCCACTTGGTAGGACATCATGACGTGCTGCGTGAGCGCGGTTTGGCTCCACCCCGGTTGCAGGCCTGGATGGCTGCTCAGGATGATGGTCGCATCCTGAGTCTTTGCAATGAGCGCATCGTCTCCCAGCCTTCGTACATCTTCGGCCGTTTTGGGGTTGGCCTGTGCGTAGATCTCCCACTGCTGGTTGACACGGGCAAGTTGCTGCTCAAGCGCGGGCAGGGGCGCATCATCTGCCGAGAGGGTGGCTTCGATCTTACGTCGGTTGCTCTCCAACAGGACCAACCGCGCCTCGTCGATCTGTTGCGACAGGTTGTCGGAACATTGCGCGAGCTCGTTGATCAGGGGGACGATGACCACTTCGAAGCGGGCCATC
>Ga0156517_1053_pt2 | contig 12758 bp, 11 predicted proteins | sample RifOxyB3_FD_111912 | JGI IMG/M metagenome (GOLD analysis project Ga0156517, IMG submission 111912) | Deltaproteobacteria bacterium RIFOXYB12_FULL_58_9 | reverse complement strand
ATCATCCGTGCGCAGAGCGCGGGTCGAGAGAGAGGCGGCGTCCGAGCCCGCCCCGGGCTCCGTGAGTGCCATGCAACCTATCCACTCTCCCGACGCCAGCTTGGGCACGTATCTTTGTTTCTGCTCCTCGGTGCCATGCACGAAGATGGTGTCGGCACAGAGAAACGTGTGGGCACCGTAGCTCAAGCTCAACCCGCCATCGACACCGGCGCGGCCAATCGCTTCACCGACGAGGACCGTGGAGAGCACGTCAGCACCGCTACCTCCGAGTTCCTCCGGAAAGTGCATGCCCAGGACACCGTTGTCGCCGAGCGTCTTCCATGCCTGACGGTCGAACTCGGCCTTCATCTCGTGCTCGGACACCCTAGGCGTTATCTCTCGCTTGGCGAGCCTGTACACCTGATCGGCGAGCATACGTTGGTCTTCGCTGATGGTGAAATCCATAGTCGTTGCCTCCCGGTTTCTGCCTCAGGGCGTGCCGGAATCCGTTGCCCCATAGGATTCCCGAGTCAATTCCCAACGGCGTTGGCACCCGAGGCGAACGGGTCACCCTCAGGAAACGGTACAGACACCCGCCGTACCACATCTCGGAACGCCACGGGTGTGAGAGGAATGCCCCTATTTGGGTGCCGTAAGTCTTTCCAGTTCGGCCTCTTCCTCCGCGCGCGCCTTCGCTTGAGCCGCCTCCGCCTCTCGTCTCTTCTCTTCGGCCTTCTCGGCCTTTGCCTGTTCGCGGGCTGCGCGCTTTGCTGCCTTTTTTTCTTCTCGCTCTCGGCGTTTGTAATCTTTTGGCGGTGTGACGGACATGTTGTTACCTGCTCGGGCGTCGAACGCGTAGATAGAGTTACGAGGGTACTAGATACAGCAGAATGGCTGGCGTTGGAATACGCAGTATCACCGCGGACGGCCACTCACTCCTTGCGTCTACTTCGATGGCAAATCATGGGGCAACGTCGACCCACACGGGACTCGACCAAGCCATCTCGGGTTCTTGGTGCAATGGTCCGCGATCTTGGATGATCCGTGCATAGTAGATGGCAGAGTCGGTGAAGTTTTCGTCAACAAAGGTCAAATCGCCGATACGCGTCTGCGGTGCGTGGCTGAGCTCAGTGGTCCAACGGCTCGTGCTGGTGTCGTACTTGATGATCTCGGCAGTCGAGACGTCGGCGGTTCCACCAAAGGTCAGCTCAATCGTCGGTGAGTGAGGCAAGTTGACAGTGAGCTCGGACCCCATCGGATGCCGATCTACGTCAAACTCGAGAAAGATGCGCTCGCCGGTGGTGGCGTAGGTGCGTCTGCCGAGCAGCCCCGCGTAGAGACTGTCGCGGGTGAGGTCCTCAGCGACGATGGCAGCGAGTCCCGTGCCCCAATTCAAGCCGCTGTGTCCACCCGGCCCGTATATGGCCGACAGACTGCCCATGTGTCGCAAGTGGTGATCGCTCGATGCAACAAATCCCAACCGGTGGCCAAAGGTCCCGAGAGCGTCTTGCACACATCGACCGGGATACACGCCGAGCAGCGGGAAATACGGCAGCGCGGTTTCTTGACAGGTCTCAAACGAGCCATGCACCGAGTAGACCTCCACCAATCGCTGCAGCTCTGGGTTCGCATAGGACCAGTCGGTGGAGGAACCGGCGGAGTGGTTGCGGGCAACGTGATGGGGAACCGTTAGAACCGGCACGCCCTGTTCCACAAGCGCATCCCAAAGCTTTTCCGGATCGCTGTAACCCGCGACTGGGTCGTCATAGACGGGGTTTGCCTCGTTGCCGAAGACCTCGCCTTCGTTGTCTGCTCCAAAATAGTAGACGTTCTTGTGACCCAGAGCGTGATTCGTCCACTCATAGCCTAAGATTGCGACGAAACGACCCGGCTCAGTCTCTTGATCCACATAGCTCTTGAGCTTCACCCACTGCCACGACAACAACGGATTCCAATACGGGAGGCTGTCGTGATCGGTGACCGAGGCGAAGTCGTTTAACGCTGTGTTGCGCGCGTAGTCGTACTGCGCGTGCAAGGGAATGTGACTATCTGAGAAGGATGTGTGCGCATGGATGTCGCCGAAGTAGATCTTTGACTCCGGCGGTTCCACCGTTACCCGAAAGACCGGGCTCGTCGCCTCAACCGTGCCGTCACTCACGGTTAGGGTGTGCAGGCCGGGGGTGTGGAAGGTACTGGTAACCTCGAGCCCGCCGCGGTCATCAATACCTACGGTGGACAGTGGTGGAAGATCCGCTTCTGGGTCCGTTGAAGCAAAGGAGATGTCTCCCGTGTATGCCCGGTCCCGAAGCACAGGCCCTGAGTTGTTGAGGCGCACGAGTCGAAAGACGCCGGACTCTCCTGCTTGAATGTACGTCGGACCCACCAGATGAAAGGCCGGGACTACCGGCCCGCTGCACACATCGAGCTCTGCGAAGGTCATCCGGAACACGCCGCTGCCATCGACAAACCGCAGCTTGGTGCCGACAACCTCGACGTATCTGGCCTCGATGGCAGCGAAGGCGAAGGGCTGGGTTTCGAGTCCAGGTGCGACATAATCTGTGAACACAGCAACAGGGGTCCAATTCACCTTGTCGAGTGAAACGCGAATCTCGAAGTCGACAGGAAAACCTGCCCCCGAAAAGCCATCATCGGTCCGAGGATAGAGATCTACCCTGTTGACCCAGAAGACCCCTGCCAGTTCGACGCGCACCCACTCCGTATGGTCTTCTTCATCATGGGGATCGCTGTTCCATCCGGCCAATGGGTAAAACAGATCGGGATGCGCCACTGCAGAGTATGTCACCCCGTCAACCAGGTTGGCTCTGCTCCACATCGATGTCTCCAATGAGCTGGACGCCTCAACCACCTGATGCCGCGACAAATCGCAGCGCTGCTCATCGACCCCAGGGATCGGGCGACACGTCTGTCCCGTGCAGCCGGCATCGCTGCAATCATCCTTGAGCTCTTCGGGGTTGCCACAACCATCAAGCCAGTGGACATTGCCGTCGTTGCAGCCAAAGCGCACATGGGAAGGGGGCTTGCAATCCCTGGTGCCGCACTCCCCTGGGCAACAGAAGTCGGTTCTCAAATCTGGCGGCTCGCAAATCTCGCACTCGCCATCCCGGCAATCCATTTGATGCCCACAGTCTGCGCTTGTTTCACATGGTCCGTCCACGCATCCGGGCGAAGGTGCAAAAAGGCCCAGCGATGCAATGCTCGTCAAGAATTCAAACAGTCGCAGTCGCGCTTTCATCGTCTTTGTCCGGTTGTGGACACTCACCACAGACACTCCGGCATCATCGAGCTTACACTGCCATGTCGCCCTTTCACAGCCTTCGTTTTCTCGTTGTCCGTCTTCTCGTTATCCGTTTTCGTAGCTCTGCGCGCCATCCCCTGGCATCATTCGCCCATGAAAATGCGCCTGGTCATCATGCGACACGCGAAGAGTTCTTGGAGCTCTGGAGCCCAAACGGATCACCAACGCCCTCTCAATGAACGGGGCCGAAGGGATGCACCAAGGGTCGCTGCGCGATTGTTGAAGCTCGGGTGGCTGCCGCAGCTGATTTGCAGCTCCGATTCGCTGCGCACGGTGGAGACACTCAAACTCATGCAGCCGGAGTTCGGCCGCGACATTCCCGCAGAACTCACAGCGGATCTGTACCATGCTGGACTCGATGAGATCATTGAGACAGCAGGAGCGCTTGGCCATGACGTTCACGACCTGATGGTGCTCGGGCACAACCCCGGCTGGGAAGAGGCGGTGAGCTATTTGTGCGGACATTCAACAATCATGAAGACAGCCTGCGCGGCGTTGCTCGAGACTCGCGCAGATTCGTGGCAACAGGGGTTGAACAATCGTGGAGGGTGGACCCTGGTGGACCTCATCCGTCCAGAGGAGCTCCCGTAATTCGCCTCTGTCAAAGAAAGAGGGTGTGATGAAAAACACAATTCTTACAATTGCCGGCATTTGCCTCGGACTCCTCTCGAACCCCACTCCCGCATCAAGTGCCGAGCTCGACGCGAAACAGATCCTCGACCGCGTCGACGACGTCTGGCGCGGTGACTCAGCGCAAGGAAAGATGACCATGAGGGTCGTCACCGCTCACTGGACCCGCGAGCTCAAGATCGAATTCTGGTCAAAAGGCAAAGACAAGAGCCTGATGCGCATTCTTGCCCCCAAGAAGGAAATGGGTACGACAACCTTGATGGTCGAGCACAACATCTGGAACTACCTCCCCAAGGTCAAACGGGTCATCAAGGTCCCATCCTCAATGATGGGCGGCTCTTGGATGGGCAGCCACTTCACCAATGACGACCTCGTCAAAGACAGCCGCATGGCCGATGACTACACCTTCGAGATTTCCTTCAACGGCAAACAAGATCGCAAGAATGTCATCGAGATCACCTGCATCCCCAATGAGGACGCAGCTGTCGTGTGGGGCAAGATCATCGTCCAGGTGGAACAGGACACCTACCTCCCGACCAAGATGACCTACTTCAACGAAGACCTCGAGGTCGCTCGCACTATGATATTCTCCGACGTGAGAAGAATGGCGGATCGCACCATCCCTGCCGTCGCCACCATCATCCCTGCCGATGAGCCCAAGGAATCGACAACGATCACCTACGACGATATCGCCTTCGATGTCCCCATCCAAGATGGTCTATTTAGCAAACGCAGCCTCGAGAGGTAATCATGTCGACCTTTCACATCGCCTGGCGCAATTTGCTGCGTAACCGACGCCGCACTGCCATTACCGTCACCGCGGTGGCGTTCAACACTGGCATCCTCATCGCTTCATTGGCGCTGATGGAGGGGATGCGAGTGCAAATGCTTCGCTCTGCAACGCGTCTACTGGTTGGCGACGCACAGATTCACGCGCCAAACTTTCGCGCCGAACGCTCGATGTACGACGACATCAAAGATGCCGATAGCCTCGTCGCCAATGTTCACGCCAAAGGTATGCTCGCAGCGCCTCGTTCATACGGTTTCGGTCTGATCTCATCCGGTGCCAAGTCTGCTGGGGCCATGTTTGTTGGTGTCGTACCAGAAGCGGAGGAGAAAGCCTTCGAGCTCGCCCGCGAAATGGCGAGCGGCGCCTACCTGAAACACGGCGCTGAACGCCAGGTGGTCATCGGCAACAAGCTCGCCCGCAGCCTCAACGCCGACATTGGCACGGAGCTCGTGGCGGTGGTGCAAGCAGCAGATGGATCAATAGGCAACGAGCTTTACACGGTCGGTGGCATCCTCAAGACCGTTGGCGAGGACATTGACCGCGGCGCGGTGTTCTTTGGCAGCGATGACTTTGCCGAGCTCTTTGTTTCCGCAGGCCGAGTCCACGAAATCGCCATCAACGGCGGCGGAGCAGATTCCGCCGACATCGTCGCTCTGCTGCAACCGACCGCCCACAGGGTTGTGGTCGAATCATGGCGCGACATCATGCCGATGGTCTCGGACATGGTGAACATGATGGGCGCCATGGTTGCGCTGTTTGGTTTCGTCTTTTTCCTCGGCGCGGGCCTCGGCGTGCTCAACACCATGCTCATGGCCACCCACGACCGTGTGCGAGAGTTTGGCGTGCTCAAGGCGCTGGGGGCGACCCCCTGGCGCATCATTCGCGACGTCACCACTGAGGGATTTGTTTTAGCTCTCGTTTCGACCGCCTTTGGCCTTGCCATCGGTGTGGCCACGGGGGTCTACTTGAACCGAGCAGGCATCGACCTGCGCAATGTCGCTGACTCCTCCTTTGGCTTTGCCGGCATCGCCTGGGATCCCCTTTGGCGCGGTTACATGACCCTAGGCGATGTCGTCACATCTGTGGTGGCCATGTGGGCGGCGTGCGTACTGGCTTCCCTCTACCCCGCAATCATGGTTGCGCGGCTCGACGCCGCACGGGCCATGACCCACGTCTGAGGGGCCATTTATGTTCACCTTACTTCGAGTTTCGTGGCGCAACCTCTGGCGCAAGAAGTGGCGAACCGCCATCACGGTCAGCGCCATCACCTTCGCCCTGACCCTCAATGTCTTCATGATCTCTCTCGCCGAGGGCATCTACGACAAGATGATCTTCGACGCCGTCCGGCAGTATGCCGGCCACATTACCCTCGAAGCACCCGAGTATCGCAACGCACCGGCAGTCGACCTGGTTGTTGGCGACGTCGCGGCACTGCGCGAGAAAGCAAAGAAACTGCCTGACGTCGAGCGTACCAAGGTACTCATAATGGGTCAGGGAGTCGCAAAGAGCGCCGATGGCTCGGTCGGTATTGCCCTGATGGGAGTGGAACCGAGCGCCGAAGCGAGTGTTTCACCGTTGGCTCACAAAATCGAGAAGGGCAGTTATCTTGAGGATGATGACAACAAAATGATTGTCATTGGCTCTACATTGGCAGAGAGGCTCGACCTCAATGTCGGCAAAAAGTTGGTGATTGCAACCAACAACATTCACGGCGATCTCGTCGAGCAGAAATTGAAGGTCAAAGGCATCTTCAACACCGGATCAGCGGAAATCGACGGCTACGTGGTGCAGGTACCCATTCCTTTTGCTCGAGAGCTTTATGGCCTAGACACGGACCAGGTCACGCAACTGGGAATCGTCGTCGCAGACGCAGAAAAGCGCGACGCCGTACTCAAACGCGTCCGCGACATGGTGGGTGCCAATGTTGCCGTGCACCCCTGGGAAGAGGTGATGCCCGCAGTGGCGGCCTACATCAAACTCGACGGTGGATCGAACTATGTCATGCAGGGCATTCTTTTGTTTCTTACCTTGTTTACCATATTCAACACGCTCTTGATGTCAGTGCTCGAACGGACCCGCGAGTTCGCAGTGCAACTGGCCCTGGGCACATCGCCACTTTGGATACGCGCGCAGATCTTTTGCGAATCGGTGTTCATTGGCCTGCTCGGTTGCGCTGTGGGCCTGACCTGCGGTGGCCTGCTCGGTTACTACTTCGAAGTCTACGGCCTCGATATGGCATCGATGTACGGGGAAGGCTTGACCGTCTCAGGCCTCGCCATCGACTCTATCGTCCACGGCAAGGTCACCGCTCGGACTCTCTTGACGTTGGGTGGCATCGTGGTCGTCTCCATCATTTTTACCAGTCTATTTACCATGCGCCGTATTTCACGCATCGCCGTCGCCGACGTGCTGCGCTAGCGAGGTCCATGTCATGACATCCATTGTTCAGCTCACAGGGGTCACCAAGGACTACGGACACGGGGACGTCAGCGTCCACGCGTTGCGTGGTATCGACCTATCCATCCACAAAGGTGACTTCGCCGCTGTCGCCGGGCCGTCCGGTTCGGGGAAGACCACGCTCCTCAATATCGTCAGCGGCCTCGACAAACCAACGGCAGGAAAGGTCATGCTCGGGGGTGACGATGTGACGAAGATGAGCGCCGCACAACTCAGTCGCCTGCGTTTGCAACGCATCGGCTTCGTGTTCCAGGCATACAACCTGATGCCTGTGCTCACCGCCTTTGAGAACGCCGAGTACGTGTTGATGATGCAAGGCGTACCGACAGCTGAACGTCGGGAGCGGGTCATGGCGATCCTCAAACAGGTAGGTCTCGCTGGCATGGAGCACCGCTTCCCTCGCGAGCTCTCCGGCGGTCAACAACAACGCGTGGCCATCGCCCGCGCCATCGCCAGTAGACCCGCGTTGGTACTCGCCGATGAGCCCACCGCCAACCTCGACTCAGCGACAGGTTCTGCGTTGCTCGACTTGATGACCGAGCTCAATGAAGAGCACGGGACGACGTTCTTGTTCTCGAGCCACGATTCCAATGTCATCAATCGAGCGAAACGCCTGATTCGCATCAAAGATGGAGCGATCGATGGTGATGATGCTCCTCACTAGGGGGAAAGATGCGCGGCGTCCGATTGCCACCTTCGCACCTATCGGCACAGCGGCAACGGTGGCGTTCCTTTTTGCCGTCACTGATGCCCATGCCATTGTTGGCGATCGGGGTGAGGCATTTGGTTTGGATGGGAGTTTTCGTACCGTCACCCTTGCCACACAGAATTACGATGCCCCCGCGCTGTTCGGGCCTGAAGATCACGCCGACGGCATGGCCCAAGGCATTCTGCGTCTCGTCGCGGGCGGTCATTTCAGCGATTGGCTGAGCTATGAGGCTCACCTGGTCCAGACCCTGACACTCGAGGCGTTCGGTGGGCCCGGCGGCTCTCGGGGAAGCACCGCTCTGTTGGGAACAGGGGGCGGCCCACTCCCCTACCGCTTCGTGCCTCTGCAGACCGCCTTTGGGGAGAAGCGCGCCTCTGACGTCCATGCCCAGCTCTTTGTCGATCGTCTGAGCTTCAAGCTCAGCTTCTCGCAGGCCGACGTCACCCTTGGACGCCAGGCCCTCACCTTCGGCAAAGCCTATTTCTGGAACCCTCTGGATGTGTTCTTGGCCTTCGGCTCCACGCAATTCGACCGGGACTACAAAGCCGGCGTCGATGGCGCGCGTATCGACATTCCCCTTGGAGACTTCTCTGGGGTGACCCTGGTGGGAGTGATCGGCAATCACAAGACCGACGACTTGTACTTTGACTCTGCCATGGTCGCCCGCGCCTATGGGACGGTCGGCGAGTGGGATCTCGCCTTGCAGGGCGGCAAGATTCGCGGCGGCTATCAAATCGGCGCGGCAACCACCGGTGAAGTCTTCACCATCGAGCTCCGCGCCGAAGCCGCATATTTTCTCGCAATGAAAGAGGAGCCCCTAGACGACAACCTCACCGCGGTGGTGGGCGTGGGCCGACGTTTCGAAAGCACCCTCTATTTCCAGGCTGAGCACCTTTTCAATGGTGGAAGCACGAGCAGCCTCCTCGGTAGCCTAAGCCTGATGGGTGCGGGGCGGCTGCAGCAAGCCAGCCGCAACGTCACGGGTATCACCGTGAGTTACGAGATCCTTCCCGTCTTGATCGGTTCTGTGACAACCCTTATCGAGTGGGACAATCTCTCGATGCTCTTGCAGCCCGGGTTGAGCTACTCCGCTGCAGACGAAGTCGATCTCATGGCAGGCGCGATAATCGCGGTGGGGAGCCGACCTGAGGCCGGTTTCTTGCCGATCCCGACCAGCGAGTTTGGCACCTACTCGAATGTCTTCTATGCCGAGGCGAAGGCCTACTTCTAACCGGTACGAATCCAACGTCCCATCTATGGAGACAAAGGGTCGCCCGCATCGGCACCGAGCTGCGCTACGGCGTTCTCAAGCTCGGTTTCCCGCTCTTCCCATTCCAAGGTCAGTCGCTCGAGCTCACCCGCGTCGCGCTGGAAGGCACGATTGATTTCAGCGCTGCGCTCTTGATCGGAGAATATTTCTGGGGACGCGAGCTGCTGCTCGCGCTCGCTTTGAACGGCCTCGAGCTCGGTGATACGCGATTCGAGCGCCTCTATCCTTTTCTTGATAGGGCCCAGCACGACCTGGCGTCGCGCCCGCTCCTGTGCCTCCCGCCGGCGGCGTTCTTTGCCACTGCCCCCACCATCTTTGCGAGTCTCCTGTGGTCCCTCACCCTTGATCGACTCCTCACCGACAATGTCCAGTTGCCGAATCGTGGAGGTCATGTATTCGTCGAGGGTGCCGGGATAAACCTCCACGGTACCGTCCGCGACGTTCCAAATGACTGTCGCCAGCCGCCGCAAGAACGAACGGTTGTGGCTGGCAAAAATCAGAGCCCCATCAAAGGTAGACAGCGCCTCCGACAACCGCTCACTGGAGGCAAGATCGAGGTGGTTGGTGGGCTCGTCCATCAACAGCAAATTGCCCGAAGTCGTGAGTAGCCTTGCCAACCCCACACGGGCGCGTTCGCCGCCAGAAAGCACTTTGATGTTTTTTTCAACCTCGTCACCGGTGAATCCGAGAGTGCCGAGAAGTGTCCGCACCAGAACGGGTGTCAATGACTCCGTCGTGGACAACACCTCTTCGAGAATGGTCCGTTCTGGATCGAGGGTCTCGTTGTGATGCTGCGCATAATAGCCAACCTCGACGTGGTGGCCAAAAGAGATGCTCCCGCCATCGCACTCGACCTCACCTGCCAGCATCTTCAGAAGAGTCGTCTTGCCAGCGCCATTGGCACCGATGATGCCAACCTTGTCGCCACGCAGAACGGACAAAGAGACGCCGTCGAGAACCGTCCGGTCACCAAAATCCTTGCGCAAGCCTTCGGTCATGAGGACTTGTTTGCTGGTGCGAGATGTCGCTGGAAAACGAAACGCCAACTTCCCATGTGAGCCGAGCTCTTCAACCTCATCCATGCGATCCAACGCCTTGATGCGGCTCTGCACTGCTCGAGCCTTGGTGGCCTGAGCACGAAAACGATTGATGAACTTCTCCGCCTTCTCCCGCTCCCGCTTGATGTTCCGGGCCCGATTCTCGAGCACTAACTCCTCCTGCGCGCGCAAGCGCAGGTAGTCCTCGTAGTTGCCCTGGTAGTGGCGCACACCCTCTGGCTCGAAGCTGACCACCCGGCGCACTTGCTCGTTGAGGAACTCGCGGTCGTGGCAGATGAGGATGAACGGACGCTGATACCGCGAGAGGAACGCCGAGAGCCACGCCACCGACGGCATGTCGAGATGATTGGTTGGCTCGTCGAGCAACAACAGGTCGGGCTGAACAAAGAGCAATGATGCAAGAAGTACTCGCATCTTCCAGCCACCACTGAACTCATTAATATCGCGGCTCGCGTCCTCCGATTTAAATCCGAGGCCTGCGAGAATCCGTAAGGCGATGTGATCCTCGTAGTCCCGTTCGAAGGCATCGAGTCGCTGGTGCAACTCCGCCAGGCGGCCAGAGATCTCGAGAAGCGCCCGTTCATCGCATTGAGCGCGGTCGAGAAGCTGCAGCTCGGCTTCGGTTTGGACGATTTGGGACTCGAGATAGTCGCGGCCAGGCACCTCGTCGCGCAACATCTGCAGTATGTTGCGACCACCGGGCACTTCGATGTCCTGCGGTAGATAACCAATACGAGTATTGTGCTTGCGCGACACATTGCCGCCGTCAACCTCCTGTTCGCCAGTAATGACGCGCAACAGCGAGGTTTTACCCGAACCATTGGGACCAATGAGGCCGATGCGATCGTTATGGTCGATCTGCATGCTGAGCTCACCAAAGAGCCGCTTCTTGCCCAGATGCAGGGTAACACAATCAAAGGTCAATAATGCCACGGGACGGGCTTTGTACCGCAAACAGGGGACGATCACACTAGGTTTGCCACACAATCAAACACCAACCACGACTGACCAGCCAGCGAATCGACCGCTGCTCCTCGCGTTGGCGGGATTCGCGGACTTTGATAGGGGTCACCATTCGAACAATCGTTTCGAGCGCAACCTCCACGGGTGAAAACCATGACGAGCATCCCTCCGGCATCCATCAAGCGAGCCAGCCAGGCCATTGCTGAGGCTGACGCACTGTTCATCGGCGCTGGGGCCGGCATGGGGGTCGACTCCGGATTGCCTGATTTCCGCGGTAACGAAGGGTTTTGGAACGCCTATCCGCCGTTCAGAGAGGCCGGTTTGTCCTTTGTCGACATGGCCAACCCCGCCTGGTTCGCTCGAGATGCAACTCGCGCTTGGGGCTTCTATGGTCATCGCCTCAACCTCTACCGTCGGACCAAACCGCACCCAGGGTTTGACCTGCTCTTCAACTGGGTCCAACGCAAAAAGGGCGGTGCCTACGTCTTCACATCCAACGTCGATGGCCAATTTCAGCGGGCAGGTTTCCCGAAAGATCGCATGGTCGAGTGTCACGGATCCATCCTCCACTTCCAGTGCAGCACCCCCTGCTGCAACGCTATCTGGCCAGGCGACGAAACCCAGGTAGATATTGACGAGACGAGTTTTCGCGCTCGACCACCGTTGCCGCAGTGTTCAAATTGCGGCGGGATCGCCCGCCCCAACATACTCATGTTTGGCGACGGCGGGTGGCTGAGCGGCCGCACCAGCCACCAAGAGGACGGTCTCTCTGCATGGCTCGACCATGTGCGATCACAACGCATCGCAGTCATCGAGATAGGCGCAGGCTCTGCGGTGCCCACGGTTCGTTGGACCTGCCAACAGATCGCTCGCACACACGATGCGGCGCTCATCCGCGTCAATCCTCGAGAGCCCGAGGGTCCCGAGGGAACCATCTCATTGGCAGCCGGTGCCCTCGAGGCTCTCAGCCAGATTGATGGTGCCACGTAATCGGTGCTGCGTCATCGAAATCCACGCTTTCCTTCTCTGCCAAGCACGACTACCATGATGCCGGAGACGCCATGGCAACGAAACGTCACATGACAGTTGATGATCTCCTAGGCCCTGAGTTGTCGTCCGAGATCGGCGATGCGAAAACCCTTGGTTCGGACGAACCGACTCTTGCGCAAGGCAAGCAGGCACAGTCATTGGAGCCAAAGTCAAAGCCAGATGGCAAAGTCAAAGCTCCATCCGAATCTGCCCACAAGTCTGCCACAGACGATCTCTTCCCCGATCTCAGCGACAACTCCACTCGTGAGAGTGACGCCGCACTCGATTCAGGCTCCGACAAGTCCCTGCTGGACAACGGCACCGCGCCCAAACCTCTTAAATTCAAGGCACCGCTACCACCGCAACCGGGCGGGACAATGTCTCGCGGACGCATTCCGTCGGTCACCCCCAAGAAGAAGAAGGACATTTCCCCAGATGGGCTGGTCAGCGACGGTGCACCCGAGAAACCAGAAGAAGACGGTTTGCTCTTTGGGAAACCTCAAGCGGCTGTAGGCACTCTTGCAGCGGCCGATGCTGAGGCCACCCACCCCAATGAC
>Ga0156517_1391_pt1 | contig 12790 bp, 9 predicted proteins | sample RifOxyB3_FD_111912 | JGI IMG/M metagenome (GOLD analysis project Ga0156517, IMG submission 111912) | Deltaproteobacteria bacterium RIFOXYB12_FULL_58_9 | reverse complement strand
AACCGTTTTGCGTCACGACCTTGAGGCCACCGATGGCCGCATTGTTGCCAGGGGCGCGGGTGAGCTTGCTCAGGATCATCTCGCCGGCAAGCTCTGAGACCTTCACCTGTTCTGGCGACAGGTTCTTCAAGATAGCCTTTTGCGCTGCGGTGGCGGGGGCGTCGATACGCTCGTAGACCGGGTCGCCAAACTTGTCGGTCAGCTCCTTGTAGACTTCGCCCGGATCCTTGCCGAGCTTGGCAACCATCTCAGCGGCGAGCAAATCGAGGATGATGCCGTCCTTGTCCGTGGTCCACACTGTGCCGTCCTTGCGCAAGAAGGACGCACCGGCGCTCTCTTCACCACCAAAGCCGTAGGAACCATTGAATAGACCGTCGACAAACCACTTGAAACCAACCGGAACCTCGGCGAGGCGACGGCCTAGATGGTTGGCGACGCGGTCGATCATACTGCTCGAGACCAGAGTCTTGCCGACAGCGGTGTCGGGGTTCCAACCGGGGCGGTTTTGGAACAGATACCAAATGCATACTGCGAGAAAATGGTTGGGGTTGAGCAAGCCGACGCTGGGGGCAACAATGCCATGGCGGTCGAAATCGGTGTCATTGCCAAAAGCGATGTCGTATTTGTGCCGCAAGGCTATCAGGCTCGCCATAGCGCTCGGCGATGAGCAGTCCATACGAATTTTGCCGTCCTTATCGACGGTCATAAAGCCAAAAGTTGGATCGATGACGTCATTGACGACACTGATATCGAGCTGCAAACGTTCGGCGATCGGTTGCCAATAGGCAATGCCAGAGCCTCCCATAGGGTCGGCACCGATGCGAACCTTGGCTCCCTTGATGACGTCGATGTCGATGACGTTCTTCAGATCATCGATGTAGGGGGTCATGTAGTCATGGGAGTGGGTCGTCGAAGCCCTGCGCGCTCCTGCGTAAGACATCCGCGCGAGCCCCCCGTCGCCCTCCAAGATGAGATTGGCACGATCTTCGATGGCTTTGGTCACAGACGTATCCGCCGGACCCCCATGCGGCGGGTTGTACTTGAAGCCACCATCCTCAGGAGGATTGTGCGACGGTGTGATGACGATGCCGTCGGCCAGGTGCGCTCGGTGTGTCCGGTTGTAGCCGAGGATCGCATGGGAGATAACCGGCGTCGGTGTGTAACCATCCTCAGCGTCAATCATCACCTCGACACCGTTCGCGGCGAGGACTTCGAGGGCCGAGATAAACGCCGGCTCACTGAGAGCATGGGTGTCTTTGCCAACAAACAGCGGTCCGTCAATATTCTGCTCGCGACGATAGTCACAGATGGCTTGGGTCGTGGCGAGGATGTGGTCTTCGTTGAAGCTCCCGTTCAAAGAGGAGCCGCGGTGCCCTGAGGTACCAAAGGCCACTCTTTGGTCACTGAGTTCGGGATTCGGAGCAGTCGCGTAATAATGGCTGATGAGCGCGGGTACATTCACCAACAGTGAACGGGGCGCGGGCTTTCCGGCGAGTGGGTGCAGTGGCATGACATCTCCTCCGAGGCTTTGGAACGCCCGAAGATAATTCATCCCCGCTCTCAGAGCCAGAGCCGGTCAGGGCAAGCTGTAACTAGGGAGCTGCAATGTCGAGCTGACGTTCGAGATCAAGAACCTGCTTGCGCAACATGATGTCGTCTTTGAGCAGGCTGGCAATCTTTTTGCAGGCACTCATGATTGTCGTGTGATCTTTGTCACCAAAACGACTGCCTAACTCTGGGAAGGATGCGCCAGCATGCTTGCGGCATAGATACATGGCTACCTGACGGGGTCGTACCAGGACTTTGGTGCGGCGCTTACTCTTGAGGTCGGAGATCTTTATTTGAAAGTAAGTGGCCACGAGTTTCTGAATCGAATCAATTGACGTTTGATGCTCGCGCGCCTCGAGAATGTCGCCGAGCACCTCACGCGCATAATCGACAGTTATGGCCCGCTTGGTCAGTGACGCATGTGCGACCAGGCGAATTAAAGCTCCCTCGAGCTCACGAACGTTGGAACGAATCTGACGTGCAAGGAAAAATGCGACGTCGTTGGGAATGTGGACTCCGTCGTTCTCTGCTTTCTTGTTCAAGATGGCCACCCGTGTTTCGATCTCGGGTGGCTGAATGTCGGCGATGAGTCCCCACTGAAAACGATTGCGCAGGCGTTCCTCGATGTCCGGGATTTCATGCGGAAGCTTGTCGCTGGTAACGACAATCTGTCGTTGCAGATCGTAAAGTGTATTGAAGATATGAAAGAACTCGTGCTGGGTTCTGTCTTTGCCGGCGATGAGCTGAATATCGTCGACCAGGATAACATCACAATTGCGACGGTACTTCGCATGAAACTCATCGAGCTTTGAGAAGCGAACCGCATTGACGACCTCGTTCACAAATTGCTCCGATGAGGTGTAGACGATGCGGCTCTTTGGGTTGTCTTTGAGGATGTGGTGACCAATGGCTGTCAACAAATGCGTCTTGCCAAGCCCGACACCACCGAAGAGAAACAACGGATTGTAGGCGGTGGCCGGTTTTTCCGCGACTGCTTTGCTCGCTGCAAACGCAAACTCATTCGACGGGCCCGCAACAAAAGTCTGGAACAGATAACGTTGGTTCAGTGTTCGCCGGCAGTCACGCGCAGGGTCGACTGAATTTGAAACAACGCTCGCTTCCGATGGCTCGTCGGTTATCGGCTCGGGGGCACGATCCGGATTTGTCACCCACTCGATGGCAACTGACGTGCCGAGCATTTTGCTCAGCCCGTCGCGAATGAAGTCGACGTAGTGGTCGTTGAGCCAGTCACTGGCAAATTGGTCACGGACCTCCAAGATGGCGGTACCGCCATCGAGGCTCAGGCAACGAACTGGCCGTAACCAAGTTTCCAATACGTGCCCCGACACCTGCGATGACACTGTCTCAAGAAAATCGGTCCAAGCTTGTGCTGAACTTCGATCGTTGGCTACTACCATAACAAGTTATCCACAGCTTCCAATTGGTTGCCCAGAACCGTAACTATATCCAGAATTTGTGCGGGGAACTCCACAGACAAACCACAGAGATACCCACAGGCTGCATCGGTCGTTCAAATTCTTTGGTGAGTTTTTTCGCGCGTGCTGTAAATGCCAACGTCTCAACCGCACCCCCGCCGCACAGCTCTGCACGACCGATAGCTCGCCCCCCAAGACCACCTGGCACTCGAGTCACACAACAAAGAGCCGAGCACCAGCGTGGATGTGTGTACGCAAAGCAGATGCTTCTGGTCAAGGGTCTTGTTGCCAGCGAAATCGCGCAGACTCTGATCGCCGTTATGTTTCACGTGGATCCGCCAAAAAAAAAAATGAAAAAAATTTTGTGTCCATCCCTGTGCGAAACTGTGTCCACAACCGTGTTGAGAACCTGCGCGTTGTCATGTTGCTACAGGTACGCCCAACTTATCAACTATTGTGTCCACACCTTCATTCACATGTGTTTTACCTTTTTTTTCATGATGTTATGTGCGATATCCGGAAATCCACAGGCGATCATTATTACTATTAGATCTATATCCAGAGATCTAAACAAAGAAGGAAACGGCAGAAAATGGCACGCTTGACAAAGATCAGTTGCGTAGCTACCAACAGCCGTCGATTACGCAAGGACAGACCCGCATGAAAATGACAATCGAGACAGCGGAGCTTTCCAGGGCTTTGTACCGAGTTCAGGGCATCGCTGACCGCAAGAGCACGATGCCAATTCTCGCGCACGTCCTGCTGGAGGCCGCTGATTCTGGATTGACCGTAAGTGCGACAGATCTGGATGTGGGTCTTTCTGGAATATACAAGGCCGAAGTGAGTGATCCAGGTTCCGTGGCAATTCATGCGCGGCAGCTCTACGATGTGGTCAAATCACTTCCGACTAAGACTCTGGAAATCATGCGAGAGGACAACAACTGGATTAATATCAAAGCTGGTGCCAGTCGTTTTCGTTTGGTTGGTATGGCTGCAGATGAGTTTCCAACGTTGCCGAGTTATGCCCAGGTAAAGACATTTTCGATTCCGTCGAAAGACCTTGCGGACATGATCGACCGCACGTTGTTTTGCGTGTCGACCGATGACAACCGTCACAACCTGGGGGGCATTTTCTGTGAGGCACCCGAAACGAAGATGTTGCGAATGGTCGCCACCGATGGTCATCGATTGGCTTTGTGCGAGCGTCGCTTCGAAGAAGAGATCCCCATCGATCAGGGTGTCATTGTACCGCGCAAAGGTTTTCAAGAACTCAAGCGTGTTCTCAGTGACACCTCAGAATCCATCGACAAAGTCGAGCTGGGTTTCTCGGGAAACAGTGGCGTGCTCCGCGCTGGCTCCGTGGTTCTGTCCACTCGTCTCGTTGAAGGACAGTTCCCCGACTATGAACAAGTGATTCCAAAGAGCGCGAGTAAGTCGGCAAAGATTTCCCGTACCGCATTTGCCGAGGCGTTGCGCCGTGTGTCCTTGTTGTCACAGAGTCGTTCCTACGGTGTGCGCATTGGTTTCAGTCCAGGAAAAATGGAGCTCCTTGCTGAGGACCCTGAATTTGGGGAGGCCCGTGAGACCATCGACATCGACTATCAAGGCGAGGAATTGCACGTTGGCTTCAACGCGCGCTATCTCCTCGATGTGTTGGCGCTCACCAATGACGATGGTGTCGTTCTTGATTTCTCCGATGATTTGTCACCTGGTGTGATCAAGCCGCTCGAGGATACTGGTTTTCTCGCGGTGGTCATGCCGATGCGCATCTGATCCAGATAGCCTCGTGCACCTAGAGCAGCTCTCCTGCGTTCACTTTCGGAATCTCGAAAAGCTAGAGATTGATCTCACGTCAAATACCGTCGTAGTGTGCGGCAAAAATGGCCAAGGGAAAACGAACCTTCTCGAGGCGCTCTACGTGTGTGCCACTGGACGTTCCTTCCGCAATGCCAAGCCGTCAGAGATGCTGCGCTTCGGTACCACGGGCGGTCGTGTTAGAGCATTGGTTACGCGACAAGGTGTGCGGCATTCGATAGAAGTCGAGCTTAGTGAACACCGTCGCACCATGCGGGTAGACGACCGGAAGCTGTCGCATATGTCATCGTTGCTGCGGCTGGTTAACGTAGTAGCCTTCTTTCCGGATGATTTGCGCATCGCCAAAGGCAGTCCCGAGAATCGCCGGAGGTTTCTCGATCGGGCCGTTGCCAACTATCAACCAAAGCTCGTCGATGCTTCGTTGGCCTACGGACAAGCAATGCGTTCGCGCAATTCGCTATTGCGTGCAAACAAGAATCCGGACCTCATGCAGATTGCGGCCTATGATGAACAACTCGTTGCTCATGGAGAAGTTATCCATCGCTGTCGCGAGGAAGGCCTTGCTGCAATGTCACGGCGTGCTGCATCGCAATTCGATACCATCATGCCAAGGCTCGAGCCACTCACATTGTTGCTAGAATCGGGTGTGACAGAGAGCGGTGACGACTTCGCCGCATCATTTCGCGAAGCGTTGAAAAGAAGCTTTTCGAGAGATCGCAAGAATGGCAGAACCACGGTAGGTCCACATCGTGCAGATCTGTGCATGTCGATTGGCGAACGTGACGCGCGAATCTTTGCATCCCAGGGGCAACAACGGGCAATCGTTCTCGCGCTGAAGCTTGCAGAGGTGATCTGTCTGCGTGATGAGCTCGGCATCGCTCCGATCTTACTTTTGGACGATGTTTCCAGTGAGCTCGACGCTGAGCGTACAGACATGCTGTTCGGTGCACTGGCCAAAGTCGGATCCCAGTTGTTGGTGAGCACCACCGGTGCAGTTGAGCTCCCGCTGCCCGAAGAAACTCAGATCTTGGAGGTTGAGGCGGGTGTCGTTCGTGAGAAGCCGAAAGCACGCTGTTGAGTGGGAATGCCGTTGTTTGGGGTTATTGTGTGATGTCTTCGATAAGCTCATTAGGGCCGCGTCGACAATGAATGCGTGCCGTGTGCAGGGTTATGTTGATGGGCTCAGTGATAGCGTCGTCGAGTAGGTGGTAACATCTGGCCTGAATGACGGGGTCATCTCCGAGCCATAGGGAGAGCAGATAGCGTGCGAACAACGGTTGTCGCGATAAGGGGGCCGGCAGGGTTGCGGTGAAAGTGTCGCGTTTGAGATCGATGTCAATGCCGCCACAGCGGTGAAGATTCTCTCGCCAATCTTCTGCGGTGAGTAGGTGGTGTGGCTCGGCCATGAGAGTGGTGAACGCTTGGCTGTTGCTGAAGCCGCGAAGCCTCGGACTCATGACACTCGTGATCTCGAGGAAGGTCTCATGCAGGGGTACGGCGAGGATGAGGTGCCCTTGAATTCGCAAACTGCGCAGGGCCTGGCGGAGGACCGGGCGCAGCGGGTTGGGTTGTTGGTTCAGGAGGCCCATCCAAATGAGATCAAAGACCTCTGGCGCAAAGGGAAGTCGGTGGAGTCGATCCTTACGGGGGAAGATGAAACGTCGGTCTTCTTTGCTGAGGCGATCGTGAAAAACCTTGAGTTCCACGCGGTCATCGCCGATGGCGACGATTCGAGAACCGGCGGGTAGTTCCGGCGCGATGGTCATAGTAGAGAGGCCGGTACCACAGACAAGGTCGAGGGCCGCAATGGGCTTTGTGAAAGTTGGCAGCGCTGACTTGAGGGAAGACGCGAAGTGGTGCTGATACTGTTCGATGAGATTTGCAGAGGTGACCTGCAAGTCTGTCGGCTTGGCGATGAAACGGGCATCGTCGCTGGTGGCAGAGCGCGGGGTGTCTGTGCCCATGAACGGCTCGACTTGGGGTGGACGCGGATCTTGCGTTACGCTTACTTGGTTACCAGCCGCAGTTTCTTACTCTTTCTTCTTGTCGCCGTCTTCGTGTTTTGACAGGAGGGTGACATTGGGCCCCGGAACCTTGGTGCTTGCGTCTTCCATCTTGGAGGAGCCATCAAACAGCACCCCCTTGTCGATCATCAACTGGGGCGTGGTGATGTTGCCACGCACCTTGCCTGGCGCGTGAATCTCAACGGAATGCTTGGCGGTGATGTCGCCGTGGATCTCCCCATTGATGACAATGGAGCCAACGAGGATTTGCGCGTCGACACGGGCACCTTGACCAATGACGAGGATGTTGTCGGTGTGAATCTCACCCTTGAAGCGGCCGTCAATGCGGACCGTGCCGTCAAACGAGAGCTTGCCCTCGAAGGTGCTTTCGGGACCGAGAATGGTATGGACGTCGTTAATGTTGAGATCACCTGCGAGGCTTGCGTCGTCACGTCTGAGAACCGCCATAAATACCCTCCTGTGGGCGCGCGCGGGTCGGCAAAATAGCACGTCCTCCTGAGGGGGCGTGCGCGGGTGGGCAAAGTAGCACGCTGGGAGTTGAGGGTCTACTGTCCTGGCTCTTTTGTGTAGGGAAGCCGGTCAGTCCCCCCAGGCGATGGGCTTGGGGGCGGTACATCGGCTTGGGTGACCCCTGCGTGTGGAGGCAGTACGATTTCGATGGGCATCGCAGGTCGCCTGTGTTGCAGCGCGCCGACGAGGGCAGTGACACCGTAGAGGGCAACAGGTTCCTGTTTGCCTTTGACCTTTACCGGCGGCAGTGCCTGGGCGATGACGCGGTCGGCAACCGCGGCGTAGGTTGATTCCGAGATCAAAATGGGCATGCCAGTGACCTTGGTTTGGCTCTCGATGCGTTGGGCGAGGTTCACCGCATCGCCGATAACGGTGTACTCCATTCGTTTCTGATGGCCGATGTTTCCTGCGACCACCGCTCCGGTGTTGATACCAATGCCGATCTTGACGGCGAAGAGTCCGACCTCAGCCCGGGCGCGGTTGAACTCGTCGAGGGCTTCGATCATTTCGAGTGCGGTCTTGACTGCTCGCATTTCTGGTTCGTCTTGATCGATGGGAACATTGTAGACGGCCATCAATGCGTCACCGATGAACTTGTTGACGAAGCCGTCATTCTTGAAGACGATCTCAACCATCACGTTGAAATACTGGTTGAGCATCTGCACGACATCGGCAGGAGTGAGCCGCTCGGAGAGGGCAGTGAAGCTGCGGATGTCGGAAAAGAGGACTGTGGCGTTGCGGGTCTCACCGGTGAGGGTCAGGTCGCCGGCGGCGAGGCGGTCATAGACTTGGGTCGAGACATAGCGACTGAAGGCGTCCTTGAGTTCTTCGCGTTCTCTGAGGCCGATGACCATGAAGTTGTAGGTGTCGGCGAGCACGGCGATTTCATCACTGCTGTTGAGCTCAACCTTGGTATTGAAATTGCCCTTGCGGACGTCCCGCATGGCCAACATGACTTGGGTGATGGGGCGAATGACGACGCGGCCGAGTGTCACCACCAAATAGATGATGATGAGGATGAGGGCGGCGGCAAAGACCGAAAGGTTGAGCCAGAGATCACGCATGAACTCGTCGTTGATGCGCTGCAGGGAGATGCCAATCATGAGCTTGCCCACGGTTCCCCGGCCACGAACTGTCAGGGGGATGCGGGTGGTGCGCATCTGGTTGCCGAGCTTGCCATCGAGCTTGGCGATCTCAGCGAGAGCCGTTGCGGCATCGGGATAGGAGCCGCCACCGGGGAAGATTACGAGATTGGGTTTGGCTTGGCCTGAGATGACGTTGTTGTTGGCGTCCAGGACCACACCGAAAGCGACGTCACGGTCAAGCTTGTTCTGGGTGATCGCGGCGCTGAGAAAATTGTCGAGAAAGACTTTGACCCGTGGGCTGCTCAGTTCATTGTCCGCAAGTTGGGTGAAGAGAGCAGCCGCTACCATGCGCGCTAGGTTGGTGCGCGTCTTGTGTGCTTCGGCATAGAGGGATTTGCGATGGGTATAGATGTTGAAGACGTTTAGACCGGAGAAGCTGACAAGAACAATGAGAATGACCCCGATGGTGAGTTTGAGGCGAAGGCTGAATCGAGGTCGGCGGATGTCAGGGATTTGCCCGGTGTCTCGTTGCATTTGGGCCCAGCGTAGCACGACGTTTCGTTCTGGGCCAAGGTTCCGTCGGCAAGGTTCCGTGGGCAAAAACAGCAAGGGCCGGCTAGGTTGGTTTACGTCGGCAAGGTTCCGTCGGCAAGGACTGCAAGGGCCGGCTAGGCTGGTTCACGTCGGCAAGGTTCCGTCGGCAAGGACTGCAAGGGCCGGCTAGGCTGGTTCACGTCGGCAAGGTTCCGTCGGCAAGGACTGCAAGGGCCGGCTAGGTCGGTTCACGTCGGCAAGGTTCCGTCGGCAAGGACTGCAAGGGCCGGCTAGGTCGGTTGGGGCGGGGGAAAATCTTCTCCACCGGCTCTGGTGGTGAGAAGGATCTGATTATATTGAAAATAAATGTGTGATTGTGCTGACGAGGGTCCCGAACGGCCAAGGGGATATTGTGTGGCGGTGGCATGTTGCTGGTCGCATCGAAGGGTTTCTGCACCCGAGTTTTTTGGGCGATGCTCTGACGGGCAGTGTCGATGGTGGCAACTGGAGCTTGCAGGTGAAGCTTGCGTGGTGGGTTGGCTGAAAGGTAAAGGAGGGGGATGTTTGATGTTGTGGTTGTGGGATCTGGACACGCGGGGTGCGAGGCGGCGTTGGCAGCGAGTCGTCTCGGGGCCGAAGTCGCGCTCGTGACATTGCGATTGGATCGCATTGCGCAGATGAGTTGCAATCCAGCCATCGGCGGAGTGGGCAAGGGACATCTTGTTCGCGAAATAGATGCATTGGGTGGTGCCATGGGACGAGTCGCAGACGCGACAGGGATCCAGTTTCGCCGCCTCAATGAGAGCAGAGGGGCAGCTGTGCGGTCCACTCGCGCTCAGTCAGATTCGGAGCTCTATCGTTTGGCCATGACCGAGGTCATGCATGGTGCCCCGGGTGTCACACTCATCGAGGACGAGGTGATTGGTTTGGTGTCGTCGAGCTCGACTTTGGGTTCTGGTTCCGGTTTGACGCTGCAAGGGGTGAGATTGCGAGATGGCGGTGAGATCGAGTGTCGATCAGTTGTAGTGACCACCGGCACATTTCTCAATGGACTGTGCCATATTGGTGAAAGCTCCTTTGCAGGAGGCAGGTTTGGCGAGCAGTCGGCGAGTCGGTTGTCGCAGCAGCTGAGAGAGTTGGGCATTGAGCTCTGTCGCTTCAAAACCGGAACCACACCGCGTCTGTCCAAGGGAAGCATTGATTGGGCGTTGTTGGAATCTCAGCCAGGGGATGATCCTCAACCGCGTTTCAGTTTTGACTATGTTGAGAACGAACTCGAGCAGATCTGTTGTCACATTACCTACACAAATGAGGCAACCCATGCGGCCATCCGCAACGGGTTGGATCGGTCTCCGCTGTTTCAGGGTGTGATCAAAGGCCGGGGGCCACGGTACTGCCCATCCATTGAGGACAAGGTTGTTCGTTTTGCGGACAAGGCACGGCACCATATCTTCCTTGAGCCCGAGGGTTTGAGCACAGATCGTATCTACCCAAATGGGATTTCCACGAGCCTACCCATGGATGTTCAGGAGATTTTCCTGCACAGCATTCCAGGTCTCGAGCATGTTGGGGTTCTTCAGTACGGCTATGCGGTGGAATACGATTATGCTCCACCAACCCAACTGTCCCCGACTTTGATGGTGAAGCATGTGCCGGGGCTATTCTTGGCTGGGCAAATCAACGGTACGAGCGGGTATGAAGAAGCAGCCGCCCAGGGTCTGATGGCGGGATTGAACGCTGTGCGTTGGGGGCGGGGTCAGAGTGGCGCCGTAGTTTTGCGTGGCGAGGGGTATGTTGGAGTCTTGATTGACGACCTGGTAACCAAGGGTGTGGACGAGCCCTATCGATTGTTCACCTCTCGGGCGGAATATCGCCTGACGCTGCGGGAGGCAAATGCCGAGGAGCGACTTTGGCGCAAGGCCCAAGAGTGGGGTCTGTTGAGTGAGGATCGGGTCACCCGTTCTCTGGAACGGGAGAAAGAAAGGTGTCGCTTGCGGACCGTACTCAAGAATGGACGGGTGGGGACGGCACTGGCAGAGGAGTTTGGGGTTGAGAAGGGCCAGGGTTATTGGGAACTGCTGAAACGGCCGGAGGTGGAGATAGGCAAACTCGTTGCTGGAGCGAATCCCGTTACGGCCGCTGCGACCGCTGCGAGCGATGCGGCCGATGTTGGTGCGGCCAATGTTAATGCGGCCGATGTTAATTCGGCCAATGTTAATTCGGCCAATGTTAATTCGGCCAATGTCAATTCGGCCAATGTTGACGTCGCTGGGTTTGACGTTGCCACTCTTCGATGCGTTGAGGAGGAGGTGAAATATGAGGGCTACATAAAGAAGGAGATGAAAGAGATAGAAAGACTCACAGAACTCGAGGGACACACGTTGGGCGCGGGGTTCGATCCCAATGGCATTTCTGGTTTGTCGAGAGAACTTCGCGAGAAACTTCTTGCTGTAAGGCCAACAACCCTGGGACAAGCCAGTCGGATCCCCGGAATGACTCCAGCGGCGTTGGCGTTGCTGCGACTTCGGTCCCGCTGGGTGACGGCGAAATAGGTGCTCTGGTTAGCATGGAATTTCGGATGAATGAGTAATGAGTCATGTACCTGGTTCCGGTAACGTTGACTTTGACCAATGTTTCACGTGAAACATTGAATTTCTGAGGCCGGAAATGTCGAGCACCTCACTCCCCAGCGTCGAAGCCACGGCTTACAGACGATGCGCAGCGTCGAAGCCAACGAAGCCACAGTTTTCAGCAACGGTACGATTCCAGCCGATGTTTCACGTGAAACAACCATCCATTGGAGCGAGATCCTTTGAACCACTCGATCTATGACCATCTGCTCACCGCAATCAACTGGTTGGATGAGAACAAAATAGACCTGCTTGCTCGGCATTGGTTGATGGTGCACAGCTGGAATAGCCGAATCAATCTCACGGCAATCACCAGTGATGAACACGCAGCGTGGTATCACTATCGAGATTCCCTGGAAGCTATCCAACTCCTTCCCAACGGGTCGGTTGTCGACATCGGCTCGGGCGCAGGTTTTCCAGGGATCCCGCTAGCAATTGCAGAGCCCGAAAGAGAAGTGGTCTTGGTGGAACCCCGTCGCAAACGAGCCTCATTCCTCAACACGGTAAAGGCGAGGCTAGGACTCGCCAATGTGAGCGTTCTCCAGACGAGAAGTGAATCTCAGCCAGACGCTCTCTTTGCTGCCGCCGTTACTCGGGCAACCTTCTCTTGCGAGGCCGATTTGGTGGCATGTCTCGATTGGGTTGAGGCCGATGGAGTGTTGATCGCGTTTCGCGGCGATGTTGAGAGTCCAAACGCGACCATCCATCGATACGAGTTGATGGGCGAACCGCGAACTCTTGCCGTGTGGAGGAAGTGATAGCCTGAATCCAGCCGTTATCCCACGCCAGTTCGCTTGCGCTACCCCAACTCAGTTCGCTTGCGCTGCTTTGGTCGAGCAGTTACCCCACGCCATTTCGCTTCCGCTGCTTTGGTCGACCTGCGCATGCCGCGAACTGGCTTAGGCGCCTGCCAGATTCTGGACGTGAGATCTGTTCCAACATGGAATAGCCTGAACGATGGGTTGTCGACACCGAGGTGTCGGCAAACCGCATCAGCTTGGTAAGCCCCGATGGCTGACGTCTGTTTCCCGCACATGACAATTTGCCTGCAGAACACATGACCAGGCGGAAACTAACGCCAATTACCCTACACCAGTTCGCTTGCGCTGCTTTGGTCGAGCGGTCGAGCGGTTAGCCCAACTTCCGCAGTTCAGTCACTCCCGACGATTTTTTCGTGGGGCGTTTGACGACAGAATGGCCTCGGCGGG
>Ga0156517_1300_pt3 | contig 12805 bp, 16 predicted proteins | sample RifOxyB3_FD_111912 | JGI IMG/M metagenome (GOLD analysis project Ga0156517, IMG submission 111912) | Deltaproteobacteria bacterium RIFOXYB12_FULL_58_9 | reverse complement strand
CAGGAGTTCACCGCCTGCAAAGAATCCTGCGATTGCGAAGTGCAAAATCCAAATGCCAGCGTCATCTGCGCGAGCGACGCCGAATACTGGGTGGACAACTGCGGTGACCAGGGCGCAAAGAAGGCTGATTGCGAGTGCGGCTGCAACCAGGAGTTCACCGCCTGCAAAGAATCCTGTGATTGCGAAGTGCAAAATCCAAATGCCAGCGTCATCTGCGCGAGCGACGCCGAATACTGGGTGGACAACTGCGGTGACCAGGGCGCAAAAAAGGCTGATTGCGAGTGCGGCTGCAACCTGCAGGGCTTGAGTTGTGAGAGCAACTGCGGCGGCAGTGCACCCATCATTCTCAACTTGGGTACCAATTTGTCCAGCATAGACCGCTATGACCAACTGGTGATCTCGGCCGTGGTAACGGACCCGGATGGCATTGATGATCTGATTGGCGGCGTTCTCGCCGACTCCGAGAGCGGCTCCAACTATGGGGCCTTCGTCAGCACCGCCCAGGAAGGTTCCTACACCTTGACCCTGAACTGGGACAGTATCCAAACCACCCGACCGATCTACAGCCCGGAGGGCGGCGGTCCCCGCATGTTCAAGGCCGAGTTCTACGACCAGGCGGGCCACAAAACCAGCCAAAACGTCGAAGTCAGCCTGATTTGCAACACCAACACATCCTTTGCGGTCTGCAACGGTCAATGCGCCGATCTCAACAACGACAAGAATCACTGCGGTGCCTGCGACAATCCGGTGACGGATCCACTAGATCGCTACGCCTATTGTGCAGACCGCCAAAAGACCTGTAGCTACAGCTTCGACCTGTGTGACGGTAACACCGACTGCACCTGGGTCATGAGTGACACATACAATTGTGGGCAGTGTAACCGCAACTGCTGGGACTACAGTGCAGACGGCGCGGGCCTTGCCTCGGCCGCATGTGATGGATCTCAATACCTGGGAACCTGCACCGGCATCGCCCAAATCTCCGAAGCCATTTCCTGCCAGCAACTTTGTTCCCGGCTGGGGATGAGCCTGGATTATGAAGATGTTTGTGAAAATGACGGCTGGGATGAATATGGCTGTGTTTATTACGTCGGTGGTTACGTGGACAGATTGAATTCCGACGACGAGATTCCGTTAGTCGGCGAAGGCGATTGGGCCTTATCCTATATCCAGTGCGCCTGCCAGGATCGTTTGTAAGGTCCCATCGGGAGGTGAATCCTCATGAGTACTGACAAAAAAAAAAGGTCGATCAACCGAAAGGACTTTGCGCCGGCGCGAGTCCAAGTTGAGGTGTCGCCTGGCGAGATGCTGCGGACATTGAGAGAGCTTCAGGGGTTGAGCCAACAGGCGTTGGCCGAGATGAGTGGTATCTCTCAATCCAACGTATCTGCTCTAGAAAGCGGAGCGCGGATGATGGGCCGTGAGAGGGCGCTCGCTCTGGCCCGAGCCCTTCGAGTACATCCAGCGGTCCTGCTATTTCCTGGTTTTGACATCGGTATGGTCGCGTGACCGCGTCTTTGGCAGAGACCCGATGGACCGCCGATGGCGTGCCTGCGAAACGAGACATCCGCGCCATCCTGTCTACGTCTGTATCCGCCGCTGGACTGGCGGGCCTCGTTCAGAACGTAGCATCGTCAAGGTGCTGACGTCGACAACAGTCTGGCACCAAACTTGCTTATCGAGAGTGCAGGAGGAGTTCAGAAATGATGCGACTTGCGGCGAGAGCGTTGGTGGTCCTCTTTTCGATGACAATAACCGGTTGCGGCGACCGCCCAGATACATCGACGGCAGGCATAGGGCAAACCTGCCCTGCATCCGGATGCGCCGAAGGCCAAGACTGCGTGACAGCCGCTGGGCCCGGCGGAGATACGTCTACTTGCGAGATCAAATGCGATGCGGACGAGGATTGCCCAGCGAATTGGAAATGCAACCTTCCGCCAGTCATTCCAGGTTCGATCCCGAACGTTTGCATCGAAGAGTAGCCTCCTCATCTCGTCTGCTCTGTTTTACTGGTGCTAGAGTTCATCCATGCGAACGCCTGAGCAATGGGGAAGGGGACTGCGCGAGATCGATCCCATGGTGGTCAAACCGTCACTTCAGGGACCGGGGCGGTGGTTTCAGAACGCCGGTGACCGGTGTGACCTCCTTCTTTGGTATGCCGGTAACGAGCTGGTTTCGGTGCAGCTCTTTTTTCCCGGTGTCGCCACAGGTAGTGGCCGGGGGTCCGATCGGGTGGTGGAATGGCGTCGTGGGTGTGGTTTGAAGACCGGGTTGGTTTCGAAGGAACAATCGGGCCATTCGGCGTCGCTCTTCAATCTCGGGACGACGCTCGATAGCGACTCGATAGCCACCGCGCGGCAAGTGCTCGCCGCCGCTCCTGTTCCAGACGAGGTTCGCGAGCTATTTCGAGCCAGCCCAAGCATGAGCGTGTGATTGCGAAACGCGATCACTGTTTCCGCTTCGCCAGCGTCAAGCAACGCGCCTTTCACGGCTGTCGGTTGACAGCGGCGTTGGCAGGCTATTTTCAGGTTTGCATGATCTCGACGAGCGAATCGAGCGCACTGTCCGCTTGGGAGGAAACTATGCGATCGCTCATGTTTCTCGTTGTGGCAGCAACGGTGTTTGTCGGTTGTCAGCGGTCGGAGTCGTCCCCGGCGAGCCCTGAGGGCAAGGTCATCCGCGTGCTCACCGATCGGACCTCGAGCCATCTCAACAACATCTTTGCGTACTACGAGAAAGAAACAGGCGTGAAGGTCGAGACCAATTACACTGGCGATAACCAGCTTGCTCGGTTGGCGCAACGCCCGAAAGAAGCAGATCTCATTGTCACCAAGAATGCAGATTTGACGCATCAGCAGGCGGTCTTAACCAAAAGGATTGTCATGGCCATCCAGCACGCGGGCTACGGCCTTACTTGTCGCTGGGCCCAAAACACCGTGTTGACAGGTCTAGATTGTATGTGCAAAATAGTACATACAAAAACGTATGTCGCTCTTCAAGTGGGACGAGGACAAAAGCCGTGCAAACAAAGCCAAACACGGAGTCAGTTTTGAAGTGGCCACACTGATCTTCCAGGACCCCCAACATCCTCAGCGTCTTGGATGACCGGTTTGAGTATGACGAGGAGCGGTGGATCAGCATTGGCGAGGTGGGCGGTTTGGTTGTGTTGATGGTGGCGCACACACAAAGAGAGGACGACGATGGCGAAGAAATCATCCGGATCATCTCAGCGCGGAAAGCAACAAAAGCGGAGTCGGACACCTACTTCCGAGGTGTCGGCTGACATGCGTCGGGAGCTTGAAGACCTCGCCAACCAGACCGGCGAACCGGTGGTTGATGAAGACGTACCGGACATTGCCCAGTGGAATGGATTTGTCCGTGGGAAGTTCTATCGGCCGGTGAAGAAGCCCGTGACGATCCGTATCGACGCTGACGTGCTGGCCTGGTTCAAGTCGCGCGGTAGAAAGTACCAAACACGCATCAATCAAATACTCCGAAAGCACATGCTAGACCGCCTCGGATAGGCAAAAACCAGTAACCCAATAAAAGTATTCAAATATTAGGTTTTGTCGAAAACGCCCTACCCTGGCGGCTTTGTGCAACCTGGGTTTGCCCCGAGACCTCAAACACCTAATGTTTTGTTCAAAAGCGTGACGAAAAATTGGGTTTGGGCTGTTTTTCAGGCCGCCGATGTGGTCTGACAAAAACCATGGCTGGACGACCCAACGGCACCGGTGGCAAAGCCGAGGAGGTCACCGCCGACGAAATCAAACGCAGCGACAAGTGCCTCAAGAACACTCGTCACGAGCACCGCGCCCTGCTTTGCTTCGGCCTCGGCTCCGGCGGAACCTTTGGCGCGCCCCTGGTCACCCGAACCGTGCGAGAGGACGCCCTCTGTTGTTGGACACCCGAGGGTGGCATCCCTCCGCCGGTTACTCTCGGCACCGCTGGCGGCGAGGTGACCTCGGGGGCAGTCCTTTTGTCCGTTCCCAGTGGCGCCTTGTCATCTGATGTCGAGATAGCCATCGTTGCGATTGGGGTCAATGAGCTTTCGGGCAGCCTGCCAAAGAGGACGAGTGCAGCCATGCGACGCCGCTGCAGTCGGCTGGCGGCGGCTCGGTGGCCCATCAAATCAGGATGTGGCCTACAGGATGGCTGAATCCGTTTGATTTTTCCGAACGTCTGGAGACAATCCATGAGCCCCGAAAGCTACGAGCGCAAATTCAGAGTCGAGCGTGGAAGCTTGACCGATGGAAATGAAGACATTCTCGTCAACGCCTCCAACACCAATGGCAATCTTGGCAGCGGTGTTTCCGGTGCCATCCGCGTCGCCTGCGGTCCAGACTTCCAACAACAGGTCCACGATACGCTCAACTCGACCTTTGGTGGGCCCATGCAGCCAGGCCAAGTTCTCATCACCCACGCCGGCAGTCATCCCCGCGCTACCCATGTTGCACACGTTGCTGTCATGGACTACCGGCACGGCTTTCAAGGCTCGTCGTTTCCCACACTCGATTTGATTCGCACCTGTACGACCAACCTTTGGCGAGCCATCGAGGGTCTCGAGTCCTCTTCTCGCTATTCAGTTGCCATGGTGGCCCTCGGAGCCGGAACCGGCAATCTCGGTCTTCGCGGTACCACTGAGATTGCCTGCCACACTTTGCTCCAACATTTGCGCGAGAAACCCAACAGCCGCATCGGTGACGTGACCTTCTACGGGTTTCAACTGCACGAGTATCTCGTGACGGCGGAGATGGTCGTGGACCTGCTAGGACTCGACGAGCAATCGTTTCCCGAGGATGTTCAGGACTACCTGAAAACAAAACGTCAGCAAGACGGACGTTGAGGCCCAGGGTTTGTTCGAAAACCTAACCACACCCTCTGCATCAACGGCGAAATCTCCTGGGTCGACAGCTGCGGCCAGAATCAGGAACAAGCCGGCAGCTGCGAGTGCGGCTGCAACCAGGAGTTCACCGCCTGCAAAGAACCCTGCAATTGCGAAGTGCAAAATCCAAATGCCAGCGTCATCTGCGCCAACGACACCGAGTATTGGGTGGACAACTGCGGTGACCAGGGCGCAAAAAAGGCTGATTGTGTGTGCGGTTGCAATGACCAGGCGGGCCACAAAACCAGCCAGAACGTCGAAGTCAGCCTGATTTGCAACACCAACACATCCTTTGCGGTCTGCAACGGTCAATGCGCCGATCTCAATAGCGACCAGAATCACTGCGGCGCCTGCGACACTCCAGTGGTGGATCCACTTGATCCCTACGCCTATTGCGCAGACCGCCAAAAGGCCTGCAGTTACTACTTCGACCTGTGTGATGGCAACACCGACTGCCTCGACGTTATCAGTGACCCATACAATTGTGGGCAGTGTAACCGCAACTGCTTTGACTACAGTGCAGACGGCGCGGGCCTTGCCTCGGCCGCATGTGATGGATCTCAATACCTGGGAACCTGCACCGGCATCGCCCAAATCTCCGAAGCCATTTCCTGCCAGCAACTTTGTTCTCGGCTGGGGATGAGCGTGGATTTCGAGGAGGTTTGTGTAAATGACGACTGGAGTGAATATGGCTGTGTTTATTACGTCGGTGGTTACGTGGACAGATTGATTTCTTCCGACGAGATCCCGTCAGTCGGCGAAGGCGATTGGGCCTTGTCGTTTATCCAGTGCGCCTGCCAGGATCGTTTGTGATCTTGCCAGAGGAAGCTGTCGCCACATACCTGAATGCCGAACCGAAACCACAAGTGATCCCTACGGACAGTTGAGGATTCCCCGCTTCCGCAGGCTGTCGGCCCAGAAGCCCGAGCTGCTCGGGGCCAATTCCGCTGCCACCTCGATCAAACCGGCGGCAAAAGCACTCCTGGTCAGGTCCGCCTTGTCCCTGACACCACGTGCCCACCTCTCTGTGGCTCGAAAAAACACCCGCCCCACGGCGTCACGCGCCGTCGCGACTACGGTGAAGAAATCGAGACCTTCATTCAATCCCTTCTCGACGAGAGAGACCAAAACATCGTACGTCGCGCTCGAGATGGGCAAGCTGGCCGGATGAGGGTCCTTTTCACCAGGCTGGGTCTTCGTGATCCAAGGAGCGACATCGTCTACATGGTTGAGCCGGTCGAACCGTCGAGGAAGCCCACCGCCGTTCTGGCGCGCCTCTTTGGTCACGAAGTAGCGGATGAAATCGTCGTACTTCTCTTGCAGGGCACTGGGACTCTCGTCTGTCAGTCCCGCGCCAAGACGTTTCAGCGCCGTTTCAATGGCATCACGCGTCTCCCGGTAAGGGTAGCTGTCCTTATTGTCGCCCAGGTTGTCCCGAGCGTGACCCCAAAGCCAGGGACTGTCGAGGAGTCTTGCCCCTCTTTGTTGCTCTACGAACTCAGGAAGCCCACTCTCGATGGCAGCCAATAGCGCATCGACATCCTTGTCCGACAGCCTTCCTGTCGAGTCCACGCTTGTCAGCTCTTCGCGGAGCAGACGTCCAAACCAACCGAGATGTTCGGGCAGTCGCTCCAGCGCCACCCACTTGCCGAGATGTTCTGCGGTCTCAGCATCGAGTGGCCATCGGCTGCGGAACAGCCTGTCCGTGTATGCGGCCTGTGTCTCCATGACGGCGCTGGCACAATTGGGCTTGCGCATATCTCCGCCGGTCTCGTCCATCACCGCACGCAAGACCTCGTTTTGTCCCAAGCCGTGCAAAATCGCAGCAACGTCAGCGACAGCCTCGTGAATGGTGTCCGAAAGAAAAACGGTTTCTTTGCTCGACCCGATGAGTCTATCGGTGTCGTGGCCCATCAGGCCACAGAGAATCGCGTGCCCGGTCTCGTGGGCTACGATTTTTGGATCTCGGGCGTTGGCGGGGTGTCGCCCCGCCCCGTCTTGTAAGCTGGTGTCGCGCTCGAGAATCAGGATCGGCTCGTGCACGTTCCCGTCGCCGTCGAGGTCATGCACATCAGGCCCGGCGGCAGCGTTGAGAAACGTCTTGTCCGGCTTTTTTTCAACGAGCGGGTACACCTCCAACTTGTCACCGTCCAACCAATCAATCCGATGCTCGACCCACCGCTCCACCATCTCCTTCACTTCGTTGCAGACCACAAAGGCGGTCATGACATCTGCCGCGTTGCCGGCAGCGAATTCTCGCGCCCAATCCTCCCCGCCTCCCGCCAAGCGTGCGCGGACCGCCGGTCCATCAGGAATCGGGAACTCTCCATCGATCGGTGGTTGGACGAAATAGCGGCCGGGCACGCCTTCTTCGACCGGTCCCGAAAGATCCGGGGAACAACGCTGCACGAAAACCCGAACCAGCTGTTCACTGTTCGCCTTCTGTTCCTTCGTGGTGGGAGCGACCTGATGACCCCGCCCGTCCAACCCCGGTACCCCGACCGAGTCGAAATAATCCACGGAGGTGTCGACCCGTTTGTGTTTCGTGACCCGTTTGCGTTGCGTGACGCTCGACCCGAATGCGGAATCAAAGGCGGCCTTCGATGGGTCCACCAAACCGGTAACACGCGACTTTGATTTCCCGACCATCGCTTTATTCAATCCCCGACCACGCGAGCCCCACAAACGCGTCGTTCCACCATTGTCAACTATCCCTATTTCCCGCCACCTAGATCAAGTGGAATCGAATCGCGCGAACCGGGTCATCTTTCCAAACGTCGTGACGACTGCGGGGACAAGCCCGATTGGCTGCGACTGAGCGACTCGCTATGTGGTGAGATGGTCTGTCCGGTAGATGGAGGGTGGCATCATGGAGATATGGAGTTGACCCGATTTGGTGGACACCTAACGTCTTCATGCCCACTTTGACGCTGGGAGAAGATGGGATGGTAGGCACACAGGTTTGGTTTCCGCCAGAACCCACACTTCCGGGCGGGGTTTGCAGCAGGTGCTTGGGATCGCGGGGCTCAATCGTCACAGGCGACGACTATTCCTGCGTTACCACCTCGTCCGGTGGAGTGAAATGTTGGGGACTCAATGCTCTTGGTAGCCTTGGGGATGGGACAACGACCTTTCGGCCGAATCCTGTCGATGTTTGCGCCAGCGGCTCCGGTGCCGGGTGTGGCGGCGGATCAATTCTCGGCAGTATCGTAGCGATTGCCACCGTTGGCGAAGTCTATCTGATCCAGATGCAACTTATGAGCATCCGGCTGCGGGCAACCGTTGGTCAAAACGGCCGATAACCAAGATGAGGTTGCAAGAGAAGAAGACCTTGAGTGAACAACAATTAGGGAAGGGTCGTATTGGGCCCACTGGCTGAGAAACGAGAAGGACGAAGAGCTTCCTCGCGAAAATGGGTCGGGGAAGATGACATTGGGTAGTGATACCGACTTTTTGTCACACTTTGTTGGAGCGGCTCCTCAACACGGAGGCAATGGATGACTAATATGGGCGTAAGCTGGCTGGACAAATTCCTGACAAGGATGACGGGAACCGAAAAGGCTCTCAGCAACGAAGCGACGGTACAAAAGACCGACGGAGCAACGACCGAGGATTGCAAGTTGGAGGTGGACGTACGGAAAAAGGGATCCGAAAACCAAACCGGCAATGTCGATCTCGCGGTTACGACGGATCATCCAAACCAGCCCAAGGCGGTCGCGGACCCCCCACAGGAATTGAGCGTTCCCCCTCATATTGCACACCGTTTGCGGGCCATTGAAGTCGTGCGCAAAGGCTTTGAAAACAAGCCCCACCTTTCAACTCATTATCCATTGGAACTCGTCGGCTTTGCGGAGGCAATGTCTGGCGAGATGTATGTTACTTTCAGCACCAAAGAATTCCGCCAGGAGACGTATGAGAACGATCACTGGGGGTACTGTTCCTACAGCCGTTGGATAGGAGCCGGCAAGGTCACTGCCGAAGGGGAACTCGTGTATCTCAAAAAAGGGAGAGACCGTTTCCATGAGGAGCATGACCATGTTGGTGAGCTGAAGGAAAGCAACGTCAAGCTGCCCAAGCCTTATCTCAACTCCCCTCCAATCAAAGAGCTCGATTCCTACGATCGGGCCGTTGCAGTCGCCAAAGCTGCGGTTATGGCGAAGGTCAACAAATCAGAAGATGAACTTCCTCTCATGAATCTGGTGCGTGGCAGGGTTACTCGGTGCAAAGTTCCCACCGAAGACAATCCCCATAGTGCCTATGGTTTCATACTGAAAGAAGAGTGCGCGAGGAATACGGCATTTAAGGACCGCCCCAGTTGTGGTGGATCATTCCCCGGAAGGTCCTCTACCCAGCGGTGTTTCGATGTTGAAGTTGTCGACGGGAAGGTTGTAACGATAAGACCCTATACGAGCGAAAGCCGGGGTCCCAGCCAGTGGCCCTGATCCGTCACGAATCGAACCAAAGGGCTATTCATTTGCCCATCTCTGGCCAAGGCGCTGCTGGACCACCGGGACGAGGGCGGGATGCAAGAGGCGACCGCACCAACCAACAAGATTCAAGCACGCACATCCTCGGACTCTGCGACGGTGGTTCTTCAACACGCCCGCCGACATCTTCCTTGGCAAAGACACCCTGATCGTCCTGCTCAAACCGAAGCGCCTGAGGGACGTCTGGAAAACTCTTGTCGACCATGCGAACCGAAGGCCCGTTCACATTCCTTGGATGGAGAATAGGAAGCCTATCCTCTCTCTGGAGCCATCGCGGGTGCCTATGTTGGTGGAAAAACCAACTGATCCAACGCCGGCCAATTCAGGCGTTTGGTGCTAGCTCGTCGGCAAAGGGTTCCGCCCGGTCCCTGAGAGCGTCACACCGCCTTCCACCTTCAACCTGCAGTTGAAATCAGCGATGAGTGGGCGGGAGCCACTTGTAGAGGTCCGCATGCGGGGCGAAGCGGAATTTCTGCTCGCCCGCAAGAGTCCCTTGGTATATGAAGCGCTTGCGCGGAAACTGGTGCTGGCGCCGGCAGCGTAGTCAACCTGCATGGGACTTTCCGAGGGGAACATTGATGAACAAACCGATTCTCACCGCCATGTTGGCAGTGTCACTCCATGTGTCATCCTCGGCGCAGGCGCAGGACAAGCCGTCGGTTGCCGTCATGCCGGTTCAACCACAGCGCATTCCCGCGGAGATTGCCGCCATCCTCGACGAGTTGCTGGTGACGGAGATGCACGAGCGCTCCGGCATGAGGGTGATCGGCTCCTCGGACATCAACGCCATGATCGGCCTCGAGAAGATGAAATCTGCGCTTGGCTGTGACGACGTGAGCTGTGCGGCCGAGATTGGCGGCGCATTGGGTGTGGACCTCATGCTTTCAGGCGCGGTCTCCCGTCTCGGCAACGAGCTGATTATTACCCTCAAGCTTGTCGACATCGGCAAGACCGAAATCCGTGAGCGACTCTCGTTACGCGTGCCGAATGACGAGACCAATTATGCCAAAGGGATTGGCGATGCGGTCACCCGGTTGCTCCATCTCGACGCGAAGCCAACCGCACCAGCAGCCGAAGCGAGCGCGAAAGTGCCGAGTGAACCGGTTGAATCGATGCAGACCGACAAACCCGCCATAGAGAGTGGACCGACCACCGCCGAGACCGAACCGCCGACACCGGAAGAGAAGACGGGCGAGCCGACAAACGCGGGCGAGCTGGATTGGCTCAACAACGGCATCGCGATTGGGTTTGCAATGCGTATCGCCGGTTGGGATGTTCCCCAAGAACGTGTGAATCTCGATCCCAATGGGGAAACATGGGTCTCCTTCAGCGGCATGGGGGCCGCAATTCAATACCGCCGCCGCCACGGTTCCTTCTTCGCGACCACCGCCCAGGTCTACCTGCTTCAACTTGTGTCAGAAGCAGACAATCTCGACGCCGATCTCGATCTTGGTGAAGAGGGTATCCAGTCGAAAGAAGAAGGATTCAGCGCCGGCCTGGGTATTCATGAGGAGTTTGGTTTCAGCCTGTGGCGTGCCCAACGCCCGTGGTTCGGAACCAACCCGTCATTCGATCTGTATCTTCTCGTTGGTGTTGACGCCATCTTCTCCCCGGGCGACGCCTTGGTGCCGACGCTCATCATTCCCGGAGGCGGATTCGGAGTGCGATTCGGTTGGCTGAGCTCCGAAATGTTTTTCGGTGAGCCCATTGCTGACAACGCTCCCTATCTTGAGGGCGCATCTCCCGGCCCCGCCGTGGGCAACGTTACGTCGTTCACTTTGTCTTTCTAGCGTAACTGGTTACCCCACAACATCGTCATGGCCGTGGGCCTTGGGGGCCTTGGGAACCCCGAGTTGACGCGCAGGAACGCGGTAGTATATTAGTAGGATGAAGGTCAAAACATCCATCACACTCTCCCCGGACGTCATCTTGGAGCTCGACAACTTGGCCGAAACCGCGGGAAATCGATCTGCTGTGGTTGAGACTGCTCTCAGGGCTTACTTCGCTGCAAGAAAGCGAGAGCACCGTGACAGAGAGGATCTCGCATTGATCAACGCGAATGCGGATGACCTCAATCATGAAGCACTTGATGTCTTGGGTTATCAGGTGGAGCTGTGACACGAGGGGACCTATTCCGGGTTTGCAAGGGTGCTCGGGAAGATCCAAAGTCACACCGAGTCTTTGTCGTCGTTAACCGACAACCTGCGATCGACTCGCAGTACTCAACGGTGATCTGCGCTCCGGTTTACTCCGCATTTCACGGATTGGCGACTCAGGTAGAGGTCGGTGAACGCAACGGCCTCAAGCGAACGAGCAGTATACACTGTGACGGCCTCATCAGTATCCCCAAGTCGAAGCTGACAGACTTCATTGGACACCTGGACCCAGAAACCTTGAACCGTTTGAAAGAGGCACTCGCAATCGCTCTCGGCTTGAAATAACACAACGGTACTAAGAACCCGCGATTTCACAGGCGCCAAAGAGGCCCGAGATCGAGGATGGCGACCAAACCTCGGCCGGGCCCGTTCACACTCGATCCGTGATACCGATAGACGGCGTCTGTGACATTCTCGAGGGCAATCGAGAGGAGCAGGAGGTTGCTGATCCTGTATGCGACCCGGAGGTCAAGTACCGCAAAGCCCGGTGTGCCACCTTGGGGGATGCGCTCATCCGACACATCAGCCAGAGCCAATCGGTCTTGAAGCAGCGCCCAACGAAATCCAGCACTGGCCGACACTCCGGATGGGTGACGCCACAGGAGCTCCGCCGAACCATTGAGTGGCGGAATTCGCGAGAGCGGCACCCGCTCTTCGTATGCCATCGCGTTGTCGGCCAGGCCGTCACCGACGTTGGGGCCCTCACCTCGGGTCCACGAAGAATTCGCTCGTCCCTCGAATCCTCCTGGCAACAGTGCAAAGATGGACGCCTCAATACCCAGGATCTCTGAAGCCGATGCCGCGTTCACCAATTGGAACCTCGTCCAGGACGCCTGGCATCGCGGTGTTGCGGGGGGACAAGCGCTGTCGGGCCTTGGGCTCTTCACCACCCCATCCGCAAGCTGTGTGCGAAACGCCCATAACTCGACCCGAACCGGCCCTACAATTCGCCCGCCAAGCTCCAAAGTGGCGGCGCGCTCGGGAGTTAGACTGGGGTTTTCGAATTGAAAGCCCGGGCCAGTCTGCTGCCTCGAAGTTAGGTCGTCGAGATTGGGCGCTCGAAATGACAAGTCCGCGTTGGCCAACAGATAGAGCCAAGAGTTCATTCGCCACTCGAGACCCACATTACCAACCCATGGATACCAAGCACGGTCGATGGCCACAGATCCCGAATCGACATCCGCGGGCGCTTGCGCTGCTATCCAGGAGAAACGCGCGCCTGCGCGCAGCCGCACCCGAGAGTACAGTCTTGCCGTACCGTCAACGAATGCCCCACC